>Ga0335075_10002387_pt1 | contig 30260 bp, 28 predicted proteins | sample Lox_Sample_24_FD_206723 | JGI IMG/M metagenome (GOLD analysis project Ga0335075, IMG submission 206723) | Soil microbial communities from Loxahatchee National Wildlife Refuge, Florida, United States - Lox_Sample_2.4 | ecosystem: Environmental > Terrestrial > Soil > Wetlands | place: USA...
CCCGAGATCGCCAGGTTATACAGGCCGGACAGGAAAAGCGTTACAGGAAGGAAGACCACGGCTCCCGTGAGGACGATGGCCACCGCCACGCAGCCGATCACGGGCCTCAGAATGGCCCTTATCACGATTTTTCTCTCCAACACAATTCAGCGGTTTATACCACGGAAAGCTGACCCTTTCAGCGGAATCGGCCGCCGGGAGCGGGCGACGGCCGTCCGACTGATTCCTGCCGATAACTGTACCGGCCAACTGGCCAGTTTTCCTCCGCTAATGTAAATCAAGTCAGCAGATAATTGACGCGAATTCCGGTGAAAAACCCCGATCGCCGGATGTGTGGTGTGATTAATTGGCGGGTCGGCACAATTGGGTCCCAAGCCCGGCGAAGCGGCCGGGCCCGGCCGAGCGGGATGGAATCGCCGCGCCCGGGTACATTAGGGCGAATGTCTGTGCTGGTCTCGCTGCGCCGGTCGCTGGCCGCGCTGGACTGGGTCGCGCTGGCCTTGCTGGCCGGGGGGCTCGTCCTGGTCGCCACCGGGCTGCTGCCCGGGCAGGAGACCGAGGCCACCGTCCGGCGGATCTTGCCGCTGCTGCTGTTCCTGGCCACGGTCCTGGTGCTGGCCGAGCTCACGGCGGCGGCCGGGGTGTTCGACGTGGTGGCGACGCTGCTGGCCATCATGGCGCGCGGCAGCTTCGCCGCCCTGTTCGCGGCCTGCGTCGCGTTCGCCGCGCTCACCACGATCTGCCTGAACCTGGACACGACCGCGGTGCTGCTCACGCCGGTGATGCTGGCGCTTGCCGTGGCCTTGCGGGTGCCGGGGCGGGGCGAGCCGGGGCCGGGCCGGCCGGGACCGGGCGCGGCGGCGCTGCCACTGGCGATGTGCACGGTCTGGCTGGCCAGTACCGCGTCGCTGCTGCTACCGGTCTCCAACCTGACGAACCTGCTCGCGGCCGACCGCATCGCGCTGTCGCCGCCGGCCTTCGCGGTCCGCATGGCCCCGGCCCAGGCGGCGTCGCTGCTGGTCACCGCGGCCGCGCTGTGGCTGTTTTACTGGCGGCGCGGCCGCCGCGGCGCGCGGCGGTACACCCCGCCCCGGCCGTTCCGGCCCGCTGACCCCTGGCTGGCGCGGGTGGCCGGGCTCGCCTGCCTGTTCTTCATCATCGCGACCCTGGGCGGGGTGCCGCTTGGGGTCGCGTCCGCGCTCGCCGCGTGCGTGGTGGTCGCCGCGTTCGCCGTCCGCCAGCGCTCGGCGCTGCGCTGGTCCCTCATCCCGTGGCGGCTACCGGTCCTCGTCACCGGGCTGTTCCTGGTGGTACAGACGATCAGCCTGCACGTGCTCGGCCCGGTGACGACTTCGCTCGCGGGCACCTCGGGCGGGGCATCGGGGACATTCAGGGCGGCGGCCACCGGGGCGGTCCTGGCGAACCTGGTGAACAACCTGCCGGCCTACGTGGCGGGCGAGGCGGCCATTCCCGCCGCCAATCACGTCCAGCTGCTCGGGCTGCTGATCGGGGTCAACGTCGGGCCGCTGATCACCCCGTGGGGGTCGCTCGCCACCATGCTGTGGCTGGAGCGCTGCCGGGCCGCGGGAGTGGTCGTCCCGCTGCGGCGGCTCATGCTCGGCGGGGCCTGCCTGGCGCTCGCCGCGACGGCGCTGTCGGTCGCCGCCCTACTGTGGACCTGAGACCCGGACCTGAGAGACTACTTACCGGACATTAGGCAAAGTTCCAACTGGCCTTGCTTGACGGCATTCGCCGGGCTGGCCATCCTTGGCCTGCCCATGACCGCCGAAGGGGGTGACCACTGAGGCTTACGGGAAGGACGCACACGTGACGAGTCCGACGGGTGGGTTCCCCGCGCGGGGACTGTGGCGCCGGCCCGGGCTGCGGTGGGTGGACATCGTTGTCGGCGCCGCCCTGATCGCGCTGATCTACGGCCTGGTCCGCGTCGCCCCCGCCCTGAACGCGCCGTTCCTGCCCAAGACGGCGCCCAGCTCGGTCTCGACCGATCCCGCGAACCTGCCCTACTACGCGGTGCGCTCACTGGTCCGGATGTTCGCCGGGCTGATCTTGTCGCTGATGTTCACGTTCGTCTACGCGACCGCGGCGGCCCGGCTGCGGCGGCTGGAGAAGGTCCTGCTGCCGATCCTGGACATCCTGCAGTCGGTGCCGGTGCTTGGCTTCCTGTCGGTCACCGTCACCGCGTTCATCAACCTGTTTCCCGGCTCGGAGCTCGGCCTTGAGTGCGCCTCGGTCTTCGCCATCTTCACCTCGATGGCGTGGAACATGACCTTCGCCTTCTACTACTCGCTGATCTCCCAGCCGCGCGACCTGGACGAGGCGGCACGGGTCTTGCGGCTGACCAAGTGGCAGCGGTTCTGGCGGCTTGACGTCCCGTCGGGGATGATCCCGCTGGTGTGGAACGGGATGATGAGCTTCGGCGGGGCGTGGTTCTTCCTGGCCGCGTCGGAGTCCATCTCCGTGCTCAACCATCATTACGCCTTGCCCGGCATCGGCTCCTATGCCGCCACCGCGATCGCGCGGGGCGACCTATCCGACGTGGGCGTCGCGGTCGGCGTCGAGGTGCTGCTCGTCCTGGCGGTCAACTTCTTCTTCTGGCGGCCGGTGATCGCCTGGGCGGAACGGTTTCGCGTCGAGGAGTCCGAGGCCACGGAAAAGCCCCGCAGCCTCGTCCTTGACGTGCTGCGACGATCACACGTCCCCGGGCAGCTCGCCCGGCCGCTGCGGCCGGTCGGCCGCGGGCTGGACCTGGCCACCCGGCCCTTCGGCCTGGCCGAGCGCCCGCTGGCGGTGTCACGGGCGCGCGAGCGCACGGCCGACGTGTTCTTCGCCGGCGTGGTCGCCACCGTGGTCGCCTACGGGGCCTGGGAGGCCCTCGGCTACGTGCGCGCCACCACCGGGCTGGGCGAATTCGGGTACGCCTTCGCCCTCGGCGCGGCCACCTTCTCCCGGGTCGTGGGCCTGACGATCGTGGCCACCGTGATCTGGGTCCCTGTCGGCGTGTGGATCGGCATGAACCCTAAGGTCAGCCGCCTGGCGCAGCCCATCGTGCAGATCCTGGCCGGCTTTCCCGCCAACTTCCTGTTCCCCTTCGCCATCGTCGTGTTCCTCGCCTGGCACATCCCGCTTGACTTCGGGGCGATCTTGCTGATGGCGCTGGGCGCGCAGTGGTACATCCTGTTCAACGTCATCGCCGGCGCGTCCGCGATCCCGTCAGACTTGCGCGAGGCCATGACGAGCCTGCGGGTGAGCGGCTGGCTGAAATGGCGCACGTTCATTCTGCCCGCCATCTTCTCCTCCTATGTCACCGGCGGGATCACCGCCGCCGGCGGCGCGTGGAACGCCTCCATCGTCGCCGAGGTCGTCACTTACGGCCGGCACCACCTGAGCGCCACCGGCCTGGGCGCCTATATCTTCGACGCGACCGCGGCCGGCAACTTCCCCAAGATCCTGGTGGGGATCGTCGTGATGAGCTTCTACGTCGTGGCGGCCAACCGGCTGGTGTGGCGCCGCCTTTACGCCCTTGCCGAGCGGAGGTACTCCCTGTGAGCACTGCGCCCCTGCCGGAGACGGGCGCGGAGATCCTGCGCGCCGACTCCGTCACCAAGACCTTCACCACCCCCGACGGCCACGAGCTGCCGGTGCTTGACGGCGTGAGCCTGCGAGTATCCGAGGGCGAGATCGTCGCCCTGCTCGGCAAGTCCGGCTCGGGCAAGTCGACGCTGCTGCGCTGCATCGCCGGGCTCATCGCCCCGACGGCCGGCATCGTCTCCTACCGGGGCTCGCAGCTGACCGGGGCCAACCCCGGCGTGGCGATGGTGTTCCAGACGTTCGCGCTGCTGCCGTGGCTGACGGTCCAGCAGAACGTGGAACTGGGCCTGCAGGCCCGCGGCGTGCCCGAGCCGGAACGGGCCGAGCGGGCGCTGCGGGCGATCGACATCATCGGCCTCGACGGCTTCGAGTCCGCCTACCCGAAGGAGCTGTCGGGCGGCATGCGCCAGCGGGTCGGCTTCGCCCGCGCGATCGTTACCGAGCCGGACGCCCTGCTGATGGACGAGCCGTTCTCGGCCCTGGACGTGCTGACCGCGGAGAACCTGCGCAACGAGCTGGTCAAGCTGTGGGAGGGGCACGGGGCGCCGGTCAAGTCCATCCTCATCGTCACGCACAACATCGAGGAAGCCGTGCTGCTCGCCGACCGGGTCCTGGTGCTGTCGTCCAATCCCGGCCGCATCCAGGCGGAGCTGGCCATCGGCCTGCCCCGGCCGAGGGACCGGCACAGCCCCGTCTTCGAGGGCTACGTGGACACCATCTACGACATCCTCACCGGCCGCGAGGAGGCCGCCCTGCAAGTGCTCGAGGCGGCCACGGCCACCACCGGGGCCTCGGTCGCCCCGGCCGGCGAGACCACCGACAGCGGCCCGATGGCGGCCATCTCGCCGCTGACCCCCGCTCCCACCCCGATCAACACCCCGCTGCCCGACGTCAGCCCCGGTGGCCTCACTGGCCTGCTTGAGATCCTCGCCGCGCGGGGCGGCCGGGACGGCCTGGCCGAGCTCGCCGACGACCTCAGCTTCGAGGTGGACGACCTGCTGCCGCTGACGGACGCGGCGGTCCTGCTCGGCCTGGCCACCATCGAGGGCTCAGACATCGCGATCACCACCGAGGGCAAGGAGCTTGCCGCCGCCGACATCCTCACCACCAAGCAGCTGTTCGCGCTGCACGCGGCCCGGCACGCTCCGCTCGTCCGGGCGATCACCCAGGCACTGGCCGCCACCGAGGACCACACGCTGCGCGAGGGGTTCTTCCTGGACGTGCTGCGCCGCGGCTTCTCCCCGCAAGAGGCCCGCCACCAGCTGGAAACCGCGATCGACTGGGGCCGCTACGCCGAGCTGTACGACTACGACAGGGATGAGGAAGAGCTCACCCTGGAGCCCGGCGCCCAGAAGTACCTCTAGTGCCCTGAACCAGGTGCTGGCGGGGCGTCGTCGGCCAGCGCGATCGCCGGGACGGCGGCGCGGTCAAGCTCGGCCCGCACCTGCGGGGGCACGCCACGCAGCAGCAGGCAGCGTCCCGCCTGGTCCAGCTCGGCCGCGGGCGCGGCCAGCGTCCGGGCCAGGGCGTGCGGGCTGGTGATGGTGGCGGCCGTCAGGTCGATGACGACCATGTCGCTGCAGGCGGCCAGGATCGCGAGCGCCCGCGCGACCTGGTCCATGCCGGACCGGTTGAGCATTCCCGCCGGGCGCAGGACCGTGGTCAGCCAGCGCCTGGTCTCGGGAGCACGGAATTCCGCGTTGTCGTAAGTCTCCACCTGCCCCAGCATGCCGACGCTGACTGCAGGCGACATCCCGGCAACCTTCATAACGCCTTTGACCACCGGGGCACGACGCGGCTCAGAGGCGATGCTGAGCGACCATGCCCATCGGGCTCAGGCTGGGCGGCCCTGGTTCCGTAATATCTCGATCTGGGGCGGCGTACGCTACTATTCAGCGGCACCAGATCGCTAGAGGAGGCGCAGTGGCCGAGCTCGCGGACACCGGGCTAGCACGGCAGGCAGACGACCGGCGGCAGGAGCCCGCGGCGATCATCGTCAGGGGGCTGCGCAAGAGCTTCGGGGCGAAGGAGGCGGTCGCGGGGATCGACCTCGACATCGCCGCGGGATCGCTGGCTGGCCTGGTCGGGCCGAACGGCGCGGGCAAGACCACGTCCCTGTCCATGATGACCGGCCTGCTGCGGCCGGACATGGGGTCGGTGACGATCAACGGGGCGAGCGTGTGGACCGACCCGGCCGCGGCCAAGGCCATCATCGGCGTCGTGCCCGCCGAGGTGCGGCTGTTCGAGCGGCTGACCGGGGCCGAGCTCCTCGAGTACGCCGGCCGGCTGCACGGCCTGCCGGCCGCTCAGGCCCGGGAGCGGGCCGCCCAGCTGCTGGATGTCCTGGACCTCGAGGGCGACGCCCGGCGGCTGGTGGCCGATTACTCCACCGGCATGCGGAAGAAGGCGGCCCTCGGCTGTGCCCTGATCCACAACCCGCGGGTGCTCTTTCTCGACGAGCCGCTCGAGGGCGTGGACCCCGTCTCCGGTGACGTGATCCGCCGCCTGCTGCGGCGGTTCGCCGGCTCTGGCTCCACCGTCTTGTTCTCCAGCCACGTCATGGAGCTCGTCGAGCAGGTGTGCGATCACGTGTCCATCATCGACAACGGACGGATCGTAGTCACGGGGACCACCGACGAGGTCCGGGCGGGCAAGACACTGCAGCAGGCGTTCATCGACCTGGTCGGCGCGCGCGGCAACGACGGGGAGGGACTGTCGTGGCTTGGATCCTCGTCCAGCTGAAGCTCCGGCTGCTGCTTGGCGCGCTCCGCTCTACCACCACGGCGCGGGTATCGTTCATCCTCAGCTCGCTGGTCGCGGCGGCCGTCGCCGCCGGCACGTTCGCCGGGCTCGCGTCGCTGCGGCACAACGGGGCGGCGGTCGACTTGACGGCGGCGCTGTTCACCGCCTTCGCGTTCGGCTGGCTGATCCTGCCGCTGCTGACGTTCGGCCTGGACAGCACGCTCGACCCGGCGACCCTGGCGCTGTACCCGGTCAGGACGAGGCCGCTGATGGCCGGGCTGCTCGCGGCGTCGGCAACCGGCGCCTGGCCGCTGGCCAACCTCATCGGCGCGCTCGGCATCACCGTCGGCCTGGCCCACGGCCCGCTGGCCGTGGTCATCGCGGTCATCGCCGCGGTCTTGCAGGTGCTGTTCTGCGTCACGCTCGCCCGGTGCGTCACGACGGCGATGGCCGGGCTGCTGCGCTCGCGCCGCGGCCGGGACCTGGCCGCGCTGGCGATCATCCCCATCTTCGGCCTGTACGAGACGTTCGCCCAGGTCCTGCCGAGGGCGCTGTCGAAGCACGAGCTCACCGCGGCCAGCTTCGCCGGGGTCGACGCCTGGCTGCGCTGGCTGCCGCCTGGGCTGGCGGCGCACGCCGTGCAGGACGCCTCGACCGGGCAGGCCGGCACCGCGCTGGCGCGCCTGGCGCTGCTGGCGGGCGTGATCGCGGCACTCGGCTGGCTGTGGGGCCGGTCACTGAGCCACGCCCTGGTCACCGCCGACGCCTCCACGCAGGCGGCGGTGGTGAAGAGCGGGGCATTGCCTTTCGGGACAGGGCTGTTCGGGACCGGGCTGTTCGGGACAGGGCTGTTCGGGACAGGGCTGTTCGGGACCGGGCCGTCCGGGACTGGCCCGCTGGGGCGGCGGGGCCGGCTGACCGGCACGGTCGCCGCGCGCTCCTTGATCTACCAGCGGCGCGAGCCCATGTCGATGATCTTCTGGGGCATCACGCTGGTGGTCATGGTGGTCGTGTCGATCAGCTCGCTGCGCGGCCATCATCCGGTCGTGGGGGTCTTGCTGAGCGCCGGCTTCGGCGGGGCGTTCACCGGGGTCCTGCGGGGCGACGCCTTCGGGGTGGCCGGGCCAGCGTTCTACCTGGAGGCACTGGCGCTTTCTGGCCGCCGCGGGCTGCGGGCCTGGCTCGCCGGGCGCGACGCCGCGATCGCCATCATCGGCGTTCCGCTGGTCCTGGTGGTGCCGCTCGTCCTCGCGATCATCACCCGGCAGCCGGCCAATGGCCTGCTCGCCATGGCGGTCGGCCTGTCCGCCACCGGAGCCGGGCTCGGCATCGCCGACATATTCTCCGCCGCGGTGCCCTATCCGGTCGAGTGGCGGGCCGGGACGGCGATGCTGCGCCAGCTGGACGGCTACGGCCTGCACGCACTGGCCAGCAGGCTCGGCAGCCTGGTGGCGGTGGCGGTGGCGCTGATACCCGTCGTCGTGGCGATCGCCGCGACCGGCTCGGTCACGGCCGCCGTCCGGATACCGGCCCTCATCGCCGGGGGTGCCCTCTACGGCGGCCTGCTGGCCTGGGCCGGCGTCACGATCGGCGCGGCCATCGCCGCGCAGAAGCTACCCGAGCTGTTCCAGCTCGCCGCCAGGTCCAGGCTCTGAATCGCGAGTGCAACACCGGTGCCCGCCCGTATCGTCTATCGGGTAACTGGTAGCAGGAGTGCTTTCCGTCCGGAAGGAAGGCGCGGTGTCGTTTGAGGAGTTCGTCCGTGCGGAGATGGCCGCGCTGGCGAGGTTCGCGGGCGCCCTCACGGGCGACAGGTACCTCGCCGAGGACATGCTGTCCGACGCGCTGGTGAAGGTGGCACGCCGGTGGCGGCGGATCTCGGCGGTCGATGACCCGGCCGCCTACGTCCGTCGCGTCATCGTGACCACGTACCTGGACGACCGGCGCAAGGCGCAGCGGCGGCAGACCACGCCGTCGGGCGACATCGAGGTGCTTGACCGGCCGGCCCCCGACGTGGCCGAGTCCGTGGTTGACCGGGCGGAGGTGGCGCGCCTGCTGAGCGCGCTGCCGCCGCAGCAGAAGGCGGCGGTCGTGCTCCGCTACCTGATGGACGAGACCGATGAGCAGATAGCCGACGCGCTTGGCTGCTCCACCGGGACGGTCCGCTCCCACCTGTCGCGGGCGCGGTCGACCCTCAGGCTGGCCGCGGCCGACGGAGAGGGGGTGACGGCATGAACATCGACCAGCTGATGGAGGCCATGGCCGAGAGCGACCCCAACCCCGGCACCGTTCTTGACCTTGTCCACCGCAAGCGGCGCGCCGCGCGCAACCGCGTCCTGTACGCCACGGCCAGCGGGGCGGCCGTGCTAGCCGTCGTGGTGGGCGTGGTCCTCACCAGCCTGGCCTCAAGCACCCAGCCGCGATCGACGGCCTCGTCCGCGGGCTCCCGCGCCGGGTCGGCGTCCGGCCAGGTCGCCGCGCCCCTGGCCTCCGGTCCGCGCAGCGCGGCCAACCAGCCCGCCGGGCTACTTGGCCCGGCCAGCCAGTCAGGGACCTGCACCCAGCCGGCGCTCGGGAGCGTACTTGACCAGGCGGTCGGCTCGGGCGCGTCGGTCATCGTCGGCTCCGCCCGGCTGGCGGCCAGCCCCGCCGGGCACGCGGTGAGCCGCGGCTCGGCGACCTACTACCCGGTGACGCTCAGCTCGGTCCGCACGCTGGCCGGCCCGACGGTGGCGTCCGGCGCCGTCGCGTGGATCATCGGGGCCAGCCCGGGGGCCACCCCCGGCCCGGGTCAGGCCGCGCCCTCCCCCGACCGCCAGGTGCTGGCGATCGTGTCCCCGTCGGGCGGCTCCGGCCTGCCCGGACCTGTGCTGCAGGCCGCCCCGGTCGACCACGGTGAGGTGATCGTCGGCGGCGGTGGCTGCCTGGACATGGTCGCCTACCCGGCGACCACGCCGGCGGGCCTTTCCGTCACGCCCGGCTCCTCGCCGACGGCCCATCCGGCCTCCCCCGAGATCCCCCTGGCGGCGGCCGAGCAGCTCGCGGCGCGGGCGTAGCCCGGGCGGCCGGGAGCTGGCCGGCCGGCGGTCCGCGACGGTGCCGTGGCCGCGGCGGCCCGCATCCAGGGGGTCTTACCCGCCCGACTCCAAGATGGCCTTTGCCTTGTCCAGGTTGGACATCTCGCCGTCCATGGCCTGCTGCAGCCGGCTGGCCATCAGCACCCGCTTGAACCCGGTCAGCTCGGCGTGCAGGGTGAACGTGACCTCCGTGCCGCCCTCGGCCCCACGGAACGTGAAGCTGCCCTCCAGCGGGGCCGGGCCGGTCACCGCGCGAAACCCGATTCGCTCATCCGGGTCAAACACCGTCACCTCGACGTCGGCGGACACCGTGCGCCCGCTGACCACGACCAGCTGGCTGTAGCGCGCGCCCACCGCCAGCGGCCCCTGGCGGTGCATGGCCTTGACCGCGGGCCGCCAGCGAGGGTCGTTCTCCCCGTCGGCGAAGAACGCGAACACCTCCATCTGCGGCCTGGCAATGACGATCGTCCGCTCGGCGTGCGGCATGGCTCCCCCCAACCGGTAACCATGCGTTACTACCCGATGCTCAGAGTATTAGTGCGACTCGCGGCCCACGGCGGCGCCGCTGGCGCCGGTAAGGAAGTCCAGGTCGGCACCGGTGTCCGCGCCCTGGACGTGCTGGGTGTACAGCCAGGTCCAGCCACGGCTGGCCGCCGCCGACGGGGCCTGCCAGCCCGCCTGACGAGCCTGCAGCTCGCCGTCGGGCACCTCCAGGGTGAGGGTGCGGGCGGGCACGTCCAGGCTGATCCAGTCGCCAGTGCGGACCAGGGCCAGCGGGCCACCGACGGCCGCCTCCGGGGTGACGTGCAAGACGACCGTGCCGTAGGCGGTGCCCGACATCCGGCCGTCGCAGATCCGCACGATGTCGCGGATGCCCTGCTTGAGCAGCTTGGCCGGCAGCGGGACGTTGGAGACCTCGGGCATGCCCGGGTAGCCCCTGGGACCGCAGTAGCGGATGAGGAGGATCGTGTCCGCGTCAGCGTCAATGTCCGGGTCCTCGACGACCTTGTAGTAGTCCTCAGGCGAATCGAACACGAGCGCCCGTCCCCGGTGCCGCAGCAGGTGCGCGGACGCGGCTGACTGCTTGATGACCGCGCCGCCGGGGGCCAGGTTGCCCCGCAGCACGGCGGTGCCCGAGCCCGCGGGCTGGAACGGCTCGCCCAGCGGGGTGATCACGTCACGGTTCCAGCACGGCGCCTGGCGGACGTTCTCCCCCACGGACCGCTGGGTCACGGTCAGCGCGCCCGAGTGCAGCAGGCCGGCCTGGGCGAGCTCGCGCATCACGGCGGGCAGGCCCCCGGCGTAGCAGAAGTCCTCCATCAGGTACTTCCCGCTTGGCTGCAGGTTGACCAGGGTCGGCACGTCCCGGGCGAGCTGGTCGAAGTCGTCGAGGGCCAGCGGCACGCCCAGCCGGCCGGCGATCGCCAGCAGGTGGATGACCGCGTTGGTCGACCCGCCGATGGCCGCGTTGACCCGGATCGCGTTCTCGAACGCCTCCCTGGTCATGATCTTCCCCGGCGTCACCCCCGCCTCGACCAGGTCCACGATGACCTGCCCGGCCCGCTGCGCGGTCTCATAGCGCCGGGCGTCGACCGCGGGCCAGGTCGCCGAGTAGGGCAGCTGCATGCCCAGCGCCTCGGCCATCGACGCCATCGTGGACGCGGTCCCCATCGTCATGCAGTGCCCGTTGGAGCGGGCCATGCATCCCTCGGCGAACGCGCACTCCTCCTGGGTCATCCGCCCGGCCAGGAGGTCCTCCTCCCAGCGCCAGACCGCGGTACCTGAGCCGACGTCGGTTCCCTGGTACTTGCCGCTGAGCATCGGCCCGCCGGTCACCATGACGGCGGGCAGGCCAGCGCTGGCCGCCGCCATCAGCAGGCCCGGGGTGGTCTTGTCGCAGCCGGACAGCAGCACCACCCCGTCAAGCGGGTTGGCCCTGATCAGCTCCTCGGCCTCCATGGCCAGCAGGTTCCTGTACAGCATGGCGGTCGGCCGCAGCAGCGTCTCGCCCAGGGCCATCGCCGGGAACTCAAGCGGGAAGCCGCCCGCCTGCCACACGCCGCGCTTGACCGACTCGGCCACCCGGTGCAGGTGGACGTTGCACGGCGCCAGCTCGGACCAGGTGGTCGCGATCCCGATCACCGGCCGGCCGTCGAACACCTCGGAGGTGAAGCCCTGGCTCCTCATCCACGCCCGGTGGTTCATCCCTGACCGCCCGGCGGCCCCGAACCAGAACGAGCTTCGCCTGCTCCCGGCAGCGGAAGACAACTGTGTCATAGATCCATATCTATACTTTTGCCCCGGTATGCGGAAGGGAGGCGACCGTTCATGACCGCGGTCGCCAGGAGCGGGCGAGCGTGAAATGGCGCGAAGGACTGGCCCTGCAACCAGGCTTTAGGCGGCCGAGTGGGCATAACCTACGATGTGAGCGTGTGTTCACCGGTGCCTCAGCCACCCCGCGGGCTCCCCGGGCTGGCCGGCACGGGGAGCGCCAGCACTGTGCCGGCTGACACTGTGCCGGCTGACACTGTGCCGGCTGACACTGTGCCGGCTGACACTGTGCCGGCTGACACGGGGCCGGCTGGCATTGCGCTGGCCAACACCGCGGGCGTGTGGCGGCGCTCATGGATCGCGGTCGGGCACGCCGGGGAGATACCCGATAACACGCCCGTGCAAGTCTTGCTCGGCGGTGACGCCTGGGTGCTCACCCGGATGGACGGGGTGCTCACCGCGTTCGATGATCACTGCCCGCACCGGCGGTCCCCGCTGAGCGCCGGGTCGGTCACCCGGGCCGAGGACGGGTCGGCCCGGCTGTCGTGCGCCTTCCATGGCTGGCGGTTCGACGCGGAGGGCCAGTGCGACCTGATGCCCGAGGTGGACCGGGGCGGCCACGCCCACGGCGGCCACCATCATCACCGCTGGCCCGCCAGGCGGGCCGGCCACGGGCGGTACGCCGATCGCGGCTCCCGCGACCTGGACACCAGCCTGCGTGCCGCCCACGGCGTGGTCGAGCGGTATGGCCTGGTCTGGCTGGCCGCCGAGGAGCCACTGGCCCCGCTGCCTGAGTTCCCCGAGTGGGGCGACGGCACGGCGGGCCGGGCCGCCTGCCAGAGCGTCACCGTCCATGCCAGCGCCAGGCAAGTGATCGACGGCCTCCTTGACGAGGTGCCCCACGAGGTGCCCGACGAGGTGGCGACGGGCGAATGGCGGGTCACCGGCGTGTGGCGGGCGCCGGGCCTGGACGACGGCGACCCCGTCGCCGTCCGCAGGGCGGTCAAGACGGCCGGCCCGCATGCCTCCGCTCACCTGCGCCTTGAGCTGCCGCAGGCCACGATCGGCATCCTGGTCAGCTGCCAGCCCGAGGACTGGGGCACCACCCGCGTGTACAAGCTCGTCACCCACAGCGGGCTGGCCACGGGGACCGCGGCGATGAACAAGTTCACCCGGGACGAGAGCCGGGTCCTGGCGGACGGCCTGTCCGACCTGGCGGGCCCGGCCTCCCCCGCGCTCCCGCTGGCCGGCCCGGTCGGCGGGCGGGCGGGCCAGCTGAGCCTCGCCTGGCGCCGCCTGATGGCCCGGGCCGCCGGGCTGCCGCCAGGCTGACGGCCTAACCGGTAACGGCGTGCCACACTAGGTTCGTGGCGACGTATGGGATGCGGGCTGACCTGGTGGTGCGATCTGCCCGGGTGGCACTGGGCGACGGGGTGCGACCAGGATCTGTCGTCGTGAGGGACGGCGTGATCAGCGAGGTCGCGGACTACGGCGCCCGCGTGGACGCGACGGCGGAGGCCGACCTCGGGGACACCGCGCTGCTGCCGGGGCTGGTCGACTCGCACGTGCACGTGAACGAGCCGGGACGCACGGACTGGGAGGGGTTCGCGTCCGCGACGGCCGCCGCGCTGGCCGGCGGCATCACGACGATCTGCGACATGCCGCTCAGCTGCGTGCCCGTGACGACGACGGTCGAGGCACTCAAGGCCAAGGCCGAGGCCGCCCGCGGGCAGTGCGCGGTCGACGTCGCGTTCTGGGGCGGGGCCGTGCCGGGCAACGCCGGCCAGATCGGGCCAATGCTCGACGCGGGGGTGGCCGGCCTCAAGTGCTTCCTGATCGACTCGGGCATCGTGGAGTTCCCGCCGCTCGACGCCGGCGGGCTGCGCGCGGCCATGCGCGAGGTGGCCGCGTCCGGCGCGCCGGTGATCGTGCACGCGGAATCCCCGGCTGAGGTGACCACGCCCGCCGGGCCGTCCTACGACGACTTCGTGGCCTCCCGGCCGCCGGTGGCCGAGCGCCGGGCGATCGAGATGGTCATCTCCGCCGCCGCCGGCACCGGGGCGCGGGCGCACATCGTGCACCTCGCCGCGGGCGAGTGCGCCGCGCTGATCGGCGCGGCCCAGGCGTCCGGCATCGCGCTGACCGCCGAGACCTGCCCGCACTACCTGTTCTTCGCCGCCGAGGAAGTGCCCGCGGGCCACACCGAGTTCAAGTGCTGTCCCCCGGTGCGCTACGCGCCCAACCGGGAGGCGCTGTGGCGTGCCCTGGAGGCCGGGGTCATCGGCGGCATCGTCTCCGGCCACTCACCCTGCACGGTCGACCTCAAGCGGCTGGACGAGGGCGACTTCAGGACCGCCTGGGGCGGCATCGCCTCGCTGCAGGTGGCGCTGCCCGCCGTCTGGAGCGTGGCCCGCAAGCGCGGCCGCTCCCTGTCCGACGTCGCCCGGTGGATGTCGCAGTTCCCGGCGTCGCTGGCCGGCCTGTCCGAGCGCAAGGGCATGATCGCGCCCGGATTCGACGCCGACCTGGTGGCGTTCGATCCCGAGGCCACGTTCGTGGTGCGGGCCTCGGAGCTGCTGCACAAGAACCTCCTGTCACCGTATGACGGCCGGACGCTGGCCGGCGTCGTCCGGCGGACCTGGCTGCGCGGCACCGAGGTGACGCCGCGGGGACCGCGCCACGGGCGGCTGCTGCGGCGCGGCGGGAGCCCGCTTGACGCCTGATGGCCCGCCTGGCCGCAGGCCTTCGGCCACAAGGGACAGGTGCACGACGGCGGGGAGACCAGGCGCCTCCGGCCACGGCGGGCGTTCAGGCGACCTGGAACGGGCCGTCGCTGGTGCTCAGCACGCCCTGCCTCACCAGGAGCATCTTGGCCCGCCGGTAGGTGCTCGGGCTGGGGTCGATGTTGAGCTTGCGGCCGAAGACCTGATTGTCGGGCAGCACGGTCCCGCGCTCCTTGCCCCGCGCCCAGAGGGCGATCTCGGCCGCGATGACCTGGTACGTCTTCCCGCTGGCCCGCCACGCGCTGACCTGGGCGTCGGTGGCCCTGACTTCATTGTCGGTGATAACCACAGGTGAACGTTAACCGCCGCCACAGTGGGTAACTGGGAATTACCGTGATCAAATAATTCCCGTACGGGAATAACGATGGCGACGGCGAGAGATCGCGGAACCGCTGCGCGCATGATTCCAGCAGCGCGCGGACCGCGTCGCCGGTCACGGCATGGCGCTCGAAGAACGCGAACAGCTCAAGGTGGTAGGCGACGTCGCGGGGGTCGCGCATCATGATGACCCCGGTGAAGGTCTCCGCCGTCGCGATCCGCTCGTCGTAGACGGTGAAGGTGTTGAGCGCGCCGTCAGGGACGCGGGAGTCGAGCGGGATGACGCCGATGGTCACGTTGGGCAGCTCCGACAGGGAGGCGAGGCGGTCCGCCTGGACGGCCATCACCGGCGGCTCGCACAGCAGCCAGCGCACGGCGGATTCCGCCAGGATGAACGTGAACCGCTTCGCCGGGTTGTACAGGGCGGACTGCCGGTCCAGGCGCCGGGCGATGGCCTGGTGGTGGTCACCGGGGAAGCTCGCCAGGCTAGCCCGCGCGTACTCTGGCGTCTGGAGCAGCCCGGTGATCATCAGCGGCAGGAAGAACCGCAGGTGCGAGGTCTCGGCCTCGAGGGCCGCCAGCTCCCGCTGCTTCTGGTGCAGGCCCCGGCGCAACGACGCCCGGGTGCTCTGGAACTCGGTGTTGGCCAGCCGGGCCATGGCCCGCAGCTCGGCTATCCGGTCCTGGCCCGTCCCCAGCGCCGTCAGGATGCGCTCGACATCCGTGGCGGTCGCCAGCACCTTGCCCGTCTCGATCTTGGATATCTTGCTCTGCGATATGCCGCATCGCGCCGCCAGCCGCGCGCCGGTCAGGCCCGCGGCCCGGCGGGCCTCACGCAGGCCGGCGGCCAGCTCGTCCTTGCGCTGGCCCAGCTCCTCGGGCTCAAACACGTGAGGTTGGCACGTCCTGCCAGTAGTCGCGGAACGGGATGGCCGACTGCCAGGCGGCGTCCCGCCAGCCGAGGTAGGCGCCCAGGTCCGGGTTCTCCACCAGCTCCCGGCCTATCTGGGTCCCGTCGGTGTTGTACAGCAGCCGCACGACCGTGGACTCATCGAAGAGCCAGAAGTCGTCGTCCGGCAGGGCCGGCCCGGCCCGCCCGGTCAGGTCGAGGACGCGGATGTCCTCGCCCGCATCGACGTTCCAGGCGAAGCCCCAGGTGAACTCGTACTCGGTGTAGTCGGTCAGCGGGCGGTACACGACGCGGACCCGGCGCATCGTCTTGCCGTGGCGGCGGGCATCCGCCACGGTGTCAAGCCAGTCGTAGTGATAGGTCGCCGGGGGCCTCTCGCCCGCGCGGAAGCGCGCGAGCTCGTCCCGCTCCCCCGGCATCGTGTAGACCTGGCGCAGTTCGAGCCGGAAGGCCGAGCGGGCGAAGTCCCTGAAGTACCGCGTCCAGGCCTCACCATCCAAGCGCACGGGCGGCCTCGGCGAGCAGCTCGGCCGGGATCTCCACGATCGCCTCGTCCTCTGGCGTCGGGTGGGCGAGCCGGTAGCCCTGGATGGCGATGGTGCCGCGCGCCGTGCGGTACACGGTCGGGCAGTCACCGTCCTTGCAGTCCTCTGTACCCGAGATCTTGATGAGCTCCATGGGTTCCATGCACACTGCCTTACCTAGCGGACTCTTAACTAGGACGCTAAGATCCGATTCCGGCTTCGTCAATGCTTGCACGAATATTCCCCATTTGGAATAATGCTGCGATAGCGTGCCGGACAGGGACCAGGAAGTGCCCTCTGACGTCGGCTGACTGCACGCCGTTACCCGTAGATACGCAGGCAGATTCGTGATCTGATAAGCGGCTATGGGCCACGTACTCATCGCCCCTGACAAGTTCAAGGGCACGCTCACGGCGAGCGAGGTCGCCGCTCACGTCGCCGCGGGGCTCATCGCTGCGCGGCCGGTCAGGACCGTCAGCGTTCCGGTGGCTGACGGGGGCGACGGGACGGTGGACGCGGCCATCGCCGCGGGCTACCGGCGGGTGGAGATGGGCGTGCGCGGGCCGACCGGCAAGGCGGTCACCGCGTCGTTCGGGCTGCTTGACGGCACGGCCGTCGTCGAGGCGGCCCAGGCGTGCGGGCTGGCGCTGCTGCGCCGCGACGGCGGGCGGCTGGCACCGCTGATCGCCAGCACGCGGGGGGTCGGGGAGCTGATACTCGCGGCCGTCAGGATGGGCGCGAAGAAGGTGATCCTCGGCATCGGCGGCACCGCCTCAACCGACGGCGGCACCGGGCTCGTCACGGCCCTGGGCGGGACGCTGCGCGACGCGCTCGGCAACGAGCTGACCAGCGGCGGCGGCGCCCTTCCCGGCCTGGCCAGCCTCGACCTGACGGAGCTTCGCGACCTGTCGGGCGTGGAGTTCCTGCTGGCGAGCGACGTCAGCAACCCGCTGCTCGGGCCGGCCGGGGCGGCGGCCGTCTACGGGCCGCAGAAGGGGGCGTCCGCCGCCGACGTGGCGGTCCTCGAGACGGGCCTGGCGCGCTGGGCGGATGTGGCCGAGGCCGCCACGGGGAAGGCCGCGCGCGAGTCGCCAGGCGCCGGGGCGGCCGGCGGGCTGGGGTTCGCCGCGCAGCTGTTCCTGGGCGCGCGGCTCCGGCCGGGGATCGCGCTGCTGCTCGAGATGGCCGCGTTCGAGCGGCACCTGGACGGCGCGCGGCTGGTGATCACCGGTGAGGGATCGCTGGATGAGCAGACCCTGCACGGCAAGGCCCCGGCCGGCGTCGCCCGCGCCGCCGCCGCCCGTGACCCCGCGGTGCCGGTGGTGGCCGTCGCCGGGGTGTGCTCGCTGTCGCAAGCGCAACTGCGGGCGGCGGGCTTCGAGGCGGCCTATGCCCTGACTGATGTCGAGCCGGACGTGGCGCTGTGCTGCGCGAGGCCGGGCCCGCTGCTTGAGGAGGTGGCCGGCCGGATCGCCGCGGACTGGCTCACTGACCGCAGGTGACGGCGGGGCACGGCTCGATGCGCGCCGTCGCGACGGTCTCGCAGTCATCGGCGTAGCTGAAGGTGGCGCGCAGCCGCTCGCCCGCCAGCACGCGCGGCAGCCAGTGCCGGGCGTCGTCCCACATGCGGTCAAGCGGAAGCCCGGAAAGGGGGAACCACCGCGGGACGATCTCTGGGCTCTCCGCGGCCGAGCCGGCCCAGTCGGCGGAGGTGAACACGTTCACGGTCATGTCCCATCGCGGGCGGGCCGGGAACAGGAAGGTGATGAACGCGACCTCGCTCAGCGCGCCCGGGGCCACGCTGATCCCCGCCTCCTCCTTCACCTCGCGCGCCGCGGCCTGCGCGGGGGTTTCCCCCGGCTCGACATGCCCGCCAGGGCCGACGGTCTTTCCGGCGCCGAGGCCCGTCTTCTTCCGCCCCAGTAGCACCTCCTGCTCGCCGCCGTCAGCGGTCCGCGTCAGCAGGCACAGGCAGGTTGAGGTCAGCTGCACGCCTCAGTATCACTGGTCACCGGGCGTGGACGCGCGCGGGCCCCCGCGTAGGCCGTGAGGGCCGCCTCGATCGCGTCGTGCTCGGCCGGCAGGGACCGGGCGCGCCGCCGGGCGGCGGCGCGCAGCCGGGCGGCGCGAGGCTCCTCGAGCAAGATCGCTCGCACGGCGGCGGCGAGCCCGGCGGCATCGCCCGGCGTGACCAGGCAGGCGGCCTCCGGCCCGGCCAGGCCGGGGATGCCGCCTGCCCGGGTCGCGACGATGGCGGCCCCGGCCCGCATGGCCTCCTGCAGCACGAGCGGCTGGCCCTCCCAGCGGCTTGGCAGCACGAACACGTCGCACGCGGCGAGCAGTCCGGGCACGTCACCGCGACGACCGAGGAACTCGGCGTCGACGCCGAGCGCCGCCGCCCGGCCGCGCAGGGCGGCAAGCAGCGGTCCCTCCCCGGCGATCACGACCCGCGGCACCGGGTCCATGTCCCGCCAGGAGGCGGCCGCCTCGAGCAGCGTGTCCAGCCCCTTCTGCCGGGCCAGCCTGCCCACGGCCAGCACGATGGGGCGGTCGCCCGCCCCGGCGAGCGGAGCCGGCCGGGAGCCAGGCGGCGGCGGTGCGCAAGCAGCGGGAACGACCGCCCGGCTGACCTGGCGCGCGCCGGCCCGGCGCATCCGCTGCTCCAGGTCGGGCGATACGCACAGCACCTGGTCGGCGCCCCGCGCGACGATGGCCTCGAGCAGCCGGTAGGCCAGCGCACTCGGGTGACGGCCTGCGGGGGGAGCGTTATGAATGGTGACGACGAGGGCCGGGCGGTTGCGGCCGGCCAGCGCGATCGCGCACAGGGCGCCGGCCCGCACGCCATGGGCGTGCACCACGTCCGCGCCGCTTGCCGCCAGCAGCCGGCGCAGCCGCCAGGCCGTGCGGGCATCGCGCGGACGAGGGCGGTGGCCGATGTCCACCACCGCCAGCCCGCCCCCCGGCGCCTGGAGCGTCCCTGCGGGCTTCCCCCGCGGCCGCGCGGCGGCGGCCTGCGCCAGCATCCGCCGCAGGGCCGCGGCATCCGGCCCCACGATCGTCACCGGCACCTCCAGGGCGCTCAGGCCGCTGGCGAGCATCTGCACGTGGCTGGCGATGCCGCCGGCGCTCGTGCCCAGCACCAGCGCCACTCCCCGGGGCATCCCAGCGGTGCGGGCCGGGCGGGTCACTGGTCGGCTACCGGCACCCTGGGCGCCCGCAGGCGGCGCAGCGCGGACCGGGCGTCACCACCGTCCAGGTTGACCACGACGAGCATGAACACGCCCGTCACGACGGCGGCGACCAGGATCGAGACGCCAACGTTGGGCACGAAGCCTGAGACCCGGACGCCGATGGCGACCGCCGACCCGGCCAGCGCCGCCAGCAGGCACCCGGCCACCCCCGCACGGAACGCCCGCCACATCCCGGCGAGCGCGGCCTCGCCCCGCTCTCGCCGCACCAGGATGAGCAGCGCGATGCCCGAGGCGGTCAGGCCGACGGTGGTGCCCAGGCCCAGCAGCGGCACGACCCTGGCCCGCGGTATGAACGGCACGACGGCGACATCGGCCGCGATCACCAGCAGCCAGCCGGCGCTGATCGCGAGCGCGGGCGCCCGGTTGCGGCCCAGGGCGTAAAGCACGCGGGACAAGTTGGCCGACAGGCCGTACCCGATGAGGCCAGGCGCGAAGGTGGCGAGCGCGACCGACAGCAGCCAGGCGTCCGGTGTGGAGTGCGACTCGAACACCCGCGACAGCGGCGTCCGCGCCCCGACCAGGGCCGCGGCGCCCAGCATCGACGCCAGCAGCACCGCCCGGGTGGACGCCGCCGCCACCGAGTCGAATGCGCCGCCCGCGGCCAGGTCGGGCTGGCCGGCCCGGGCGGACAGCTCGGGGAACGCGCTGGTCGCGATCGGCACCGCGAGCACCGCGTAGGGCACGACGAACACCGCCCAGGCGAAGCCGTAAAGGACCAGCGCACCGGAGTGCCCGAACCGGTTGGCCAGCACGATGACCACGGCCACCGACGCGTCCTGCGCGATGAGGGCCAGCACGCCGGCCAGGGCCAGCTTCCGCACCCGGGCGCCGATGCCCGGCGGGAAGCGCAGCGTGGGCCGGGGCGCCAGCCGCAGCCGCCAGGCGGGCACCAGCCCGGTGAGGACCAGGGCGAGCACGCCGAGGGTCGTCCCGCCGGACAGCAGGTACTCCGGGGACCGCGGCAGGTCGTCCAGGCGGTTGGCGTACTGGCCGCCCACGACGCCGAAGCCGGCGTACGCGCCGACCACGACCAGGCTGGACAGCAGCGGAGCGAGCGCCGGGGCGCCGAACTTCCTGTGCGCCTGCAAGATCCCGTACAGCACGACCGCGAGCCCGTAGAGCAGGACCTGCGGGGCGAACACGATCAGCATTCGCGTCCCGACCCCGGCCAGGCTGCCGTGCGGGCAGCCGCTGGCGTCAGAAAGCGCGGCGGTGACGATGGGCCTGGCCGCCAGCGCCAGCAGCGCGCTGACCGGGACGAGCAGCACGACGGTCCAGGTGAGCAGGGCGGAGGCGGTCTGCCTGACCTGCTCCCTGGCCAGGTCCACCGGGCCGGCCAGGACGGGCACCACGACCGAGCTGAGGGCACCGCCCAAGACGATGTCGTAGATGATGTTCGGCACCATGTTGGCCGTGGTGTAGGCGGTGCCCAGGCACGTGGTGCCCACGGTGTGCGCGAACACGACCTGCCGGCCGAAGCCCACCACCCGGGCGAGCACGGTGATGACCCCGATCGTCAGCGCGGCACGGCCGATGGACCTGGACCGCCGCCGGGTCCCGCCGCGCTCGGCCACGGGTGCGATCACGTCGCCCCGGGCGCACGCCGGCCGAGCATGTCCAGCCAGTTCAGTGCCGGGGTGCGCGCGATCACCTTGGTGAAGCTGACCTTCTCCGACAGGCCGGTCAGCGCGACGATCCCGGTGAGCAGGCCGATCCTGGCCGGCCGCGGCAACGTCGCGGCGGCCGCGACGCCGAGCATGGCACCCAGGGAGTTGGCCCCGGCGTCGCCGAGCATGGCCCGCTCGCCGAGGTCCTCGCCGAGCACCGCGAGGGCGGCACCCACGGGCGCGGCCACGGCGGCGGCCCCCTGAGCCGGCCGGCCGGTGGCGGCCGACGCCGTCGAGAGCAGCGCGGCGGACAGCGCCGCGACCTTGATCGCCCGGCCGGGGCGCAGGTCGAAGAGGTTGAGCAGGTTGGCGCCGCCCGCGATCAGGCCGGCGTTGACGACGGCGTCGAGGTGGCTGCCGCCCTGGTGCCGCCGCAGCAGCGCGGCGCTCGCCGCGCCCGCCACGGCCAGCCCGGCCAGCTTGACCGTGCCCGTGGTGACCTCGCCATCGCGCAGCGCCCCCAGGTGCCCGCGCAGCCCGCGGCGCTTGCCCGAGCCCTTGAGGTCATCCAGGACGCCGAAGGCGCCGGCGCCGAGGCCCGCGGCGCACAGGGCGAGCGGCAGGCCATCAGCCACGGCCCGTTCTGGCCCTGGCAGCCCGCTCAGGCGCCCTCCCGCGGCGCCAAGGAAGGCGGCGGCAACGGCGGTCGCGGCGACCGCCCCGGCCACGGCGGCCGGCCCCTCGAGGAGGGTGACGGCCTCGCCCCGGTGGTTGACGCGGGACCAGGCCTTCTCGCCGCCCGGCGGGAACCTCCTCAGCCCGCGGTAGGCCAGGCGGGCCGCGACGGCGGCCGCGGCACCGGTGAGGACGGACGCCCCGAGCGTCCGGTAGGTCACTTCTTCTTCACCTGCTTACCGTTGCTCCTGCCCTGCCCCGTCGACTGCGTGCTCGGCGTGGCGGTGGGCTGGGGGGTGGGTGCTGGGTTGGGGCTCATCGAGGATGCACCTGAGATACCGTAGCTGGTTGCCTTGCCCCCCGCCAGTTGGACGGCGGCGGCCTGCATGACGGTGACCTGCCCCTCGATCGTGTCGGCGTCGTCCACCGTGGATACCAGGCTCGAGACGGTGCTCGCCCGCACGACCGCCATGGCGCTGCCCTGCTGGCCCGACGGGGTAGTGGCGCCGGCCACGACGGTGGCCTGGCTGGCCCCGGCGAGCGCCTGCGCGATCGCGACGAGGACCTCGTTCGTGGGGTCGGTCCCGCTGCTGGCGGGGACGGTGCCTGGGGTGATGATCACCGCGAGGTTGGCCCGGCTGGCCAGGGCGCCCGTGACGGTGATGAACCCCGCCTTGACGTAGTCGCCGAGCAGGCTGCCGGTGCTGGCCGTGCTGCCGGGCGAGGGGGACGTGCCCGGCTGCTGGGAGGGGGACTGGGTTGGCTGCGCGGTGCTGGCATCCGAGGTCGCCGGCTGCGCCGTGTTGCGCAAGATCTCCCCGGCGATCAGGTCAGCCGCCTGCTGCTCGCTGGCCACCTGCTGGTCGGTGGCGGCGGGCAAGATGGCGCCGGCGCTGTCCGCGACCGTCTCGTTCGTGGTGGTCAGCGTCGAGACCGCCGCGGCCGACAGGTCATTGAAGGACGGCTGCAGCGCTACCTGCCCGGTGATGCTCGCCCCGGCGTCGGTGGCGGCCGTCCTGACCCCGCTGATCACCGAGCTGGGGGAACCGGGCTCGGTGATCAGCACGATCTTGTCCTTCTCAAGCAGGTGGCCGTTGCCGAGCAGCAGCGACTCGGAATCCTGCAGGAAGGACTGGGCCGCGTTGTCTTGTGCCTGGTAGGCGTCCCGGGCGGCCGCGGCGGCGTCGAACTGGCTGCGCACCTGGTTCGACGTTGCCCGCAGCACGCTGATGGTGCCGGCCTGCAGGGCAGTGGAGCCAAGGACGATGCCGATCGCGAGCGCGAGGAAGACGGCGACGATGGAGACAAGGTGATACCGGAAGTCAATCAATGAAATAGTCCAGTGAACCAGTAGGAGAAGCTGCGCCAGCTGGCGCTGAAGTAGTTGCCGAGGATTGGCTCGATCGGCGAGGAGGCGATGGCCACCACGATCGTGACGGCGGCGGCCAGGACGAGCGCCAGCAGCGCCCAGCCGGAGATCCGGCTCTGGTACAGCTGGTGGACGCCGCGGGCGTTGACCACTTTGTCGCCGACCCGCAGGTGGGTGAGGAAGGTGCTGGCCATGCCCGGGCGGCCCTTCTCAAGGAACTCCCCCAGGTTCCAGTGCGTCCCGACGACGGCGATCAGGCTCGCGCCCAGCGCGTCGGCCAGCAGCAGGGCCACGTCCTCGCTCGTTCCCGGCGCGGGTAGCAGCGTTGCCGTAAGGCCGAGGTCGGTGACCCTCGTCAGGCCGGGCGCGCGGCCGTCCGGATAGGCGTGGACGACGAGCTCGGCCCCGCAGCACAGCGCGGCGTCCGAGATCGAGTCCATGTCGCCGATGATCAGCTTCGGCCGGTAGCCGGCCTCGAGCAGCGCCTCCGCGCCGCCGTCCACCGCGACGAGCACCGGCCGGTACTCGCGGATGTAGGGCCGAAGCGTGCGCAGGTCCTCGCGGTAGCGGTAGCCGCGGGCCACCACGAGCACGTGCTTGTCGCGCATGCCGACGCGCAGCGCGGGGACGGTGATGCCGTTGCTGAGCAGGTCCCGCTCGCGCCGCAGGAACTCCAGCGTGTTCTCCGCGAACGCGTCGATCAGCGTGGGGACGCTGGCCTCGGCGTCCGTCAGGCCGCTGCGCACGGACTCGGCGTTCTGCAGCACCCCCTTGGCGACGACCTGGTCCTCGGCGTACAGCGTGTCGCCGTCGAGGCGGACGACCGTGCCCTCGGTGATCCGGGTGAACGCCTCCGCGCCGATGTCGTCGACGAGCGGGATGCCCGCCTCGAGGAGCAGCTGCGGGCCGAGGTTCGGGTACTTCCCCGTGACCGACTTGGCCGCGTTGATCACGGCGCCGACCTTGCAGGCGATGAGCTCATCCGCGCTGACGCGGTCCAGGTCCGGGTGATCGATGACCGCGATCTCGCCCGGCAGCAGGCGCTTGACCAGGGACTTGGTCTTCACGTCGACTCGCGCGGCGGCGACGATGCCGGGCGGCTCGTCAGCCTTACCCCGTCTGACCTGCGGAAACCTCACCGTGAGTACCTTCATTGGCTGATATCATGCCACCGCCTGGCGTGGTGGCTGCCCCGCTCTTGACAGTACGGCGCGTTTCGGCGAATGGGGCATATCGGGTTGAATGTGACCCGCCTCACATTGCGGTCGCGAGGCCACGGGCTGTGCATGCAAGCTACCACTGTCATCTGCGGAAAAACGATGACGGCACCGTGGGCTTTCCAGCTGGCCAGGCGGCTCCTGAGCTGCCGTGGCCTGGGTGATGCCCGCCACTGTCGCCGGGCAGGCCACCTCGAGGCCAGCAGGCCACGGGGGCCGCCCGCCCTTTAACTTTCGTAACGGCCGTTCCCCTCCACGCACAATCCATGCATGCTCCCGCATTCTCGAATGTCTGTGGGTGTGGTTAGGGTGGACCTGTGAGCATTCAGACTGATCGCGAGGAGCAGGCCGCCGCGCACATGCACGGGATCTGCCTCAAGACCGGGCCGCCCCGGCGGGTCGGTGTCGAGCTTGAGTGGCTGGTCCGCGATGCGCGCGATCCCGCCCTGCCGGTCACGGCGGAGCGGATCACTGCGGCCGTCTCCGGGTTTGGAGGAGCCCTCTTTGGCGGGACAGCCCTCGACACCGTTCCTGGCACGCTGCCGTCAGGGGCGCTACTGACCGCCGAGCCTGGCGGGCAACTGGAGCTGAGCTCGCTGCCCGCGGACTCCCTCGCTGACTGCGTTTCCGCCACTCTCGCCGACATGGCCGCTCTCCGTTCCGCCGTGGCCCGCGCGGGGCTCGAGCTGGCCGGGTACGGCCTCGACCCGCTCCGGCCACCACGCAGGGTGCTTGACCGGCCCCGCTACGCCGCCATGGAGGCGTTCTTCGACCGGGGCGGCCCGTGGGGCAGGCGCATGATGTGCGGCACCGCCTCCGTCCAGGTCTGCCTCGACGCCGGGGACGACTCCGGCGGCTTCACCGGCTACCGGCACCGGTGGCGGCTCGTGCACGCGCTCGGGCCAGTGCTCGTCGCGGCGTTCGCGAACTCCCCGCTGATCGAGGGGCGGGCAACCGAGTGGCGATCGAGCAGGCAACAGGTGTGGGCCAACATGGATCCCAGCCGGACCAGGCCACCAAGGGACGCAGGCGACCCGCGCGACGCGTGGGCAGCCTACGCGCTGGACGCCGAGGTCATGCTGGTGCGGGACCCCGCGTCTGAGAACTGGTCCGCGCCGCCTGGCGTGACGATGCGCCGGTGGCTGCGCGGCCTGGACGGGGAGCCGGGGCTGAACGGGACGCTGCGCCAGCCGACCGAAGACGACCTGGCGTACCACCTGTCGACCCTGTTCCCGCCGGTGCGGCCGCGTGGCCACCTGGAGTTGCGGATGATCGACGCGCAGCCGGGCGATGGCTGGATCGTGCCGCTCGCGGTCACCACCGCACTGCTGCACGACGGGGAGGCCGCGACGCGGGCACTGGCGGCGACGCGGGCACTGCCCGGCGACCAGTGGCAGCGAGCCGCCAGGCTCGGGCCATCGGATCCCGCGCTCTCGCGGGCCAGCCGGGCCTGCTTCGCGGCCGCGCGGAAGGCACTTGACCGAATGGGCGTCCCTGGCCGGATCACCACGGCGGTGGACGCCTTCATCAGCCAGTACGTCGAGCGGGACCGCTGCCCGGCGGACGACCTGGTATCACGGGAGGAACCCCGATGACCGACCCCCTGTCAACCGAGGACCTGCGATCGCGGATCGTGGCTGAGCTGCTGGCCGCGCGGGACCGCACGACCCTGCTCACCACCGCCGTGGACGAGCAGGACCTGAGGCGCCAGCACTCGCCACTGATGTCGCCGCTCGTCTGGGACCTGGCCCACATCGCCAACCAGGAAGAGCTCTGGCTACTGCGCGCGGTCGGCGGCAGGGACGCGATGTACCCGGGGATGGACCCGCTGTACGACGCGTTCGAGCATCCGCGGGCGACCCGGCCCTCGCTGCCGCTGCTGGCGCCGGACCAGGCCCGCGCGTACGGCCACGAGGTGCGCGGGCGCGTGCTTGACCTGCTTGACGGCCTGCGGTTCGAGGCCGCGCCTGGCCGCGGCCAGGAAGCGGGAGGGAGCCTGCCGCCCAGCTCAGGGCAGCTGGCCGAGCGGGGCTTCGCGTTCGGCATGGTCGCACAGCACGAGGTGCAGCATGACGAGACGATGCTGGCCACTCACCAGCTGCGGGCCGGGGCACCCGTCCTGTCGGCGCCGCTGCCACCGCCCGCCCCGGCCGACGCCGCCGCGCTGCCCGCCGAGGTCCTCGTGCCCGGTGGCCCGTTCACGATGGGGACCTCGGCCGAGCCGTGGGCGCTGGACAACGAGCGGCCCGCGCACCAGGTGGACCTGCCCGCTTTCTGGCTGGACACGACCCCGGTCACGAACGCCGCCTACATCGAGTTCATCGCCGCCGGCGGGTATGACGACCCGCGCTTGTGGACCGTCGAGGGCTGGCAGCACCGGCAGCAGGCCGGCCTGGTCGCCCCGCTGTTCTGGTCACCCGACGGCGGGCAGGGCAAGGACCGCTGGCTCCGGACCTCGTTCGGGGTCACCGCGCCGGTGGCCGGCGACGAGCCGGTCCTGCACGTGTCCTGGTACGAGGCCGACGCCTACGCCCGGTGGAAGGGCAGGCGGCTGCCGACCGAGGCCGAATGGGAGAAGGCGGCCCGCTTCGACCCGGCCTCCGGCCGGTCCAGGCGCTATCCCTGGGGCGACGCCGATCCCACGCCGGACCTGGCCAACCTGGGGCAGCGATACCTGCGGCCCGCGCCCGCGGGCTCCTACCCGGCCGGCGCCGCCCCCAGCGGGGCGCGGCAGCTCATCGGCGACGTCTGGGAGTGGACCAGCTCGGACTTCCTGCCCTACCCGGGATTCGCGGCCTGGCCGTACAAGGAGTACTCCGACGTGTTCTTCGGCCCGCAGTACAAGGTGCTGCGCGGCGGGGCGTTCGGGGTCTCCCCCGTCGCCTGCCGTGGCACGTTCAGGAACTGGGATTACCCCATACGCCGGCAGATCTTCGCCGGGTTCAGGACCGCGCGGTCCGCCACCGGGGCCGCCTGATGTGCCGTCACGTGGCCTACCTCGGACCGGTGGTGTCGCTGAGGTCGCTGCTGATCGACCCGCCGCACGGGCTGTACCGGCAGTCGTGGGCACCGCGGATGCAGCGCTACGGCACGGTGAACGCCGACGGCTTCGGGGTCGGCTGGTACGCCGCCGATGACCCCATGCCGGCCCGCTACCGGCGCGGCATGCCGATCTGGGGAGACCCTTCGCTGGCTGACGTCGCGCGCGTGACCCGCTCGGGCGCGGTGCTCGGGGCGGTCCGCTCGGCCACGGAGGGGATGGCCCTGGGGGAGGCGGCGGCGGCCCCGTTCTGCTCAGGGGCGTGGCTGTTCTCCCACAACGGGGTCATGGAGGGATGGCCCGCGCTGCCCCTGCCCCAGGTGTCGCTGCCCGCCATCGAGGCGATGACCGACTCGGCCTACCTGTGGGCGCTCGTGCTTGACCTGCTGCGCGAGGGGGCCGCACCGGAGGCGGCGCTGGCCGTGGCGATCCACATCGTGCGGGACGCGGGTATCACGGGACGGTTCAACTTCCTGTGGACCGACGGGACCGCGATCGCGGCCACCGCCTGCGGGGACACGCTGTGGTACCGCACGACGTCCGGCGAGGCGCCCGGCGGGGACTCCGTGACGGTCGGCTCCGAGCCGGCCGACGACCTGCCCGGCTGGATCGAGGTTCCGGACGAGCATGTGCTCACCGCGGTCCGTGGCCTGGTCGAGATGCACCCGCTGTCGGCGTTCACCGAAGGGATCACGAAGCAATGACGACCATCGAGCGACTGCTGCCAGCGGGGTTCCTTGACGCCTCCCTGCGGGCCGATGCCCGCGCGGGGCTGACCGCGACGCCCAAGTCACTGCCGCCCAAGTGGTTCTACGACGCCGAGGGCAGCGCGCTGTTCGAGAAGATCACCGAGCTGCCCGAGTACTATCCGACCCGGGCGGAGCGGTCGATCCTGCTCTCGGCTTCCTCCTCGATCGCCGAGCTGTCCGGGGCGTCCACGCTCGTCGAGCTCGGCTCCGGGTCGTCGGAGAAGACACGGCTCCTGCTTTCTGCGCTGCGCGCCGCGGGGACGCTGCGGTCGTACGTGATGATCGACGTGAGCGAGGCGGCCCTGCTCGGCGCGGCCTCCGCGCTGACCGCGGACTACCCGGGACTTGAGGTGCACGCGGTCGTGTCGGACTTCGAGGCGGACCTGGGCCTTGGCGGCGCTCCCGCTGACGGCCCGCGGCTTGTCGCGTTCCTGGGGTCGACGATCGGGAACATGGCGCCCGCGCAGCGGTCGGCGTTCCTGGCCCGGGTCGCCGCCCAGCTGCGGCCCGGTGACTCGTTCCTGCTCGGCACCGACCTGGTGAAGGAGCCGGCCACCCTGGTCGCGGCCTACGACGACACGGCCGGGGTGACGGCGGCGTTCAACAAGAACGTCCTGTCCGTGCTGAACGCGGCCCTGGGCGCGGACTTCGACCTGGACAGGTTCGAGCACGCGGCCAGGTGGGACGCCGGCGCGCAGTGGATCGAGATGCGGCTGCGCTCGACCGCTGCCCAGTCGGTGCGGATTGCGGCCCTGGGCCTTACGGTCGACTTCGCCGACGGCGAGGAGATGCGCACGGAGATATCGGCCAAGTTCACAAAGGCCGGGGTGGCTTCAGAGCTGGCCGCGGCCGGCCTTGAGATGCGTTCCTGGTGGACCGATCCGGCCGGGCAGTTCGGCCTGTCGCTGTCAGTCCCGGCGTGATGGGAGCCTCGCCGGGGAGATAGGCAAAGAGCTTATGAATATCCGGTGAACTAATACCGGCAACGTCACGAGATAAGCACTCTGGTGCCGATCGCGGGCACTTAGGTCGCCGATTCCTGGATACTTGGGACATGGGGCCAATATTGCTTGCGCTCCCTGACGGATCATCAGGGGACCAGTTCCGCAGCCTGCGTGACTGGCTTGGCCATGACAGCGAGATGCGCGGCCGGATAGGGCTGGTGGAGGGCGAGCCCGTGCCGGGCACGCTCGCCAGCGGGGTCGTCGAGGCGCTCACCGTCGGGGCGGGCTCGGGCGGCGCGATTAGCGTCCTGGTCAGCGGGATCGTTTCCTGGCTGCGCCAGCTGGCCAGGCAGCGGCGGCACGAGGTTCCGGCCGAGGTCACGCTGAAGTTCGCCGATGGCAGCACCGTCACGATAGTCACCGCCGTCGCGCAAGCCTGGACGCTGGCCGAGCTGGGTGAGCAGATCGACCACCTGGCCGAGCTGGCCGCCGCGCGCGTGCGGGCCGCTGATGACGCCGCGGCCCGCCCGACCGCGTCCGATGCCGGGTGAGCGGAGGGCGGCGGTGACGGGCCTGGAGGCGCCGGGGTCGCGCGCGGTGGTCATCGGAGTGAGCACTTACCACTCCGGTGACCTCACCGACGTGCCTGCCATCGCCGACACGGTCAGCGACCTGCGCCAGGCGCTGATCGACCGGTGCGGGATGGCCCGCGAGCGGGTCAGGTTCCTGACCGATCCCGGTGACGCCAGGGAGCTGGAGTCGGCCCTGGTCTGGGAGGCGCAGCGCGCCTCAGGCGTCCTGCTGGTCTACTACGTGGGGCACGGGCTGATCGGCCCGCGCGGGGACCTGTACCTGGCGGTGGGCCGGACGGACCCGACCCCCGGGCAACTGGGCCTCACGGCGATCTCCTATGACGCGATGCGGCGCCAGCTGACCGAGCAGAGTCCCGCTCAGGCCATCGTCGTCATCCTCGACTGCTGCTTCTCCGGCCTGGCCCGGACACCAGATGGCGCGGTCGACCGCGGCCTGGCCATGCTGACCGGCCTGGAAGGCGGCCTGCTGATCACGTCGAGCGCACGCGAGGAGCACGCGCTCGCGCCGCAAGGCGACCGGTACACCGCGTTCACCGGCCAGCTGCTGGCCCTGCTGGCGCAGGGGGCGCCCGACGGACCGG
>Ga0335075_10002388_pt1 | contig 30258 bp, 23 predicted proteins | sample Lox_Sample_24_FD_206723 | JGI IMG/M metagenome (GOLD analysis project Ga0335075, IMG submission 206723) | Soil microbial communities from Loxahatchee National Wildlife Refuge, Florida, United States - Lox_Sample_2.4 | ecosystem: Environmental > Terrestrial > Soil > Wetlands | place: USA...
ACCATTCTTCCCGCAGGCCGATGAGGGGCTAACCGGGCTACTTGTAGGTGAATTTGGCGCTGCTCGTGCCGTGGCCAGCGCCCGCGAAGTAGCTCTCGATCGTCTCGACTCTGACCAGTACCTTCGTGCCGGCCTTCTCCTTGGGTGAGGTAGCTCTCACCACGGACGTCGAGCCGCAGTCGAGTAGCGCCGGGGCCTGCGTGAACGACCTGGCCTTGACGGTGCCGAAGAACACGCCGATAGCGCAGCCGAGGTTGTTTCCATGAATGGTCACCTTCGTGCCTCCAGCGGCCCTTCCAGACAATGGGGACGCCGACGTCACGTGCGGATTACCGGGCGGATACAGATAGAGCCTGTCAGTCTTGACCGCCTGACTGCACCCGGTGACCGTGCAGACTTGCACGTCGACGAGAGCCGGATTCTGCTGCACGGTCCGGCTGCGCAGCGTCCGGTCGCTGGCAACAGTGAATCTGTACTGGGTCCCGCCGGAGAACGGCGACTTAGCGTCGTTGAATTCGATCACGGCGAGCTGACTGGTGAATCCCGTGCCGCTGACCGTGATCGCAGTCCCGCCGGTGTCGGGACCGCCGGAGGTGCCGTTCAGGGTCTTGTGACGGTGCGTGGTCACCACGCGGGTAACCCGAGGTACACCCGCGTAGCTGACCGTGGTGCTGGCCGACTGCCCGCCAAGTGTGCGGACGCTGAACGGGACGGCGAGCGGGCCGGTCGTGAGCGCTTCGGCGGGCGCAGTGATCTGCATCTCGGTTCCGGTCATGAACACGAAGTTCGTGTTTTGTGACGTTTCCTGGCTGGCGGGGCCGAAGTTCGCCCAGTCGATCGTGAGCGGATCAAGCCCGGTGCCGTGCACGGTGATGATCGTGCCGCCGTTCTCGCTCGCCAGGTTTGCGGCGCCGGTCGTCGAGGTCGATACCGACGTGATCGTCGGCGCGGGCACGTAGTCGTACTCGGTCGGGGCCTGCTCGATCTCGCAGCCGCAACCGGGCGGCGGCACGAGCACGCCGAGCGAGTTGAGCGTGACCGCTCCCTCGTCGGGCGGCAGTATCTGGCCGAGAGTGCTCTTGCCGTCCGAGTTCGCAACCTGTACCTGCACCTGGCAGATGTCGTTGGCCGCGTTCTCGCCCTCGTACACACCGGCGGCAGGCAGCGGCGCGCAGTTGGTGCTCGGGGAATACGGCGGCGGGGTAGCAGTGATCCGGTTCGGGCCGTCCACAGTCCAGCTAGCGGCCCTGACCCCGCCGAAGGTAACGGAGGTAATGGGGGAGGCGCCCGCGAAGTCAGAGCCCAGGATCGTCACCGGGCCAGGATCGGCCTGCGACCCGCCGTACGGGATCACGCCGGTCACGCTCGGAACCGGGTTGCCTGCCTGGGTGCCGGTGTACTCGAACACCGACTCCGGGTTCGGCAGGCTGGACTGATCGCCGGTTAGGGTGACGATCACGTCGGCCGGCCCGGCACCGTCTTGCGGCGACGGCGCGAGCGGCGGGCTGGCCTGGCTCGCAGGCGGCACAGCTGCCGTCATGACGTTCGGGCTTACCACGCGGAAGTCCCTGCCGGTCAGCCGCGCGGAGCCGAATTGCACCGACGCGACGTCAGGAGCGCCACCGGATTCGAAGCCGCTGCCTGCGATCGTGACGTGCGTGCCGCCGGCGACACCGCCCTGGTCGGGCGTTACGGACTCGACAACGGGTCTGGTCGGGGTGCCGCCGAGGCTGCACAGGTAGTAGGCGAGCCCGGCGCTGCCATCGGGGCCGGTGAGCCGCGGCGAGCCGAGCCCGGAGGCGAGGTCGTAGCCCTTCGTGGCATTGAACACGAGGCCGTTGTCGAGGCCGTAGATGTCGTTGTTGCCGCGCGTGATGTCGTTGAATGAAGCACTGTACGCACTCGGGCTCGAGGCGACGGCGTATAGCAGCGGGCTGGCGAACCCGACGCCGTGAGTCGAAGCGCACGTCGGTGAAGCGTTGACAAGGGCCAGCATCGCCGCCCAGATCGGCGTCGCGGACGAGGTGCCGCCGATGGTGCCCCAGCCGCCGGAGGCCGCCTGGTAGATCGTGATCGCGCCGGTGAACTCATCGGCCTGCGCCGACACATCAGGGACGAGCCGGCATGGCGTTGATGCAGTCGCGCCGGCGACAGTTCCCTGGCAGAAGCCCGGCTCGTAGTCAAATGCTCCTTCGACCTGATTAGCGGCGGCGTAGACCGCACTGCCCGGCTGGGCGATCCCCGGCACGATCGCCGCCTGCTGCCAGGACGGCATGACCCAGGACTGTGAGATCCCGCCGCCGCCGCCGCCGTCAGCGCCGTCGTTCCAGACATGCTCGCCCGGCGGCTGGGTGGCCGCGTCATCGATCGTGGTGCCGCCTACCGACACGACGTATGGCTGACTGCCCGGGTCGTCGACTGACAGCGGATTCTGGCCAGAGACCGGCGTGGAGGTCTCGAACGTGTTGCAGTCGTCGGAGCCATTGTCGCCTGCCGCGGCGAAGACCGACTGGCCCTGCGCGGCTGCCTGCTCGAACAGCAGGTTCTCCGCTGCCTGGAGGCCGGGCTGGCCCGCCTGGATGGCCTGCTCGCACAGTCCCCAGCTAGTGCTGATGACCTGGTCGGCGTCGCTATCGATGATCGCGGCATAGCCGTCGACTGGATCGTAGATGGTGCCGTCAGAGCCAGGGCTCACGCCAACGTACACGTCGATCGTCGCGCGGGGCGCCAGCGCCGACACGTCCTCGACATCCAGTATTGCCTCACCGCTGCCCGGTCCGGCTGGCTGGCCGCCGTCAACTGAGTGCACGTGCAGGCGGCCGAGCATCTGCGCGGCCGCCTTGGTGCCGAAATAGCAGCTATCGAACGCCTTGACGTCGGAGCGCTCGAACGGCTCAAGCTCGTAGATCGCAATGTGCTGGCCCGCCCCGAAGTCGCCGCCGCTATACAGCCCGAACGTGCCATAGGCATGGGCGATCTGATCGTCGGTCAGGCCGCCGAAACGGGTTGCCGCCGTCGTCGCGGCCTTGCAGGGCTTAGGCGCTCCGGCCGGATAGCTGAAGTCCGCCTTCGCGGCCGGCCGTATCTTGCCGCGGTCCGACGCGGGCGCGCGCACGATCCCGGCCGGCTGTTCTTGCACAAGGTTGTCCAGGCCGAGCACGGCGGCAACAGAGCCGGCGATCTTGGCCGGCAGCCGGACGGCGGAGGTTGCGGCGCGGCCGGTGAAGCCGTCGCGCAGCCGATAGCTTTCCAGCGTCGTGTGAAAGGCGGTGCCGACGGCCGCGGCCGTGCCCCGGAAATGGATCAGCAAGTGGTCCGCGGATACGCCAGTCACGTGGAGTCCGTCGGTCCTCAGCACCGACGTCGCGGCGCTGAGCGTAGCCGCGGACGGACCGAACCTGCTGGCGTAGACGCCGGCTGGCAGGTAGTGGCGGAACAATGGCGAGTCCTTGTCGGTGACTTCAGCGATAAACCGCGTGACGGCGGCGTTGTCGCGGGGCTTGAGCACGAGGTCGCCGGAAATCTCGGCGGAAGGCCGCATGACACCGGCAGGTTTGGCGCCGACCGGAACGCGCGGAGCGGCCTCGACGGTCCGCGTTCCATGCGGACCCGCGGACCTGGCCGGGGGTGCCGCCGATGCAGGTGCGCCAGTCAGTGCCTGCACTCCGGCGACCGACAGGACCAGCACGCCGAACAGCGACGCCGCACGCGCTGGCTTGTAGCGGAAGGCCCGACCGCTGAACCTGGCGCTGCCCATAGCAATCTTCCTTCCACTGATGCCAATCGCAATGCTCATAAGGTTCCACATGCAATGGATATTTGGTGGCGTCTCGCGTGAGCGCGGCATAGATTTTGGCGCGATAACTGCAACCGACAGCAGAACGGCCTAGATGATGGTCATGGTCATCCGTGCCAGGGCGGCCGCCACCGGCGCACGGGTGATAGCGGTCGAACTGGATCCGACGCTTGCTCCGAGGCTGAGGCGGCGCTTCAACGATGAGCCGAAAGCACCCGAACCGACATCGCGCTCGCCTGCGGCAGGCGGACGCTGCTGCAGGCTGGGCTGGATCCAGCGGCTCCTGTCGCGGCGGTTACCTCAGACCAATGTCACCGGCTCGCGGTCTTGCTCGGCGGCGGAGCGGCTGGTTCGTGATAGGCGTGTCGAACACCACGCCGCGAGCTCACCCGCGGGGCGAGTCCCGCTTGCCCGCGGCCACGGCCTCGGTCATGGCCGCTGCGATGTCCCGAAGCTTGACGTTCCGGTCGTTGGACATCCTGCGAAGCACCGCGAACGCCTCATCCGCGTTGCAAGCGCGGCGAGCCATGATGATGCCGATTGCCTGATCGATAACAGCTCGGGAGGCCAGCGCGGCGTTGAGGTGCGCGATCAGCTCAGCCTGGCTCAGCCGCCGCAGAGCGCCGCTCAGTAGCAGCGCCGCGGGGTCCACGAACTGTTTGGCGATCCGCTGCACTGGCTCGGGGAACAGGTCGCGCTCGTGCGCGTACAGATTCAGCACGCCGACTACCTGGCCATCGACCTCGAGGGGGTAGGCGAGCACGCCATGGGCCCCGGCGGCGAGCGCCACCGGGGGAAAGCCGCCCCATCGCCCCTGGTCCTCGACGGACAGATCCTGGACGATGACCGGAGTGCCGGTGCGCAACGCTTCGAGGCAGGGCCCATCGCGACGCTGATACTGCGCCTCGTCGATGAATGCGGGTATTGAACCGGAGTAGACGACGGTTCTGAAATGCCCGTCCTTGGTGACGGTGATTCCGCAGCTAGGTCCGTCGGGGACCACTACGACGGCCATGCGCGCCAGGTGGTGCAGCGCCTCATCGACATCCTCAGCGGACAGGAGCAGCGCAGCCAGCTCTGTCAAGCCGGTAGTGGCTTCCGTCGTGTCCGCGGGCTGCTCGGTCAATGGACTCCCTACGAGTCTTGTGACGTAAGGCCGCAATCCGGCTAAACTTTGTGAGGCTGCCCGGTCCGGAGCGCCTGCATACCTGCGGCGGGCCGGGATCTCCAGCCAGGCATGATAGTTGCAGGCCAGTCAAGCAAGCGGCTCCTGCGCCTCGGTTACCCGAGCGAGTCCAGGAGGCGTGCCAGTGGAACTGGCCATCATCGAGGATGCGTCGCAGGGGCGCACGATCGTCAAGCTGTCCGGTGAACTCGACATTGCGACCGCACCTGACCTGCGCGAACAGCTACTCACAATCTTGAGTCGCGGGACGCTGAGTCACCTCATCCTTGACCTATCCAAGCTAGGGTTCATTGACTCCAGCGGCATCGCCGTCTTCGTGAACACCGAGAGGCGCGCCACGTTGCTCGGGTGCACGCTGGCGTTGGTCGCGCCCCAAGCACCCGTTTCGAGAGTGCTCCAGGTCTGCGGGCTAGACCAGCACTTTCTGATAGTCGAGAACATCAGCGCAGCAGCTGCAAATGGGCATCCGGGCGTTCCCGGGCCGTCCCGAGGCTCGCCTGACAGAACAGGTTTAAAGCCGCGAAACGTGGTAGGTAGTGGCCAGCCCGAACCGACCGGCGCAGCCCCGACAGAGGGGATCGGGCTGCAGTTACAGTACTGGTCCGCCGTCCGGGCCCGTGGGGCCTGCCTCACCCGACACGCTTGGCCTGAGGCAGGCCCTGCTAGCGCTCCTGGAGTTAGAGACCGAGTTCGGTTTCGAACGCGCCTTCCTCGAGACGCTCCTTGATCGTCAGCAGGAAGCGGGCCGCATCGGCGCCGTCCACGAGCCGGTGATCGTAGGTCATCGCCAGGTAGACCATCGACCGGACCGTAATCACCTCGCCGAGGGTCGGATCCTCGACGACGACGGCGCGCTTGACCACCGTGCCGGTGCCGAGAATGCCGACCTGCGGCTGGTTGATGATCGGCGTGTCGAACAGCGCGCCCCGGCTGCCGGTATTAGTCAGCGTGAAGGTGCCGCCCGACAGGTCGTCTGGGCTTACCTGACCCGCCCTGGTGCGCGCGGCGAGGTCGGCGATCTTGCGGGCCAGGCCGCCGATGTTCAGGTCGCCGGCATTCTTGATCACCGGCACCATCAGGCCGCGCTCGGTGTCCACGGCAATACCCAGATGCTCCGCGTCGTGGTAGGTCACCTGGTTGGACGCGGTATCGATGACGGCGTTGAGCTTCGGGTGGACCTTGAGGGCCTCCACGGCCGCCAGCGCGAAGAACGGCAGGAAGGAGAGCTTCACGCCTTCGCGTGCCTCAAATGCCACCTTCGCACGGTCGCGGAGCCTGGCGATCGCCGTGACGTCGGCCTCAACCACCGTGGTGAGCTGCGCCGAGGTCTGGAGCGACTCGACCATCCGTTGTGCGATCACCTGGCGAGCGCGCGACATGCGCTCCGTCGTGCCGCGCAGGCTGGATGGCACGATGGTCGGCCGTGGCCGCGCCACCCCGCTGTCCGACGACGCAGTGTCTGTATGTACAGGCTCGGCAGGGGCGGGGGCAGCGGCGACCGACGGGGGGACTTGTGCAGGTGCTGCTGGCGGGGCAGGGGCAGCAGGTGCCGGTGCAGCCGGCTGGGCCTGACCCGCCGCGCCCCGCTGATGTGCTGCCGCATCGAGTATGTCCTGCTTGCGGATCCGTCCGCCGACGCCGGTTCCGGTTACTGAGCTCAGGTCGATGCCATGCTCGGCGGCCAGCTTGCGCACCAGTGGCGTGACGTACGGCCCTTCCGCGACATCGGGAGTGAACTGCGCGGGCTGGGCGGCCTGCCCGTTACCCCGCTCGTCGTAGTCGGCTGGCTGGTACGGTGCAGCCGGCTCGTAGGGGGCAGGCGGATAGGAGCCAGCCGGCGGTGGCGCGGTCTCCGCCGCAGGCTCAGGTGCAGCGGGTGGCGGAGGCGCTGCGCTCGGAGCCTCCGGGGCGGCGGGCTGATAGCTGGCGGCCGGCCCAGTATCGGCCGGCGGAGTGTACGTCGGCTCGGCGTAGGCCGGCGGAGCGTACACCGGCGGGACGGGCGGGGCTGGCTGTACGGGCGGGGCTGGCTGTACGGGCGGGGCTGGCTGTACGGGCGGGGCGTACTCAGCCGCCGTCGGTAGGGCCTGCGGGGGTGCTACGGGCGGCACTGGCTCCACTGGGGCCGAGGGAGCAGCCGGAGCCGCAGCCGCCTGGGCTGGTGCAGGTGCCGCAGGTGCCTGCTGGACGGCAGCTCCGTCCTCGTCGATAACGGCCAGTTCGGCGCCGACGGCCACGGTCTCATCCTCGGCAACGGTGATGCCGCGCAGGACGCCGGACACCGGAGACGGAATCTCGGTGTCGACCTTGTCGGTCGAGACTTCCAGCAGCGGCTCATCGGCCTGAACGTGCTCGCCCTCCCGCTTCAACCAGCGGGTGACTGTGCCCTCAGTGACGCTCTCACCGAGTTGTGGCATCGATACCGAGACCGACATGGCTCGCAGTAGCTCCTTCTTCGTGTGTTTTCGACTGTAGCGCGCGGCAGGCTAGGGCCGCGTGCTGGCGTGGGTCAGCGGCTTACCCGTGATTGTGCAGCGGCTTCCCGGCCAGGGCGAGGAACGCTTCGCCGATCGCCTCCGACTGAGTCGGGTGCGGGTGGATGAGCTGGGCAACGTCGGCCGGCGCCGCGTCCCAGTTGACGATCAGCTGGCCCTCGGCGATCAGGTCGCCCACTCGCGCGCCGACGAGGTGGATGCCCAGCGTCGGTCCGCCGCCTGCTGTCACGATCACCTTCGCCGCGCCGGATGTCTGCAGGATCTGGCTCCTGCCGTTGCCGGCTAGGTCATAGGTGAACTCGGTGAACTCGATACCCCGCGCTGCGGCAGTCGCGGACGTGATGCCGACCGAGGCGACCTCGGGATGGCAGTAGGTGACGCGCGGCACGCCGTCATAGTCGATCGGGAACACCTGCATTCCGGCGAGCCGCTCGGCGACCATAATTCCCTCGGCGAAGCCCACGTGCGCGAGTTGCAGGCCCGGCCGGAGGTCACCGACCGCGGAGATGGTCGGGATGTTCGTCCGGCAGAGCTCGTCGACCAGTACGAAGCCGCGGTCCATCGCGACGCCGACTTCGTCGTACCCGAGTCCCGCGGAGACCGGCCCGCGCCCGACTGCGACCAGCATGAGCTCGGCATCAATAGTCGCGCCGCCCTGAAGCGTGACCGTCACGCCGGCGCCGGTGTCCTTCACGCTCTCGAACCTGGTGCCGAGCTTGAAACCAATCCCGCGGCGGCGGAACGCCCGCTCTACCAGCTTCGAGCTTGACTCTTCCTCGGTCGGCAGCAGGTGCGGCAGCATCTCGACGATCGTGACTTCGGCGCCGAACGACCGCCAGACGCTGGCGAACTCCACGCCGATCACGCCACCGCCGAGGATGACGACCGATGCCGGCACGTGATCGAGCCGGAGTGCGTGCTCGCTGCTGATGACCCGGTTTCCGTCGATCTCCAGGCCGGGCAGGCTGCGCGTCTCGGACCCGCTGGCCAGCACGACGTGCGCACCCTCGATGAGCCGGTCGCCGACTTGCACAGCGGTAGGCGAGACAAGCCTGCCGGTGCCCTCGATGACGTCGATCTTGCGGCTGGCGACGAGGCCGGTCAGGCCTTTCCAGAGCCGGGTGACGACCTTGTCCTTGTAGGAGTTCACTCCGGTCATGTCGATGCCGTCGAAGCTGCTGCGCACGCCCAGAGCCGGGCCTTCGCTGGCCAGGTCAGCGACCTCGGCGGCATGCAGCAGCGCCTTGGTCGGTATGCATCCCCGGTGCAGGCAGGTGCCGCCGACCTTGTCCCTCTCGATGAGCGCTACCCGCTTGCCGAGCTCCGCCGCGCGCAGCGCGCAGGCATAGCCGCCGCTGCCGCCACCGAGAATGACGATGTCGTAGGAGGCCTGGCTGGCGCTACTGTCGCTCACGTTTGTGCTCCTTAGCCGATCTCAGGGCAAGCGCCGTTGCTCGCCCTGCTGTTTTACTCGTCCCCACTGCCTGACCGTCGCCGGCTTAGAGGCGCCCGTCGGCGACATCAGCCGCCACCTGAACGAGCATCCGCACGGCGGCGCCGGTCCCGCCCTTGGGGGTGTATCCGTAAGCCTCGCTCTCATGGAAGGCGGGCCCGGCAATGTCCACATGTGCCCAGCGCGTTCCCTCGGGCACAAATTCCTTCAGGAAAAGCCCTGCCACCAGCATGCCTCCGAACCGCTCCCCAGCGACGTTAGCGATGTCTGCGACGGTGGAGTCCAGGCCCTTGCGCAGTTCCTCGGGCAGCGGCATCGGCCACGCCTGCTCGCCGGCCTGTCGCGCGGTCTCAGCTACCGCGGCTGCCAGCTCGTCGTCGCTCGCCATGACGCCGGCGATGCGCGGGCCGAGCGCGACCAGCTGGGCGCCGGTCAGCGTCGCCACGTCGACAATCAGGTCCGGCGCGTCCTCCGCGGACCTGGCCAGGGCATCAGCCAGCACTAGCCGGCCTTCGGCGTCGGTGTTCAGGACCTCGACTGTCTTCCCGCCGAAGATCGTGATCACGTCGGAGGGCCGCTGTGCCCCGCCGCCGGGCATGTTCTCCGCCATGGGCAGGTAGCCGACCACGTTGACTTCGGGCTTCAGGGTTGCGATCGCCTGCAGCGCGCCGAGCACGGCAGCAGCGCCGCCCATGTCAGACTTCATCGCTTCCATAGCCTTGGGCGGCTTGAGTGACAGGCCGCCAGAGTCGAACGTGATGCCCTTCCCGGCGAACACGACTGTCTTGCTGGCTCCCGGGTGTTGGTACGCAAGTCGCACCAGCCGGGGCGGGTGCACCGAACCCTGGCCCACGCCGGTGATACCGCCGTACCCGCCGTCGGCCAGCGCCTGGTGGTCGAGTATCTCGACCGTCAGCCCGGTGCTCTCGGCGACCCGGGCCGCTTCGCCAGCGAAAGTCTCCGGATACAGCTGCGATGGGCTGGTGTTAACAAGATCGCGGACCAGCGTCATGCCGTCGGCCAGCGCCTGCGCACGCCGAGCCGCCTCGTCGGCGCCGGCGGCCGCGCTGAGCACGGTCAGCGACGGTGAGTTCGTGGTCGCAGTGCCAGTCGAGGTTCCGGTGCCATTCGGGGCACTGCGGTAACGGGTGAAGCTATAGCGGCCGAGCAGCGCGCCGAGCGCCACGGCTTCGGTCTCCGCCGCGTCGGCGGCGGGCAGCGACAACGCGATTGACTGAGTCTTGCCCCCGGTGAGTGCCCGGACGGCCGAGCCCGCGGCGCGACGCAGCGATTCGAGCCTGGCGCGTTCCCCGCCCTGGTCTTCGTGGCCGAGGCCGACCGCGACGATGAGCGGCGCGGCGGTGCTGCCCGCCGACGGGATCTTGGTTAGCTCGTCCTGCCGCCCGGTTGCACCGAGGGCCGACATGGTGGCCGCGAGCGTGTTGCCGAGCGCGGCGTCGATACCTTCTGCTCCGGATGCGGGAACCGGGCCGTCTGTGCCCTGCGTCACTCCGATAATGAGTGCGTCGGCGGCGACGCTGTGCGCGTCTTCTTGGGTGATTCTCAGCGGGTTCGTCGTCACGGTCTGAGCCTAGTGCCTCCGGGTGCAGTGGCAGGTCGCGCGGGCAGTGGCGATCCGCTGCGCGCATAACGACTGTCATACCAGCAACGTGACGGCTGTTATGCTGACTAGGTCATCCCGCTGAACCGAACAGGAGCCCGCTCGTGGGAGCAAGCGCTGCCGCTCTGTTTATCGCGGTCTTCCTGGCCTGCACGGTCGAGGCAGTCGAAGCCACGACGATCGTGCTGGCGGCGGGGACGGCTCGCGACTGGCGGTCGGCCGGCGTCGGCACGGCAACGGCGATCGCCGCGCTGGCCGTGATCGTAGCCGTACTCGGACCCGCAGTGTCGGAGATCCCGCTGCGCGGGCTGCGGGTGGCCGTCGGAGCATTGCTGCTGGTGTTCGGTCTGCAGTGGCTGCGCAAGGCGATCTTGCGGGCCAGCGGTCACAAGGCCCTGCACGATGAGGCGAAGCTGTACGCCGAGCACATGGCGGACGCGGCTGCGCAACGGCCCCGCAGCTTCATGCTGGCGCCGGACTGGTACGGCTTCACGCTGGCGTTCAAGGGTGTCCTGCTAGAGGGACTCGAGGTCGTCTTCATCGTGCTGACTTTCGGGGCCAACGCCAAGAATGTCGGACTGGCGACGATAGCGGCCGCTTGCGCGGTGGTCCTGGTCGCCGCGGCAGGCTTTGCCGTCCGGGCGCCGCTGGCGCGGGTGCCGGAGAACACGATGAAGTTTGTGGTCGGGATCATGCTGACCAGCTTCGGCATCTTCTGGGGCGGTGAAGGCGCGGGCGCGAACTGGCCTGGCTCTGACGGGGCGCTGCTCGTGATCATCCCCGCGATCGCGCTGTTCGGGGTCGGGCTAACTGCGCTGCTGCGGCAGACCAACCAGGCGCCGCCGGGCAGCGGAATGGCGGACCTACCCGCGCCGGCTGGCCATGGCGCGCACTGAGGGGCTGGTCTGATGTCAAAGCTGCGGGCGTTCGGCGCCTTCTGGTATGACTTCGTCATCGGCGACGACTGGCTGGTGGCGGTCGGCGTCGTTATCGGCCTGGCAGGCACGTATGGCCTGAACCAGGCGGGCGTGAGCGCGTGGTGGCTGCTGCCGTTGCTGCTAGTGATCCTGCTGCCGCTGAGCTTGCAGCGAGCAGTCAGTGCCCCTCTGCTTCCTCGGCGTAGACGCGGGCAGCATACGCCTCCAGCTTCTCCTCGCATTCCGCCAGCGAGCTGAGCGCCTGCGCGAGAGCCGCCGCCCCGAAGACATCCCGCTCGCGGACCCGCGCAAGCCAGGTGCGGAGCTTCACCAGGTCGACCTCGTTCTCCTCGAGCTCGGCGTAGCTGAAGTGGTTATCGACGTACTCCTTGTTGACGCCGGCGATGAAGTCAACGCACTTATCGACGATCTCTTCGTACTCGTCATCGCGGGCAGCCTGGAACGCTGCTCGAACGTCGGCCTCACCGGCAAGAACCTCGCAGGACATCAAGACCGCGGTGCCCGACATGTCGAGGATCTCACTGCGCAACTTGCGCATTGACCGCTCAGCCGCGACGCTGGCCGGCAACGCGGCAGCAGAGTTCTGCAGGTAGATGGCGCCAAGGCTCTTGATCCTGCGCCAGACGGTGGCTCGCAGCCTGCTCGGTTCCGACGGCACCCGGTAGATCAGCAGCAGCCACCGGCCTGCCGGGAGGCTTGAGTCTGCCGCAGACTCAGCAGGCTCGGACTGATCGTCGGGCGGGCGGACACTAGCTGGCACGGCGCCATTGTGGCACGAGGTGCTCTTCGGGGCGCGGTGCGCGCGCCAGCACTGTCAGGTACCCGGCCGGGACACGGCTACGGGCAGCCAGCATCCGGTCCGTGCGCCAGCGCGCTGCGTGGGCTGGTCGGGTGCGACAGCATTCTGGGCTGGCGGATTATCCCGCATGGGCACGGTATCTTCACCCGCCGGCCGCTGACGGCGACGAGGCGCCCTGACCGGCCGGGAGCTCTTCCGCGGGCCGCCGATGAGGAGGTCGAGCCCGCCAGACGGTTCCCGGCGCCGCGGCCTCACCCGCAGCTTGGCGGGCGGGCCACTGCCGCGCGCCCAGGCAAACCCGAGCGAGCCGCCAACCAGTCCGAGGGCCATGCCCACGAAGAAGCCGCCCAGGTTCGACGTCACCCACGAGCCGAGGGACAGCAGCACCGCCAGGATCGAGTAGAACGTCCGCTGCTCGGGGGTGAACCACAACAGCACTCCGCAGAGCAGCAGTACCGCCGGGACCAGGTACCCGGCCAGTCCCTCGACCCCGACATGAATGACCACCGGGAGCGGCGCTCGCTCCGACAACAGGATCTCCCCGCCGCCGAGCAGCACGAGTAGTCCGCCCCAGAATGGCCTGTTGTGACGCCAGCGGTAGAAGGCGCCGAAAGAGTCCTGATCGGCTCCGTTAACCGGCTCATTCGCGGCCCCGCGCGCGCCGACCGGGGTGTCGTCAGCATCCTCTATCGATCGTGTCACGGCTAGCAGGACCCGCCGAAGTGGAGGCCGAATCCGGGCAATGTGAAACTCCCGGCAGTGGTGGCATAAGCGTGCTCGCGCAGATTATCGATACTGACGGTGTCAGCCTGCATGGCGAAGCCACCCGCCCCGCCGGTGATTCCGGGGACCTCAGTCACCGTGCTGGCGTCCTGCCCGATGTTGATATGAGTGAACCCGGCGTTGCCGGACAGCCGGTCAGCATCCACCTGGAGGTACGAGCCAGTAGCCGGCGTGCTGCCGTCGCCCGCGGTGATGATCATGTTCACCCCGTCGACCGTTACACCAAGGCACAGATGGCTTATGGTCGCCGAACGGATTGCGTCGTCTTCCAGCACGATCTGGTTGTTATTGCCGGGCAGGTCGTTGATGACTGACCTGTCCACGACTGTCAATTGCTCGAATCCCTGGCCCTCGAGTGAGTTGGCGGTGACCGTGAACGGAATGCCGGAAATGCTGAAGGAGACCGCCAGGACGCTTGTCGCTGTCAGGACCACGAGTACCCCGGCAAGCGCGATCGCCGGCACCATAATCACGGCGAAACGCCGCCAGTTAACGCGCCCCGGCCCGGCATGCGCAGTCTGCCCGGATGCGGACATGCCGCTACCTCCAGCCCGCTAGAGCGCAAAGTGCCTGATGATCACCGCCGACGCGCCACCGCATATTACATCGCGTTATGCGTGCCACACGTACGGCTAGCAGAAGTCGCAACGTTCATCCCCGTAACGTGCTTCGGCCTTGGACGCAGCGCAAACTTTTGTGCTACGTGACGTTCCCGCTGCGAGCGCCGCGACACGTCGTGGTGCCGGGCGCGCCGCGATGGCGCAAACTTCAGTTATCCAAACTAGGCCAGACGGCGTCGCCTTGACTATCGAACACGCTTGCCATTTGCCGTTAGCCGGAACTTAATTCCGACTGCGCGGTCAGTACAGTTCGCCCGATTGGCAGGAAACATCCGTCGACGGAGATTCTCGCAACTCACCGTCGGCCACCAGATGGCAGGAGCTAAACCGGCCGCGCTTTGCCTGCCGGCGTGCTGTGCCACGCGGCTGCCGCGAAGCAGAACGTCAGCGACCAGTCTGGGGTTATCGGTCATCGGGACGTGCCCGCAGCCGGGGAGCGGCACGAGCCGGGCCTGGGGGATGCGCTCTTTGGCCACCAGGGCCTGCCGGGGCGGCAGCAGACGATCATTAGTGCCCCATGCGATCGTCACCGGAATCCCGGCGGGCACGGCGCCGGTGAACGGGGTTGCAGCCGCCAGGATTGCGTTCGTGGTGTACCGGGCGGCCAGGAAGGCGTTCATGTCGCCCAGTGCTTGCTCGGCTCCCACCTTCGACGGCCTGCTGACGATCTCCGCGTAGATCACCGCCCGACCTGCGGTAGTGCGCGCCAGTGCGGGGCCAAAGGGCTGGATGAGCCGTCCGGCCAGCTGCATGGCCTTGGAGATCGCGCGAGCGTAACTAAGCTCGCGGGCGCTTCGCCAGAACCCGGCGGGCGACAATGCGGTGACGCTGGCAGCGCGGCCTGCTACGGCCGCCTCAAGCGCCAGCCGGCCGCCGAGCGAACTGCCGGCGAAGTGCGCGCGCTGCAGCCGGAGGTCGTCCAGCAGCCCCATGGTCTCTGCGACAAGCGCATGGGCTACCGAGCGTCCCGCAGTTTCCAGCGGCGGGGATTCACCATGACCGGGCAGATCGACGATAATCAGATCTCGATAGGCTGCGAGGCGATCCAAGACTGCGTCCCAGGCCTGCCGCCGATGCCCGATGCCGTGCAAGAGGACCAGCGGTGGTCCGGCGCCAAACCTCTCATACGCCAGCCCCATGAAAACCATATGCCCCGCCAGTCGCACGGGCTCACCTCGTGAGCGCGGCCGGTCGTGGTGCCCGCCGGTTTTGCCCGGAATGCTGGGTCAAAATTGCCGCTTTGCCTGGCTCATTCCGCGAACTGTCAGCTGCGGGTGCTGTTATTTCGCCGCAACTGTCAGTTTGCGGCGGGCCGAACTTAGGCGTAGCTGTCAGGCGGTTCGGTATCTCAGTTCGGGGTAGCTCTCACGGCCGCTGGCCGGCCCGCACGAGACCATGCTCATACGCGTAGACCACCGCCTGCACCCGGTCGCGCAGCTCCAGCTTGGCGAGTACCCGGCCGACATGTGTCTTGACGGTCGCTTCGGACACGAACAGGTGGCGGGCGATCTCGCCGTTGGACAGGCCCTGCGCGACGAGCGTGAGAACCTCGCGCTCCCGGTCGGTGAGTTCGGCAAGCTCGGCGGGTGCGGGCTGCTCGCCGCCGGGCAGCAATGCTGCGAACTGGTCGATGAGCCGGCGCGTCGTGGACGGCGCGACCACGGAATCGCCCGAATGCACGGCGCGGATCGCGAACAGCAGCTCCTCGGGCGGCACGTCCTTGAGCAGGAAGCCGCTGGCTCCGGCCTTCAAGGCGGCGAACGCGTACTCGTCCAGATCGAACGTGGTCAGCATCAGCACGCGCGGCAGGTCACCATGCTGCCGGATCTGCCGGGTCGCGTCGACGCCGTCGAGCCTTGGCATCCTGGCGTCCATGATCATCACATCAGCGTGCAGACGCCGGGCCAAGTCGATCGCCGCTCTGCCGTCGGCGGCCTCGCCGACGACCTGCATATCAGGCTGAGCATCCAGAACCATCCGGAACCCTGCGCGGACGAGTTCCTGGTCGTCCACGAGGATGATCCTGATCAGCGAGCTGTCCGACGCACCGCCTGGCTCCGTGACGTTCATCGCGCCGCACCGGACAGGCCGGACGACCCGGACCAGCCTAGGGAGAGCCCGTTCCCGGCCTGGTCTGGCTGGTCGCCGCGTTGCTGTTGCCCGTGCCGCGATGGCAACGGCTCCGCCGGCTCGGGCTGGTCCTGCGGGGCTCCGCGACCCTCGCCCGGGGCGTCGGCCGCACCTGGGCATGGCAGGCGGGCCGTCACGCCGAAGCCGCCGCCGGCCAGCGGTCCAGCGTGGACCGTGCCGCCGTACATCGCGATCCGCTCGCGCATGCCGGCCAGGCCGTGACCGGCGGGCTCGTTGGCCGGGCTGGCAATACCGTCGTCGATGACCTCAACAGTCAGCCCGTCCGGTTCATAGCGCAACGTGACGGCGGCGGTGGCGGCGAGACCGCCGTGCTTGCGGGTGTTTGTCAGGGATTCTTGCACTACCCGGTAGGCGGCCAGCTCGGCGCCTTCGGGTAGTTCCCGTGGCGTGCCGGTGAGGGTGTAGCTGACTTCGAGTCCGGCTGCTCTGGCCTGCTCGAGCAGCTCGCGCAACTCGCCGAGGCCGGGCACGGGTGCCAGGCTGTTCTGCGCGCCCGCCGACCGCAGCACGCCGAGCAGCCTGCGCATCTCGGTCAGCGCCTGGCGACCGGTAGCCGAGATGGCCGTCAGTGCGGTTTCGGCCCGGTCAGGGTCGGTCCGCAGTGCGTACCGCGCACCGTCGGCCTGCACCACCATGACGCTGACGTGGTGCGCGACGATGTCGTGCAGTTCACGGGCAATCCTGGCGCGCTCGGCCGCAGCAGCGATCTTGGCCTGAGCGTGCCGCTCAGCCTCGAGCCGCGCTGCCTTGTCCTCGAGGCCCGCGTAGTAGCCGCGCCGGTACCGCATCGAATCGCCGAGCACCCAGACGAGCAGAATGCAGCCGCTGAAAAGGGCGTCGGCAAATGCAATCTGTGCAAAAGCACGAACCGGGCCATTCATCGGCATCCAGACCGTGGCGGCAGCGACGGCGGTTCCGGCCAGGCAGACGAGCAGCGCGGGGACAGAAGCGCGCCGTGGCCGGTATGCCGCAACGGTGTACAGCAGCACGAGCATCACGACGTCTGTCGGCAGCGCGGGGGCCCGCAGCAGTTCCCCTCCGGCTACTTGCACGGCGCCACCGAGTGCGCCGATGTAGAAAGCGGTCACGGCGATCCGACGGCGGACGACTACTGCCGAGACGAGGAGAATCCAGGCGGGCACTTGCGTCCACGGGCCGTGAAGGAGCTGCCCGATACCAAGCAAGCCCAGCGCCATCGCCAGCACGCCGTCCACGAACAACGGGTGGCTGCGCAGCCAGGCGTACAGGGCGGACACGAGGTCAAGGGTATGCCGTCGGCCGCTGAATGCCGTCAGCCTCCGGGCTGGTCCTGGTCAGACCTGGGACGGATGTTCAGTGCAGGTAGCGGCTAGCGCGCCTGGATGCGGCTCGGCGCGGCCAGGCGCGTCAGCCCGGCAGCAGAGCAGTGGCCTCAAGCGGCTCCTGGTGGCTGCCGCCTGCGCCGTCCGGGCGGACCAGGTAACCGGTAGCGCCGGGCCGGTCGGCCACGATCCCTGCGAGCACCGTGCCGGCGAAGTGCGCCGCGGCGCCGTCGTCGCAGGCGAGGCCGGCCGGCAGCGTCCCGTCTCCGACGAGTGCCTCGTAGGCCGGACGCCGGGTCGGCTCCGAGCTGTAGTGCGGGCAGTAGCTGCCTGGCAGCAACCGCAGGCCGGCGGTGAACGGGCGCAGCGCCGGCCCGAATGAGTCCGTGGTGCCGCCGTCAAACCAGCAGATGGCGCCCGCGCTGACCCCGGCCAGCACGATCCCGGCCTCCCACGCCTGGCGGAACACCTCATCCAGGCCGTGGACGCGCCACACAGCCACCATGTTGGCGACGCTGCCGCCGCCGACGAAGATCACGTCCTGGGAAAGCAGCAGGTCCGCCGGGTCGGCCACGTTCGGCATCGAGAACAGCTGCAGGTGCGAGGGCCTGGCTCCGAGCTGGGCGAGCATGGCGTACATCCGCACGTATGCGGTGGGTTCGTCACCGGCGGCCGTGTTCAGCACGCAGACCCTGGGCTGCGAGGCGCCGGATAGCTCGACGGCGTGGCGGATCAGGGCCGGCAGCCGCAGGTCCTGCTCTCGCGGCGCGCCGAACCCGCCGATCGCCAGTATGTGCCGTTGCCCGTCAGCGGCCATGTCGGCAGGTTATCGTCCGTGCAGTGGCCGCTTTGGTCACCGGGCCCGATTTGTGCCATGGCCCGCTGGCCCGCCGGCAGGAGGCAGTGCGATCAGCGAGTGCATCTTCTGCGACATCATCGCCGGGGTCGTGCCCGCGCATATCGTGCTGGCGGACGACGTTGTCGTGGCGTTCCTGGACAGCCGGCCGGTGTTCAAGGGGCATGTGCTCATAGCGCCGCGTCAGCACGCTGCGACACTGGCCGACCTGCCGGCTGCCGCAGTGGGGCCGTTCTTCCTGCGGGTCCAGCGCGTCAGCGCGGCGATGCCAGCGGCCCTCGGCTGTCAGGGCACGTTCGTGGCCGCGAACAACGTGGTCAGCCAGAGCGTGCCGCACCTGCATTTTCATGTGGTGCCACGGACAAAGGGCGACGGGCTGCGCGGCTTCTTCTGGCCGCGCACCCGGTATGACAGCGACGCGGAAGCGGCGGAGTACGCGGAGCGGATGGGCGCCGCACTAACCTGACCGGCTGACCGCTGGCGGCCGCCCGGCGCGCTGCGGTCGGTTGACCATTCCGGTCAGCTCAGGGCGGTAACGATGAGGCAGGCGGCCGCGGCGACCTCCGCGACTGCGCCTAGCACGTCCCCGGTGATGCCGCCAAGGCGGCGCGTTGCCAGGCTGGTCACGCCGAGCGAGATCAGCAGGGCGATCGCCATGGCAGCCGGGTAGATCCAGCCAAACGCGCCGGCGGACGCCAGCGCGGCAATTACGAGAACGCCGCCGACGAGCGGGTGCACTGTGCCCGCAACCAGGGCTCCGAGTCCGTCCGGCCGGGCGGATGGCACCCGGTAGCGGCAGGCGAGCATCATGGCCAGGCGGGCTGTCACCGCGGCCGTCACGACGGCCACCGCGCCGCGGCCGATCTGTTCGGCTCTGGCAAGGGCACTGACCTGGATGAGGACGGTCAGCACGAGCGTCACGACGCCGAACGGTCCGATGTCAGACTGCTTCATGATCTCCAGAGCGCGCCTGGCCGGCTGCCGGCTGCCGAGGCCGTCGGCGAGGTCCGCAAGCCCGTCCAGGTGCAACCCCCGCGTCAGCGCCGCCAGCAGGGCAATGGCGAGGACGGCGGCGAGCGAGGGTCCTGAGCGACCGGCGCGGCAGGCCAATAGCAGCCCGGCCGCCGCTGCTCCAATCAGCAGGCCGATCACCGGCGCCCAGTACATCGCAGCAGCGGCGGTCCGGCGGTCCGGCGCGCCGTTCGCGGGCCGCCCGCCTGGAATCGGGACAGCGGTGAGCAGCGTGCCCGCCAGCCTCAACCCGCCCCAGAACATGGCACCCGAGCCTACGGTCAGCGGGCGACTGCCCGCCGGTCATGCTGCAGCATGGTTGCTGTAGCTTCGCCGACGGTCAGCGCACCCGAGGCAGAGCTAACGGCGACAGGGATAACGTCCCGCCGGGCCAGCATGCCGCAGGCCAGTGGGCGGCGGGTAACTCAGCGGGGGAGGTGCCAGTGACCGAGCGACCGTACGTGCTGTTGTCGGCCGCGATGTCGGCCGACGGTTACATTGACGACGCCTCCAGTACCCGGCTGGTGCTGTCCGACGAAGCCGACCTGGACCGCGTCGACGAGTTGCGGGCCGCCAGCGACGCAATTCTGGTCGGGGCACAGACCGTCCGGGCTGACAATCCGAGGCTGCTGGTCCGGTCGCTGGCCCGGCGGCAGCACCGGCTTGAGCTGGGCCGGGCGGCGAGCCCGCGGCGGGTCACGATTACCCGCAGCGGAGCACTAGATCCGCAGGCCCGGTTCTTCGCGGCTGTGCCGGACCAGCCGCTGGTCGAGCCTCAAGGCCCGCTTCCGCAGCCCGACCGGCCGCTGGAGTTCCCGGATCGGGCGATTTACCCGCAGCACCCCCTGGTGTACGCGGCACCAGCCGTCGCCGGCGACCTGGCAGCCCGGCTGTCGAGTGTGGCAGTGGTCGTGCCGGTGCCGGTGCCGGGACAGGCCGACGGCCCATCTGAGGTGAACCTGAGCTGGATTCTCACCGACCTGGCGCGGCGGGGTATCGCCCGGCTACTGGTCGAGGGCGGCGCGCACGTGCTCGCCCAGTTCCTCTCCGCAGGTCTCGCCGACGAATTCCTGCTTGCCATCGCGCCGGTGCTGGTTGCCGATGCACGAGCACCCAGGCTGCTGGCCGGCGACAGCCCGTCCGGCCGGATGGCGCTCGCCGGAGTGACCATGGCCGGCGATATGGCGGTGCTACGCTACCTGCCGCGAACCGCCCAAACAGGGCAGTCTCCGCAGTCTGGTCAGCCAGCGCACCCGGCCGAGTAGTCGCTGCGCTGCCAGAGAAGTCTGCCCCACCTGGTGAAGGAGAGGCCGCAGACGGTGCAGGATGGGGGGATGAGCGAAACGAAGGCCACTTCTGGCGGAATGCAATCCGCGATCGAGCGAAGCGGCTACTACCCCGGTCTGGTCTACGACGCGGTGTCATCGGCCGTAGGCAGTGAACCCGTCGTCTCCTTCGTGGTGATTCACGACGCTCACTTCGATCCCGGCATGGAGGTGCGCCGTCACGTGACCGTCATGGCACTGACGCCAACGCGCCTCGTCTACTCCCACACCGACGAATATCCGGCCGATGAAGCCGATCCCGAGTCGCGGCCGCAAGCCGAGACCAGCACTGAGGCCGTCCGGCACTCGCGCATCTCGTCCGTGGCGCTGACCAGGGTCATCGCGGATCCCGCGTCCTACGTCCCGGGCGCCACTGCACCGAGCGAGGTCGTGCTGACCATCGGCTGGAACGTGCTTTCGCACATCGAGATTGAGCCCGCACACTGTGGCGACGAGAACTGCGAGGCCGATCACGGCTACACCGGCACCATGACCGCCGATGACCTGACAGTCCGGGTCAGCGAGGCTGCCGACGGCCCAGAGGCGGTCCAGCAGGTGGTCTCCTTCGCTCAGGCGCTGACCGAGGCGACTAGTCGTCCGTGACTACTGCGGGGGCGGTCAACTCACCAGAGCAGGCGGGGTTGCCAGTACTGCCAGGCTACGGGCGGAGCACACTGGCTGACTTCAGCGAATCGCTGCTTGCCTCGCTTGGCGTGCCGGGGGCGCCGAACGTGCTCGGGCTCCCACCGGTGAGCCGTGCCTGCCTGCTGCTCGTCGACGGGCTCGGCTGGGATCAGCTGCGTGCCCGCTGGTCCGCGGCGAAGTTCCTGTCCGGGCTGGCCGAGACTGGCTGCTGGCTCACCGCAGGGTTTCCGGCCACGACGGCTACCAGCCTCAGTTCACTCGGCACCGCACTGCCGCCGGGCCAGCACGGGCTGCTCGGCTACCAGGTCCGGGTGCCGGCGACCGGTCAGCTGCTGAACGCGCTGCGCTGGGCCAAAGGGGTGGACCCGGAGCAGTGGCAGCCGCATCCGACAATCTTCGAGCGCGCAGCCGCAGCGGGAATCGGCGCGTTCCGGATCGCCAGCGGGGCATTCCAGCATTCGGGCCTGTCGGTGGCCACCATGCGCGGCGCCGACTACCGGCCGGCCGAGACGGCCGGTGCGCTGGTGGACCGGGCCGCAGCCGCGCTGGCGGAGCAGCCGCGGGCGCTGGCCATGGTGTACACCGGGGACCTCGATGCCACTGGTCACACCGCGGGATGTGACTCGGCCGCCTGGCGGTACCAGCTCCGGCACGCAGACCTGCTCGCCGAACAGCTGGCCGGCGCGATTCCGGCAGGCACGGCGCTGTACGTCACTGGCGATCACGGCATGGTCGACGTGCCGGCGGACTGCAAAGTCGACGCCGACGCCGTTCCGGAACTGCGGCATGGGGTCGCGCTGCTCGGCGGCGAACCGCGCGCCCGGCACGTCTACGCGCGGCCCGGGGCCGCTGCCGATGTCCTGGCGGCATGGCAGGACACGCTCGGTGACAGCGCCTGGATCGCCAGCCGCGATGAGGCCATCGAAGCGGGCTGGTTCGGGCCTGTGGACGCGCGCGTGGCGGACCGTATCGGCGATGTCATCGCCGCTGCTCGCGGGATGTCGGCGGTGGTAGCGACGGTGACGGAGCCACGCGAGTCGGCGCTCATCGGGATGCACGGTTCGCTAACGGCAGGTGACCAGCAGGTGCCATTGCTGTCTCACGTAGCGTGATGCGAGGCAGGCTGGCTGAGCGTTTATCCACAGGTGCGGAGGGGAAACGCACCGCACTTTAGCGACTTGTGCACAGTTATCCGCGAGTTATCCACAGGCTAAGCGCTATCCACAGGAAGGCCAGGGTGATCGGTACCCATGTCTGCTCGAACCGCCGGGACCAACGGTGAAACGGGCCTGACGGCAGCCGCCAGGGACCCGCTAATGAGCCCTGCCGAGCTGGCCGAGGCGCTCGCGGGTGATGAGCCGCCGGTCCTGATTGACGTGCGCTGGCGGCTCGGCGGGCCACCCGGCATCGAGAGCTATCAGGCGGGTCACGTGCCGGGGGCCGTCTACGTCGATCTCGATGCGGAACTGGCAGGACCGCCGGGTGACGGCGGCCGCCACCCGCTGCCTGAGGTTGCGCAGTTCGAGGCCGCCATGCGTGCGGCAGGTGTGCGATCGGGCCGGGAGGTCGTGGTCTATGACGAGGCGGACTCGACGACCGCGGCACGGGCGTGGTGGATGCTCGAGTACTACGGCCACAACCAGGTGCGGGTCCTGGACGGTGGCTTCCGAGCCTGGGCAGCCGCCGGGCTGCCGGTCAGTACCGTCGATCCGGAAATCAAACCGGGCGACTTCATCGCGCAACCGGGCCAGATGCCGGTACTGGACGCGGCAAGTGCGGGAAGCCTGGCGAAGTCCGGCATCCTGCTCGATGCCAGGGCTCCGGCTCGCTACCGCGGGCAGACTGAACCCGTCGACCGGGTAGCCGGGCATATCCCTGGCGCGCTCAGCGCGCCCACCGCGGAGAACGTCGTGGCAGACGGGCGGTTCCGCCCGGTAGCCGACATTCGCGCCCGGTTTGCCAATCTTGGCGTTGACGCTGCCGCCGACGGCGCAGTAGGCGTGTACTGCGGGTCAGGCGTCACAGCGGCGCACGAAGTGCTAGCGCTGACCCTGGCGGGCATCCCGGCCGCACTCTATGTCGGCTCGTGGTCAGACTGGATCACCGACCCGAGCCGGCCGGTAGCCACTGGCCCTCAGCCTGACTCAGGGTACTCAGCCGGGCAGCGTGCGTAGTGCAGCCCAGGCGTCCGCACCGAGCTGCGTGACTACGCCTCCGCGAGCGCCTCGCCGAAGTCGTGCAGGCACTGGTGATGATGCTGCTCGGCGAGCAGGTGCCCGATGCCCAGCACCATCACTACGGGCCAGTCAAGGACGCCGAACACGCCAAGCGCGGCGATGCCGCCGTAGTAGGCAAGCCGCCGAGGCTCAGGCAGCCGCAGGGTCCCCATCCCCTCGGGCAACGTCACGGAAACGGTGTGCTTATCCATGGTCGAAGCCCAAGCCCGGTCTACCCGCTGCTCTACCTGCTGCCGGCTCGGGCCGCTTTGCGATGAGTGGCTCGTAGTGCGAGATCCCTGAGATGAGTGGCTCGTAGTGCGAGATCTCGGAGATGGCATGGTTGGGGTGCCGCTGCGGGCCGTCATCTCATAACTTCTTCCTGGCTAGCGCGTACCCGATGCCGACGGCAGCAATAACGGGCCACTCCAGGGCTCCGACAGCTCCGGCGATCCCCAGGCCGATGAGGAAACCGACGCTCCCGTAGGTCAGGTGGCCCACAACTGGCAGGTCTATGCCGCCGTCGTCGTGTTCACCCTCGTCATGGGGACGCTGGCCGTCGTGCGGCGCGCGCTGAGCCGCCGGCCTTCGCCGGGTGTCAGATTGCGTCTTCGCGTCCATCAAGACATGCTGCCCTGGCTAGCCGGGGCGCACACCCATCGCGTTAAGGTGATTGGCCCGCCGGCCGAGGCTCACCCGTTCCGCGTGATGTCAGCCCGCCTGGCAAGCACGCAGGATGTGGCGATGCCGCTGATGCCTGGAATGGTTGGCGCCGCCATGAGGCCGGTGGGGCGTCTCCTGGCCCCTCGGCAGCCCTCCCGTGTGGCGTGGCGCAGCGAGAACCGGGTGCATATCAGGGTGCGCGGTGTCAGCGCTCAATCCGGGGACGTCCTCAGCCGGGCAGTCGAAACCGAGCTCGAGCGTCACGCATCGGTTCAGTGGGCAGCTGTTAACGCTCAGCTGGGTGTGGTCGTCGTCAGCTGCGAGGACGGCGTGCCGGTGGCTGACCTCGTCGGAATCGTCGACCGCCTGGAACGAGAGCATCCCGCCGAGCCCGCTCGGCCGGCTGGCACACCCATCGACCGGGTTCCGGCCACTGTAGCCGCGCTGGCTGCCAGCGCGACCGGAATGGCGGTCGCCGGCGCGAGCCTCGCCTTGCGGACGGTGCGGCTCCCGGCTGAACTTGGCTCGCTTGTTCAGTTCGTCGACACACAGCCCCGGTTGCGTGCAGCTGTCGAATCCGCTCTGGGCGCCGACAGGGGTTACTTGCTGCTCGCAGCCAGTAACACCGTTGCGCAGACCGCAGCGCAGGGACTCGGCGGGCTCGCGCTCGACCTCGGTCAGCGAGTGACGCAGGCTGCCGAAGCCGTGCTGGAGCGTGACAACTGGGCCAGGTCCGAGCCACGGCTTTGCGGTCAGCGGCGCGATGCAGCAGCGCAGCCGCTTACTCCGGAGCGGCCGCAGCCACTGCCACCGGGTCCGGTCGAACGCTATAGCGAGCGGCTTGGGGTCGGCGCTGCCGGCGCCTTCGGCGGCGTCCTGGCACTATCGGGAAGCCCGCGGCGCGCGACCGCCATCGCGCTTGCGACGCTGCCGAAGGCGGCACGATTCGGCCAGGAAGGCTTCGCCTCAGCGCTCGGCTGCCTGCTCGCGCGCCGTGGTGTCGTGGTTACCGATCCTCGTGCGCTGCGCCTGCTGGACCGCATTGACACCGTCGTCGTCGATGCCGATGTGCTGACGACAGGAGCGCTGATTGTCGGCGACGTAGTTCCGCTGGGTGACGGCGATGTCAACCAGCTCACCGGCCTCGCGCATTCGCTCTTCGCCGCCGAGCGGGCCACCGAGATTGTCATGGAGGGCCCGCTGCGGCTCGGGCCGCTCGATGATCTCGGGCTGAAAGGCAGAAGCGGCATGCGAATGGCGGCCCGGCTTAGCGCCCGCGGAGCGGTACTGGTGCTGGGCTTGGCGCAGGACAAGCGCCTCCTTGCCGTCATCGGCGTCGTCCGGGAACGGGCCAGGGCGGCTGACGCAATGCTTGCCGCCGCTAGCCGCCCGGGAGCGGCGTTCGTCCTGGCCGGGCCGGCCGAATCGGCAGACGCGCAGAGCGTGATGCATCGTGCTGCTCGGGTCGTGCCCGGCGGTCGTCGGCTGGTTGCATCGGTCAGGGCCCTGCAAGCCGATGGTGGGGTCGTCCTACTGGTCTCCCGGCAGCGCCGCGCCCTTGCGTCGGCCGACGTCGGCGTGGGGCTCACCGCGTACGACGGCAGGCCGGCCTGGGGGGCGCACATCCTGGCGGGAACCGACCTGGGCGCGGCCGCGTTGCTCGCTGATGCCGCGCACGCCGCCCGTTCGGCGTCACGCCGCGGTGTCGCTCTTTCAGAGGCCGGCACCGCGTTCGGCGGTGCGCTGGCATTCGGCGGACCTGAGCGGGGGTCAGCCGCGCGTAGTTTGCTGGCAGTCAACGCGGCGGGTGCGATTGCCCTGGCCGGCAGCATCTGGCCAGTTGTTGAGCTGGCGCGCCGGCCCGCGACCGGGCCGGAGCCGGCGCCGCCCTGGCACGCAATGCCCGCCGATCTCGTGCTCGACCGTCTGGGCAGCCGGCCCGGCGGCCTGGACTGCGAGGAATCGCAGGCTCGCTACCAGCCGGACAACAGGCTGCTGCGGCTGCCCTCGCTGCCTCGCGCGTTCATCGAGGAACTAGCGAACCCGCTGACACCGATACTCGGCGGTGGCGCCGCCCTGTCCGCTTCGATAGGCGCGGTAGCCGACGCTGTGATCGTCTCGGCAGTAACCGGCCTGTCCGCCCTCATCGGCGGCATCCAGCGGGTATACACCGACAAGTCGATGACGCGGCTGCTGAGAGCATCGACGGTGACCGCGCATGTGCGGCGCGACGGCCGCGAGCAGGCGGTGCCGGCCACGGCCCTGGTCGCAGGCGATGTCGTCCTGCTGAGCGCTGGTGACGTGGTACCGGCGGACTGCCGGCTCCTGGAGGCCACGGCGCTACAGGTCGACGAGTCATCAGTGACCGGTGAATCGGTCCCGGTGGACAAGGTGACGGGCCCGGTGGTCGCTGATGCGATAGCCGACCGCCGGTCGATGCTGTACGAGGGCACGACGGTGGCTGCCGGGCGGGCCGGCGCAGTGGTCGTCGCGACCGGCAGCGCTACGCAAATGGGGCGGAGTATAGCCGCCATCGCGCAGACTGCTCCGGTCACCGGGGTAGAGGCAAGGCTCAGCCGGATCACCGGGATTACCTTGCCGCTGGCGGCTGGTTCAGCCGGTGCCCTGGTGCTGGCCGGCATGCTGCGCGGTCGTGCGGCGACGGACAGCATCGGGGCTGCCGTCGGACTTGCGGTAGCGTCTGTCCCTGAGGGACTGCCGTTCCTCGTCACTGCAGCTCAGCTCGCGGCCGCGCGTCGTCTTGCTAACCGCGGCGCGCTGGTGCGCAACCCACGCACCGTGGAGGCGCTCGGCCGAGTCAACGTGCTCTGCTTCGACAAGACCGGCACGCTGACTCAGGGGCGGATGGCTGTCTCCGCGGTGTCTGACGGGGTCACGACCCGCGACGCTAGTGGCTTCGGCGACGCACAGCGCCAAGTAATGGCAGCTGCGCTGCGCGCGACGCCGCCAGCACGTCGCGGTAGCAGCGCTGTACACCCGACCGATCAGGCCGTCGCCGACGGCGCCGCGGCGCAGCAGCTGACTAGGTCGGCAGACTGTCCGGGCTGGCGGCGGCTCGACTCGCTGCCGTTCGAGCCGAGCCGGGCCTACCACGCCACTCTCGGCAACACGCCAAGGGGAAAGCTGCTGTCTGTCAAGGGCGCGCCGGAGGTAGTCGTTTCGCTCTGCACCAAATGGCGGGGCCGCGCTATCGGCCCGCGCGACCGGAAGCAGCTCACCAGCGAACTGCATCGCCTTGCCGGCAAGGGCTATCGCGTCCTGGCCGTTGCGGAGAACCACGTCAGCCCCGGCTACGAGCTCGACGGCATTGGTGAGCTGACCTTCGCCGGTTTCGTGGCATTCGGCGACCCGGTCCGCGCCACCGCCGGAGTGTCGGTCCGCGAGATGCGGGACGCCGGCGTTCACGTCGTCATGATCACCGGCGATCATCCGGCTACTGCCAGGGCGATCGCGGCAGAACTTGACGTCCTGGGCACTGGAACCATCGTCACCGGTCCCGACCTGGACCGGCTCGGCGACCAGGAACTGTGCCGGGTGCTGGCCGACGCGACCGTGATCGCGCGCTGTACGCCCGAGCAGAAAGTCCGCGTGGTGCGAGCCTTCCAGGCTGGCGGCGGCGTGGTCGCCATGACGGGCGACGGTGCCAACGACGCGGCGGCGATCAGGCTTGCCGACATCGGCATCGCGCTCGGTCGGCGCGCAACGCCGGCCGCCAGGGCCGCCGCTGACCTGGTTGTGGGCGATGACCGGCTGGAATCGATCATCGCGGCCGTGGTCGAGGGCCGGGCGATGTGGCGCTCGGTCAAGCAAGCGATCGGCATCCTGGTCGGCGGAAACATTGGCGAGATCGGGTTCACCTTGCTCGGCACTTTGCTGTCCGGATCATCGCCACTATCGGCGCGGCAGCTTCTGCTGGTGAACTTGCTCACCGACTTGGTACCTGCCCTGACCGTGGCGCTGCGCAAGCCGCCGGCAGAGGCCACCGCCCGGCTCCTGGCCGAAGGACCCGACATCTCGCTCGGGTCCGCGCTGACCGAGGAGATCGCGATCCGTGCCGTGGCGACCGCCCTCGCAGCCAGCGGGGCGTGGACCGTAGGCCGTATGACGGGGACCGCTGCCCGTGCCAGGACCATCGGCCTAGCGGCTCTCATCGGCACCGAGATAGGCCAGACGTTGCTGGTGGGCGGCCGCAGCCCGGCCGTCGCCGCCGGAAGCGTGGTCAGCCTCGGCATTCTCGTCGGGGTCGTGCAGACACCAGGCGTAAGCCAGTTCTTCGGCTGTGTCCCCATCGGCCCGGTGGGCTGGGCCATCGCCAGTGCCAGTTCCCTGGCCGGCACTGCGGGCTCGCGCCTGCTGCCGCCGGTCGGCCGGTCACTCGCTCCAGCCGTGAAGGCGTTGTGGCCTGCTACTGATCAGGCCAGAAGGCTAGCCGTCGAGATCCGGGCCGAACTAGACCGGCTAACTCACCGGGTGCGGGACATGCCGGAGTCTGTCCAGCCCGGCTCGTCGCGTCCGCAGTCGTCCTACGGCGTGGCAGCCGGCTAGACGGCGCTGGCGGGCCCGGCGAGGCCGGAGCGGAGGCAGGTGCCCGGTTGCACTGAGCCGAACCGCGCGGGCCGCACCAGTTAAGGTTTCTGCCATGGCGCCCCAGGAGACTCCCGCGCTCGTCCTCGCGTCCGGATCGGAGGGCCGGTTGCGCCTGCTTCGGGATGCCGGTTTCGATCCCGAGGTCATAGTGAGCGGCGTAGCCGAGACCAACGACGACGGCTTGCCGACGGCCGATCTGGTGACGGCGCTGGCGAAGCGCAAGGCTGCAGCGGTAGCCGCGATCCGCCCTGGCGCGCTGGTGCTCGGCTGCGATTCGCTGCTCGACCTCGACGGCGACTCGCTCGGCAAGCCCGCCACACAGCAGGACGCCATCGCCGTCTGGAAGCGGCTGGCCGGATCGGAGGGCACGCTGTACACCGGGCACTGCCTGATCCACGGCGTCAACGGCGATCGGGCGATCGGCGTCAGGGCCACGACCATCAGGTTCGGCAACCCGACTGATGCTGAGATCGCGGCGTACGCGGCCACCGGCGAGCCGCTATCACTTGCCGGGGCGTTCAGTATCGACGGCAGGGCTGCGCCGTTCGTCGACGGCATTGACGGCGATCCGGGCAACGTCATCGGCGTTTCGCTTCCGCTACTGCGAGTTCTTCTCGCTCAGGTGGGCGTGTCCATAACGGACCTGTGGCTCTAGGCGTCGGGGAGTCCGCGCTCCTCGAGGTCGAGTTCAAGCTGCAGCTGGCGCAGGCTTTCGTGCGGCAGGCGGCCGCTATCTCGCCAGCGCAGCAGTTCCTCGCGCTGCGCGTCGATGACGGCCTGCTGCGCCTCGATGGCTGCCCGGAACTCTGGCGTCGGGCTGACCCCGCCCTCGGACTCAGCGAGCATGCTGATCCGGGCGCTGGCCCTGTCGACACGCCTCGCGATCGCAGCCCGGAGACGGTCGGCCAGCTCCGCGGAGATCTCATGGTCGGCCTGCATGTCGTTCACGGTGGTGCGGGCGGCCGCCAGTGCCGCCAGGCGGGCTTCATGCCGGACCTGCGCTTCGTCTGCGGCGTCCGCGCGCAGGCCTAGCCGGCGTAGCAGCGGCCCGAACGTCAGTCCCTGCCCCACCAGCGTCACGAGAACCACCACGTAGGCGCACAGCAGCAACAGGTCGCGATCGGGGAATGGCCGGTGGCTGTTCACCGTGAACGGCACCGAGAAGATCGCCGCGAGAGTGATCACCCCCCTGGTCCCCGCCCAGGTCACCGCGACAACCTCGCGGCCAGTCAGGGTCGGGTTACGGTCACCGAGCCGCCAGCCGAGCCGGCCAGGGATTGTCTGGGTCAGGATCAGCCAGAGCGGTCGCACCACCAGCACGGCTAGCAGGGTGAAGCCGATGGCTGCGGCGGTGATCCCTGCTGGCTCGTCCCTGAGGCCGCGCAGCACTGTAGGTAGCTGCTCGCCGATCAGCAGGAACACCAGGCCTTCGAGCATAAAGTCGATAAATCGCCATACGGCATCGGTCTGCAGCCGGCTCGCCCCGGACTCGGCACGGGGTGAATCGTGACTGGCCATCAGGCCCGCGATCACCACCGCGAGCACGCCGGAAACGTGCGCTGCCTCACCGGCCACGTAGGCGGCGAACGGTGTCGCAAGCGACACCGCGTTGGCGAGCAGTGGATCCCGCAGCGCCCGCCTTGCGAGCCGGAGCAGGTAGCCGATCGCGGCGCCGATAAGCAGCCCGCCCCCAGCGGCGAGGGCGAACAGGCCCGCCGCCAGTGCCAGCGAGAATCCGCCGCCGACGGTGGCAGCAACCGCGACCTGCCAGCTCGTCAGTGCCGTCGCGTC
>Ga0335075_10002389_pt1 | contig 30258 bp, 18 predicted proteins | sample Lox_Sample_24_FD_206723 | JGI IMG/M metagenome (GOLD analysis project Ga0335075, IMG submission 206723) | Soil microbial communities from Loxahatchee National Wildlife Refuge, Florida, United States - Lox_Sample_2.4 | ecosystem: Environmental > Terrestrial > Soil > Wetlands | place: USA...
GCGATTTGATGTTGAGCAGCGGCGTCAGCGACGCCATCTTCGCGAAGATGCGCACGCCCTCGGCGCGAAAGCGATTGAGGCGGTCGGGCAGCTCCACCAGCGGCAGGGGCGCGGCGTTCTCCGGGTTCAGAAAATCGCGGATGGAATCTGCGCCTTCATAGACGCTCAGTGCGGATACATCGGGGGAGGTTCTTGCGGGCATAGCAGTTGGCAACGGCCATGGTAGCAGATGTACATCGAAAGAGATCGGCCGCGCCGGGCTGAGCATCCGCCGGGCGCTACCGCAGCAGCTCTTCCAGCGCCGCGCTCAGCTCGGTCTTCTCATCCCGATATTTCACGATCACCGGCGTGTAGACGCTCAGGCCCCATTCGGCAGCCTTGCCCTTGGTCACCGCGCGCGCGCCCGGCACCACCACCGCGCCCTCCGGAATCTCCAGCGGTTTCTCCCCCTCCGCGCGCAGCACCGCGCCGCGCACCGCATCGTACACGGGAGTTCCCCGCGTCAGCACGGTTCCAGCGGCCAGCACCGCGCGCCGCCGCACCAGCGTTCCCTCGTAGACGCCGCAGTTCCCGCCCACCAGCACCTCGTCTTCCAGAATCACCGGGCTCGCATTCACCGGCTCCAGCACTCCGCCCACCTGCGCGGCGGCGCTCAGATGCACGCGCTTCCCCACCTGCGCGCAGCTTCCCACCAGCGCGTGCGAGTCGATCATCGTCCCCTCGTCCACATACGCGCCCACGTTCACGTAGCTCGGCGGCATCATCACTACGCCTGGCGCGAGATAGGAGCCCGACCGCACCGACGACCCTCCGGGCACCACCCGAATTGCCTGCTCCGGCACAAACCTCCGCGGCGGAAACGTGTCTTTGTCGACAAACGACAGCTCCACGCCGCTCTCCAGCAATTGTCCCAGCCGGAACCCCAGCAGGATTCCCTGCTTCACCCACGCATTCACGCGCCAGCCCGTCGACGAAGCCGTATCGGGCTGCGCCGCGCGGATTGCGCCCGCCTCCAGCGCCGTGCGCAGCTCCAGAAACGCCTCCATCGCGGAGGTGTCGCCGACTGCCTCGGGGCCGGCTGCAAAATACTGTTCGATTCTCGACCGCAGACTCATCGCTCAGCCGAGTGTATCAATGGCCTCGGCAGACTCGGTCATTGGCAGGGTCGCGGAGTTATGTGCGGCGTTTTCAGCACGGTCCAATTCGGCCCGTTGTACGACATCAGAGCGCACGCGACCCGCCGATACCGCTGACCGGAGAACTCGTACCGGGTAAGGTCCTGCTCAGTTGCGGAGTCGTGCCAACCGGTGATGATGTCGAAGTACCCGCCGGACTTCGGCTTTTCAATGGCAAATTGATCCATTCCATCGTTTAGCAGGAGCGTAAGGTGACCGCCCTCCTCACCAAGAACCCAGAATTCGCAATTGCCGTCTGCGCTGCACTCACAGTTGGTCCAGCCTTCCAGCACGAACGCGCTTTGGCCTTGCGAGCCCAGGTCAATCTTCCTGATGAGAAGACCGCCAACAAACGCAGTGAGAGTCCTGGGATCGCTGGCCCCTGGATCCTTTCGACATTCCTCGAAAGCTGCCGCCACTATGTGGGCTATCTCGCGCCTCTCAACGTCCGTGATCGGCGTCCTGCCTCTGCGAATCCGATCAGCCCTGCTCAACACCTGAAACTGCGGAACGGTCCAGATTTGCTGGGCGCGCACACACTGCCCAACGAAGATAAGAAGACACGCGCTCAGAATTAAATGTCGCATTGGTTCGCTCCCGGATTTCGCTCTGAGTATATTGGGCGCAGTGGCGAACTCTTGGCTGCCACGAGAAACTTTCTCAACGAATGCTTCGCCACACCTCATCCCGCGCCCTCCCCGGCGAACTCGATCTCATCCGCGACCTGCGCCGCCGCGCCGCATCCACGCGTTCCACCTCCCTGATCGCCGGCATCGGCGACGACTGCGCGATCCTGCGGCCGCGTTCCGGCCACGACCTCTGCGTCACCACCGACTTCTCCCTCGAAGACCGCCATTTCCGCCGCGAGCTTCACCCGCCTGAGTCCGTCGGCCATCGCTGCCTCGCTCGCGGACTCAGCGATCTGGCCGCCATGGGCGCCGATCCCGTCGCCGTATTTCTGTCGCTCGCGCTGCCTGCGCGCCTGCCCGCCGCCTGGCTGGAGGGATTTCTCGACGGATTCCTCTCGCTCGCCGCGCGCCATCGCGTGCCTCTCGCTGGCGGAGACACCGCCGAGTCCCCAGGCGGCAACAAGGGAAAAATCTGCGCCGACATCGTCGCCCTCGGCCAGCTCCCCCGCGGCCAGGCCCGTTTGCGATCCGCCGCGCGCCCCGGCGATTTTCTCTGCGTCACCGGCGCGCTGGGCGGATCGGGTGCCGAGCTGCTCGCCCTCAGCCGCAATCCGAAGAAGTTCCGCTCCCTGACCCGCGCCGAATCCGGAAACTCCGGGCGCGCAGGGTGGAGTTCGGACCATCCTCATCTTTATCCACAGCCGCGCCTCGCCCAGGGCCGCCGCCTGCGCTCGCTCGCCCACGCCATGATCGACATCAGCGACGGACTCTCCACCGATCTCACCCACCTCTGCGAAGAATCCGGCGTCTCGGCCCTCCTCGACGAAGCCGCGCTGCCCATCCACCCCCTCGCGCTCGCGGCGGCTCCGCGGCACGATCCGCTGGCTCTGGCTCTGCACGGCGGCGAAGACTATGAGCTTCTTTTCACAGCATCTCCGCGCGCAAAAATCGGGCGCTCGATGCTGGGCGTGCCCATCCATCGCATCGGCGTGCTGCGCAGGCGCGTCCGCAATGGACCGCTGATTCTTCTCAACATGCGCGACGGGCGTCAGCTTCCCATTGCTCCCTCAGGCTGGCAGCATTTCCCGCAAGGCCGCTGATCCGTTTGCCAAAATATGACATTTTTTGGTGGCAACGTACCACCGGCTCCGGCCGCATCCAAAGAAATACCGAAACGGGCCGGCATGCTGTGTTCCTCGACCGGCGAATCGAGCGTCCCCCATGCCCTACTTCTCAGGATCTGAACAGCTATCCGCTGGCCCACCCACTGTGCAGTATTCGGAAGAGATGCGCCTTCGCCGGGTCGGCGGCGGCCGCCGCATCCTCATCGTCGACGACGAGCCGGCCATCACCGAAACCCTCGGCACCATCTTCAGCCAGAGCGGCTACGCGGTGTGCACGGCGGTCTCCGCGGAAGAAGCCATCGATGCCATCGCCGCGTGGGAGCCCGATCTCGCCATTCTCGATGTCATGCTGCCCTGCATGAACGGCATCGAGCTGGCCATCGTGCTCCGCCAGAACCATGCCCGCTGCCGCCTTGTGCTGTTCTCAGGACACGCCGCCACCCAGACGCTCGCCGAAGAGGCCGCGAAGAACGGCAACATCTTCGAGATTCTTTCCAAGCCCGTGCATCCGCTGTTTATGCTCGACTTCGTATCCAGCCTGCTGGGCGATCCCAAGACCCCGATCGAGACGTAAAAGGGAAAGGCCCCGGTCTCCTGGCGGAGAACCGGGGCCATCGACTTGCAGACAGACCTGTAAGCCGGATTCTGTCGAGGACGGCCATTCCTCTGCGCGCCGCATTGCTGCGAGCGCTGTAGCGACCTACCCGAAACTACCACCCCAGCGAGCAAGCTCGCCGGGGGCCCCTCACTGGGGCTGGCGCGCCGGGCCAGCACGCGCCGCCATTGCTGGCGGCTCGTTCCCTATTTGGTCTTGCTCCGCGTGGGGTTTACCCTGCCTCCGCCGTTGCCGCCGGAGCGGTGCGCTCTTACCGCACCTTTTCACCCTTACCCGGATCCCTTGCGGAAGCCAGGCGGTTTGTTTTCTGTGGCACTTGCCGTCCCTGAGCCTTGACGCCCAGGTCCCGGATGTTATCCGGCACACTGCCCTGCGGAGTCCGGACTTTCCTCCACCGGAACTACTTCCGGCAGCGGCCGTCCAGCCTGTCTGCTGGTACGATCATACCCTTTCGCCGCCGGATCCAAGGAGCGCCACCGGCAACCCGGCCATTACGACACCCATTTCAGCAGCCGGATCACTCCCATCGGCGCCGCCTTCGTGTGCGCCGAGACGTTCGTGCGCGTACCGATCTCCTCGCGCCGCCCCTCGTGGTAGCGATAGGCCTGCACCAGCATCTCTTCGTTGGTCAGCGTCGGGCGCCAGCCCAGCCGCGCCTGGATCTTCCGTGTGTCGAACAGGAAATTCTCCGCGATCATCCGGTAATGGTAGGGCCCCAGCGGCGAGACGCCGAAGTGATGCGCCAGCCGCATGGCCGCCAGCGTCGTCTTCTGCGGCAGCGATCGCACCCGCGATGTGCTGCCCGCCGCCGCGATCACCGCTTCATAGACCTCGCGCAGCGGCTTCACATTGGCCGAACCGACATGAAAGATGTCGGAGACTCCCGGCTTCATGGCCGCAAGGCACGCCTGGACGAGGTCTTCCGCGCAGATGAACTGATAGCGGTTCCCTCCGCCGCCCACCACCCATAAGGTCTTTCCGTCCTGGATGAACTCGAAGAGGATGGCCAGCAGTCCCAGCCGCCCGCGGCCGATGATCGTCGGGCAGCGGAGGATGACCACCTCGAAGTGTTTCGCGTAGCCGCACAGCAGGTGCTCGGCCTCCAGCTTCGACCATCCGTAGATTTCGGCCGGCGCCGGCGGCTCGTCTTCGCGGATCGCGTGGCCGGGATTGCCGGCCCAGAGACAATCGGTCGAGGTGAAGACCAGCTTCGGCACGCCCCACACCCGGCACGCCTCGGCCAGCATGCGGGTGGCGTTCACATTCGAGGTCCACAGGTCGTCCTCATCCTGATCCGTCCCCTGCGCCAGCATCGCCGCGCAGTGGAACACGGCATCGTACGGACCCCGCCGGAAGGCTGAATTCAGCAGCCACGGGTCGCGCAGGTCGCCGGTGATTTTGGTCAGCCGCGGGTGCCAGCTCAGATCGGGAACGCGGTCGATACTGGTGACCTCGTGCCCCTGCCGCAGCAGGCGCCGCTGCAGGATTCCGCCGAAGAATCCGGCGCCGCCGGTCACGAATACTCGGGACATCCCTGGTGTCATCCTGGAAAAGACTGGACTTGCCTCGGATGTGCCCCCGCCCGTCAGCCGCCCCTCAACGGTAAACCCTGGCTCAGGAACATCTCTCAGTGAGGAGATGAAGCCTTTGCACGGATCGGATGCCTGCCCCGCCTTGCCGTGGATTCCGAAGAAGCTGTCAGGGACCGGATCGCTGCCCGGCATTGCTGACCTGATCTGACCTGCTAACCCGCTGACTCGCTACGCCCGCCGCCACTCCCCGCTCTTGCCGCCCGTCTTCCGTTCCAGCCGCACTTCGCGGATGGTGATCCCCTTGTCCGCCGCCTTGCACATGTCGTAGACCGTCAGCGCCGCCACCGACGCGGCCGTCAGCGCTTCCATCTCCACGCCCGTCTGCGCCGTGGTCGCCACCGTCGCACGAATCGCAATCCCTCCAGCCGTCGCCTCCGCGCGCACCTCCACGTGGCTCAGCGGCAGCGGATGGCACATCGGGATCAGTTCCGCCGTCCGCTTGGCCGCCTGAATGCCCGCAATCCGCGCCACTTCCAGCGGATTTCCCTTGGGGTTTTGCGGCAACGCCGCGAGCGTCTCCGGCGCCATGGCCACAAACGCCGACGCCTCGGCCTCACGCCGCGTCGGCGGCTTCCCGCTCACATCGACCATGCGCGCCTCGCCTTCCTCATCGAAATGCGACAGCCTGCTCATGTCGTACAGCGTACAACTTCAAAGGCTCCGAGGATGGCGCGAGGTGAGCGCATAGCGTTTAGCGTGTAGGGTGTAGGTTGGTACAAGCGCTCAACGCTCAACGCCGAACCCTGAACCCTGAACCCTAAGCGCTAAACCCTATACGCTGTCCCTGGGAATCCCACCATGCACCCAGCCGTTCGCCGCCTTTCGTGTCTTTTCCTGCCGCTGCTCGTCGCCGCCGGCCTCCGCGCGCAGTCTGCGCCCGCAGCGCAGCACAATCCCAACTGGTGGAAGAACGCTGTCATCTACGAAATCTATCCGCGCAGCTTCCAGGATTCCAACGGCGACGGCATCGGCGACCTCAACGGCATCACCTCGCGTCTGGACTATCTCCAGCGCCTCGGCATCAACGCCATCTGGCTCACGCCCATCTATCCTTCGCCGCAGGTCGACTTCGGCTACGACATCTCCGACTATTACTCCATCGACCCGCAGTACGGCACCCTCGCCGACTTCGACCGCCTCGTCGCCCAGGCCCGCAAGCGCAACATCGGCATCATCATGGACCTGGTTCTCAACCACACCTCCGATCAGCACCCGTGGTTCAGGGAGTCGGCCAGCTCCCGCATCAATCCCAAAGCCGACTGGTACATGTGGCACGATGCCAAATACGTCAACGGCCATCGCGAGCCGCCGAATAACTGGCTCTCGGTCTTCGGCCGATCCGCCTGGCAGTGGGATCCCGCCCGCCGGCAGTACTACTACCACCGCTTCTACATCCAGCAGCCCGACCTGAACTGGAACAATCCCCAGGTCCGCAAGGCGATGTACGACGTGGAGCGCTTCTGGATCCGCCACGGCGTCGCCGGCTTCCGCCTCGACGCCATCACCGCGCTCTTCGAGGATCCTCAGGATCGCGACGAGCCCTACATCCTCGGCCCCGACGGCAAGCCCCTGCTCGACGCCTGGGGCGACAAGGAAGTCGAGTCCACGCTCACCGACAATCTCCCCGAGGTCCACGACGTGCTTCGTCAGCTTCGCCAGGTCGCCGACGAGACCACCAGCCGCAAGGTCATCCTGATCGGGGAGACCTACCTCGACTCGGTCAACGACCTGCGCCGCATGTACGGCGTCCACAACGATGAGCTCGAGCTGCCCATGGATATGGAAGTCGGCTTCATCAAAAATCTCGACGTCGCCCGGTTCCGCGCCCGCATCAACGAGGCGGAAACCGAGCTCAACGGCGATCAGCCGCTCTTCGTCTTCGACAACCACGACAACCATCGCTGGGATCGCTTCGTCACCGACGATCACCGCATCGATCTCGGCCGCATGCTGGCCGCCGTGCTCTTCGCCTCGCGCGACACCGCCATGATGTACTACGGCGACGAAATCGGCATGGTCACCACCGTCCCCACGCGCAAAGAAGACGTCCGCGACCCCATCGGCATCACCGGCTGGCCGAAGGAAAAAGGACGCGACGGCGAGCGCACCCCCATGCAGTGGGACTCCGGCCTCGACGCCGGCTTCTCTACCGCCGCCAAAACCTGGCTGCCCATCCCGCCCAGCTACTCGACCGTCAACGTCGCCGCCGAAGAGCGCGATCCCGATTCCATCCTGCACTGGTACCAGCACCTTATCGCGCTGAAGAAGTCCGACCCCGCGCTCCGCTCCGGCCAGGAGATCATGCTGAACACGTCCGACAACAGCGTCCTCTCCTGGCTGCGCAAATCACCCGACGGGGAGGCCGTCGTCGTCGCCTGCAACTTCACCGCTCAGCCGCAAACCGTCAGCTTCGACCTCAGCGCCCAGGGCGTTCACGGCCAGCGCGTGAAGACGCTGATGAGATCCCCCGGCGACACCAGTCCCGCCTCGCTGCGCCGCATCGACCTTGGGCCCTACGGCGTCTACATCGGCAGAGTCGAGTAACTCGCTCATCCCAACTGTTTTCCGGTGCCGCCTGATGCGAAGCCGGGCGCCCAGGCGGGGGATTTTCGCCCTGGCGGGGTTACCAGGCGTCAACCTGCGCGCGAATTCGGCAAATGAGGTATCGCTTAGCCTCGGGTACCTGTTTTCCCCGAAGATTCCATTACTAAAGTTATTCCGTATTTGAGTGACGAAGAGGAACCCTATACGTTACGCTCGTACTGTTTACTTTCTGTACTCGGTCCCCTGCTGTTCCTTCTGCCTGGTAACAAATGAAGATCGCGACCCTGTTCGAGACACTGCTGAGGTCCGAAAGCGCCTTGGCGCCCGATGACCAGAGGGAATCGGAAAGCCCTGTTCCTTCCTTGTCGCACCGCCTTTCGCTCCTGCGGAAAACCCGCGAGATTGAAGCGGCCCTGCGCGATACCCTGGCTGCCGGCGGATTCTCGCTCAGCTATCAGCCGATCTTCGACCAGCGCGGCGCGGTGGTCGAAGTAGAGGCGCTGTTGCGGGCCCAGCATCGGCTCCTCTCTCGCATCGGTCCGGGGGAATTTATCCCCGTCGCCGAAGAGACGGGCATGATTCTGCCCATTGGAGAGCACGTGCTGCGCATGGCCTGCGCCCGGCTTTCGCAATGGCGATCCTGCGGCCTCGACCAGGTCCACCTCGCGGTCAATGTCTCCTGCATCCAGATGGTGAACCCGGGTTTCGCCGAGCGGGTACTCGACATCTTTTCCGAGCACGGAATTCCGCCTCACGTCCTGCACCTCGAGCTGACGGAGACCACGCTGCTGCGCGATACGCCGCCGCTGGTGGCCCAGATGCAGCTGCTCGCCCAGGCCGGTGTGGCCTTTTCCATCGACGATTTCGGTACCGGCTACTCCACCCTGGAGCGGCTGGCCTCCCTGCCCATCTCCACCATGAAGATCGACCAGAGCTTCGTGCGCGAGCTCGAGCACAACCCCCGCGCTCTGGGCATTGTGCAGGCCATGGCGGACCTGGCGCGGCACCTGAAACTCGACCTGATTGCCGAGGGCGTGGAAGACGCCGAACAGGTCAGGATCCTCTCGCAGATCGGATGCCACAAGTTCCAGGGGTACTTCTTCAGCCCGCCGGTTTCGGCCGATGCGATTCTTGCCCTGATGCTGGAAAGCAAAAAAAAAGCGCATGATTCGGACTGCGACATCCTGCCCGTCTACACGCCGCCCCCCGGTTTGTCCGAAGTGGCATAAGCGCCTGGGTTCGCAGTCTCCGTGCTCAGCGCCCGGAATCAGCGCGGCGGTTCCACCCGCCCGGCCCGCGGCACCGCCTCATGATCCCACGGACAATGCCGGCACCCTGAACCGCAGCAGTATCCCCGCCGCCGGTGATACGCCTCGGTAAACACCACGTACGGCCCTTCGCGATAGAAATCCTCGCCTTCGACGAGCTGGGTCACCGGCCTTCGCTCCGGCGCGTCGTTCGGCTCGGGCAGCGGCTCAGGCAAGCGCACCACCTTCGGCCGCCTCCCACGCAAACGTCCCCGGCGCCGGCAGCTCCACCAGGCTCGCCTCCGCCGCCGTCTGCGCCACCGGATACGTCACCGTGTTCCCCGCGATGCACGCCGGCCTCTCGCCCGCAATCACCACCCCCACCAGATTCATCGGATCGGCCGCGGCAATCGTCAGCGGCGCCATCTCCTGGAGCGTCCGCGTCCGCCCCGCGCGCAGCGCATCCGCAGCCTCGGGCAGCGCAAACTGCTCGCCTCCGAATCCCGACACGAACCGCCCGCCCCGCACCACACCCCGCGCCTCCATCCGGCGGAACATCCCCACCAGCTCGCGCCACGGCGGAACCGTCGTTTCCCGCGTCAGCGCATCGCGGAAGACCACCCCATAGCGGCGCAGCAGCATCCGGCACGCCGACTCCACCTGCGCATCCCGCAGCGCCGCAGCCTCGGGATCCCCGGGTGGCCCACTTAGGCCGGATGGCCCACTCAAGCCTTCCTTTGGCTTGAGTGGGGTGGAAGAACCCCATCCCAGCCCGCCTTTGCCCTGAGCAGGCAGATCGAACAGACTCCACCGCCCCGCCGCGTTCCTCGCCGTTCCTTTCGCTCCCCGGGGCGCAGCGAAAGCCCGCTTTTTCCTGGGATCGACGAGGCCCCGCAGGCTGTCGAATCCATCCGCCGTGGCCAGGCCTGCCGCCACCAGCTCCCACAGGGCCCGATGCGCCTCCTCGGCCGGCACGCCCAGCATCCGGGTCAGATCCCCGGCAAACATCGCTCCGCGCTCTCCCAGGCACGAACGCACCCGGTTTCCCAGCTCGCTCAGGCACGCCGTCAGCGTGGTCTCCGGAATTTGTCGCCGCGACAGGCACAAATCCATCCACAGCGCCTCTTCGCGCACGAAGAAGGTCACCGGCGCCATGCTGGTCGGCACCACCCGCCGCGGGCCGCCGCTCCCGGCATCGGCAAAGGCCGGATGCGGCGAGATTCGCCCCCACCCCACGGCGCCCGTCAGGCACAGCGCGTCGAGCCAGCGCGGATCGTACCCTGCCACACGCTGCGGCAAGATCGACCGCTCCCACTCCACCGCCGGCGCTTCGAAACCCTCGAGGCCTCGCAGCGCCTCCAGCAATCCCTGCTCGCCGGTCAGCTGCCGCCTCTCGCCTAAATGTTGCCAGTCGAGCAGGAAGCGCAGATACGCCGCGGGAGTCACCGGCTCAATCTGCCTCCGCAGCGCATGCAGCGTCCGCTTGTGGATTCGCTGCAGGATCCGCCGCTCGCACCACTCCACCTCGCCGTCTGCAATCTGCGCCTGCCCGGCAAGACCTTCCAGCGGGGCCCCCGGCGAGGCCGGTTTTGCCTCGATGGGGCGTTCAAAAACGCCGCGCAGCACCGTTCCCGCCGACTCCAGGCGCAGCATCTGCTGCCAGATTTCCTGCGTTTCCAGCCCCAGCAGCGCTGCGAATGCAGCCGACGTGGTCGGACCAATAATTTGTAACCACCCCTGGCACGTTTTGGCCAATATGTCGCTGATTTGAGGCGAATTACTCCCGTCTTTCCACATTTCCACAGAGAAATCCACTTCCGGCCAGAGCGTTTGGCACCACCGGGCGCGTTCTGCCGCCACCCAATAGCCTCGTCCCTGCCCCTGGGTGCCCCACTCAAGCCCTTTATTGGCTCGAGTGGGAGAGCAATCTGCTCGCCTCACGTGCTGCGCACGCCCCGTTTGCACCAGCCGCTCGAGAAAAAGATCCCAACTCTGTGCATTTTCCCGCGCCAGCAGTTCGTCCGGCACGATGACCAGCGCGCACAGCAGATCGTGCAGCTCGTGCTCGTCGCGAATATCCGGCCAGATCTCCTCCCGCACCTCCGCAATCGCCCCCGGAGACAGCCGTCCCGCCTCGCCCAGCAGCGCATCCGGCACCACGCCCCGCATCTGCACCGCGCGCGCCCGCCGCTCTTCGAGCCCCGCATCGTCCAGGAACGCAAACGGATTCGCGTTCACCAGTTCATGGGCAAACGCCGAAGGGGTCGTCGTGTCCACCGCCACGCACCGGATGCTCCCCTCGTGCATCGCGCGCAGCACATTCCGCAATCCCTCCAGATCCATCGCCTCCTGGAGCACGTCGCGCATCACTTCCTCGACCAGCGGGTGATCCGGAATCTGAATATCCCCCTCGATGTTCTCGAAGCACGCCGCTGCCTGCGGAAAGACGCTGGCCAGCAGATCGTCGCTGCGAATGCGCTGCACCTGCGGCGGGACTTTCTTTCCTTTCTGGAACCGCAGCAGTTGCAAACTCCGCGACGCATCCCACCGCCAGCGCGTTTTGAACACCGGCGCCGCCAGCGATGCCTGCTCCAGCAGCTCGGTCACCGTCTCCGCGGTCAGAAAATGGAAGACGTCACTCAGCGGAAAGCTGTGCTGCTCCGCGAGGCAGATGTTCAGACCGTTATCCGTCGCCGCCGCCTGCAGCTCGAAGTTGAATCCCCGGCAGAACCGTTTGCGCAGCGCCAGCCCCCACGCCTTGTTGATCCGCCCGCCGAAGGGAGCATGCAGGATCAGCTGCATTCCGCCGCCTTCGTCGAAGAACCGTTCTGCAACCACCGTTGTTACAGATGGCACCGTTCCCAGCACCGCGCGTCCCGCGGCCACGTACGCGACGAGTTGCTCCGCTCCGGCATCGCAGACGCCGCACTCTTCTTTCAGGAATGCAGCCGCCGCTGCGACTTCTTCATTCGCCTGGCTGATGTATCCCGGCAGCACGTTCCGCGTGCGCCGGTCGATCTCCAGCCGCAGCTCCGAGACGAACTCGCTCAGCTCCCGCGTCCGCAGCGGCGCTTCGCCGAACCAGAAGGGCAGCGTCGGCGGCGCTCCGTGCGCATCTTCCACCAGCACGCGCCCCGCGTTCTCGATGCGCTGGATCCGCCAGCTGGCGTTTCCCAGCTGCACCACATCGCCCGGCGACGAATCCACCGCGAAGTGCTCGTCGAGCGTGGCAATTTGTACGCCTTCCGGTTGCAAAATCACCGGAAAGACGGCCGTATCCGGAATCGCGCCGCCGTTGGTGATCGCCGTCGTCCGCGCACCGCGCCGCGCCTGCACGCGCCCCTGCACCCGGTCGCGCAGCAGGTACGCCCCGTACCGCCCGCGGCTCGATTCGATCCCCTCGGTGAGCAGCCGCAACGCCTCGTCGAATTCCTCCCACGCGAGCTCCCGGTACGGCCACGCCCGCCGGAACATCTCGTAGAGAGCCCGCTCCTCCCACGGCTCCGCGGCGCACGCCGCCACAATCTGCTGCATCAGCACATCGAAGGGCTTCGCCGGAATCTCCAGCCGATCCAGCACGCCCGCGCGCATCGCCCGCACCAACGCAGCCTGCTCCACCAGGTCGTCGCGCGTCACGGCAAAAAATCTTCCCTTCGGAATCGCGCCGCGCCAGTGCCCCGCGCGCCCCACCCGCTGCACGCCCACCGCAATCGACCGCGGCGACTGGATCTGGCAGACCAGATCCACCGTCCCAATGTCGATGCCCAGCTCCAGCGACGCCGTGGCCACCAGCAGCCGGATCTCTCCCGCCTTTAGCCGCTGCTCCGCATGCAGCCGCAGCTTGCGCGACAGGCTGCCGTGGTGGCAGGCGACGTTTTCCGTGCCCAGCCGCTCGCCCAGCTGAAACGCCAGCCGCTCGGCCATCGACCGCGTATTGACGAACACCAGCGTCGACCGGTGCTCCATCGCCAGCTGCGCCAGCCGATCGTAGATCGACTCCCAGATGGCCATCGTCCCCACCGAACCCAGCTCGTCCGCCGGTACCTCGATGCCCAGATCGAGTGTGCGCCGCTGCCCCGCCTGCACAATCGCAACGTAGCCGCGCGATTCGCCCACGCCCGAGGCCCCCGGCGCGCCGTCTCGCTGGGGTTGGAGAAACTGCGCGACCAGCTCGATCGGATTCTGGGTCGCCGACAATCCAATTCGTAACGGCCGCGGATACGAAAGCAGGCTCGCCCCGGCCATCAGCGCGTTCTCGCCCGCCACCAGCGCGTCGAGGCGTTCCAGAGAGAGCGCCAGATGCGATCCACGCTTGTCGTCGGCCACCGCGTGGATCTCGTCCACGATCACCGTGTGCACCCGCCGCAGGTGCTCGCGGCTCTTCTGCGCGGTCAGCAGAATGTACAGCGACTCCGGCGTCGTCACCAGAATGTGCGGTGGCGTCTTCAGCATCGCCCGCCGCTCCGCCGCCGGGGTGTCGCCGGTCCGCACCCCCGCCCGCACCGGCGCGCACAGGTACCCGCGCTCCAGCGCCAGCTGCTGAATCTCCCTCAGCGGCACTTCCAGATTTTTGTGAACGTCGTTCGACAGCGCCTTCAGCGGCGAGACGTACACCACTTCCGTTTCACAACCCAGCCGCCCCTCGAGCGCTTTGCGAATCAGCCCATCGATACAGATGAGGAACGCCGCCAGCGTCTTGCCCGACCCCGTCGGCGCCGCAATCAGCACCGGCCGCCCGGCGTGAATGACGGGCCAGCCCAGCTCCTGCGGCTCGGTCGGCGTCCCAAACCGCCGCACAAACCACTCCTGGACGAGCGGGTGCGCCCACGCGAGCGATGCAGGGATGGAGAAGTCCGGCACCGAGTCCGGGAGTGGGGTCACCGGGGACAGCATCCTCCGATTCTACCCCGATTTTCGTTTTGTCTTCGCCCCAGCAGCGCACATGCGCTATAGTGGCCAGCAATCTTCCTGCACGCTCCAAAAGGAGAACTCACGTGATGCACCTGCTTCGAATCCTCGGTCGTCTGATCCTGCTCGCCTCCATCCCCACGTCTCTTGCGCTGGCGCAAAACGCGCCCACCGTCACCGTCGTGCACTGCCCCGCACTCTTCGACAGCCTGAGCGGCACGATGCTCGGGCCGACCTCGGTTTTTATTGAGGGCGACAAGTTCCAGAGGATCGAGCCCGGCATCGCATCCGCCGACGGCGCTACCGTCATCGACCTCACCGGCGTCACCTGTCTGCCCGGCCTCATCGACGATCACGTCCACCTCGACATGCAGTTCGGCAAAAACACCTATATCGAGGCTGCACACCTGAACTTCGCCAACGTGGTGCTGCGCTCCACTCTCTACGCGCGCCGCACCCTCCTTGCCGGATTCACCACCGTCCGCAACGTCGGCGACCATGACTACGACACCGTCGCCCTGCGCGACGAGATCGCCGCCGGCACCGTCGTCGGCCCGCGCATCTTCACCGCCGGACCGGCCATCAGCACCACCGGCGGCCACGCTGACTGGAGCAACGGCCTCAGCCTCGATCTCCAGGGCGATCCCGGCCCGCTGCAGTCCATCTTCAACGGCCCCGATGAAGCCCGCAAAGTCGTCCGCCTCCACTACAAGGAGGGCGCCGACCTCATCAAGGCCATGCCTTCCGGCGGCGTTATGGATCTCGGCACCAACGGCTCCGGCCCGCAAATGGCGCAGGACGAGCTTGACGCGCTCGTGCAGACCGCTCACGACTACGGCATGAAAGTCGCCGTCCACGCCCACGGCGCCGAAGCCATCCGGCGCTCCGTCATCGCCGGCGTTGACTCGGTCGAGCACGGCACCTTCATGGACGACGAGGACATCCGCCTCATGGTCCAGCACCACACCTTCTACTGCCCCACCGTCTACACCGGCGTTTACGTCACCGAACAGGCGAAGCTGGGCGTCTATCCGCCCGCGGTCACCGCCAAGGCCCTCGCCATCGGACCGCACATCATGGCCACAGTCGCTCGCGCCTACAAAGGCGGCGTCAAATTCGCCTACGGCACCGATGCCGGCGTCTATCCGCACGGGCAGAACTGGCACGACTTCATCTATCTCGTCCAGGCCGGCCTGCCGCCCGCCTACACGCTGCAGATGGCCACCATCAACGCCGCGCAGCTGCTCGGCCACGACGATGAGCTGGGCAGCGTCACCGCCGGCAAATTCGCCGACCTCGTCGCCGTCCCCGGCAATCCCCTCGACGACATCTCGGTGATGGGCAAGGTGAACTTCGTGATGAAGGCCGGCGTGGTCTATAAGCGGGATGGCCGTGAAGTACTCACCCTCGAATAGCTCTTCAGTAACTCCGGTCCGCGCCGGGTTCCAGTCCGGCGCGGGAATAACACAATAGTGTTAACGCCAGCGCGTCTCCGGCGCCGTTTTTCATTGCTCCTGCATCCGGGCGCGGTTACACTCAGCCCGTCCCCTGTATTTGGAGGAGCAATGGCAAAAATCAATCTACGACGTGTACTCCTCGGAGGCATCCTGGGTGGTCTCGTCATGGACCTCCTCGGTTATGCCGTCGACGGCCGCATGCTCGCAGCGGAGTGGACCGCCGAAATGCACGCCCTCGGCCGTCCCACGGCTTCGAACTACGAGGTCGCGTGGATGAACATCCTGGGCGTCATCTGCGGCGTCATCGCAGTTTACCTTTACGCCGCCATGCGTCCGCGTTTCGGCGGCGGAACGCTCACCGCCCTGCGCGCCGCACTCATCGTCTGGGTGGTTGGCTCGCTGATCCCCAACGCCAGCTTCATGTATCTGAGCGGACTCTTCTCGCAGCACCTCGCCGTCCTCACCACCGCCGGCTCGCTGGCCGGGACGATCGTTGGTACCATCGTCGGCGCTGCCCTCTACTCAGAGGCCAAAGCTTCTGTACCGGCTCCAGCTCCCCGGTCCGAACAGACCACCTCCGCGTAGTTCCGCATTGACGGCCCGGCCTCGGTTGCTGCCGAGGCAAGCTTGTTGCGTTTGCCGGCTACTTGTCCTGTCCCTGAAGCGCTTGAATGAACGGCGGATGTCATTCCGAGCGCACGGGGCCCCAAACGTTGTTCCGTTTGGGGGTGGTAAGCGAGGAATCTGCGTTTGCTTTTCTGCCCTCAGCACACGAACTCCCTGCACACCACCGACCCGTAAATAACTGGGACCTGCGGACTGAGGACTTGCAACTGGCAACTAATTACTGGCAACTGGGGACTTGGGACTTGGGACTGGCAACCGGGGACTGAGGCCCGGGGTGGTAAGCGAGGAATCTGCGTTTGCTTTTCTGCCCTCAATCGCACACGAACTCCCTGCACACCACCGACCCGTAAATAACTGGGACCTGCGGACTGAGGACTTGCAACTGGCAACTAATTACTGGCAACTGGGGACTTGGGACTTGGGACTGGCAACCGGGGACTGAGGCCCGGGGTGGTAAGCGCAGGATCTGCGGTTGCCTTCTCACCCTCGATCGCACACGAACTTCGGGGGACCCCGCTAGCGAGCCGCGCTCCAGGCCTTTCCCACCGGCGTTGGATCCCCGTTGTCCTCATTCGTTGAGAAGTACGGCTGGTCGGTCACCGCGCCGTACCACGCATACCGTTCGACAAACGGCAGCTTGTCCATCGCTGCGGTCGAATCGCGCACGAATTCCGCCTCCGTCGCTGCATCCGGAGTGACCGGCTTGCCCTCCCAGTTGGCGATCGCGTATTCGGTCACCCAGATCGGCAGATGATAGCGGTTGTGCATCTCCGTCAGCTCGCGCACCAGGTCGCGCGTCGCCACTTCCGGATCGAAGCTCGACTGGTACGGATGCAGGCACAGGAAATCCACGCGGTACCCGCGCTCTTTCGCGCCCGCCATAAACCGCGCCAGCCATCCGTCCGGCTTCACGTCGTCGCCCGTGCCCACCGCCGGACTGCCCAGCCGCATGCCCAGCGCCTCCAGCTTCGGCCACGCAGCCAGCGCCTGCTCCACGGTCATGTTCGACTGCGACGATTCGTTGGGCTCGTTGAAGCCCAGCACGATCCCCGCGCCGCTGGCCTTCGCCGCTGCAAGGTCCGCCGCATTCAGGTACTGCGGGCCCCAGATCATGGGAATGAACGCGACGCTGGCGGGCGCAGCGGAAATGTCGGGCCGCGGCCTCCAGTCGTAATACCAGGAGACCTTCAGCCCGGCGAGAACGCTGGCGCCGTGAGGCTGCGAATACTCGCCGATGCCCTTTTGCGGCGAGGCGGCGTGCAGAGACGTGGACGCGAGACCCAGACTGAGGAACAGGACTGCAGGCAGAACTGCGAACTTCATGATTATCCTTTTTAGATTTCCCGATGGCTTGGATGGGCCGCGGCTCGAACCGCCCCGGGGCCCATCCCTGCATCGCTGGTTGACTCGCGGAACCTCAGAAGAGAAGCTTCAGCGAGAGCTGCAGCTCGCGCGGACCGCCGGACTGATACTGCGCCGAGCTGGCGCCGGGTGTCAGCGCGGCGGCGAGGCTGTCGGTGGCCTGCCCGAACGTCAGGTCGGGCAGATAATCGTCGACTGCTCCGAAATTCGCGCGATTCACCAGATTGAACGCCTCGGCGCGGAACTGCAGATTCAGGTTCTCGTAAACCCGGAAGTTCCTGCGAATGGCCGTGTTCCACTGGCTCATGCCGTAGCCGCGGAAATAATTCTGCGGGACCGTGCCGTTCACACCCAGCGGAGCCGAGGTGAACGCCGCCGGATTCAGCTGCGTGCCGCTCGGGATCTGCGCGCCGTTGTAAGTGCCGTGCAGATAGAGCGGCTGGCCGGGAACGAAATCCACTCCAGGCGAGACAGTCTGCCCGTCGCTGGCCGCGCCGGAGCTCTTCGCGCCATAAAGCGTGATGGGGAATCCGGTTCTGGCCATGAATCGCACATCCACGCCCCAGTGCGCGAGGAAGGCATCGGCGGCGCGATTGCCGGAGGTGTAAGGAATGTCCCACGTGAGCACGGCGTTGAAGTTACTCCTCACGTCGCCGCCTGAGTCGCCCTTCTGGTAGGGGGTGAACGAGTTGATCTGGTTCTGCGTGATGTCGTGCGACCAGGTATAGGCAGCGTAGGCGTACAGCCCCTTGTTCACGCGATGCTGGAAGGTAAATTCGCCGGCGTTGTAGGCCGAACGGAGCGCGTTGGTCTCGAAGTCGACAAACTGGAAATTGGGGTTATACGGGTATACGTAAATCTCGTTGAATTCAATTCCCTTCCGGTAGAACGCGCCGACATAGTTAAGCGTAAGAGCGTTGTTCGCTCCGAAATCCTGCTGCACGGCGAAATTCCCCTGCACTGTATACGGATTCGCGAAATGCGGCGCGATCGCGTAGTACAGCGAGCTGAAGGGCGCCACCGGCGGGTACTGAATGGGCGTGTACAGGTATTGCGGCGGCAGCGGGAAGGAGTAAGTCCCCACCACGTTGCAGTAAGAGTAGGGGCAGAAGGAGTTGCCGTCAGAGAACCCCGGCGAATAGAACCCGATCTGAGCGTTCCCCTCATTGGCCGCCGCGTTGTAGAAGATGCCCGCGCCCCCGCGTACCTGGGTCTCGTAACCCGAGGTCGTCCGGGCGAGATAGGTTATTCCCAGACGCGGCGCAAAATCGAAGTTGTAGGTGTCATAGGGCGCGCTCGGCGAGCCCAGGGCCAGCGCGGACAGATTGTCCTGATTGACGAGCGTATAAGGAACATTGCCTCGCCTCACCGTCGGCGGCGGCATCAGATCCCAGCGAACGCCATAGGAAAGGCTGAGCCTGTGGTTCACCTGCCACTGGTCCTGGGCATACGCCCCAAAATCCCAGATGCCCGGGAAAAAGCTCCCGTACGAGTAGTTGTAAATGTAATCCGAGGTGTTGGCCAGCAGCGTCCCCTCGCTGTAGTACTCGTAGCCCACCAGCGGGCTTTCCGGCAGTTGCGTCGAGTTGAGAAGGCGATAGTCGACGCCGAACTTCATCTGATGGCGCCCCACCACCCACGTCACGTTGTCGGGGATATCGACCTGCCGCGTTTCGTTCACGCCCAGATAGGCCTGGGAATAGAGACTGCCCACCGCCGGATAGTAGAAAACTCCAATGTAGATATTGGGAATGTTCGCCGGATAGCCCCCGGCGGTGATCATGTTGTAAGCATCGGCTCCCGGCTGGACGTAGTCGCCGCCGGACTGCGGGCCTGCGCTCAGCGAGAAGTTGGCGCGGAACTGGTTGGTCACGTGCGGGCCGAAGGAGCTGGTGAGCCCCGCGGTGTACATCCGCGTGTTCTGCTTCAGGTGCTCGATCTGGGCCAGGAAGTACGAGGTGGCCGTCGAGTTGGTGTTGCTGGCCCGCGCAAAAAGCTCTTCGTTCCGTGTGAGCACCTGATCGATGCGCAGGTCGTAGGTGTTCAGGTTGTTGAGCGAGGGGTAGCCGGCGACGAAGGTAGTCAGGCCGTCGCCCAGATCGGGAGCATTCGCAACGTTCGTGGTGGGGAATGAGTTCAGAAACGCCGCCATGGTCCCGCTGGCCGAGGCCCGGGCCGTGGCCGTGGGTACGTACTGCAGATACGAAGCGCCAGGCAGGTTGGAACGCAGCCCTTCGTAATTGAGAAAGAAGAACGTCTTGTCTTTGCCGTTGTAGACGTGCGGGATCAGGACGGGACCGCCGAAGGTGCCGGCGAAATCGTTCTGCAGCATCGGCTGCCGCGGCGTTCCATAGTAGTTGTTGAAGTAATCGTTGGCGTCGAAAATCGTGTCGCGATAATAGTCTGAAGCGCTGCCGTGGAATTTGTTGGTGCCCGACCGCGTCACAAACACAAACTGGCCGCCGGAGTAGCCCCCGTATTCGGCCGCGTAGCTGTTCGTCTCCACCCGAAATTCCTGCAGATCGTCCACCGGCACAAGCGCCTGCGTCGTCCCCAGGATGGTGGACGCCGCCAGGCCGCCGGCCCCGCCGATCCCGGCAAATCCTCCGTTGTTGTCGGAGCCGAAGTTCGCGCTGACCCCGTCGACGGTGAACGCATTTGAATAGCCGTCATCGCCGTTCACCTGCAGCAGCGACACGCCATTGTGGTCGGAGATCGAGCTGGCGGTCTGCGGGTTCATGGTCGTCACCCCAGGCACCATCAGCATCAGGTCCTGAAAGCTGCGCCCGTTCAGCGGCATGTTCGCCACTTCCTGCTGGTTCACCACCGTGGACACCGCGGGCGACGTCGTCAGGAGCGGAACAGCGCTCCCGTTCACCGTCACCGTCTGCGTCGCGGTTCCGACCGTCAGCTGAATGGGAAGCTCTTCGCGGCCGCCCACGCTCAGCACGATGCCGCTCACCTCGGAGGACTTGAATCCCTCGTGTTCGACGCGGACGGAGTATCTGCCGGGGTTAAGGCCGACGGCGGCGAACTCGCCGGCGCTGTTCGTGGTCAGGGTGCGCGCCACGCCGGTCTCAGCGTTGGTGATGGTCACCTGCGCCTGAGGGATCACGGCGCCGGAGGGGTCGGTAACACTGCCCTGCAGGGTGGCGTTTTCGGTTTGGGCCCATCCGGTGGTGGTGAAAAACAGGATGGACAGCGCGATCAGGGGAACGGAAAGCCAATCTGGTAAATGTTTTCTCATTTTACACTTCTCTTTTTCAACGTCTGGCCTTGCATACAACGCATTTTTCCGGGACTCCCGACCTTAATTCCGCGGTCAAAGGCCTGTCAAGACGAAAAGGCGCAGCGGTTGCCCCAACAGATTCCTCCTCGCTTCCCGCTGCCCGCGTCTCCACTCGCTGCACGGTAAGCCTTCTCTTGATTCCCTCGAATCCGGTAGCTGCGCAATCTGCGCCGTACCACCCGCGGCGCTCCGCCTCTACACTCGTATCAGCCCATGCCCGAGCTCCCTGAAGTCGAAACCATCGCCAACGGTGTTCATCGCCGCATCCACGGCGACGTCATCCGCTCCGCCTGGTTCTCGTCTTTCACACAGCCCTTCAAGACCCCTGCCGACGAAATGGCTTCCGCCCTCGCCGGCCGCCGCATCGACCGCGTCCGCCGCGTCGGCAAACACATCGTCTTCGACCTCGCCGATCCGCGATCGCGCCAAGCCCATCCCGGGCAGTGGCTCGTCCATCTCGGCATGACCGGCCGCCTGCTCGTCTCGGCCCCGGAAGTCCCCCTTCCGCCGCACACCCACGCGATCCTTGACCTCGCCTCCGGCCGCCAGCTTCGCTTTGTCGACCCACGCCGCTTCGGCCGCCTCGCCCTGGTCCACGATTTCAGCGGCCCCGGTCACGAGCCGCTCACCATCGCACCCGACGATTTCGCCGCGCTCTTCCGGGGACGCAAGCTGGCCATCAAGGCCGCGCTGCTCAACCAGTCGCTGCTCCACGGCGTGGGCAACATCTACGCCGACGAGAGCCTTTTCCGGGCCGGCATCCGGCCCACCCGCCCTGCCGGCCGCCTCACCCGTCCTCGCCTCGACCGCCTCCGGCTGGCCCTGCGCTCCGTTCTTCGCGCCGCCATCCGCGCCGGCGGATCCTCCGTCTCCGATTACGTGGACGCCGACGGCTCCGAGGGCTTTTTCCAGATCCAGCATTGCGTTTATGCCCGCGAGGGCGAACCGTGCCGTGTCTGCGGAACCCCCATCCGCCGCATCGTGCTCGGGGGCCGCGGGACCCACTTCTGTCCCCACTGCCAGCGCTGACCGCGGGCGCTCTTTATGGATTTACGGAATCCCCCCCTCGACGGTCTACGGGAAACCGGATCAACCCCACCCCATCCGACCAGCTAAGTCGCTGATTTCACTGTGAAATTCAAACGGCATGCGAATTGCCTTTATGCGTAGTGCCAGCGACGCACAGGCTCTCGACAGAAGAGCCACTGCGACAGAGAATTCCGGCCGCCGAGAGCATCCTTAAATAAGGTCTTGCCCCGGCCGGAATGCAAGATCCCGGACACCGCGAGGAGGAAGGGAATTTTAGGGAGGCCAGTGACTGGCCATCGAAAAGCCATCCGTCCATCGGATGGCTTTTTGCTTTCCCGGCCGTCCCGCCCCGGGAGCGGCAACCCCTTCCGTCCGGCGGCCTGCATCACCTCACCCCGGCCCTGCATCAAAATACTTGTCAGTGTTCCGCTCTCGGAGTAGTATTGGACTTACCCATCGAGCGGCTGAAGCCATGCTGTGTACCGGCGAGGCTCGCCGCATTCTCGAGAGTCTGGAATTGGCCCCGAAACCCGCCATCGGCTTTTGCTGGCTGCGGAGATTCGGTGGCGAATGGTGAATCAGGATCGGACGGCGATTTCGATTGCGTTCCGTTGATCGACGTAGCATTTCGTGGCGCTCGCTCGGCTCACCCGCTTTCCCGGGAGCCAGACCGGCGCTGCCTTGCTGCAACTTTAACTTTCCGGCCCTATCCGTCTGCCTGGATCGAGGACGTTAACGCCGGAGCTTGACTATATAGCGTTTCAGGAAATGCTGGATTCGAAAACCGCAGAGATGACGTCACCGCGACCGGCAGGCAGCGGTGGCCCTGCACGATCTGGACAGGACACATTATTTCCCGAGACGCCGCAGACCTAATACGCGTTCCTGAATTCCTTTTTCGTGGTCCCGCCGCTCCGGCGTTCGCCGATTGCGGCGGGGGAAGACCAGGGACCTATCAATCGCACCAGGAAGTGCAAGCATGACATCAGAGCAGAATCAGTCTCAGCCTCCGGCAGAAGTTCCGCCCCAGGTTCAGGCCTCCAACGACGCGCAAGCGCAAAATCAGGGACAGTTCCCAGGCGGCCGCCGCCGCCGCCGCCGCCGCAAGCGCAACAAGGGCGGCGCCCATGCCGGCGGCCAGCAGCAGCCTCAGGCGCAGGGCCAGCAGCCCGCGCCGGCGCAGCCCCACCAGCACAAGCAGAAGCCGCCCAAACCGCAGCCCTCCAGCCAGCAGCGCTTCTTCAGGAGCAACGGCCAGCCCCAGGGCGGCCAGGGCGGAGGCGGCCGCCGCCGCAACAAGCAGCGCCGCGAGCGCGTCTTTGTCGGTCCCATGGACCACAGCTACCGCGCCGTCAACGGCAACATCGCCGATGCGCCTCCTTCCACCATCGAGTTCCGCAACGGCAACGTGAACGGCAACGGCTACTATGCCGAGGCCGCGTCGTGGGACTCGGCGCCGCCGCCCGTCCGCGAGGATGCGCCCACCCGCATCTTCTTCTTCATCGAGGATCTCTTCTTCTTCGCGAAGATCAACGAGACCGCGCGCAAGGTCGGCGTCAAAGTGGCCTTCGTCAAGAACGAGCCGGAGACGCTCGCAAAAATCGTCGCGGCGCCCGAAGACGAGCGCCCCTCGCTGATCGTCTTCGACCTGAACAACACCGCCGCCAAGCCGCTCACCCTCATTCCCAAACTCAAGGCGAAGCTCAAGCGCGGCACCTCGGTCATCGGATTCCTCTCGCACCTGCAGGGCGATCTGAAAGCCAAGGCCATCGAAGCCGGCTGCGACATGGTGATGCCGCGCAGCGCCTTCTCGCAGAACCTGCCCACGCTGCTGCGCCGCCACGGCCTCGACGAAAAGCAGGAGATGGAATTCGCTGAAGCCTGATCTGCAGCCAGCCCCTCCGCACAAAAAGCCCCGGTTTCGGCCGGGGCTTTTTGCGCTTCGGAGGGTTTGGCACCGCTGGCTTGAGACTGAACCTTCCTCGAAGGTCATCCCGGTTGCCAGCGCCTTCGTCTTGAGCGATATTCCCCCTACACCCCGGTCAGCCGCTTGCTCGGCGCAGCTGCATGCGCCGCGCTTTTCTTCCCCATCCGCAGCGTCTTCCCCTTCGCCAGCCACGCCACTCCAAACGCTTCCAGCGCTACCAGCTCGCAGCAGAAGATCGATCCCACCGGGCCCCACATCGGGATGGGCCGCATGCGGTGGCAGACGAAATCCACCACGCCGGCGAGCGCCATCACCGTTCCGCATACCGTGTACACGAGGTTGCGCCGCCGCTTGTTGCGGGTCACGGTGCGGTTGCGCGCGGTGCTGCGGAAGAGGAACAGGCACATGAGCGCCAGGGTGATGAAGAAAACCTCGGCGAAGTAGTTGTGCAGAGTGCCCAGCCGATGCTGCAGGCGGGTCGCAGGACCGGGCGGAAACGTCGGGCAGAATGCCGCTCCGAACGCGCACACCGCCGAGACGAATCCCGCCACCTCGTCGCGCCACTCATAGCCCCGCGCGCACAGGTTGAAGAACCCGATGGCGCACAGGCACCCCACCAGCAGATTGCGCATCGGCGTGTAGTAGTAGCCGCTGATCGACATGGGCAGCGCATGCTGCCCCGGCGCCAGCGCCGACCAGAGCAACAACGCGATCGGCAGCCCCACCGCGATCAGCCCCACGGCGCTCCGCAGCTCGAGATAGGAGAGCACCAGCGGATTCTTCGCAACCGGAACGACGCGCATCGCAGACCCGGCAAGAAAACAGTGATCAGCTATCAGTTATCAGAGAACAGGACTGAAGGCCAGTCAATGACAATCGCGGTCCCGATCCCCAAACGCTAAACGCTACCCGCTAGCCGCTGAACCCTGATCGCTGACCGCTGATCGCTGATCGCTGATCGCTGATCGCTGACCGCTGACCGCTGACCGCTGACCGCTAAACGCTAAACGCTAGCTTTTCTTCCTCTGCGCCTCAAGGAACCGCCGCATCCGGTCCAGCGTCCGCGCCTTCCCAAACACAATCATGCTCTCGATCAGCGGCGGGCTCATCGTGCTCCCGGTCACGATCGCGCGCAGCAGCATGAAGTTCTCCTTCACGCTCCAGCCCTTCGCCTCGCCCAGTTGTTTCAGCGCCGGCTCCAGCGCCGCATGCGTCCAGTCCGTCGCTTCCAGCACCGTCAATTGCTCGCCCGCAAACTCCAGCGTCTCCTCCGGCGTCCGCTTCTTCGGCAGAAACACTTCCGGCGCCGGCATCACGTCGTCGGCGAAGAAGAAGTGCGTCAGGTTCCCGAACTCCGCCAGCGTCTCCACGCGCGTCTGCACCAGCGCCGCAATCTGGCTCAGGTGTGCATCGCTCAGCACCGTCGAGCGCAGCGCCGCGTAGAACTCGTCCGGCGTCATCGCCCGCAGATACTCGCCGTTCAGCCAGCGCAGCTTGGTCAGGTCGAAGACCGGCCCTCCCAGCCGGATGTTTTTGATGTCGAAGTGCTCCAGCATTTCCGCCAGCGTGAACTTCTCCGTCGCGTTGTTGATATCCGCCGGCATCCCGCCGCCCATCAGCCCCAGAAAATTCAGCATCGCCTCGGGCAGAAATCCCGCCTGCCGGTAATACACCAGCGACACCGGATTCTTCCGCTTCGAAATCTTGCTCTTATCCGTGTTGCGCAGCAGCGGCATGTGCCAGAAGCGCGGCGCCTCCCATCCGAAAAAGCGGTACAGCAGCACGTGTTTCGGCGTCGACGAAATCCACTCCTCCGCCCGAATCACATCGCTGATCTGCATCAGGTGATCGTCCACCACGTTCGCCAGGTGGTAGGTCGGGAAGCCATCGGACTTCATCAGCACCTGATCGTCGACGTTGCGATGCTCGAAAGTGATGGCTCCGCGCAGCTCGTCGCGGAAGCTCGTCGAGCCTTCTGCCGGCACCCTCATGCGAATCGTGTGCGGCACGCCCGCCGCCACTTTCGCTTCAATCTCCGCAGCCGCCAGGTTTCTGCACGTCCCCGGATACCGCGGCGGCAGCTTCGCCGCCACCTGTTGCCTGCGCGCTGCTTCCAGCTCCTCCGGCGTGCAGAAGCAACGGTACGCCGTGCCGTTCCGGAGCAGCATCTCCGCGTGCTCGCGATAGATTTCCGCCCGCTCGCTCTGCCGGTACGGCCCAAACGGCCCGCCCACATCCGGACCCTCGTCCCACTCGAGGCCCAGCCAGCGCAGCGCGTCGAAGATCATCTGCTCCGACGTGGCCACAAAGCGCGTCCGGTCCGTGTCCTCGATGCGCAGCACGAATTTTCCCCCGTGCTGCCGCGCGTAAAGATAATTGATCAGGCCGATGTAGGCCGTGCCCACGTGCGGATCGCCGGTGGGCGACGGCGCGATGCGCACGCGCACCGGCTGCCCGGATTGCGAAGTGCTTTCAGTCATAAGGTCCAATCTTCGATGGTAGCAACTTTGCGGCCTGGCCCTCCCGGCGCGCCCGCCTCAACCTGCCTGGCGCTCGGGGACCGCAAAGCGCGAAAATGCCTGAGTGCCGGCAGAACGCCCTGGACGCCGCTGCGTCTAACCGCACAGTCCCAGTGCGAAGGAGAACCCGATGCACCGCCTGCTTTCCGACCTCAGGCTCGTCCTCCGCCAACTGCGCCGCTCCCCGGGCTTCGCCATCATGGCCGTGCTGATGCTGGCGCTCGGCATCGGCGCCACCACCGCGATCTTCTCCATCGTCGATGGCGTGCTGCTGCGCCCGCTGCCTTTTCCGCACCCGGAGCAGCTGGTCACGCTGGGCGACCAGCTCGCCGGCACCACCTGGGGCCACGGGAATTCCGGCCCCGTCACCCCGCGCGAGGTCATCACCTACGCGCGCGACACGCACTCCTTCTCGAGCCTCGGCGGTTACGGCTACGAGACCTATGAGCTCTCCGGCACGGGCGAGCCGGCGATGATCAACATTTCGCGCATGACGCCCTCCATCTTCACCGCGCTCGGCGTGCAACCGCTGCTGGGCCGCGTTTTCACCGCCCAGGAAGACGAGCAAAAACAGCAGGTCGCCGTGCTCAGTTACCTCACCTGGAAAAGCCGCTTCCACGGCGACCCCGGCATCCTCGGCACAAAAATCCTGCTCGAACGCAAACCGTACATCGTCATCGGCGTCATGCCCCGCAGCTTCGACTTTCCGCTGATTTCCGGCCAGCTGAACCGCACCGAGCTGTGGGTGCCCATGAGCTTCACCGCCGAGGAGCTTTCCCAGGCAGCCGAATCCGACTGGTCGATGCAGATGGTCGGCCGGCTCAAGCCTGGCGTGACTCCGGCGCAGGCCCAGGCGGATGCCGGACGCGTGGCGCAGGAGATCATGCGGAGCTTTTCGACCGAGGATGCCAACTTCCGCATCGCTCCGGTCGTTTACCCGCTGCAGCAGATCACCGTGCTCGACGCGAAGCCGCTCCTGCGCCTGCTCTTTCTTGCCGTCGTCGTCGTGCTGTTGATCGCCTGCGCCAACCTCGCCGGGCTCCTGCTCGTCCGCGCCATCCGCCGCCAGCGCGAAACCGCCGTGCGCCTGGCCATCGGCGCGCCCGCGCTTACGCTGCTGCGCCAGATGATGCTTGAAAGCCTGGTGCTCAGCACCGCCGGTGGGCTGCTCGGCATCGGGCTCGCCGCCTTCGCGCTTGCCGCCGGCAAAGGATTGCTCCCGGACACCCTGCCTCTCATCGGCGACATCACGCTCAACTGGACCGTCGCCGGCTTTGCGTTTCTGCTCGCTCTGCTTACCGGATTCTTCTGCGGCCTCGCTCCAGGCTTTGCGGCGCTGCGCACCAACGTGAACAGCACGCTGAAGGAAGGCGGACGCAGCGGTTCCGCGAGTGGCAGTCACGCACGCCTGCGCTCCGCCCTGGTCGTCCTGGAAATCGCTGTGGCTCTCATCCTGCTCGCCGCCTCCGGCCTCTTGCTGCGCAGCTTTGCCCGCATGAGCGACGTCAATCTCGGCTTCCGGCCCGATCACGTCACCACCGCCGCCTATTCGCTGCCGCAGAAGCAGTACTCAACCCAGCCGCAGATCGACACCTTCAATCGACGCGTCCTCCAGCAGCTCCGCCAGATGCCCGGCGTCGAGAACGTCGCGCTGACCAACACGCTGCCCACCACTGGCGACGGCATCTGGGCCTTTGTCGCCGAGGGCTACGTCGATCCTCGCGGCCCCGATCGCACGGCCGCTTCGCCGTTCACGGTCATCGGCGACTACTTCCGTGCCGTCGGCACGCCGTTGCTGCGCGGCCGCTTCTTTACCGAGTCCGACGACAGCCCCAACAGCCAGCTCGTCGTCATCGTCAACCGCGAATTCGCCGAGCACTACTGGCACCACCAGAACCCCATCGGCAAGCGCATGCGCCTCGGCACGCTCAAGGCTCCCACCGCGTGGATGACCGTCGTGGGCGAAGTGGCCGACGCCAGGCTCTATTCCCCCGACGCCGACGCCGTCCCGCAGTTCTATCTGCCCACCGCGCAGATCGAACGCGATATCGGCCCCGAGGCCAGGCCCACCGACGTCAACGGCGACGGCGGATACATCGCCGTGCGCTCCGCGCTGCCGCCCGAGCAGATGGAGAACGCGATTCGCGCCACCGTCCGCTCCATCGATCCGCAGCTGCCGCTCACCCGGGTCGAAACCATGGATCAGCTCGTCGCGCAGAGCGAAGCCCCGCGCCGCTTCAACACTGTGATCCTCTCCTGCTTTGCCGCAGCCGCCGTGCTGCTGGCCGTGCTCGGCATTTACAGCATCATGGCGTTTTCCGTCGCCTCGCGCGTGCAGGAGATGGCCATCCGCATGGCGCTCGGCTCGCAGCGCGCGCACATCCTGCGCCTCGTGCTTGCCTCCGGACTGCGTCTGGCCGCTGCAGGCTGCATTCTCGGCCTCGCCGGCGCCGCAGCCGCCTCGCGCATCCTGCGCTCCTTCCTCTTCGAGGTCAGCCCCTTCGACCCCATCGTGCTGCTCCTCGCTACTCTGTCGGTCTTCGCGCTCGCCCTCGCCGCGTCAGCCATGCCCGCGCGCCGCGCCGCTTCCACCGATCCCATCCAGGCCTTACGCGGCGAGTAACTAACGGTCGCTCTTTCCCTGGAGTGCTCCGCTTGGCGCTCCTCGCCTTGACAGGCAGGTAAATCGAGCCCTATAGTCGTTTGTCTTAAGGGTTTCAATCGTTTCAATATTTTCCCCGTCTGCGAGGCTGGCTATGGAATTCAGGATCGGGACCCCTTCCCGGGCGAGGGGTACTCTCGCCCTTTGCGCGTTTCTCCTGTTCACCACAATGGCAATGGCCCAGGCCGGCCGTGGCAGCGTCAGCGGCACGGTCACCGACCCGGCAGGTGCGGTGATTCCGGGAGCCTCGGTGACGTTGCTGGATCAGGCTACCGGCGTGGCGCTGAATACCGTCACCACTTCCGCGGGACTGTACTCGTTTATCTCGCTGAACCCCGGCCAGTATCAGGTGACGGCGAAACATGCCGGCTTCGCCAGCGTAGCGCTGGATAAGGTGGTCGTGAACGTCGATCAGGTGACCGAAGCCAACATCACGCTGCAGGTGGGCACCGCCACACAAACGGTGACCGTGAACGGAGCTGCCAGCCTGATCGAGCCGAGTAACTCGACGGTAGGCACCCTGATCGATTCGGCATCCATCGATCGCGTGCCGCTGCTCTACCGCAACGTCTTCGATCTGGCGCAGCTGAGCGCGGGCGTCACTCCGCCCAACGGTTCGCCTAATTCGAGCGATTCGATGCAGTCGGTGCAGAACATTTCCGTGGGCCGCCCCGGAATCGACATCTCTTCCGCCACCATCAACGGAGCCATCGTCGGATCGGTCTACTACATGCTCGACGGCAGCCCGATCGGCGTTCCGGACAACACCTCCGCGAACATCATGCCGGCGATGAATATTCCCGAGGACGGGATCGACGAGGTTCGCGTGGAAACGCAGAACACGCCGGCCTCCTATCCGAGCGGAGCAGCGGGCGTGATCAGCCTGGTGAGCAAGTCGGGAACCAACCATTTTCACGGCGACATCTTCGGTGTATTTCGGCCCGATGTTTTGTCTGCCAACGAATACTTCAACAAGCAGACCGAGCTCAGCGTCGGCCAGGCCAACACGCCTCCCGATTTTTACCGCTACCAGGAGGGCGCAGCGCTCGGCGGTCCCATCAAAAGAGACAAGCTCTTCTTTTTCTCCGATTACGAGGCGACCCAGCAGGAGCAGTTCGAGGGCATCGACTATTTCTCCGTTCCCACCAATGCCGAAAGAACGGGAGACTTTTCGGCGATGAACTTTACCATCTACGATCCGACCCAGCCGGACTACACTGCCGCCAATGCGCCAAGTGCGAGTCTCGTCGGCACCAGGCAGCCGTTTGCCGGGAATAAGATCACCAACCCGAATCCCATCGGTACGCTGTTTCTCTCAAAAATGCCTGCATGCAACCTGCCGTCGCCCACTTCCTGTCAGCAGGCAAACAGCGACGTCGTCAACAATTACGGCCTGCCCGGCATGGATCCCTACCACGCGCAACGGTTCGATATCCGGGCGGACTGGATCGAGAGCCAGAAGCAGCGCATCTTCACCCGCTTTTCGTTTGACCACCTGTTCTTCGCCACCGCCAATGTTTTCCCCAGCGGCTGGGACCTGAACTACGCGCA
>Ga0335075_10002390_pt1 | contig 30253 bp, 22 predicted proteins | sample Lox_Sample_24_FD_206723 | JGI IMG/M metagenome (GOLD analysis project Ga0335075, IMG submission 206723) | Soil microbial communities from Loxahatchee National Wildlife Refuge, Florida, United States - Lox_Sample_2.4 | ecosystem: Environmental > Terrestrial > Soil > Wetlands | place: USA...
GAACCGGCGGCCAGCGACCGCAGGTAGAGGCCCACGTGGCTGGTGTAGCCGGAAATCCAGTCGTACACGTAGGTGAGGACCGCCGCGGAGACGGCCAGCGAGGCGAGACCGGTCAGCAGCTGCACGGTTCCGCACGCCACGTACTGGGCGGTACCGGCCCGCCACACCTCCCGGGGCCTCGGCCGGCCGCGCATCCAGGTGGCGGAGGGCTGCTCGTCGATCGTCGCCGCAAGGGCCCGGATGGTCGGATGCAGGTAAACGTCCTTGGCCGCCACCGGCGGAACATCCCCCCGCTCCCTGACCTGGGCGCAGAAGTGCGCGACCATCAGCGAGCTTACGCCCAGGTCATCGAAGAGCTGGCTGTCCACCGACACCTGGGGAAGCCCAAGCAGTTCCGCCAGCGAGTCGGCCAGGGCTTTCTCGACTGGCGTGCCCGGCTCGATATAGGTCCCTTCGGCCCCGACGCGGCCCGAACTGCCCGGCTCCGGCAGGTTCCGGCGGTCAGCCTTGCCGCTGGGCAGCATCGGGATGGCCGGCAGCTCTTCCAGGAAGGCTGGCACCATATGCCGCGGCAGGTGCTTGCGCAGGTGCAGGTAGACGGCCTGCCTGTCCAGGGCCGCCGCCTGGTGTTCGAGGCAGTAGTACCCGGCCAGTTCCTTCAGGCCGGGCCGGGGCTCGTAGGTGGTGACGGCCGCCATCCTGATGCCGGGCAGCCGCATGAGGACGGACTCGATCTCGCTCAGCTCGACTCGGTAGCCGCGGATCTTCACCTGCGCGTCCGCCCGGCCGACGAAGATCAGCCCTTTGGGTTCGGCTCGCACAAGGTCACCGGTGTGGTAGACGCGTTCCCTGCCCAGGGCCGCCACCGGCCGGAAGCCAACGGCGTCCTTCTCCGGGTCCAGGTAGCGCGCCACCCCGGCACCGCCGATGATCAGCTCGCCGACCTCGCCCCACGAGACCGGCTGCCCGCCGGGGTTGACGACCGCCAGCCGCCAGCCGTCCAAGGGCAGCCCGATGCGTACCGGTTCGCCGCGGGACAACCGCGCCGCGCAGGACACCACCGCGGCTTCGGTCGGGCCGTAGGTGTTCCACACCTCCCTGGGCCGCCCCGTCCGCGTGCCCTGTGCCGTCAGCTTGTCGGCCAGCCCGCTTGGACATGCTTCACCGCCCAGGATCAGCAGGCGGACGTCGCGCAGGGACTCGGCCGGCCACAGTGATACCAGCGTCGGCACGGTGGACACTACGGTGATCCGGCGCTGCACCAGCCAGGGGGCCAGTTCGGGGCCTGTCTTGACGATCGAGCGGTGCGCCGGAACCAGGCAGGCGCCATGGCGCCAGGCCAGCCACATCTCCTCACAGGAGGCGTCGAAGGCCACCGACAGGCCGGCCATCACCCGGTCCCCGGGCCCCAGCGGATCACGGCGCAGGAACATTCTCGCCTCGGCATCGACGAACGCCGCGGCGCTGCGATGCGTCACGGCCACGCCCTTGGGGGTACCGGTCGTGCCAGAGGTGAAGATGATCCACGCGTCGTCCCGCGGGACCGGCCTGCGCGCGCCAGCACCGGCCAGCGGCGCGTTCCGCCGCATCAATCCACTGTCGGTGATGACAGCGCAGACGCCAGCCGCGGACCACACCAGTTCGGCGCGGTCGTCCGGGTCATCCACGTCGACGGGAACGTAGGCCGCCCCGACAGACAGGACGGCGAGGATGGAAACGTAAAGTTCCGCGGCACCAGAGGAGATGCGGATGCCGACCCGGTCGCCGGCACCTATGCCCATCGAGGACAGCGAGTCACCGACTTGCCGCACCCACCGCAGCAAGCCAGCGTAGTCCAGCACGGACTTGCCATCGTCAATCGCGGCCGCACGCGGAAACGCTTCCGCCGTGGCCTGAAGGATCTGCCACAACGTCCGTGGCGGTGGCGCCGTGGCTTCAGGGTAGACGGCTTCAGGGGAGACGGCGGTCGCGGGGAACCCGTCCGGAGAGGTCAGCGCCAAGCCAGCCGCCATGAGGCCAGCGTCGATCCGCTCAGTCGTCATTCCTGGTTCCCCCGGTTTAGGGCGAGGCAGCGCACTTCATGCCCCCGCGGACCCCATGACCTCATTTCGGTGCTGGGGTCGCGCAGCATCATAGCCGCGGCCGGTGACCTTGCGCCGCTCATTCCGCACTGGTTAGGGGAAGCCGGCCCGCATATCAGGGGCGATGTCCAGCGATGGCGGTGCTTGCGCTGGCCGGAAGCCGGTGCCGAGCCAGGTGCCCGCCGTGATCGTGGCGGAGTTCACCGAGCCGGCGGTGGCGGCCGCCGCCGTTCCGTCGTGAACAAATTCCAGGGTCACATCTGTGCCGGTGACGGCGCTGAGACGGCTCCGCAGAGACGTGACCCGGTTCGCCAGGCAGCCGTAGATGCCGCGCCCATCGTCGGCGGGGGCGCCCGCGCTGACGTAGGACGCGACGCTGACAACAACCCGTAGTACCCGGCACGCACGCGGATCGGCAGCAGCGTGCTTGACGGCACGGGCGCCATCGCGTTCATCGGGTGAGACCACTAATAACAGGCGCATTTTGCTGAGATTGGACACATTAACCTGCGACGTGGCATTGCGAGAGGGTTGCCTCAGCGCCCATTGCCGGGCGAGACTTTGGACAAATACTCCTCCTCAGGGGTTGGGGTGAGGCTTGGCGTGGCTGTGCAGGAAGAGCCGAAGGTCATCCCGGTAGACGATTTCGTCCGCGATGAGTTGTATCCCGGTTATACGCAGGCTTTCGGCACCCAGCCGTTCGTGGCCGGGCCGGTGCGTCCGTTCAGCAAAGCGGACAACGCCAGCTACTGGCTGCGCGACTCGCTGCACTTCAGCGAGGGAATGGTGCCGGCCAGCATCGCGCTGCTTGACGATGCCCAGACCTGGGGCGCGCAACTGGGCGCGGAGATTGTCGGCGTGCCGCCGACCAGGGGATCGGTCAACCGGCTGGCGGGCACGCACGTCTACATCGGCACGATCGACGTGGACACCGACTGGCAGATCCAGGCACGGGCCGCCCGGTTCGGCCAGTATGTCGGGCCGATCCTGGCCGACTTCGACCGCTACTGGGCCATGCGGGCGGGCGAACTGCAGTCGGCTTACCACCATTTCGACAACCTCGACCTCGCCGCGATGGATTCCGGCCAACTCTGGACCGCGGTCAAGGATGGGTACGCGTTCCACCGCCGGGCCTGGTTCATCCACTTCGAGGTGATGTACGTCCTGACCGCTAACTATCTGGCCTTCTACCAGCTCGCGGAGGAGATCGGGCTGGAAGGCTCGCTGGTGTCCGCCTTCCTTTCCGGCCGCCAGACCTTCTACAGCACAACCGACGAAGAGCTGTGGAAACTGGCCGGCCGTGCCCGTGAGCTGGAGGTTACCGGCCCGCTGCTGCACACGGATCCGGCGGCCGTGCGCGGCCAGCTTGAGGCGCTCCCGCACGGGCGCACCTGGCTGAACGAATTCGACGGCTTCCTCAGAACGTACGGCTGGCGGACCGAGGAGACCTGCCGGATCGACACGCCGTCCTGGATCGAGGACCCGTCGCCGGCGCTGTACGCGATCGCGTCCTTCCTCGCCAAGCCCGCGGGTTTCGACTTCCACGCGGCGCGGCAGGACGCGGTGGCGGAGCGGGACGCGCAGATCGAGGCGGCCCGCCGCGCCGTCAACGGAAGCGACCTGCGACGCTTCAACGAGGCGCTGGCCAGCAACCAGGCGGCGAACTTCGCCTGGTGGAACGAGGAACACAACTACCTGATCGACCGGCGGGCCGCGATCCCGGTCCGCCGCGCCAGCCTTGAGCTTGGCGCACGCCTGGTGGACGAGGGCAAGCTCACCGCGCCCGACGACATTTTCTTCCTTTTCAAGCCCGAGCTGTTCGCCGTGATGGAGGGCGACGGACCGGGGTGGCCCGCGCTGACCTCGATGATTCCCGACCGGCGCGCCTATTTCGAGGACTGGCGGCGGCGCGGCCCCGAGCTACCCACCATGCTTGGCACGATTCCCGATGCGGTGCCCGATCCGATCATGATCGAGGTCTTCGGCCTGTCCGGGCACTTCCTCGAGACGCTCAAGGGCGGCGGCGCGGCACAAGAGCTCCGGGGCTTCCCGGCGGCCAAGGGCGTCGCGGAGGGCGTGGCACGGGTGATCACGTCGGTGGCAGAGCTGCACAAGGTCCAGCCCGGCGAGATCCTGGTCTGCGGCGGCACGACGACGGAGTGGACGCCGGTCTTCGGCATCATCAAGGCCTGCGTGTGCGACACCGGGGGCAGCCTGACCCACGCGGCCATCGTCAGCCGCGAGTACGGCATCCCCTGCGTCGTCGGCACCGCGGCGGCGACGAAGACCATCAAGACCGGCGATCGCGTCCGGGTGGACGGCCGGCAGGGCACGGTCCAGGTCTTCGGGAGCCAGGCGCCGTGACGCCGGCCGGCGACGTGGTCCTCGACCTCGGCGACATCCGGGTCACGGACACCGCGCGGGTGGGGCCGAAGATCGCGCGGCTCGGCCAGCTCGCGTCCGCCGGCTGGCCGGTGCCCGACGGGTACGCGGTCACGGTGCACGCGCTCGGCGGCTGGCTGCCACGACAGGCACGATCCGAGATAGAGCAACTCGCGTCCGTTCTGAATGAAACTGACTTTGATCCTGTCGCCCTCAGCCATGCGTCCGAACGTGTACGAGCGCTCATCGAGAGCCAGCCGCTGCCGTCGTGGTTGGAGGACGCGGTCCTCTCCGCGCACGAACGGCTGCGGACGCGCACCGGGCGCGGGCCCCGGCTGCGGGTGGCGGTGCGGTCAAGCGCCGTCGGCGAGGACAGCGCCAAGGCCAGCTTCGCCGGGCAGTACAGCACCTTCCTCGGCATTACCGACGCCGCGGATGTGCTGCGCCACATCCGCAAGTGCTGGGCGAGCGGGTATTCCGCCTGGGCGGTGCAGTACCGCCGCCGGGCCGGCCTGCCGCCGCACGCGCATGATCTCGCGGTCGGCGTCATGGAACTGGTGAACGCGCGGTCCGCGGGCGTGGTCTTCACGCTCGATCCGGTCACCGGGGATCGCGGCCGCATGGTGGTCGAGGCCAACTGGGGTTTCGGCGAGAGCGTCGTGTCCGGGCAGGTTACGCCCGACTACTGGGCCGTCGACCGGGCCAGTAGCCAGGTAGCCGAACGACGTGTCGGCGGCAAGCACATGTGGACTGTCTTCGACCCCGCCACGGCAACGGTGACGCTGGTGCCGCTGCCCGCCGACCTCGCAAGGCAACCCTGCCTGGACGACGACGAGGTGCGCTACCTGTGCCGGAAGGCGGCGGAGATCGAAGACGCGGAGGGGGTCCCGCAGGACGTCGAGTGGGCGATCGCCCGTAATGCCCCGTTCCCTGACAGCGTGTTCATCCTGCAGCACCGCCCCGAAACGACCTGGCCCGCCGCGCCGGCGCCGGGCGCTCAGCCGTCGTTCGACCCGGTCCAGTTCGCGCTGCGTAACGTCTTCAAGGTTCCCCGCGCGTGATGAGCGAGCTAGAGGTCGCGGTGGCGGCAGCCAAGGCAGGCGGCGAGGTGCTCAGGAACACGATCGGAACGGACCTCGCCATCTCCTACAAGGACGCCCGCGCCAACCTGGTCACGGTCGCGGACAAGCGATCTCAGCAGGTCATCACCGAAATCATCGGCGGCGCCTTCCCCGGCCACGCGGTCATCGGCGAAGAGGGCACGACCGGGGATCCGAAGGCCGAACACGTCTGGTACGTCGACCCGCTCGACGGCACCACCAACTACGCCCATGGCCTCCCCTACTTCTGCGTGTCGATCGCCCACGCGGCCAGCGGGGAAACGACGGCGGGCGTGGTCTACGATCCGTACCACGACGAGATGTTCGCCGCGGCCAGGCACAAAGGCGCGACACTGAACGGCGGGGGGCTTCGCGTTTCCGGCGTCACCCGGCTCGACCGGGCGCTGATCGCCGCCCAGGCCCAGTCCGTCGACCCCGCAGAGATCAGGGCATATGCCCGGCTGGTCGAACGGCTGATGCACACGTGCGGCGGGGTGCGGTCCCTGGGATCCCCCGCGCTGACCCTGTGCGCGATCGCGGCCGGCCGGCTCGAGGCCTACTGCGAGCACGCCATGGACCCGTGGGACATCGCCGCCGGCCAGCTGATCCTCGAGGAAGCCGGCGGCACGCTCACCTGGTTCGACGGCCAGCCGCGCCGGATCGCGGACCACGCCGGCGTGGTGGCGAGCAACGGACGGATCCACACCGAGCTACTCACCGCGCTGAAAGGCGACGACCGCCCATGAGCACGTACCAGTACCCGGCGACGCTGCCGGTCACCACCACCGGAGGCTGGGCACGGCCGGGCTGGTGGGACATCCTCGCCGACGCCGACGCCGACGGCCGCTTCGGCACCGCCGACCGCAAGGAACTCTTCGACGACTACTGCCAGCTGGCCATCCACGACCAGGAGGCGGCCGGCCTGGACATCCTCACCGACGGCGAGCACCGGCGGCTGGGCTGGATCGAGGGCATCACCGGCTCGATGCCCGGCATCACGATGCGCCCGTCGCCGCGCAAGCTCGGCGCCATCGGCTGGGACCAGCTCCCTGTGTACGAGGTGCAGCGGCCGCTTGACGACATCGAGTCCATCTGGGACTACGCCAGCGAGTACCGCTTCCTGCGGGCGCGCACCAGCCGCCGGCCCAAGATCGGGATGCCCGGCCCGTACGGGATAACAACCGAACTGGACTTCAGCCCGGTCTACCGCAACCGCCGTGACTGCGCCGAAGCGCTCGCCCCCGCCATCCGCGGCGACATCAAGAAGCTGGTGGCGGCCGGCTGTGACTACATCCAGATCGAGGAGCCGCTGACACCCTCGCACGCCGCCGAGGACCGGACGGCGGAGAACATGGCCGACCTGATCAACAAGGTCGTCGACGGCATCAGCGGCTGTACGTTCGTCGTGCACATCTGCTTCGGCTCGTTCCGCCGCCTGCCGTACGCCAAGCGCACGTACCGCTGGCTGTTCCCCGCGCTGCTCGACGCGAACGTGCACGGGTTCAGCCTGGAGTTCGGCGCCCGGGAGATGGCGGAAATCGACCTGGTCGGCAAATGGGACCCCGAGCGCATCCTTTCGGCCGGCCTGATCGACATCAAGACGCACTATTCGGAGACGCCGGAGGACATCATCGAGCGCGTCCGCACCTGCCTGGAATACCGCGGCCCGGAGCGGCTTGAGATCTCCACCGACTGCGGCCTGCGCCGCGTCCCCCGCTACCTGGCGATCAGCAAGATGTCCGCCGCCGCCGAGGCTGCCCGCCGCCTACGCGCCAGCGGCTGAGCCCTTTCTTATGCGGGGCCGGAGTTCGCCCGGTCGTAGCGGACGCGCGCGGCGTTGATTTCGTCGGCGTGGGCATCGGCCCATGTCAGCAGCGTGGTGACGGCTTGCAGGAGCGAATGGCCTAGCGGTGTCAGCGCGTACTCGACCCGGGGCGGGATGACGGGGTAGACGGTACGTGAGACGAGGCCGTCACGTTCCAGCGAACGTATGGTGACGGTCAGCATGCGCGGGGTGATGCCGTTGATCTGGCGGCGTAGTTCGGTGAAGCGTTTCGTGCCGGTTCCGAGCAGATGCACGACGTACAGGGACCACTTGTCGCCGATGCGCCCGAGGATCTCACGGCCACGGCAGCCGGGGATCTCCGGAAGGGTATCCGCAGGCATTTCCATGGTTACCTCCAGGGAAGTCTGGTGCTTTCATGATATCCGCTTCCTTCGATGTACCGTCTTCCGACGCGCGGCGCTACCCCGTATGCTGACTCAGTTCCTTTCAGGAAGTCTGTACTCGATAAGAACTAGCGGATAGAGCAGGGTGGATGCTGTGAACGGCCCTGATCCCTGGCTGCGTGCCGTGCGGAGCTCACACGACAGGCTCGCCGGCCTGGTCGGCCAGCTGGAGCTCGCAGTTCAGGAAGGATGAAGCTAATGGCAAGGACACGCGATATCGCGCTGCTGGCCAGCCGCTCCGTGCTCGGCGGCTACCTCGCCGCACACGGCGCGCAGAAGCTCTTCGGGCTGTTCGGGGGGCGCGGCATCGAACCCACGGCCGCCGGGTTCGACCGGCTGGGTCTTCGCCCCGGGCGGGTGACGGCGACCGCAGCCGGGCTGTCCGAGCTCGGCGGCGGGCTTCTCACCGTGGCCGGGCTCGCTGATCCGCTCGGACCGGTGGCCATCGCCGGGACCATGGCCGTGGCCAGCGCCACCCACCGCGCCAGCGGGCCGTTCGCCGCCAACCGGGGTTACGAACTTCCGGCCACGAACCTCGCCGCCGCGCTCAGCCTGGCGGCCGCCGGCCCCGGCCGCTACTCGCTTGACGGCCTGACCAGGCGGCGCCTGCCCCGGTCGCTGGCAGCAGTTGCCATAGCCGGGGCGGCCGCGGGCGCGGCAGCCAACCTGGTGATGCTGCTGCGGGCCGCACCGCCCGCGCCCGCGCCGCCCGCGCCCGCCGCTGAAGCCAGCCAGCCGGAAGGCGAGACGGAAGGAGCTGCCACCCGCTGATGGCCACGGAAACCGAGCTGTGGGACCTCATCGCCGCCGACCGCGAGGGCGTGCTAGGCACAGTGAAGCGCGGCGGCTCTCCCCAGCTATCCAATGTCTTGTACCTGCCGGCGCCTGGCCATCAGGGACCTCCTCGAAGCGATCCGGCTGGCAGAGTATAACCTTAACGTCAGCGTCAGATTTCCCCAATGCATGACGAGGAGTGCGTATGGCGGCCGAGATACGCCTGCCGGACGGGAACCCGGGACCGGACGGGGCGGGTGCGGACGGGAGGGGCAGGAACTACAAGTGGATCGCGCTGTCCAACACCACGCTGGGCATCTTGATGGTGACGATCAACCAGTCGATCCTGCTGATCTCCCTTCCCGCGCTGTTCCGCGGCATCAAGCTGAACCCGCTGGTGCCGTCGAACACCTCCTACTTCCTGTGGGTGTTCATGGGGTTCCTGCTGGTCACCGCGGTGCTGGTGGTCAGCCTGGGACGCGTCGGCGATATCTACGGCCGGGTGAAGATGTACAACCTGGGCTTCGCCGTGTTCACGGTCTTCTCGATCCTGCTGTCGGTGACGTGGCTGACCGGCCCGGCCGGGGCCTTGTGGATCATCATCATGCGGGTCTTTCAGGGAATCGGCGGGGCGTTCCTGTTCGCGAACTCCACGGCCATCCTGACCGACGCCTTCCCGGTGAACGAGCGCGGCAAGGCGATGGGGATCAACGGCATCGCCGCCGTCGGCGGCTCGTTCCTCGGGCTCATCCTGGGCGGCGTGCTCGCCCCGGTGGAATGGCGGCTGGTGTTCCTGGTGTCGGTGCCGTTCGGCCTGTTCGGTACCGTCTGGGCCTACCTCAAGCTGCGCGACAACGGGATCCGCATCCCCGCCAGGATCGACTGGCTGGGCAACGCGCTGTTCGCGATCGGGCTGATCGCGCTGCTCACCGGGATCGTGTACTCCCTGCTCCCCTACGGCGGGCACCCCACCGGGTGGACCAACCCCTGGGTGCTGGCCGCCGTCTTCGGCGGCATCGCGGTGCTCGTGCTGTTCGCCTGGGTGGAGACCAAGGTGGCCGAGCCGATGTTCCGCCTGGGCCTGTTCCGGATCCGCGCGTTCACCGCCGGGAACATCGCCGGCCTGCTCGGCGCGCTGGGCCGGGGCGGGATGCAGTTCATGCTGATCATCTGGCTGCAGGGCATCTGGCTGCCGCAGCACGGCTACAGCTTCAGCCAGACCCCGCTATGGGCCGGTATCTACATGGTCCCGCTCACCCTCGGGTTCCTCCTCCTCGGCCCCATCTCCGGCATCCTGTCCGACCGCTACGGGGCCAGGGTCTTCGCCACCGTCGGCCTGCTCCTGTCCGGGGCGGCGTTCCTGCTGCTGGAGCTGCTGCCGATCAACTTCAGCTACATCTGGTTCGCGCTGCTCATCTTCTTGTTCGCGGTCGGGATGGGGATGTTCTTCTCCCCCAACCAGGCAGCGGTGATGAACAGCCTGCCGCCCGAGCAGCGCGGCGCGGGCGCGGGGATGCTCAACACCTTCCAGAACTCCGCCACCGTGCTGTCGATGGGGCTGTTCTTCACCATCGTGACCCTCGGGCTGGCCTCCCGGCTGCCCGGCCACCTGTACAAGGGGCTGGTCGCCGCCGGAGTCGCTCCCAGCGCCGCGCACCTGGTCGCCAATGAGCCGCCGATCGGCAGCCTGTTCTCCGCCTTCCTCGGCTACAACCCGATCCAGGAACTGCTCGGCCCCACCGGCGCGCTGGCGAAACTGTCGCCCAGCCAGGCCGCCTACATCACCGGCCGCTCGTTCTTCCCGCAGCTGATCGAGCAGCCGTTCGCCAGCGGGCTGCACCTGGCGTTCACCTTCGCCGGCATCGCGACGTTCGTTGCCGTGGTGGCCTCCGTCCTCCGCGGCGCCCGCTACCTGCACTCCAGGCAGCCGCTGGCTGAGGACATCGCCGAAGGCGCCGCGGAAACCGCCCTGCTCGCGGACGAGCAAGTCATGCTCGCGGGCGGGAACGGTTCCGCGGCAGCCGGGAAGGCGGCACCCGCCGGCAGGCCGCAGGTGGACAGCAGGCGGGCCGCGCCGACGCACTCGGGACCGCAACCCGAACTAAACTCGGGATCGGGAGGCGACCTGAGCCAGTGAGCACGACATCCGGCACGGGCACCGCGGAACCGGCCGCCAGCGGTCCGCGGCCGGCGGCCGACGGGGAACCGTCAGCGATTTCCTGGCACCTGCTCGGTATCGGCGCCGCGGCAGCCCGTGCCGGAGTCACCGAACGAGCGCTGCGCTACTACCAGCAGCTGGGCCTGCTCACTCCCAGCAGTTCCACGCCTGGCGGAATGCGCCGCTACTCCGAGGAGGACCTGGCCAGAGTGGCCCGCATCCGGCAGCTGCAGACCCTGCTCGGCCTCGACCTCGAGGAGGTCGCCGTGGTACTGCGGAACGAGGACCGGCTGGCCGAGATAAGGCGCGCCTGCCAAGACGGGGACACCAGCGACGCCCAGCGATTGCGACTGGCCCGCGAAAGCCTGGAACTGCTGCAAGAGCTCCGGGCCACGGTAGACGCCAAGCGGCAGGCCATCGACGGCTTCCTTGCCGACCTCGACGCCCGCATTGCCCGCTCAGCCGACTGGCTCGCGCGGACGTCATCCGGACTGTAGCCGCGCTAGCGGAGCGACATGGCTACAGCCCGAGGCCGCGGCCGATGATCTCCTTCTGGATCTCGGTGGTGCCGCCGAAGATCGTCTGCACCCTGGTATCCGCCCAGGCACGCGCCACCGGGTACTCGTGCATGTAGCCGTACCCGCCGTACAACTGGACGCAGCGGTCACACACGCGGTTGCACAACTCGGTGTTCCACCACTTGACCATGGAGGCTTCCTGCGTGGTCAGCTCGTCGTCGCGGTGCGCCATGATCGCGCGGTCGGTGAACGCGCGCGCGACGGCGAGTTCCGTCGCCATCTCGGCCAGCACGAACCGGTTGTGCTGGAACTTCCCGATCGGCCGCCCGAACGCTTGCCGCTGCTTGCAGTACTCCAGGGTGTCCTCGAACACCTTCTCCGCCGCCGCGAGCGCGAACGTCCCGATCGTCACCCGCTCCCGCGGCAGGTTTTCCATCAGCGCGATGAACCCGCCACCCTCCGTTCCGAGCAAGTTGGCCGCGGGCACGCGCACGTCCGAGAAGAACAGCTCGGACGTGTCCTGAGCGTGCATCCCGATCTTCTCCAGGTTCCGCCCGCGGCTGAACCCTGGCATGCCGCGCTCGACGACGAGCAGGCTGATCCCCTGGTGGCCCTTGTCGGGGTCGGTCCTGGCCACCACGATCACGATGTCGCAGAGCTGGCCGTTGGAGATGAACGTCTTCTGCCCGTTGACCACGTACTCGTCGCCGTCGCGGACCGCGGTGGTCCTGATCCCCTGCAGGTCGCTGCCCGCGCCCGGTTCGGTCATCGCGATGGCCGCGATCAGCTCACCGGAGCAGTAGCCGGGCAGCCAGCGCTCCTTCTGCTCCGGCGTGCACAGCCGGTCCAGGTACCGGCCGATCATGTCGTTGTGCACGTTGAAGGCGGGTCCGGTCGCACCGGCCGTGGCGAACTCCTCGTTCATGATGGCGTAGTACCGGTAGTCGGGATTCCCGCCTCCGCCGTACTTCTCGTCCATGTCGATGCCGAGCAGCCCGGCGCGGCCCGCGGCCAGCCAGACGTCACGGGACACCACGCCGTCGCGCTCCCACTGTTCGTGGTAAGGAGTCACTTCGCGGGCGATGAAGGCGCGCACCATGTCACGGAATGACTCATGCTCTTCGGTGAAGATGTCACGTCGCATGGCATCACCCTAGGCTTTCTTGCGCTACTTCTTCATCAGCTCGGCGAGCGTGGCCGCCAGGTCCTCAAGCTGGCCGGAGGCGAAGCCGCCGTAAGCGTCCAAGGGCTGCACAACCACGTGATCCGCGCCCGCGCCCAGGTGCTCGCGGACCCGGTCGAGCACCCGCGCGGCCCCGGTAGGAATGATCGCCGAAATCAGCCGGTCACTCCCCCCGCCCGCCAGGTCCTCGTCCGTGAAGCCGAACCGTCGCAGGTTCCCCGTGTAGTTCGGCAGCTTCAGGTAGCGGTCCGCGTACGCGCGCCCGGCGGCCTGGCCTTCGGCGGGCGAGGCGGCGAGCGAGACCGCCTGCTCGGGGACAAGCAGCGGCGAGGCACCGAGCACCGACCGCGCGAACGCCGTGTGCTCGGGCGGGGTGAAGTACGGGTGCGCGCCGACGGTGCGGTCCCGGGCGAGCTCAAGCATCTTCGGCCCGAGCGCCGCGAGCACCATCGGCGGCAGTTCGCCGTCCGCCCCGTGTTCCGCCGGATGGTCGAGTTCGTCGAGGAACTTCTCCATCTTCTCCAGCGGCCGCTCGTAGGCGTGCCCGAGTGACGTCACAAGCGGGGCGTGGCTGACGCCGAGTCCGAGGATGAACCGGCCGGGGAACTCCGCCGCCACCGCCTGGGCCTCCGCGCGGAGCGACCCCGATTCCCAGGCCCAGACGTTCACGATCCCGGTGGCCACGACCAGCCGCGAACTGCCGGCAAGCAACTGCCGCAGCACCCCGAAGTCCTCCGGCGTGGTGTTCCCGCCGCCGATCCACGCGGACGTGAACCCCGCCCGCTCGACCATGCCCGCGGCCGCCGCCGGGTCTACCCCGGTCCCGGCTGGTGGCGGCATCCAGATCCCGATGCGCCCAAGGCGCGAACGCAGTTCATCCGTCGTCATGCTCACTGACATCTCCCCGGGCCGCCGATTCATTCCCGCGAAGGGTTGCGGAAACGAAGGGTTGCGGAAACGAAGGGTTGCGGAAAAGCGCTCAGGCGGCGCTGGTGGAGGCGGCACCCAGGTAGGTCTCCCACTGCGGGTCGCCGTCGTACTGGGCGCCGATCAGGCGCCAGTGGGCGCCGCGCGGCACCGACGGCGGGATCGCCAGCGTCCAGCCGAGTTCCTCGAGCAGCCGGTCGGCCTTCCGATGGTTGCACATCGTGCACGACGCGACGCAGTTCTCCCAGGTGTGCTGGCCGCCGCGGCTGCGCGGGAGCACGTGGTCGATCGTCTCGGCGTGCCGCCCGCAGTACGCGCACCGGTAGTTGTCCCTGCGCATGAGCGCCGCCCTGGTGAGCGGGACGCGGTTCCGGTGCGGGATGCGCACGTAGCGACGAAGCCTGATCACCGACGGAGTAACCAGCGAGACCGTGGCCGAGTGCAGCAGCTGGCCCTTGCCATCGTCGTGCACGACCTCGGCCTTGTCGCAGAGCACCAGGCACACCGCTCGCTTGAGTCCGACCGTGGTCAGCGGCTCATACGTCACGTTGAGCAGCAAGACTCGTCGCACGGGCACCTCCGCAGGCACCTGTCGTGAGGCGCCGCTCGCATCACCAGGACATTCTTGTCCCAGTGTGACCGAAGCCACGTGCCTCCGCCAACACAGTTAAGAGTACAAGCACCAGAGGTGTTTCTCGGTTAATGGCTGGTTACGGGCAAGGGTTAAGGTGCCAGCATGGCCTTTGACCCTGCTCTGTACCCGCCCACGCGCCGGCTCGATCTGGTTGAGGACCTCTTCGGGCGCCGTGTCGAAGATCACTACCGGTGGCTCGAATACACGGACTCGGATGAGACACGCCAGTGGCTGGACGCCCAGGAATCGCTGTGGACGGCCTACCGGGCGGACCTGCCCGGCCGGGACGCGCTGGCCGCCCGAGTCACCGACCTGCTGCAAGTGGGCCACGTGAGCGTGCCGGCCTGGCGCGGGACGCGCCAGTTCTACACCCGGCGCGACCCCGGCCAGGAGCACGCCGTGCTCTACGTCGCGGAGGGCGCGAAGGGCGGGGAGGGCGGGGAGGGCGCAGCGGACGGCCGTACCGAGCGGGTTCTTGTCGACCCGACGGCGATCGATCCGTCCGGGCGGACGACGCTCGATCACTGGCAGCCGGACAAGGAGGGACGGCTGCTCGCGTACCAGCTCTCGTCCGGCGGCGACGAGGAATCGCTGCTGCGCGTCCTCGACGTCGCGACCGGAACGGCCGTCGACGGCCCGATCGACCGGTGCCGGTACTCCGGCGTCGCGTGGCTGCCCGGCGGCAAGGCGTTCTACTACGTCCGCCGGCTTGACCCGGCGCGGGTCCCCGAAGGCGAGAGCCAGTTCCACCGGCGGGTGTACCTGCATGTCGTGGGCGCCCCGGCCGAGACGGACGCGATGGTCTTCGGCGAGGGCAGGGACAAGACGTCGTACTACGGCGTCAGCGTCAGCATGGACGGCCGCTGGCTGGTCATCTCCGCCTCCATCGGGACCGCGCCCCGGGAGGACGTCTGGCTCGCCGACCTGTCCGCGTCCGATCCCGCCGCGCCCGAACTGGTGCCGGTGACCGTGGGCCTGGACGCGCAGACCTCTGTCCGGGCCGGCCGGGACGGCCGGCTGTACGTGTACACCGACCTGGACGCGCCCCGCGGCCGCCTCGCCGTGGCAGACCCGTCCTCGCCGCATCCGGAGCAGTGGCGGGACCTGGTGCCGGAAGACCCAGAGGCCGTACTGCGCGGGTACGCGGTCCTGGACCGGCTGCCGCGTCCGGTGCTCGTCGTGAGTTGGACCAGGCACGCGGTCAGCGAGGTCACCGTGCACGACCTCGCCACCGGCGAGGTGCTGTCCGCGCTCGAACTGCCCGGCATCGGCACCGTCGGCGGCATCTCCGAGCGGCCCGAAGGCGGGCACGAGGCGTGGTTCGGCTACACCGACTACACGACGCCGCCGCTCATCCTCTGGTACGACGCGGCCGCGAATTCGCTCGGCACCTGGGCGACCTCGCCCGGCGCCGCCGCGAGCCCTCCGGCCGTGTCGGCTTCCCAGGTCACGTACCACTCCGCGGACGGCACACCCGTGCGGATGGTAGTGCTCACCCCTGAACGGGATAGCCGGGAACGTTCGGGAGATAAACCCACGATCCTCTACGGATACGGCGGATTCGATGTCAGCATGACGCCCGGCTACTCGGCCAGCATCCTCGCCTGGGTTGAGGCGGGTGGCGTGTACGCGGTCACCGGGCTACGCGGCGGCAGCGAGGAAGGCGAGGAGTGGCACCGGGCCGGGATGCTGGACCGCAAGCAGAACGTCTTCGACGACTTCCACGCGGCGGCGGAGTACCTGACCGAGTCGGGCATCACCAGTCCGGAAAAACTGGCTGTCTGGGGCGGGTCCAACGGCGGCCTGCTTGTCGGGGCCGCCGTCACGCAGTGGCCGTCGCTGTTCTCCGCGGCCGTCTGCTCCGCGCCGCTGCTCGACATGGTGCGGTACGAGCGGTTCGGGCTCGGCGAGACCTGGAACACCGAGTACGGCACGGCCGCTGATCCCGGGCAACTCGGCTGGCTGCTGGCGTACTCGCCGTATCACCGGGTGCGGCAGGGAACGGCGTACCCGGCGGTGCTGTTCACCGTGTTCACCAACGACACCCGGGTGCATCCGCTGCACGCGTACAAGATGTGCGCCGCGCTCCAGCACGCGTCGGTGTCCGGGCGCCCGGTGCTGCTGCGGGCGGAGGGACAGGTCGGGCACGGGGCGCGGGCGGTCAGCCTCTCGGCCGAGCTGGCCGGGGACGCGCTGGCTTTCGTGGCCCGCGAGACGGGGCTAGCCCTGGCGTTGTCACGGTAGTTACGGACGACCCTGGTGACACCTCTGTTAGGCAGCCGGTCATCATGGTAGTGACACCTGGCTCGGAAGTTTCTGCCGAGTCCACTGGCTATTTTCAACGTTCTTTCAGGTGAGGTTGCCATAGTGCGCATGATGGGGACTGAGCCGCCGCTGACCGCGGCCAGAACGACGGGCCGGGTGAAGGGCACGACGTCCCGGCACCGCCGCGGCGTTGTGACGGCCGTGGCGGTACTCATCGTGCTGCCGACCGTGATCTTCGGCATCCCCGCCCTGCTCGGGCATGCCGTGCTGCCCGGCGACGACATGACCCAGAACTTTCCGCTGCGCGTGCTCACCGGGCAGCAGATCCGGTCCGGCCACCTCCCGCTGTACAACCCGTACATCTGGAGCGGCGCGCCGTTGCTCGCGGGATGGAACGCGGGCGCCGCGTACCCGCTCACCTGGCTTTTCGCCGCCTTGCCCGGCACCGCGGCGTGGACGGTCAACCTGATCGCCACCTGGGCGGTGGCCGGCACCGGGATGTTCTTCTTCCTCCGGGCCCTGCGTCTTACCAGCGTGGCCAGCTTCCTCGGCGCGCTCTCGTTCGCCTTCGCCGGGGCGATGTCGGCGCAGGTCAGCCACTTCGGCCTGGTCGCGGGAATGAGCTGGGTGCCGGTGGATCTGCTGGCCATCCTCCGGCTGTCTCAGGACCGGAGCAAGGCGTCCAGGCTCCGCTGGATCGCGGTCCTCGCCGCGGCCATCGGCCTGACGATCCTCGCGGGTGAGCCGCGGGCCGTCGACGACGCGTGCGTAATCGTAGCCATCTACGCGATCTGGCAGGTCGTCAGGCTGGGCCGCCACGCGGCCGCGGCCGCGGTCTCAGTGCTCGCGGGCGTCGTGCTCGGCGCGTGCCTCGGCGCGGTCCAGTGGCTGCCCGGCCTGGCCGCGATAAGCACGTCGCAGCGTTCCAACGCCACGATGGCGCTTTTCACCTCCGGCTCGCTCCCGGTGCGCTGGCTGCTCCTCACGCTGGTCCCCGACCTGCTCGGCGGGTCCGGCTCGCTTGGCCAGCCGAGCTTCTTCACCGGCTACAGCCTGGTGGAGGTGACGAGCTACGTCGGCATCCTCCCGCTCGTCGCCGCGTTCGCCCTCCTCGGCCGCCTCCGGCTGCGGTCACGCCCGCCAGAGTGGCTGATCTGGCATCTCATCGCAATCGTCGGGGTCCTGCTCGCGCTCGGCGGCAACACCCCGCTTGGCGTGCTGTTCTATCGCCTGCCGCTGTTCGGTGACCAGCGTCTGCAGAGCCGCAACGTCTTGGTGCTCGACGTGGCGCTTGCGATCCTGTTCGGGTACTGGGCCGATCATCCGTTCCCGGGGGGGCTGCGGGCTCGCGGTGGCATGATTTTGCGGAACGGCAGGGGGTGGCTGTCGCGGGCCCACCGTGCCCCTGCCTGGTTCGCGTCCACGCGGCCCGGCGGAATTATTCGCCGGCGGCCGGCCGCGGAGACCGTCCTCGGCGTGCTGCCGCCGCTCGCGGTGATCGTTGTGGTGGTACTCGGCCTCACCTGGGGGGCCGGCCTGCTGCGCTGGATGGGCGTGGGCGCGGCCCGCAGCGCGAGCGTCATCGGCCAGCTGGAGCCGTGGCTGATCCCGTACGCGGTCATCGGCGCCGGGGCCATCGCGCTTGTGCTGTTCGGGCGGCGGCTGGCGCCGCGGCACCGCAACCGGCTGTTCGTGAGCTTCGCCGTCGCCGACCTGGTGGTCTTCACCATCCTCGGCGTGGTCGCGGTCCGCCCCGGGCATGCCAGCTCCGCGAGCCGGACGACCGCGGCGCTGTCGGCGCCCGCCACGCGCCCGATAGCCCCGATAGCGACGCTGGGATATCCAGGACGTTTCGCGATCTACGACCCCAATCTGCTCGATTCCGGTGAGCTTTCCGTCCTCCAACCGCCCGACCTCAATTCGATGAGCGCCGTGCCGTCAGTGCAGGGGTATTCGTCCATCGTCGATGGCAACTACGCGGCCCAGACCGGGACGCATCAGGCCACCGGGGAAGGGCAGGACATACTCGCCCCCGGGGCGGCGGCAGACGGGACCCTCGACCAGCTCAACACCTCGATCCTGCTGACCCTGCCCCAGTACCTGGTCACCACGGCCGGGGGCAACGGCCCGAGCGCCGGGGCGGCGGGCACCGGCAAGCGCAGCATCACCGGCGACCAGCGCGCCACCTGGTACCTGGCCACGCCGCTTGCGGTGTCCAAGGTGGAGATTCCCGACCCCGACGCCGCCAAGGACGCGGCGGCCGGCACCCGGATCGGCCTCACGGCGCCGGGCGGATCGACGCGCTGGTTCGCGGCGAAGGCGGCGGGTGCGCGCGCCCTGGCGGTCAGCCTTTCCGCCCCGGTCACGAGCACGGCCGTGGTCAGCCAGGCGCACGGCACGCTCACCCCGCTGGGAGCGCCGTCCGTCACCGAGCCGGACGGCCAGGTCTTCGTCGCCGATGGCCAGCTGCAGAACGCGCTGCTACCCCCGCGATGGTCATTCGCCGGCTTCGACGGCTCGTTCGCCATATTCGCCGACCGCTTCGCCAGCGGACCGCTGACCGTCCAGGCGCTCGGCGGCCAGTCGGCCTCGGGCGCGTCCGTGCGGGAGGTGAAGGGGGCCGCTGACGAGCCGACGGCGGCCACGGTGTCTTCGCCGCACGGCGTCCGCATCATCCGGTCGGTGGCGGCGATCCCGGGCTGGACCGCTATCTGGGAGCCGCAGCACGGCCAGGTGACCACGCTGCCTGTGCAGCGGGACGGTCTGGTGCAGGCCGTCGACGTTCCGCCCGGGCGAGGCCTGCTGAGCTGGAATTACGTATCGCCGCGGTTTCCGGCCGGCCTGGCGCTGTCGCTTGCGGCGGTGGTGTTCCTTATCGTGCTGCTCGCCGCCGCCGCCAGCCGGTCCCGCCTCCGGGCGATGCTGGGTAACTGGCGCCGTTCCAGGGAACGGGGCGGCGTCGACGTCGGCATCGAGCCGGCGCCCCGGTCGCCGACGTCGCCGATGGGCCGTTAAAGGAACAGATCCTCCGCGCCGCCTCCTGGCCGCCGGTAGCCTCACAGTGCTGAAATCATGATTCGCTGGAGGCAAATCCGTGTTGGGGCATGGCCACCTGGTGTTCCTGCGCACGAGCCACACGCCGGGAACTCTGACGGGCAACTGCGGGAACAACCCGGGTATCGCCTGCCGGCTGGTCTGGGACGTGTCGCACAACGGCCAGGCCGCGCAACTGACTAGCAACTTTCTCGCCGGGCCGGTCCATCTTCTGCTGCGGATCATCTACGTCATCGTGCTGGCGTTCGTCGTCCAGGCGATCCTGCACCGGGTGATCAACCACCTCTCCGAGCGCGCGACCGAGAGCATCCTGCCGCAGTTCAGGAGCGGGGTTCCGACGACGCGCCTGGTCCGCGGCAAGCTGGTCCCGCGCAGGTTCCGCAGGCAGCCTTCCTCGGGCGCCGCGGCCCAAGGTCCGGTGGCCGGTGATTCGCCGTCGCCCGAAGTGGCGGCCGCCGCGGAGGTCGTTGACAACGAGCAGAGCCAACTCGAAACCGCGGCGGCCGCGGCCGGCGTGGCGCGCGCCCTGGTCGCCGAGCGCCGTGAGCAGCGTGTTCGCGCCCTCGGCTCCATCCTGCGCAGCGCCGCCTCGGTGACGATCTTCGCGATCGCGGGGGTGGTGCTGCTCGGTGATATAGGCATCAACCTGGCGCCGCTGCTGGCCAGCGCGGGCGTCGTCGGCATCGCGATCGGCTTCGGCGCGCAGAACCTGGTCCGCGACTACCTGTCGGGCATCTTCATGCTGGTCGAGGACCAGTACGGCGTCGGTGACGTGATCAGCGTGGGCAGCGTCACCGGCACGGTGGAGACGGTCACCTTGCGGATCACCCGGCTGCGCGACGTCAACGGCATCGTCTGGCACATCCGCAACGGCACGGTCGACCAGGTGGGCAACGAGTCCCAGGGCTGGGCGCGAGCGGTGATCGACTTCCCGGTCCCCTACACGGCTAACCTGTCCACGATCAGGACCATCCTGCGGGAGGTGGCCGACACCATGTGGGCCGAGCCGGCGTGGCGCACGGTCATGCTGGAAGAGCCCGAGGTGTGGGGCGCGCAGGAGGTGTCGAGCAGCGAGATCACGATGCGGATGGTCGCGAAGACCGCGCCGTTGCGGCAGTGGGAGGTGGCGCGGGAGATGCGTGCCCGGGTCAAGGCCGCCCTCGACGCGGCCGGCATCACGCCCGCGTCCGGGCAACCCGGGCCGCCACGCGGGGAATAGCATTTTCCTGGTAAACTTTTTTTACTGCGAAAAATTCATGCACTTATACGATGAATTATCTTCGTCAGGAATTAAGTCTTCGCGATCATGGACGCCCGCGCCGCCGGGGTTCCCCACTCTCCCCTTTCCGTACCCGCCGGGGAGGGCCGAAATCATGATCCCGGGTCGTTAACTGCGAATAACACGGCGAACGACCCGCGATTATGGAGGGCCGCCGCCGGGCCGGCACCATTCAGGCCGCGGCCATCCGTGCGCCGGGCGGCGGCCGCGGCTTGCTACGCTGGCACCGTTATGAGCCAGCACAGCACATCGGAACCGCGCAGCTTCTACGACGCGGTCGGCGGCGAGGAGACGTTCACCCGGCTGGTGCACCGCTTCTACCAGGAGGTCGCCACGGACCCGGTGCTGCGGCCGGTGTACCCGGCACGCGACCTAGGGCCGGCCGAAGAACACCTGCGACTGTTCCTCATCCAGTACTGGGGCGGACCGCAGACGTACAACGAGTTGCGCGGACATCCGCGGCTACGGATGCGGCACACGCGCTTCCACATCGGCGAGGCCGAACGGGACGCCTGGCTTCGCCACATGCGCACCGCCCTCGACGAGCTGAACCTCGACGAGGCACTGGACGCGCAACTGTGGGACTACCTGGTGATGGCCGCGCACAGCCTGGTGAACGTCGCCCCCGGAGACGGTCCTGATGCTGGCGGGCGAGGCGAGCTTGGCCTTACCCCGATGTGACCTAGGTCGCCTGGTCCTTTAACAAGCGGGATTAGCTACCCCGAAATTCCGCTAGCCCAGGAGATTTTCGTTAACCCCAAGAGATGCTGTCGCGTGCCATGAGGACTCCTTGCCTGGCGAGACCGTTTTGCTGGTATGAAAGAGGATATCGCCGGAATGTGACAGTTGTCCATATGACGTCACTGGCGAAATCCCTCTCCGGAAACCTTCTCTGTTTCGCACGCGTTACACCTGGCACAGACGCCACGGTTATGACAAAAAGGACTAGCTCCGTTCCGTGGTAGTCCCGACTACACGGCCTTGCCCCTAGCCCCTGGTCAGCTTCCGGTACGTCACCCGGTGCGGACGGGCAGCCTCGGCGCCGAGACGCTCGATCTTGTTCTTCTCGTAAGCCTCGAAGTTGCCCTCGAACCAGAACCAGTTAGCGCCGCCTTCCCAGGCGAGGATGTGCGTGGCCACCCGGTCGAGGAACCACCGGTCGTGGCTGGTGATCACGGCGCAACCGGGAAACTCCAGCAGCGCGTTCTCCAGCGAGCCGAGCGTTTCCACGTCCAAGTCGTTGGTCGGCTCGTCGAGCAGCAGCAGGTTGCCGCCCTGCTTAAGGGTCAGCGCCAGGTTCATCCGGTTGCGCTCGCCACCCGACATCACGCCGGCCGGCTTCTGCTGGTCCGCGCCCTTGAACCCGAAGGCGGCCACGTACGCGCGGCTCGGGATCTCCGTGCCGCCGACCCGGATGTGCGCCTCGCCGTCGGAGATCACTTCCCAGACGTTCTTGCCCGGGTCGATGCGCTCGCGGTTCTGGTCCACGTAGGAGATCTGGACGGTCTCGCCGATCCTGATCGTGCCCGCGTCCGGCTTCTCCTCGCCGACGATCATCTTGAACAGCGTGGTCTTGCCGACGCCGTTCGGGCCAAGCACGCCGACGATGCCGTTACGCGGGAGGCTGAAGCTCAGGTCCTCAAACAGCACGCGGTCGTCGAACCCCTTGGACAGGTCGCTGATCTCCACGACCAGGTTGCCCAGCCGCGGACCCGGCGGGATCTGGATCTCCTCGAAATCGAGCTTGCGGTTCCGGTCGGCCTCGGTGGCCATCTCCTCGTAGCGCTGCAGCCGGGCCCGCGACTTCGCCTGACGGGCGCGAGGGCTGGACCGCACCCACTCCAGCTCGTCGTCGAGGCGCTTGCGGAGCTTGGCGTCCTTCTGCCCCTCGACCCTGATCCGGGCGGCCTTCGTCTCCAGGTACGTGGTGTAGTTGCCCTCGTAGGGATAGGTGTGGCCGCGGTCAAGCTCGAGGATCCACTGCGCGACGTTGTCCAGGAAGTACCTGTCGTGGGTGACCGCGACGACCGTTCCTGGGTACTTCTCCAGGTGCTGCTCCAGCCACTGCACGCTTTCGGCGTCGAGGTGGTTGGTCGGCTCGTCGAGCAGCAGCAGGTCAGGCTGGGCCAGCAGCAGCCGGCAGAGCGCTACCCTGCGCCTCTCACCACCGGACAGGCTCGTAACCGGCGAGTCAGGCGGCGGGCAGCGCAGCGCGTCCATGGCCTGCTCAAGCTGGCTGTCCAGGTCCCAGGCATCCTTGTGGTCGAGCTGTTCCTGCAGCTTGCCCATTTGCTCGAGCAGCTCATCGGAGTAGTCGGTCGCCATCTTCTCGGCGATCTCGTTGTAGGAGTCAAGCAGCTTCTTGGTCTCGGCGACGCCTTCCTCCACGTTGCCGAGCACGGTCTTGCTCTCGTCCAGTTGCGGCTCCTGAGCCAACAGCCCAACGGTGTAGCCGGGCATCAGCCGCGCCTCGCCATTGGAGGGCTGCTCCACCCCGGCCATGATCTTCAGCAGGGTCGACTTGCCGGCGCCGTTCGGGCCGACGACACCGATTTTGGCCCCGGGCAGGAAGCTCAGCGTGGCGTCGTCAAGGATGACCTTGTCACCCTTTGCCATACGGACGCCGCGGAGCTGATAAATGAATTCCGGCATGATGTCAAGCCTAGAGGCTCGGCGCGTGTGGTTCGCGTCATGCGCGGGTTCGCTCCAAGCAGGCGACCCCGCTTCAGCGGACGGCGTCCGGATTGTACAGGCAGACCCGGTCACGCCCGGTGTCCTTGGCCCGGTAGAGCGCGAGGTCCGCGGCCGCGAGCAGTTCGAACAGGTCATCGCCGTGCCTGCCGAGCGCGGCCACCCCGATAGATATCGTGACGCCCACGGTGGCATCCGCGGCCAGCACCTGCACCACGCCCGCGCCCCGGCGCAGCCGCTCGGCGATCCCGCACGCCTCTTCCGCCCCGGTCTTCGGCAGCAGGACAACGAACTCCTCCCCGCCGAACCGGCCCACGATGTCCGTCTCGCGGACCTGCCGCCGCAACTCGCTGGCGAGGCAGCGCAGCACATCATCGCCAATGAGATGGCCATGCGTGTCGTTGACCCTCTTGAAGTGATCAACGTCCGCGAGCAGCACAGAAACCGGCTCCCCCCGGCGCCGCGCCCGCGCGATCTCCGTGTCAGCCTCACGCTGCCATGTGATCGCATTTAGCAGGCCCGTCTTCGCATCCGTGCGCGCAGCCGCCTGCAACTGCTGATGCATCAGGCTCCGCTGCAGCAACACGACCGGCGGCAGCGCCACGCACAACAGCACCGGACTGAGCGCGCACGCGACCGTGACCAGGATGCCCACACAGGTCTCGGTCACGCCAAGGAGCATCCGCTCGCGATCCCACAGCATGTCCCTGAACTGCCCGCCCGGCTGAACGAGCCAGGCGCCGACAGCAACCAGGCACATGTTGACAACACTGAACGCCACCGCGCAGCCAAGAGCCACCGCAGCCTGCTGCGGGCGCATGAACCACGCATGCGACCCCGGATAGGCCAGCCACCCGGCCGCCTCACCCTGCACCAACGCCGGCACAAGCCGCCGGAAGAAAATCGACGTGACCGCGCCCGCCAGGCCAACCGCCGCCGAGCTGAACACCTGCCAGTACACCGGACCCCGGCGAACCCGCAGATAGAACAGCGAACCGAGGACCACCGGCGCGGCCAGCGCGTAAACCGGCGGCAGCAGCAGGGCCACCGGCAGCCACCAGGCGGACAACAGGCCCCGCTGCACACCCGACGGCTGCCCCAGGCGCCTCGTCGCCTCGATGCAGAGCATCCCGCAAGCCATCAGCGCGACGAAAAGCTCAAGGCTCCCGGCCCCCGGCGGCGCCTGCCCGAGCTCCCATCCGGCCAGCCCCAGGTAGCCGGCTATCACCGACAGCACGTAACCGATCAGCGGAAGCGGCATCGTCAGTAACGGCCAGCACCAGGGCCACCGGAAGAGCCGACGGAACCCCTGCTTACGCGGCTGTATCACACCCTGGACTACTGACATATCTCCGCCTGCCGTTCACACCCCATTGCCTTCTCGGCCCAGCAAGATTGAGTAACTCTAGGTAACAGAATAGATGCACGGCGTGCGGTGTGTGCACCAAACCTGTATGTTGCCAGCCGCACGGAGCGGATTGCCCATAGGTGCGGCACGTCCGCCCCGGCGGCAACCTAGGTTCGGCTGCGGCTACAGCGGCGCGGGCTCTTCCCGAGCCTCCTCCGCTTCTTCCGCTTCTTCCGCTTCTTCCGCTTCTTCCGCTTCTTCCGCTTCTTCCGCTTCTTCCGCCGCCAGCCCCGCACCGGCCTCGGGGTCCCCGTCCCCGTGATCACCGAAGTAACCGGGCACCTCCGCGCCATCCGGCAGGTCCGACACCTCGGGAGCCGCCATCTGCCGGATCGCCTCACCCTGAGCCAACTCCCCCATCGCGCCTGGCTGCGCGTACGCACCGCGATTGAAGTGCGTCCAGCCAAACGACAGGTCGTGCCCGATGGAGTCGGCCTCGATTTCCACCTCCGTCCTTGGCCGTTCCTCCTCAACCCAGGTGCGGGTACGGAACTTGCCCCGGACGATGACCGGATCACCCTTGTGCAGAGCGGCCTTGGCATTCATGGCAAGCTTCCGCCAGCACGACACGGTGAAGTACGAGGTGTCTCCGTCCCGCCACTCCCCTGTGTTGCGGTCAATCCTTCGCGGCGTTGACCCCACCCGGACGCGCGTGACCGGCACCTCGTTTTCCTTGGTGAAATTGAGTCTGGGGTCGGATGCCACGTACCCCGTCAAGGTGACATACCCGATCTGGCTCATTGCCGTCCTCCTTTATTCGGTCCTTTGACCTCTTGCCACCGGTGGCGCCTGCCACTGCTGTGCACTTTCACGGTGCCGGAAGAGGCAACGGCCAGGTAAGAGCCAATCCCAGCCTGTGGATAACCCGCCCTATTTGTCCACGGCCTGTGGACAACGAGTTGCGCTATCGACGCAAATGCGGCATCCTGTTCAGCTTGCGTTCAGCAGCGGCACTGCGGTGGCTAGGCGGCGACGAGTTCCGAGGGCTCGGCGATGACGTCTACCAGCGCGCCGTTGCGCATGACGGTGATGGCCAGGGGGCGGCCGATCGTTTCGGCGAACATGAGCCGCTGCAGGTCCTGGGCGGTGGCGACTTGCTGGCCGCCCGCGGTGAGCAGCAGGTCGCCGGGGCGCAGTCCGGCCCGGTCGGCGGGGCCGCCGGGCACGATCGACGCCACCCGCAGCCCGGTGGTGCGGCCGATCCGCTCGCGCCACGGGGCGGCGACCGGCGCTGGTGCCACGACTATGCCGAGGTAGGCGCGCCGGACTCGTCCTTCGCGCATGAGTGCGGAGATGATCCGCCGGGTTGTCGCGTTGACCGGGACGGCGAGGCCCAGCCCGACGCCCGCCACGGCGGTGTTGATCCCGACGACGCGGGCGCGGGAGTCGGCGAGCGCGCCGCCGGAGTTGCCTGGGTTGAGTGCGGCGTCGGTCTGGATGACGTCCTCGATGAGCCCGTGCTGTCCGGCCGGCAGTGACCGGCCGAGCGCGCTGACCACGCCCGCCGTGACGGAGCCGGAAAGGCCGAGCGGGTTGCCCACGGCGACGACGAGTTGTCCGACGACGAGGTTGTCGGCCTCGCCGAGCACGGCGGGCTCGGGCGTGTCGCCGGTTGCGCGGAGCACGGCCAGGTCGGACAGGGGGTCGGCGCCTACTACCCGGAACGGCACGGATGTTCCGTCCCAGAACGCCGCCGTGCCGCCGGTCGCCTGGCCGACCACGTGGGCGTTGGTGAGCAGGAATCCGTCGTTCGTGTACACGACGGCGGAGCCGAGGCTCTCCCCCGGCCCGCGCCTGGGCACCCGCAGGCTCGCGACCTTGGGCGTGAGCTGCTCGGCCACGCCCGCCACGATCTGGGAGTACGCGTCCAGTGGTTCGCTTGCTGCCATAACATTAATTACATCATTACATAGCAAGAAAACAAGCCTGGCCGCGTTCGTCCAGCGTGAAATCCGCGGGCGGCAGCTCGGCGGCTTCCGGTACGGACAGTGGGCGGCGCGTTATCTCCCGCCACGGGTGCGGGCGCGCGTTTTTGGTGGCGGTGCTTCTTGCGGGCACTCCGTTCGCGGCGTTTGATGAGGGCACCATGGCGCGCCCGGTCGTTCATCTGGCCAACCTGGACCTGAACCTTCTCGTGACGCTGCGGGAACTGGTCCGGGAACGCAGCGTGACCCGCGCGGCCGAGCGGCTCGGTGTCACGCAGCCGGCCGCGAGCGCCGCGCTGTCCCGGTTGCGCAGGCACTTCGGCGACGACCTGCTGGTCCGCGAGCACGGGGAGTACGTGCTCACGGCGCTGGGCGCGCAGGTCGCTGAGCAGGTGGAGGGGGTGTGTACCGCGGCGGAGCGGCTGTTCGCCGCCAGCGCGGACTTCGACCCCGTGACCTCCGAGCGCGAGTTCACCCTCGTCATGGCCGACTACACGATCATGGTGATGGGCGAGGCGCTGTCGGTGGCCGTGCGGCGCGCCGCGCCTCGCGCTCGTCTCCACATCCGGCTGGTCCGGGAGTCGCTGAGCACCGAGTACGCGGACGGCATCCGGTTCGTGGACGGCATGGTCGCCCCGCCCACGCATGGCTTCGCGCTGCCCGGCACGAGATCCGCTGAACTGTTCCGCGACCGGTGGGTGTGCGTGGTCGACGCGGACAACCCGGCGCTCGACGCCGGCAGGCTCCGGCTGCCGGACCTGGCGCGGCTGCCCTGGGTGGCACCGTATTACCGGAACAACCCGAACCCGACCGGGGTGCCGGTGATGCGGCAGCTCGCGCTGCTCGACATCGAGCCGAGGATCGCGGTGCGGGTGGAGAGCTACCTGGCCGTTCCGTACTTCGTGGCGGGGACGGACCGGGTCGCGCTCATGCAGGAGCGCATCGCGCTCCGGCTCGCCGCGCAGATGAACCTCAAGGTGCTCGAATGTCCCGGCGTCCCCGAGCCGATCGTGGAGGCGCTGTGGTGGCACCGGCATTACGAGGACGACACCGCCCATGCCTGGCTGCGCCGCCTGATCGTGGAGACCGCGGGGCGCCTTTGACGCGCCGCCGCCGGGGAACATAAACCGCGTTTATGCAGAACAGCAGCATCTTTTGTTTGTTTCGCCGCGCTTGCGAATCTACCGTCCCAATCAAGGCACGGTTGTCATTCGCGAACAGGAGCGCGTTCATGCCGCATGCGCTGACCGAATTGAACCTCGACGCGGTCACGAAACCGCCCGGCGACACGGCGCATGAGATCCATGCCGACGTGTGCGTCGTCGGCGCCGGGATAGCGGGCTCAACGGCGGCGATCGAGTCGGCGCGGCTCGGCCGCAGCGTGGTGCTCGTGGATTCGCTGCCGCTTATCGGCGGCCAGATGGTCCATTCGCTGATCGGCCTGTTCTGCGGGGTCTTCGGCAACGCGCCGCATTACCGGCAGCTGACGCACGGCGTCTTCGACGACATATTCCGCGAGCTCGGTCCCGCGGGCGACCTGCACTTCGCCCGCGGCCATACCACGACCGTCTTCTACAACGAGGTCGCGCTCGGCCGGTGGCTCGAGCGGACCGTCAGGAGCCTCGGCATCCAGGTCGTGGTCGGCGCGAACCTGCAGGAGGTCACCGTCCGGGATGGCCGCCTCGGCGGCGTCCGCCTGGCTACCCGCTACGGAGACGTCCGCGTCCGGGCTGAGGGCTACGTGGACGCGAGCGGCGACGCCGCGCTGACCTGGCAGGCGGGGCTGCCCTGCTGGGTTCCTGAACGGCCCATCTACGGCAGCCAGCAGGTCATCGTGGAGAACCTCGATGAGACGCACAAGCCGGAGGCCGGCGAGATCGACGCCGTGCTGGCCGCGCGCGGCGAGGAGTCCGGCCTGCTGCGCCGGGGCGGGCTGGCGTTTTTCTTCCCCGGCCGGGGCACCGCGGTGCTCAACGTGACGCACATCGACGCCCCGCTGGACCCGGTGGACACGTCGCGGGCGATGTTCGACGGACGCGACCAGGCCGACAGGGCGATTGCCCTGCTGAAAGCCGAGTTCCCGAAGGCGTTCGGTGAGGCCCGGGTGCGCGCCTACGGCTTCCCCGGGCGCCGCCAGACCCGGTGGATCAAGGGCGCGCACCAGCTGACCACGAACGAGGTTCGCGACGGCACCCGGTTCGGCGATGCGGTGGCCCGCACCGCCTGGCCGATCGAACTGCACGATCGTTCCGACGGCTACGTGTGGGAGATGTTCGGCGCCGATCACGTGCACTACGTGCCGCTTCGCTCGATGACCCCGGAAGGGGCGGACAACCTGGTGGCGGCGGGCCGGTGCGTGGACGGCGACGCCGCGGCGCTGTCCAGCGTGCGGGTGATGGGGCCGTGCTCGGCGATGGGCGCCGCCGCCGCGCACGCGCTCGACCTGGCGAGCGCGGGCAAGGCAAGCGTGCACGACGTCGACGTCGCCCGGCTCACCGGGCGCCTCGCCGCGAATCTGGGAGACGGCTGATGTTCCTGACCGATGAGGAGAAGCGGATGCGTGACGGCGCAGAAGGAGCCGCCGTCGCCGCCGCGATGGACTTGCTGATCCGCTACGGCGCGGCGCTCGACGCCGAGAGCCTCTGCGACGTGCGCAACGTCGCGGGCACGATGACACAGCCGTCTCCGGTCAAGGCGAAGCTGGTCGCCGAGGGCGGCTGGGACAAGGCCTTCGCGGTCATCAACCTGGACAGCGACTCCGATCTCGAGATACCGGACATGCGGGTGCCGACCTGCCAGCTGCAGCACGGCTTCGGCGCCGACACGCTGGACATCCTGCCGCACCGTAAGGAGACCGTGGAGTTGCAGGGGGACGCCGAGTCCTTCTACGGCCGCCACGGGGTGAACATCCTCGCCACCTGCACGCCCTACCAGGTCGGCAACCTCCCGATGCGCGGTGAGCACTGCGCCTGGATGGAATCCTCGGCGGTGATTTACGCGAACTCCGTGCTCGGCGCGCGGACCAACTGCGAGGGAGTCGCCTCGACCGGCGCCGCCTCGCTCACCGGCAAGATCCCCTGCTGGGGCAACCACCGGGATTCCAACCGGCTCGGCACCCACTTGATCGAGGTGAAGACCCCCGTCGACAACTTCCAGGACTGGGGCATGCTCGGCTACTTCGCCGGCGGCGTCGCGGGCGAGGACCATCCGGTGATCATCGGCGACATCAGCAGGCCGGACCTGACCGAACTCAAGCACTTCGGCGCGGCCGCGGCCACCGCCGGCGGCGTCGAGCTGTACCACATCCCGGGCATCACCCCCGAGGCGCCCACGCTGGCGGCGGCGTTCGGCGGCGGGGAGTTGCCCGCGCCCGTTCCGTATGGTCCCGCGGAAAGGCGCGCGGTCTACGAGACGCTGAACGAGATCGGTGCGTCCGCCGACGTGGATTTCGTGCTGCTCGGCTGCCCGCACGCGTCGGTCGACCAGATCCGGGCGGCCGCCGGGGCGCTCGAGGGCAAGCGCCTGTCCCCCGGTACGGAGCTGTGGATCATGGCGCCGCGCGCGCTCAAGGACGTCGCGGACCGTAGCGGCTACACCGGGGTGATCGAACGGGCGGGCGGGCGGATCCTCGCCGACTCGTGCCCG
>Ga0335075_10002391_pt1 | contig 30253 bp, 18 predicted proteins | sample Lox_Sample_24_FD_206723 | JGI IMG/M metagenome (GOLD analysis project Ga0335075, IMG submission 206723) | Soil microbial communities from Loxahatchee National Wildlife Refuge, Florida, United States - Lox_Sample_2.4 | ecosystem: Environmental > Terrestrial > Soil > Wetlands | place: USA...
TCGCGGGCGAAGTGATCGACTACCAGGTGGTGGTGGGCAACACCGGCAACGAGACGCTGACCAACGTGGTGGTGACCGACCCGACGCTGAGCGGGATCACGCTGGGCTCTTTGGCGTCTTTGGCGGTTGGCGCGACGGCCACCTACACGGCGACGCAGACGGTGACGCAGGCCGAGATCGACAGCGGCAACGCGGTGCCGAACACGGCGGTGGTGACGGACACGCAGACGCCGTCGCAGACCTCGACGGTGAGCACGCCGGTGGCGCGGTCGCCGGCGGTGACGATCGTGAAGTCGGTCACTTCGGTCGGCGGCACGGCGGGCGATTCGGCGGCGACCTATGCGGGGGAGGCGATCGACTACCAGGTTGTTGTCACCAACACCGGCAACGAGACGCTGACCAACGTTCTGGTCACCGACCAGACGCTCGGGACGACGTTGGGCACGCTTGCCTCGCTGGCGCCCGGCGCCAACGTCACCTACACGGCTGTGCAGACCGTCACGCAGGCTGAGATCAACGCCGGCGGGTCGGTGCCCAATACCGCGGTTGTGACCGACAGTAACACGCCGTCGCAAACCTCGACCGTCACAACGCCTGTGTCGCGGTCGCCTTCGGTTTCGATTGTGAAGACCGTTACCTCAGTCGGCGGCGTATCCGGCGATCCGACCGCGACCAAAGCCGGCGAGGCGATCGACTACCAGATCGTCGTCACCAACACCGGCAACGAGACGCTGACCAATGTGCTGGTCACCGACCAGACGCTCGGAACCACATTGGGCACGTTGGCATCGTTGGCGCCCGGCGCTACGGAAACCTACACGGCCGTCGCCACCGTTACCCAGGCCGAGCTGAGCGGCAGCAGCCCGATCCCCAATACGGCGGTCGTAACGGACAGCCAGACGCCGTCGCAGACCTCCACGGTCACCACCCCAGTCAGCAGCAGCCCGTCCGTCTCGATCATCAAGACGGTAACTTCCGTCGGCGGCGTCGCAGGCGATGGGGCGGCAACCTATGCCGGCGAGGTCATCGACTACCAGGTGGTCGTGACCAACACCGGCAGCGAAACCCTGACCAACGTGGTGGTGAAGGACTCCACGCTTGGCACCACGCTCGGCACGCTGGCCAGCCTGGCGGCCGGTGCCAGCGTCACCTACACCACAGCGCAAACAGTCTCTCAGGCCGACCTCAACCAGATCCTCGGCACCACTACCGGCAGCGGCGGTTGCATCACCCACACTGCTCCGAGCTCGGGCTGCGGATCGGGCAGCACCGCGTGGCTGTGCTCGACCTTCAACCCCACGTCTTGTGCAAACGGCGCGACCTACACGTTCTCCGGCATCTCCTGCACCATCAGCGGCCAGGGCGTGGGCGGGACGATCACCGAGCAATGCGCGAACGCCGTCGTCACCTTCTCCAGCTCCTGCACACAGGCGACCACGACCTTCAACAGCAGCACCAACTGCTGGGTCACCACGCTGCCGGCCAACTGCAATCCGGGCAGCGTGTTCCTATGCGGCCTGCCGTTCACGGTGCCGTCCGGCTGCAACCTGGACAACTGCAACATTACATTCTCGATCGGCAGCAGCTCGAACAATTGCGGCGCGTCGAACGTCGCGTGGGACTTCAACTGCACCGGCTTCAACAATTTCGATCAGAACGGCTGCAACGGGCTGACAAACTACAACCAGATCGGCGTGCAGTCCTGCGACGGCCTGGGTGGCCTGAGCTACGACGGTTACAGCACGTGTGCCGGCACGCCGCTGAACCAGTACACATTCGGCAACTGCGACTCGACCTGCTTCATCCAGACCTGTGGCAGCACCAGTTGTGGCAGCAGCGGTTCGTGCTCCTGCGCCCCGCCGCCGACCAATGTCAGCGGCAGCGATGTCATCAACACCGCGACGGTGACGGACAGCCAGGGCGTGACCGGTTCGTCCACGGCGAGCACTGCGGTTACCGGCGCACCGAACGTCTCGATCGTGAAGACCGTCACGTCAGTGGGCGGCGTCTGTGGCGATCCGGCCGCGACCTACGCCGGCGAAGCGATCGATTACCAGATCGTGGTCACCAACACCGGCGATGAGACACTGACCAACGTCCTGGTAACGGACCAGACACTCGGGACCACGCTGGGCACGCTGGCCAGCCTGGCGGTGGGCGCCGCCGTTACCTACACCGCCGCGGCGACCGTCACGCAGGCCGAAATCAACGGCGGCACGACGATTGCCAACACAGCCGTTGTCACTGACAGCCAGACGCCGTCGCAATCCTCGACGGTCACGACCACGACCGAGTCGCCCTCGGTCTCGATCGTCAAGAGCGTGACGTCGGTCGGCGGCGTTGCCGGCGACGGAGCGGCAACCTATGCCGGCGAGGTCATCGACTACCAGGTGGTGGTCACCAACACCGGCAGCGAAACTCTGACCAACGTGGTGGTGAAGGACTCCACGCTTGGCACCACGCTCGGCACGCTGGCCAGCCTGGCGGCCGGTGCCAGCGTCACCTACACCACAGCGCAAACAGTCTCCCAGGCCGACCTCAACCAGATCCTCGGCACCACCACCGGTACCGGCGGCTGCGTCACCCATACCGCGCCGACTTCGGGCTGCGGGGCGGGCAGCACCGCGTGGATATGCTCGACCTTCAATCCGACATCCTGTGCGAACGGTGCGACGTACACGTTCTCTGGCATCACCTGCACCATCAGCGGCCAGGGCGTCGGCGGGACGATCACCGAGCAATGCGCGAACGCTGTCGTCACCTTCTCCAGCTCCTGCACACAGGCGACCACGACCTTCAACAGCAGCACCAACTGCTGGGTCACCACGCTGCCGGCGAACTGCAACCCGGGCAGCGTGTTCCTATGCGGTCTGCCGTACGCGGTGCCGTCCGGCAGCAACCTGAACAACTGCAACATCACCTGGTCGATCGGGAGCAGTACGAACAACTGCGGCGCGTCCAACCTGTCGTGGGACTTCACCTGCAGCAGCTTCAACAATTTCGATCAGAACGGCTGCAACGGGCTGAGCAACTACAATCAGATCGGCGTGCAGTCCTGCGACAACCTCAACAACAACAACTGCGAGACCTGGAACGGATACGGCTTTGGCGGGGGCTGGTCATCAATCACCACCTGCGCCGGCACGCCGCAGAACCAGTACACCTACGGCAACTGCGGCTCGAACGGCTTCACGCAAGGTTGCGGCAGCAGCAGCAGTTGCGGTGGCAGCGGCACATGCGTCTGCACCCCGCCACCTACCAACGTCAGCGGCAGCGATGTCATCAACACCGCGACGGTGACGGACAGCCAGGGCGTGACGGGTTCGTCCACAGTCAGCACGGGCGTTTCCCTGGCGCCGGCCGTGGCGATCGCGAAGACGGTGACTTCGGTGGGCGGCGTCTGTGGCGACCCTGCCGCGACCTACGCCGGCGAGGCGATCGATTACCAGATCGTCGTCACCAATACCGGCGACGAGGGTCTGACCAACGTCGTGGTCAAGGACACCACACTCGGAACGACGCTGGGCACGCTCGCCAGCCTGGCGGTTGGTGCGACGGTCACTTACACCGCTGCAATGACGGTGACGCAGGCCGAGCTCAACAGCGGAGCGACGATTACCAATACGGCAACAGTCACCGATACCCAGACGGCATCGCAATCCTCCACCGCGACCACGACCGTGGCGCAGTCGCCGTCGGTTGCGATCGTCAAGTCGGTGACTTCGGTCGGCGGCGTGGCCGGCGATCCAACGGCGACCTATGCCGGCGAAGTGATCGACTACAAAGTGGTCGTCACCAATACCGGCAACGAGACGTTGACCAACCTCCTGGTGACGGACACGACGCTCGGCACCACGCTGGGCACTCTTGCGAGCCTCGCGCCTGGGGCAAGCCAGACCTACACCGCCGCGACATCCGTCACACAGGCGGAAGTGAACTCTTACAGCCCGATCACCAATACCGCGACGGTGACCGACAGCCAGACTCCGTCCCAGTCCTCCACCGTCAGCACGGCAGTAGGACCGAAGAACGGCATCTCGGTGATCAAGCTGCCAAACGAGGTGGTTGTCGGATCATGCGGCCAGGTGACGTATACCTTCGATGTGACCAACACCGGCACCACGCCGCTTACGAATGTGGTGCTGACCGACAATATCGGCACCGCGTCCAACCCGAACGACATCTCGCCGGTGTTGCAAACGACCGGGACCAACGGCACGCTGGCGCCCGGCCAGACCTGGGTCTACACGGCGACGATCAACCAGGCGGGCGACTACAGCTCCAACGGCGGCTCTCAGTCTTGCTCCGTCAGCGGGCGTGACCTGAGCAGTGGCTGCACGGCCTGGCTGAATTCGTCGTTCAACCCGACCTCTTGCGCCAATGGCGCCACCTACACGTTCCAGGACATCACCTGCACGATCAAGGGGCCGAACTGCGGCACCATCACGCTGCAGGTGCCGAACGCCTGCGTCACTTTCTCCAGCTCGTGCACGACGCCGACGACCACGTTCGACGCGTCGCAGAACTGCTGGATCACCACCCTTCCGGCCGGCAGCAACCCGGGCAATGTGTTCCTGAGCGGCTTGCCGTATCAGGTCCCGTCCGGCACCAACCTGTCGGGTGCCTCGATCACCTGGAACATTTCCGACAGTGCCAACAACTGTGGCTCCTCCAGCGTAAGCTGGCAGACCGGGTGCTCTGGCTACAGCAGCTTCGACCTGAACAACAACAACGGTCTGACCAACTACAACCAGATCGGTGTGCAGGTCTGCGACAATTCTTCTGCCTGCGGCAGCAGCGGGTCCCCCGGCTCGAACAATTTCTGCGCCGGCACGCCGCAGAACCAGTACAGCAACAGCAACTGCGGCAGCTCCAGCCCGTTTGGCAACAACGGCAACAGCGGCACCTGCGGTAATGGCAGCGGCAGCGGTACGGTGTCCTGCGGCCAGCTAACCACCAGCTCGGAGGCCGATACCGCGACGGTTACCGCCAACGTAGGCTCTACCTCGACCCAGGTTACCGCCAGCGACTCGACCGAAGTGCAGGTGCTGGCGAACAACAGCTCGATCACCGTGGGCGGCACGACACCGACCGGGAGCCTGACCAGCCTCTACGGCACGGCAGAGAAGCTGGAGTTCACCTACGATCCGGGCAACACGGTGTCGCTGGTGCAGAACCAGGCCGCGATGGCGTCGGTGACGGGCACCAACAGCAACGCAATGGCGTTCCTGGAGATCAGCAACAACAGCAACCCCTACGCCTCGAACGGGACGATCTACTTCGAAGGCGAGGTGCAGAGCGGCGAGCAAATCTTCGCCGACGCGACCCTGAACCAGTTGACGAACACGCCGGTGGCGGCGCCGAACAATCACTTCAGCACCACCGCGGGCTCCGATATCTACGCCTATGTGTTTGCCAGCCAGGCCGCGTTCCAGAACGGCGCTGCGCCGATCCAAACGATGGTGTACAACACCAGCGGCAGCCAGAACATGCATCTGGGCGACGAGATCGGCAGCCTGACGCTGGTTGGCTATGTCGGCGCCAATGGCGGGCATTTGATACAGTAACAACCTCTCCCGCGCGTGGCGCGGGAGAGGGTTTCCCTACCGCCGTACGATTGTCCCCGTCCCGCCCTCGGTGAACAACTCGAGCAAACACGCATGCGGGGTGCGGCCGTCGAGAATCACGGCGCCCCTTACCCCCAGCCGCACTGCGTCGATGCAGTTCTCTACCTTCGGAATCATCCCCCCGGTGATCGTGCCGTCCGCAATCGCCTCGCGCGCCTGCGCGACCGTCAGATCGGGGATCAGCCGCTTCTGCTTGTCCAGCACCCCCGGTACATCCGTCAGCATCAGCAGCCGCGTCGCGGTCAGCGCGCCGGCGACCGCGGCAGCCACCGTGTCGGCATTGATGTTATAGGTCTGCCCATCCTCGCCCACGCCCACGGGTGCGATCACCGGCACCAGCCCGCCGCCGGTCAGCGCGTGGATCACCCGCACATCCACATGCTCTGGCTCGCCGACGAACCCGAGATCCAGGGCCCGCTCGATATTGCTGTCCGGATCGCGCACCGTGCGCGTGAGTTTCTTCGCACGAATCAGGCTGCCATCCTTGCCGCAAATCCCCACGGCCAGGGCGCCGGCGCGGGTGATCAGGCTGGCCACGTATTTGTTGACGCTGCCGGCCAGCACCATCTCCACCACCTCCACCATCGCGGCATCGGTGACACGCAGCCCGTCGACGAAGGTGGACTGGATGGCGAGGCGCTTCAGCATGGCGTTGATCTGCGGGCCGCCGCCATGCACCACGACCGGATTGATGCCGACCTGCTTCAACAAGGCAATGTCGCCGGCGAATTGCTCGGCGAGCGATTCCTCGCCCATCGCGTGACCGCCGTACTTGATCACGATGGTGGCGCCTGCATAGCGGCGCAGGAATGGCAGCGCCTGTGCCAGTACACGCGCGCGCTCTGTGGCGGCGGCGAGATCGGGTGACGCGGCGGAGGGGGCAACGTTCATGCCGCGCGTGTAAGGGGCAACAGGGCAGGGGGTCAAGCAGCCGCGAGCATGGGAGCGGCTAACAGGATGCGCCGGATCCTGCCAGGTGTCTCCGGTGCAACCGCGCAATGTACCGTCTCCGCCGAAGCATCCGGCCAGAACGGCCACGGCTTTGATCGCCTTCCTCATTGTGATAATCGTCAATAAAGCCAGACACTGGGGGCCACGTCATGATTGCCTGGATGGCCGATCTGACTGCCAAAGAACGCCGCACCATGGGCGCCTGCTTTGGTGGCTGGGCGCTGGATGCGTTCGACGTCCAGATGTACAGCTTCGTCATCCCGACAGTGATCGCGCTGTGGGGCCTGTCGCGCGGCCAAGCCGGGCTGATCGGCACGGTTACACTGCTGATCTCCTCGCTCGGCGGCTGGTTCTGCGGCACGCTGTCCGACCGTTTCGGCCGCGTGCGCATGCTGCAGATCACGATCCTCTGGTATTCGATCTTCACCTTCCTCTGCGCCTTCGCTCAGAATTTCCAGCAACTGTTCTGGCTGCGCGCGCTGCACGGGCTGGGCTTCGGCGGCGAGTGGGCGGCCGGCGCGGTCCTGATGGGCGAGGCAATTCGCGACAAATATCGTGGCCGCGGCGTCGGCCTGGTGCAGACCGGCTGGGCGGTCGGCTGGGGCGCCTCTGCGCTGGTCTACACGACGCTCTACAGCTTCCTGCCCGAGGCCATCGCCTGGCGCGTGCTTTTCGGCATTGGCCTGCTTCCCGCCCTTTTCGTGTTCTGGGTCCGCCGCCACATCGAAGAGCCCGCCCTGTTCCATGCCACGCGCCGCGCCCGTCCCGTGGTCGGTATCCGGCACCTTCTGTCGGCCTTCCGTGCGCCGTACTTATGGACGACGGTGAAGGTCACGTTGATGGTCGCCGGTGCGCAGGGTGGCGGCTATGCGCTCGGCATCTGGATGCCGACCTATTTGCGACTGGTCCGCGGCCTCTCCGCGTCCAGCACCGGCGGCTTCCTGCTGGTGCAGATTGCGGGTGCGCTGGTGGGCTTTCTGGCCGGCGCCTATCTCAGCGACGCAATCGGCCGGCGCCTGACCTTCATGCTGTCCGCCATCGGTTCGGTGGTGATGGTCACGATCTACATGTTCGTCCCGATGAGCAACACCGTACTGCTGTTTGCCGGCGTGCCTTTGAACATGATGCTGCTGATGAAATTCCCGCCGATGGGCCCGTTCATGACCGAGCTCTATCCCACTGCGGTGCGCGGCAATGCCCAGGGCTTCTGTTACAACGCCGGCCGGGCGATCGGCGCGGCGTTCCCCGCACTGGTCGGCGTGCTGAGCGAATCGATGCCGCTGGGCGCGGCCATCGCGCTGTTCAGCGTGATTGCCTTCGGGCTGATGATCGTGACGCTGCTGCTGTTGCCGGAAACGCGCGGACGCAGGTTGGATGTGCTGGATGGCGTGGCAGCTTCGCCGGCGGATTTGCTGGCCTCGGAGGAGGTCGTGCACTGAAACCTGGCTGCGTTGCGGCGCCAGGGAGAAACCTGGCGCAGGTGTTTCAACTATGTGACATGGAGATACACGCACTCTATGCCATTTCTCGTCGTAAAATGCCCGTTTCCATGTGCTATAACGCGAACTGCAACATAACAGCGTATGCCGATAGTTGTAGTGTGCGGACAACCAGAATGAATTGGATGGAGGGAAAAATGGAAGAGAATAAGGCCACCGCTATCCCTGGACTGAAAAACATCAAGCGCGTTGTCGTGCTGATGTTCGAAAACCGGTCCTTCGACCATATTTTTGGTGCGCTGCCTGGTGTGAACGGTCTCTTCAAGGACGGAGCAGTCAATCGGGACTACTACAATCTCCCCGATCCGCTCCAGCCGCCATCCCCGTCCAACCCGCCCGTTTATCCGGCTCCGATCGACCCGTATCATCCCATGGCGCGCGACTTCAATCATGATTTCGGCGACGGCATGATGCCCGATCTGTACGGCCCCACGTTCACAACCAACCCTGCGCACGCGGCGCCATCCAACCCTTGCGCCACATTTACCTCGGGCTATGCGAACGGCGCCCCTACCGGGCAGATCCCAAATCCAAGGACTTATCCTGAGACAAACTCGGGATTCTACTCCACCTTTCAAGGTACTCACGGGAAGATTGAGCGTCAGGGGCAAGCGTCACTGACGTATTTTGAGGACGGAAAGCTCAAGGTTCTGCACGCCCTGGCAAAGAACTTCATCGTATGCGACAATTGGCATTGCGACATGCCGGGGCATACCTTGCCCAACCGCACGTTCATCCATTGCGGCACAACGGGTAGTGTACAAATCGACGATACCGACCAGGGACAAAACAACTCCAGGACAATATTCCAGGTCATTGATAGATTCTGCGCCCTGAGACATATACCGCCGCGGCAAGGGTGGAAGATGTACACGCCCGCGAGCAATAATGGCGGACTCGGTCAGACTGACCTCAGGTTTCTAAATTTTGATATCCAGAACTCGGCCAAGGATCATAAGCAAGTCGCACCCATAACCGAGTTCGCCGACGATTGCAAAGGCGGAACGCTACCCCTCTACAGCTTCATAATGTGCTGGCTGCCCGGTGGCACTTACGACGATTGGGAGGACACCAGCATGCACCCGAACTCGCTGATCCAACCGGGTGAGAACCTGCTTGCCGCCATCTACAATACGCTTCGCGCAACCGATTGTTGGCAAGACACTCTGCTGATTGTCACGTTCGATGAAAACGGCGGGATTTACGATCATGTGTTCCCGCCGCAAACCACGCCGCCGAATTCGGCCAGGCCAGTCGTGCAGCAGAGTGTCACGGGCTGCTGCGGCACAAAATGGATATTGAATTCCGTATTCGATTTCGCCCTGCTTGGATTGCGCGTTCCTGCTCTGCTGATTTCGCCGTGGCTGAAACCCGGTATCGATAGTAACCAATATCAGAACACATCCGTGCTGCGATTCCTGATTGACAGGTTGAATGATTGGGCCGAACCTTCTCAGGTCCACATTGATCCGCTGACGCAACGCGACAAGAACGCCCCGTCGCTGGAATCCGCTTTCGCGCAATTCGGCCTGGACGCCATGCGCCACGATTGCCCAGAACGGATCGAACATTACAAGCCATCGGATCTGCCCGGGTACCCTTATCAAGAGATTCCTTACGGTGATGGCAAATTGACCGTATGGACACCACCTGAGGGGATCAAGAGCGCACCTCCAGTTTCCTATGTGAATGAGCTGCTGGATATCTATGTGGCCTCGCTGCCGGGGCATCCCGACAGCGGCAAGAAGATCGCGCGCAGTTTCGCCACGAACGCCGAAGTCGCAAGTTACCTGGAAGAACGCCTCCAGGCGGCGGGTGCTGCTTATTGAAGCCGGACAGCCAAAGGCGAAATGGCCCTGGGGTCGATTTCAAACGATAACAGGGCCTGATCGTCGCCGAGCGTGCCGCGATGCGACAATCTCCGCCAGAAAGGTTCCGGCGCGCCGCTCGTCACCATGACCGGGGATACGATGGCCGGCTTGCAATGACCCTTGGAAATGGGGCACGACGCACGTTCCGGCTTTCGCCCGCAACCCACGCATGGAGACAGGAATGGATCCGAACGCCTTACCCTTCGATGCCGATGCGATGCTGGAAGGGCTGCGGGCGTGGGTCACCTGTGAAAGCCCGACATACGATGCTGCCGCGGTCAATCGCATGATGGACATGGCGGCGCGCGACCTGGCAATCGCCGGAGCGCGCGTCGAACGCATCGCCGGTCGCATGGGCTACGGTGATTGCGTGCGTGCCACGTTCCCCCATGCCACGCCGCACGAACCGGGCGTCCTCGTGATGGGCCACCTGGATACGGTGCATCCGATTGGCACGCTGTCGGAACTTGCGTTTCGGCGTGACGGCGGCAAGGCGTGGGGACCGGGCATCCTGGACATGAAGGGCGGCAACTACATGGCACTGGAGGCGATCCGTCAGCTTGCCCGTGCGCGTGTCTCCACGAAGCTGCCGATCACCGTCCTGCTGACCAGCGACGAGGAAGTCGGCAGTCCCTCCACCCGCGACCTGATCGAAGCCGAAGCGGCGCGCCACTGCTATGTTCTGGTACCGGAACCGGCGCGTCCCGACGGCGGCGTGGTCACCGGCCGTTACGCCATCGCCCGCTTCAACCTGGAAGCGCGTGGCCGCCCCAGCCATGCCGGCGCACAGCTCGCAGAAGGGCGTTCGGCGATCCGCGAAATGGCACGCAAGATCGTCGAAATCGAGGACATGACCACCGAGGACTGCACCTTCAGCGTCGGCGCGGTGAATGGCGGGCAGTGGGTGAACTGCGTGTCCACCGTCTGCACGGGGCAGGCGCTGTCGATGGCGAAGCGCCAGGACGATCTGGACCGCGGGGTCGCCGCGATGCTGGCGCTGCGCGCCTCCGGCAACGATGTTTCCTTCAAGGCGACGCGCGGCGTCACGCGTCCCGTGTGGGAGCCGGATGCGCGCGGCATGGTGCTGTACGGCATCGCGCACGGTATCGCGCGCGGTCTGGGATTCGAGCTTCCGCATCAGAGCTCGGGCGGCGGGTCCGACGGCAATTTCACCGGTGCCATGGGGATTGCCACGTTGGACGGGCTCGGCGTGCAGGGGGCCGGCGCGCACACGCTGGACGAGCACATCGTCGTGGACAGCCTGGCACAGCGCGGGCGGTTGTTTGCCGGGATATTGGCGGCGCTTTGACCGCGCACACATCGCGGCGGTCTCGCATCGACGGCCTGCACAGGAATGAGACGCCCTGCACAGGAAAGAGCAGGGTCATCGGCTGCGTGAGTCCGTCGCACTTGCCGCGCGAAATAACTGCTCGCCTTGGCGATTCATTATCCAATTGTGCGTCACAAAGCTCTGCGAGAGGACGCCGGGCCAAGGCTGTGAACACGGCCTTGAGTTCGGCGTCACGTTGACGCAGGTCAATGCGGCGGCAGACCTGTCGTGCGACGAGAGTGGCATGCAAGACGACCTGCCGCGTTGGGAGCAACTCGATATGGATGGCGGCAGCGAACGTGGCCGCAACAAGTACCAACGCGTCTTGGCAATGGCGCGGCGCCTGCCGCCGGTGCCCACCGCTGTGGTACACCCATGCGACGCCGTGTCGCTCGGCGGCGCCATCGAGGCGTATCGGCTCGGCATCATCGCGCCGATCCTGATCGGCCCGCCGGCTCGCCTGGCCGAAGTCGCACAGCAGAACGGGATCGACATTGCGGGATTGCCGCAGGTGGCGTCGGAACACAGCCACGATTCCGCCGCCAAGGGCGTTGCCCTGGTACGCGAAGCGAAGGCCGAGGCGCTGATGAAAGGCAGCCTGCACACCGACGAACTGATGGGCGCCGTGGTCGCCAAGGACAGCGGCATGCGCACTGCACGCCGCATCAGCCACTGCTTCATCATGGATGTCCCCGGCTACGCCGCGCCACTGATCATCACCGATGCCGCGGTGAACATCGCCCCGACGCTGGAAGAGAAGGTGGACATCGTCCAGAACGCGATCGACCTTGCGCGCGCGCTGGGCATCGATCCGCCGCTTGTGGCGATCCTGTCGGCCATGGAGACGGTGAACCCCAAGGTGCAGTCCACCATCGAGGCTGCGGCGCTGTGCAAGATGGCGGACCGCGGCCAGATCACCGGCGGGGTGCTGGATGGGCCCTTGGCGCTGGACAACGCCATCAGCCGGGAGGCCGCGGCGATCAAGCACATCGTCTCGCCGGTGGCCGGCCATGCCAACGTGCTGGTGGTGCCCGACCTGGAAGCCGGCAACATGCTGGCGAAGAGCCTGTCGTTCCTGGCGGGAGCGGAGTGCGCCGGGATCGTGCTGGGCGCTCGCGTGCCGATCATCCTGACCAGCCGGGCCGACACGCTGGTCAGCCGCATCGCCTCATGTGCCGTTGCGTCCCTTGTCGCGGCCCGCCGCCGCAGCACGGAGGGCGCCATCCGCTGAGCCCCGTCGCGGTGGTGGCAAGCGAAGGTCTTGGCGGTCAGCCATTCGCCAAAAGCGCAGCAAGCCGGGGGCGGTCGATGCGTCCGCCTCGCGCGCATCCGACGGCGTTCGCGGGTCCAAAGCGGACACCGGAAATGCCTCAGTTCGCGGCGGCGCCCAGCGAAACCCCGCGCAGCTCCTGCGCCAGCGCGGTGGCGACCTCGGCCAGCAGGTCGTCCCACGTGCCGGGGTACTTCTGGCGGAACAGACGGACGGTCGGATACCAGGGACTGTCGCTGCGTTCCAGCATCCAGCGCCAGTCGGCGGCCTTGGGCAGCATGATCCAGGCTGGCTTGGCCAACGCCCCCGCCAGATGGCCCATCGACGTATCCACCGTCACGATCATGTCCAGGTTCTCGATCAGCGCCGCCGTCTCGCCGAAATCCTTCAGGTCGGCGGAAATGTCGGTCATGCCGCGGAACTCCGACATCACCTTCAGGTCGTTGGCCGGCATCGGCTTTTGCAGCGACACGAACGCGGCGGTGCCGGCGGCAGCCCGAGCGATCGGCAGCAGCCGGTGCAGCGGTAGCGACCGGCGGCGGTCGTTGGGGTGCGTCGGGCGGCCGGTCCAGGCCAGGCCGATGCGCCGGCCGGGTGGAAGCTGCGCGTCCAGCCGTCCTTTCCAGGCCGCAATCCGCGCCGGATCGGCTTTCAGATACGGCACCTGCGCCGGAATCGTGTCCGGCCGTGTCCCGAACAAATACGGCAGGCTGGACAGGCGGCAATGCGCGGCATGGCCAGGGACATCGTTCCAGCGATGGCAGAATTGTTTCACACCAGGGATGTTATGCAGGATCGGCCCCATTTCGGCAGAGCACCCGAGCACGACTTCCTCGCACAGTTCGGCCACGCGCGGGATGTAGCGGGCGAACTGGATGGTATCGCCATAGCCCTGGTCGCCGACCAGCAGGATGCGTCCCTTCGGGATGCGCATGCCGTTCCAGTGTGCCGAGGTCATCTTCGGCATGGTGTTCTTGCCGGCCTCGGTTTCGTTGCGCCACTCGTATTCGATCCAGCCGGAGGCGAATTCGCCCATCGCCAGCAGGTTCTGCGCCAGCGCGAGGTGGCCGTCGGCATGATCGTGCTTCTGGCCCAGCGCGCGCAGCAGGCAGGCGATGGCGCGCTCGCGGTCGTCCACGTCGACGAAGATCAACGACAGGTTCACCAGGTTATCGGCGTTGCCGGGATCGAGGCGGATCGATTCCTGGCCGGCCCACAGCGCCTGGTCCATGCGATAGGTGGCGCGACAGAGCGATGCCAAATGCGCGTACCAGCTTGCATTGCCCGGCCGCAGCTTGATGGCGCGATCCAGCAGGCTGATGCCCTTCTCCGGCTCGTTCTGCATGGCACTGATAATGCCGAGCAAGGCGAGGGCAGGGGGGTGCTCTGGCGCAACGGCAAGGACGTCGTTGCAGATACCGGCTGCCTCGTTGAGGCGTTTGGCCTGGGCCGCCGCCTGGGCGCGGGTCAGCGCCTGGTCGAGCGTTTCCCCGCCCGGAATGGTGGGCTGCGGGTGCGGCTGCTGCTGCGGTTGGGCCGGCTGCTGCTGCGGTTGGGCCGGCTGCTGCTGCGGTTGGGCCGGCTGCTGCTGGGCCGGCGGGTGCTGCTGGGGCGTGGTGGTTGCGCTCATGAACGGGATACTTGCCCTGCGGATCGGGGCGGGAGCAAGCGATTTCCCGCCGCTCAGCGTCTTCGGGGCCAGCGACTGTCCACCCGTCGTTATGGTTGCATTATGTGACAGTTATGCTATCATTTGGTGCATATCGGTTGGAGATTCGCTGCGTGCGGGGTGGGCTTTTGTTCACATGTTGCCTTGCGCTGTCGGGCTGCTTCGGCATCGCAGAGCCCAGTGGATTGCGCCTTGCCGCGCAGGCGCAGACCTCCCCTGGTCAGGACACAACGCTGCTTCGGGTCATGGGGCGGCCCGCGGGGGACCAGCCGCTGCTACCGCAGCCAGGGAATATCTGGGCCGACGTCCTGCCGCCAAGCGTCAGTCCGCTGCCTGCCCATACTATTGTGAAACCGGACCAGATCCGCCACGAGCCGACGGCCATCGTGGCGCACACCGTGCGAGTGGCACCGACCCAGACCGCGAAACCAGTTGCACCGTTGACCAAGGACAGGCCGGTCGCGAGCAAAGGGAACCGGGTCGCCGGCAAGGGGGATCAGGTCGCCAGCCAAGGGAACCACGTCGCCTCGGCACAAAGCGTCCTGGACGCAGGCGACCATCCGATGGTCCAGCTCGCTGCCGTTACCGATGCGACGCGGGCGGAAGCGGCGTGGCGCCGGCTGCGGCGAAATGCCCGGCGATTGACCGATGGCCATGACCCCGAGATCACGTCGGCCGAAGTGAACGGCAGGCACGTCTGGCGTCTGCGCGCCGGCGGGTTCGAGGATGTCGCGGCCGCCCGCGCATTTTGCAGCGGCATGCGCACGGCAAAGGCGGATTGCTGGGTTGTGCCGGCATCCGCAATCCGCTGAGCAGGCTTGGCGACCTTCAGCAGCGGAGTTCGTTGATAACCGTCTCGGCTGCCTCCGGATCCAGCGCGAGGGCGCGCTGTGCCACATCCTGGGGGAATCCCGCGCGGGCGAGGATGCCAAGCTCCCGGCGGCGGCCATCGGCATCCGGCACGGGACCGGCGCGGAACGGGCCGATGCGGCGGCGGCGGGCGAGCACCAGCGCGGCGGCCAGTTCGTTATCCGCGCTGCGTTCCTGAAGGACCTGTCGCTGCGTCTCCGGATTGACCCCCTTGGCGGCGAGATGCGCCCCGATCGCGCGCCGCGACCGCCCCGCGCGCACCAGGCTGCGCACCTTGGTCTCGGCGAAAGCGGCGTCGTTGATGGCGCCGGCCGCCGCCAACCGAGCGACCACTGCTCGGGCTGCCGCCGTCGCTGCCGCAACCTGGGTGGCGACGGCGTCGCGATCGGCCTCGGATTGCGGCGTCTGTCGCGCCCAGCGGTCGATGCGACGTCGCAGGACGCGCAGCAGTCCCGCCTCGGTTGCCGCGTAGCGGGCGAGGTAGCCCAGCGCGGCCTCCTGGAGCGTGTCTGCATCGGGCGACGGGGGCAGCGGATGTTGGCCGTGCGGCGGCGATTTGCCCATTTTGTTTCCTGCCGCTTCGGAGTGGGGTCGCTGGTCAGAGTCGAGCGCGAAACATAGCAAAAGCATGGGACACGGCGGCCGCGCGGACCGCCGTCCGGTCGCCCGGAAAGATGCAGTGCTCCGCGGCGACAGGGCGGTCTCGCTGGGCGAGGCCGAACCAGACCATGCCGACCGGCTTTTCAAAGCTGCCGCCGCCCGGTCCTGCCACGCCGGTTACCGACACGGCCATGTTGGCGCGCGAGCGGGCCAGCGCGCCCACAGCCATGGCGCGTGCGACATCTTCGCTGACGGCACCGTGGCGGGCGATCAGCTCGGCAGCAACGCCGACAAGCTCGGTCTTGGATTCATTGGAATACGTGATGAAGCCGCGATCCACCACGTCGGATGACCCGGCGATGGCGGTCAGGGCCGCGGCAATCAGGCCTCCGGTGCAGCTTTCCGCCGTGGCAAGCCTGACGCCACGCGCCCGGCACGCATCCAGAAGGGAAGCGGCCTGATCGAGCAGAGCGGGGGAGAGCATGCAGACCTCGCGGCCGGAGTCGGTCGGGAGGATGTTACCACGGCGCGCGGGGGTGGCCACGCAAGCGCGCCACAGCCTGGCTGATGGCCGCGGCCAAACATCGGCGGCGCATTATGCCTGACCGGCAGAATCGTGCGGCACGGCGCATGAGCGTTCGTTCATGTTCACCACCGCCTCGGCATGGCCGACCGCTATCGCCGCATCGATCACGTTGACGCCCTGGCGCAAGATATCGGCACCAATTTTGGACGCAGGGCGCTGGGCGGTAACGGGCATGCCGTGGGAGGCCCCGGTCGCCGGCAGGCTTGCTGCCTGGACGGCCCAGGTTGCCGGCAGTAACAGCAGCGACAGCAATTTGGTAACACGAGTCATCGTGAGGAGCATACACCATGACGCACGGCATGGTCGCCGCGCCGCAGCCGGAAGCCGCGGAAGCCGGTATCGACATCCTGCGTGCCGGCGGCAACGTGGTGGATGCCGCGATCGGCGCGGCGCTGGTGCAAACGGCGGTGGATCCGCAGATGTGCGGCATCGCCGGGATGGGGTGCCTGCACGTCCATCTGCCGGGGCGCGGCGTGCACACCATGCTCGACTTCCATGCGCGTGCGCCGGCGGCGGCGCGGCCCGATATGTGGGCCGACCTGATCGAACGCGAGGCCGATGACGGCTGGGGTTTCATTCTGCAAGGCAGGGTCAACGAGATCGGCTATCAGTCGATCGCCACGCCGATGACTCTGCGCGCCTTCGATACCGCCCTGTCGCGTTGGGGCACGCGCAGCCTGGGCGAGCTGCTGCAGCCGGCGATCGACTATGCAGAGCATGGTTTCCTCGTGCGCCCGCATGTCAGCGAGTTCTGGCATGGGCCCCCGAAGGCAGGGCGCGCAGGCAATATCGGCATCATCACGCGCCATCCGGTGACGCGGCGGATCTACACCACGTCGAACGGCCATCCTTATGGGGTCGGCGACATGTTCCGCAATCAGGATATGGCCCATACCTATCGCCGCATCGCGGAGCATGGCGCGGAGGATTTCTACAGCGGGGAACTTGCAGGACGCATCGCGGTGGACATGGCAGAGCATGGCGGGCTGCTGACGCTCGACGACCTCGCCGCTTGCTCCGCGGAGGAGAACCTGCCGCTGTGGGGCAGCTATTGCGGCTATCGTGTTGCCACCAACAATCCGCCAGGCGGCGGCATCCAGTTGATCGAGATGCTGAACATCCTGGAGCATTTCGATCTGCGCGCGATGGGACACAACTCCCCCGAGTACATCAGGGTGGTGTCGGAGGCGATGAAGATCGCCACCGTGGACAAGGACGCGAAGGTTGGCGACCCGCGCTTCGTGGATGTGCCGGTCGTGGCACTGACGTCGAAGGACTATGCGTCGGCGTGTGCGGAGCGCATCCGGCGCGGCGAGAAGACACGCGTGCCGCGATTCAATGCGGGCGGCTCGGAGAGCAAGCACACCACCCATATCTGCGTGGTCGACTGCGACGGCAATGCGGTGACGATGACGCATACGCTGGGGCAGCCTTCCGGCGTGATCACCGAAGGGCTTGGTTTCATGTACAACGGCGCGATGTCGGTGTTCGATCCGCGCCCGGGTCGCGCGGGATCGCTGGAGCCCGGAAAGGCGCGGTTCACCGCGCTGTCGCCCACCATCGTTTTCGAGGGGGAAAAGCCGTTCCTGGTGCTGGGCGCGCCGGGGGCGACCTACATCACGATGGGCAACCTGCAGGTCATGCTGAACGTGATGGCGTTCGGCATGGACGCGCAGCAGGCCGTGTGCGCACCGCGCTTCGCCGCGGTATCGGATACGATCGAGCTTTCGAACCGGATCTTGCGCGCGACGGAACGGGGGTTGCAGGCGGAGGGATACGCCACGTCGCGGCATGCCCAGAGTTTCGAATTCGCCAGGGTGCATGCGATCCGCTGCGTCAACGGCATGCTGGATGGCGGTGCCGACCCGGCAAGCGGCGGGATGGCGGTGGCGACGTAACCCCTGCCACGCAGCACGCGCGCTCGGCGCCTTGCGTCAATCGCCGGTCGCCGGTCGGCAGGACGGCGATGTCTCGCGGCAATTGCCGCTCGTGAACTGATCGGAGGCGATCAGGTCGGCACGTCGTGCTACGCAGCCCGCGCCACTCCCAGTCCCGCGACGACCTTGGCCAGGGCCTCGTTGCCCGCCCCATCCAAAACGAATGCCACGCTCAGCCTCCCGCTGCCGCCGCTGCGGACAGTGACGGGAAGCGACAACCCCAGGGTCCCCAGCTCAAGCGTGGCACGCGTTTGCACCGCAAGCGCCGGCGCGTCGACGATGCCCGCGCCCCCGAGGGACAAATCCACGACGCGGACCGTATGCACCTTACCGTCCTCAGCACGCAGGCGAGCCGGATAATCGGTCGCGTAGCGCGCATCCCGCCGGCGTTCGACTTCATCGGTCGAAGTCCGTACCACCCGTACCACGCCGTGCGCCAGCTCTCCGACCGCGGTCGACAGGGCCACGCTGCCTTCGTGCACGTCTGAGGCGTGGCGCCCGGTCGCGCGCGCCTCGTTGGACACTTCGTCGGTGCGGCTGGTCATGACGCGTGCCGCGGATGCCGTCTCCGACACATTGCGCGCAATTTCACTGGTGGCGGCGTCCTGTTGCTCGATCGCAGCGGCCACGGCGGCGGCAATAGCGTTGATCTCGCCGATGGTATGCTCGATCCGCGCCACCGCCGCCACCGAGGTGCCCGTCGCGGTCTGCACCTGCGTGATATGGCGCGTAATCTCCTCAGTCGAACGCGCGGTCTGATTGGCGAGCGCCTTCACTTCGCCGGCGACAACGGCGAAGCCCTTGCCCGCCTCGCCGGCGCGTGCTGCCTCAATGGTGGCATTCAGCGCGAGCAAGTTGGTGCGGGCGGCAATCTCAGCAATCATTTCGGCGACTTTGCTGATCTGCCCAACTTCCTGGTTCAATGCCTCGATCGCGGCGCGGGTTTCGCCGCCTGCCGTCACGGCGCGGCTGACCACGGCATTCGATTGCTCCACCTGCTTGCCGATCTCCCGGATCGAGGCAGTCAATTGCTCGGCGGCGCTCGCGACGCTTTGCGCGGTGGCCAGCGCCTGCGATGCCGCCGTCGCGGCATTTTCCGCCGACGTGCCGGTGCGTACGGCCGATTCCGTCATTGCCTGTGCCGTCGCAGTCATCGCACTGGCGTGCTGCCCGACCTGGTCGAGCACGGCCGCGGTCTCACTTTCGATCGTGTCTGCCATACGCAGAAGTGCGGCGCGCTTATCGGCTTCGGCCTGCCGGCGGCCTGCCTCCTGCTCCTCGGCCAGGCGCGCCTCGGCCTGCATATGCTCACGAAACACGGCCAGCGCGCGCGCCATGTCACCGATTTCATTACGGTCGGACGCATGCGGGATCGCGGTATCCAGCGTGCCGCCTGCCAACGCCTGCATGGCGGCGGTGAGGCGCTGCACCGGCCGGGAAATGGCACGGCCGATCAGTCCCGCCAGTACGAAGCCAAGGCAGATGGCGCCGATCGACGTCCACAGGCCGATGCTTCCCGTGCGACGGCTGGTGGCCGTCATGCCCTCCACCGCGGCGCGCTGCATCGCGGTGGCTTGCTGCCGCAGGGCGGTCGTCGCTTGCTCCACGACCGCGGTCGCGCTCGCACGGTCCTCGGTCGCCTTCCGGATCGCCCCGTCGCTTGCCACGATGTGCCGCAGGCCGTCGCCATAACGCTGCAACGGATCGGCGAGGCCCGCGACCAGGCGATGCAGCCGGCGATTGTTGGCTGCGAGCGACGCCAGACCGGCGATGTCGTCGCGGAAGGACTGCAGTTGCGTGGTTGCGGTGTTCGCGTCCGCGGGGTCGCGCGAGGCAAGGAAGCTGGCACCGGCGAACTCGCTGGCTTCAAACGCGTCAACCAGATGCATGCCGGCCCGGATTGTGTCGACGTCGGACGCGGTCTCCAGCAAGCGGCTGATCGCGGTGGCAATCGTGCGCAGGTCGGTGCCTGCCGCCTGCCACGCGCCGACTGCGTCGCGGCGCGCGGCAACCGCGCTGATGGAAGCATCGACGGCGCGGCGATATCTCGTGACCGGCGTCCCCAAAGCCTCGTTGTGCGTCTGGGCAATGGCGCTGTCGAGCCGCGTCAGACTATCGCGCGCGGCTTGCTCGTCCAAGGCGTTTCCGGACAGCGCATATTGCGCCACCCGTGCTTGTGCGTCGGCGACGCGCAAGGCAATCGAGTTGGCGGCCTCCGTTGCGGCGCTGTTGGCGCGCACGCCGGCGGCGCCACGGCTGACCGACTCCGCGCCGCGCTGCCCCACCACGGCAAGCACTGCCAGCAGGACAAGAACCCCCGCGAATCCGCCGAAGATGCGTTTGCGCAGAGTTGGGGCGAGGAGACGCGAGAGACGCTGCCCCCGAGAAGGATCGTCGTTCATGGCACGATGGGTGCGTCAGCTCGTCGCCCGGATTTGAGCGATCTGGTCACGCCCGAAGCGGCGTTCATACTCCGGGCCCGCGGATGCCATGGCGGCGACGAAGCGGGCACGATCGATCTCGGTAACCACCTGCATGCCCGCCTGTTGCAGGACGGCGACACCCGATTTCTCGGCGGCGGCAGCGTAGTCGCGCGATGCGTTGGCGCCCAGCTTCGCGGCATCGGCGAAGATCGCCTTGTCTTCGGCGGATAGATCGTCATGCGCATCCGGTGACATGACGATGATCGCGGGATCGTAGACGTGGGCGCTGAGAGTGAGAAATTTCTGTACCTGCTGAAACTTGGCGGCTTCAATCGTTGCGATGGGATTCTCCTCGCCATCGAACTGGCCGCTCTGCAACGCAGCGTAGAGTTGCGGGAACGGCAGCATGGCCGCATCGGCGCCCAGGGCCTTGAAGCCGAGTACCATCACATCGGATTGGGGCAAGCGCATCTTCAGGCTCTTGAGGTCATCGGGTACGTTGATCGGATGCCTGGAGTTGGTCATGTGGCGCATGCCGTTTTCGCCCCAGGACAGTGCGACCAGGTCTTTGGCGGAGATCCGTTTCAGAAAATCCTGGCCGATCGGGCCGTCGAACACGGCGTGCGCGTGCGCTGCGCTGTTGAACAGAAAGGGGATGTGGAAAATGTCCGAGTCCGGCAGGATGGAAGGCAGTCCGGCACCGGTGACGAAGGCAAGGTCGATGCTGCCAAGCTGCACGCCTTTCAGCATTTCCACATCGCCGCCCAACGTAGAATCCGGAAACTGTTGCAGACGGATGCGGCCGCTGGTGCGCTTGGCGATCTCATCGGCCATGGCGGTGGCACCGGCGCCAAGCTGCGAATCCTTCGAGAACAGATAGCCGATGCGCAGCGTACGCGTAGCGTCCGCGGCACGGGTTGACCTGCTGGCGAAAAGTCCGGCTGTTGCGGCTGCGCCGGCTAGGAGGAGTTCGCGACGGGCAAGCATGCCAATGTCTCCGGGAGAGTGGAACCCCGGCATCATTGATGAAGAAGATGACCATTCGGTTAATAGGGCGAGCCGGGGACGTGACTTCTCGAATATTGTTCGATCGTGTGCCGGTGATGCGGCAATCTGTTTTGAGCATGCGTGGAGCATGATCGAAAAGGACGTGCGTCCAAACGTCGATAGGAAGTCAGCCAGGGGCGATCATCCTACGAGCGAACGGAACGACGACGGTCGACAGAGTCACCGCCCAGTTGCTGCCGGTTGAGACGTGGCGACGGCGGCAGAACGGCAATGCCCTGGGGCGGTTGATCTATTTCAGGCTTCGAAGCGCGCCGCTCGGCTTCCGAGGCGACGGTGGTCACGCCACGGCCGGTACCGGCACGTCCTGGTTGGCAGCCAGCTCCGGGAGCAGCGGCAGCAGCGTGGAGAGGTCGCGCTCGGCCATGCAGACCAGGTAGTGCGAAGCGGCCGCGGGTTCGTCGGGCGATTCTGGCAGCGGCAGCCCGTTCTCACCCAGCGGCAACGCCGTGAGGCCCAGATCGCCGTAGACCTTCAGCAAAGCCGGCCCGGCGCGCCAGAAGGCTGGATCCAGACCCTCCTGCTGGGCCAGATCGCGCAAGCGCCAGATCGCGGATATCCGATCCGTTTCCGCCCCGCCGGGATCGCCCAATCCCAGCAGCACGCGGCCGCACCGGCGGAACGGGATGCCGGCACGTTCAGCCTCGCCCAGCACCAGGCCATCGGCCTGGTGCGGCACGACCATGCCCAACTGTGCCATTCGGCCACGCGCTGCCGCATCCCAGGGCAGCCAGCGCACACGGCCGGGACGCAGCAGCCGCCAGATCGCCAGCAAACCCAGGATCACCGCCAGGGCCACGGTGAGGCGCAGCGAGTTCGGCGCCTCACGCGAGATCACCACCGCCCACCAGGCGTTGTTGTGCAGTCGGTGCGTGTAGGGGCGCGTGACGGCCAGCGCCAGCAAGCAGATCGCCAGCACGACCAGCGACAGGGCCGTGGTGCTTTCCAGCGGACCGCTCAGCAGCCGGGCATGCCGGTAGAAGCAGCCGCGGAACGGCAGTACCAGCACAGCGGTCAGCAACAACAGGCCGGTCACCCAAAGGCGGTCGCCCTGGGTGGCGGTAAAAGCGGCACCGGCGACCAGGAGCAATAGCGTCAATCCCCAGGCGAGGTTCACGCGGTGCGACAGGCCGATTGCCATCACCACCAGCCCGGCGCCGATCAGTGACGGTACGAACTGGCCCGCCTGGGTGGCAAGGCCGGCCACGTCCGGGTCCATCCAGGAAAAATCAGGCTGCGGGGCCAGCACGCCGAGGCACAGCAGGACCACGCCGCAGAGTGCGACAGAGCTGGTGCTTGTGGCGACAGCGAAGTCCGGCTCGCTCCAGCGCGGGATCGACGGCGTGGCCGGCAAATTGGCGGCGTGTTGCCATATCGTGCCGCCGCGCAGCAGGATCTCGTTCCCGGCGAACAGCGAGCCGGCGAGGAACAGGGGGATCACGTAGTAGTACAGGCGGAACACCAGGATGGCGCCGACGATTTGCGGCGCGTCGAGATAGGGGTGCAGGCCCAGCAGCATCGCGGTGTCGAACACGCCGATGCCGCCCGGGATGTTGGCTGCAAGTCCCGCGGTGTAGGAGGCGACGTAGACGCCCAGGAACACTGTCCAGCTTAGCTGCGTCGCGTGCGGCAGCAACTGGTAGAAGATCGTCGCGGTGATCGCGACGTCGGCGGTCGCGAGCAATACCTGCAACATCGCCATCCGCATGCCGGGCAACTCGACGACCTGGCCGAACAACCGCATCCGGCGTTGCAGCTTGGCGAAGGTGATATAGGCCGCGACGATCGTCCACAGCAGCGCGCCGGCCGCGTACATGGCCGCTTTCGGCAGGTGAGTGCCGAACCAGGGCATCGCGCCGGGTTCGACAACCAGGATGGCGCCGCCCAGCACCATGCCGCCGAGGCCGAAGGTAAGGCTGCAGAACGCGACCGTCTTGGCGATCTGGGCGGGGGTCAGGCCCCAATGGGCATAGAGGCGGAAACGTACCGCGGCGCCCGAGACGGCGGCAAAGCCCAGATTGTGCGACAGGGCGTAGGCGCAGAACGAGGCGAAGGCGACGCGGCGATAGGCCACCTTGTGTCCGGCATAGATCGTGCCCAGACGGTCGTACAGCGTGAGTACCGCGTAAGACAATACGGTCCAGCCAGCCGAGAGCATCAAGGCACGGGGCGGGATCGCGTGCAGGGCGGCGCCGATGTCGCGCAGGCGCAGATGGCGGAACTCGCGCTGAACGATGTAGATCGCGCCGATCAGCAATACGATGCCGAGCATGGCGGGAAGCTGGCGGAGCCATGTCTTCATGGTCTCCGGGACGCCTGGACGCGGCATGGACTCAGGCGGCATTCGCCCGCCGCTGGAGGGCGTCACGGATCAGGGCGATGGTCTCCGGGATGCCATAGAGCGCGACGAAGCCGCCGAAACGGGGGCCTTCCTGCTGGCCGAGCAAGACCTGATACAGACAGCCAAACCAGTGGCGCAGCTCGGCAAAGGGGTGGCGCTTGCCGACCTCGTAGACGGCGTTCTGGATGATTTCGGCGTCAGTCGTTGGCGGCAGGCCGGCCAACGTGTCGGCGAGGTCTTCCAGGGCGGCGCGTTCAATGGCGTCCGGCTGGCGATACGCCTTCTTCGGGTGGACGATGTCCTGGTAGTAGGCGATGGCGTGGTCCACCAGGCGGGCGAGCAGGGGTTCCGTTTCCACACTGGCGTCCGGGTAGTAGCGACGGATGAAGCCCCACAGGATGTCGGGCGTGTCGGCATTCACCACGCTGGCGAGGTTCAGCAGCATGGCGAAAGAGACGGGGCTGCCGGCGTGGTTCGGCCGTTTGCCCCCGTGGATATGCCAGGCGGGGTTTGTGTATTGCTCTGCCGCGTTCTGCGTGCGCGCCTTTTCGGCATTGGCGATGTACTCGTCCACCGCGCGAGGGATCACGTCGAAATACAGCCGCTTGGCCCGCTGTGGCGCGTTGTACATGAACTGCGCCAAAGATTCGGGCGGCGCGTAGCGCAGCCAGTCCTCCACCGCGAGGCCGTTGCCCTTGGACTTGCTGATCTTCTGCGCATGCTCATCCAGGAAAAGTTCGTAGGTGAACCCTTCGGGCGGGGTGCTGCCGAGGATGCGGCAGATGCGGCCGGACAGCTTTACCGAATCGATCAGGTCCTTGCCGGACATTTCGTAATCGACGCCGAGCGCGTACCAGCGCATCGCCCAGTCGGCCTTCCATTGCAGCTTGCAGGCGCCGCCTTCCACGGACGTTTCGAAGCGCTCGCCGCTGTCGGGATCGCGCCATGTCACGGTGGCGGCGGTTGCGTCCCAGCCTTCCATCGGCACCTGCATGACGATGCCGGTAAGCGGGTGAATCGGCAGGATCGGCGAATAGGTGGCGCGCCGCTCCGGGCCGAGGGTGGGAAGGATGACTTCCGTCACCTTCTGGTAGCATTCCAGGATGCGCACCAGCGCCGCATCGAAGCGGCCGGAGGCGTAGTAGTCGGTGGAGGAGGCAAACTCGTATTCGAAGCCGAAGGAATCCAGGAATGCACGTAGCCGGGCATTGTTGTGGGCGCCAAAGGAAGCATGAGTGCCGAACGGGTCCGGAATGCGGGTCAGCGGCTTCCCCAGGTGCTGCGCCAGCATGTCCTTGTTCGGAACGTTGTCGGGAACCTTGCGCAGTCCGTCCATGTCGTCGCTGAAGGCGATCAGGCGGGACGGCAGGCCGGTGAGCACGGTGAAGGCGTTGCGCACCCAGGTCGTCCGCGCGACCTCGCCGAAGGTGCCGATATGCGGCAGGCCGGACGGGCCGTAGCCGGTCTCGAACAACGCGTGGTCTTTGCCGGAGGATTCCAAGCGGGCGGCGACCTTGGCGGCTTCCTCGAAGGGCCAGGCCTTGGGGATTGCGACGGCGTTGTTGCGAAGTGTTGCGGACATGCGAAGGAAGCTAGGGGGGCGGGGGGAGCCGGGTCAAATGGGGCCAATCGATCCGGTGCCTCGCCACCGCAGCGGTTAACCCAACCTTCACGACCGCAGGCGAGAATGGCGGCGGCGCATCTCGGCGTCCGCACGTTCCTGGTGAAACGCCTTGCGCATTGCCGTCGTCACCCCGGCCCACAACGCCGCCGGCACAATCGCCGACACGATCCGCTCGGTCCTGGAGCAATCGCATGGCGATCTGCGTCTCGTGGTCGTGGATGACGGCTCCTCCGACGACACCGCCGCCATCGTCGCCCGCTTCGACGACCAGCGCCTGATGCTGATCCGTCAGCCGAACGCAGGCGTGTCCGCAGCCCGCAACTGCGGCGCCGAGGTGGCGGACGGCGACGCCTTGTTGTTCCTCGATGCCGACGACTGGCTCGCCCCCACCGCTCTCGCCACACTGGCGTCCGCGCTGCAAGCGGCACCGGACGCGGTTGCCGCCGTCGGCGCCTATGCGCGCGTCGATGCGCCAGGCGCGCCGCCCCGCCGCGCCCGATACCGTCCCGCGAGCATGCCACGCGACCTGCTGCCGGGCCTGCTGGTGAGCAACGCGTTCGCCAATGGCGGCCACGTCCTGGTCCGTGCCTCCGCCGCCCGCCGCGCCGGACTGTTCCGCCCCGGCATCGCCTATGGCGAGGACTGGGAGTTTTTCATCCGCCTTGCCTTGCTCGGCCCCTTCGCCTTCGTTCCGTCCCGCGAGGCGGTACTGTTTTTGCGCTCCTGCGCCGAGGGTGCCTATCGCCGGCTGGCTGCCGATCCCGCCGCCTTCACGCCCTGCATGGCGGCCATCTTCGGCAACCCCGACCTGCGCGCGCGCTTCGGCCCCGGGCGCCTGCACGCGATCCGCCGCCGGGCCGAGGCGGAGAACGCCTGGATCATCGGCCGTGAGTGCATCCGTCATGGCGGCGTTCCCGAGGGACGCCGCTGGCTGGCGTCTTCCGTCCTCGCGGCGCCGTCGCCACGGCGAATCGCCCTGCTCGCGGCGGCGTGCTTGCTGCGGACACTGCCGGCGGCATGGCGAGGGCCGTTCAGGGCGTATCGGGACCAGGCGAGCGGGAAATAAGACGCGCGAATGTCGCCTCGCTCCATCGCGGCAGCCCGTTGCCGACCGGGGCGGCGCTATCACGCCACTCCCGCCAGCACCCCAACCGGATCGTTCCCCAACGCCGTCGCCGTCCAGTCGGGCCGCAGCGACATCAGCGCGATCAGCGCCGCGGTATCCTTGTCGCGGTCCATCCCCGCCGCAGCGGCAACCACACCGTCTTTCACATAATATGCAAGAAACTTTCCCTCCTCGAGATCGCCATGCACCACGATTTCATCCCACGATGTCGCATGGCCGATATAATCCAATGTCCGCATGTATTGTATCGTCCAGAACACCGGCACGGCGTCGTAACGCACGGACCGCCCCAGCATGTTCATCGCTGCGATGCGTCCCTGTTGCTCGGCCACGCGCCAATGCTCCACCCGGATGGCGGCACCGTCGCCGCGCAGCGGAAAGCTCGCGATGTCGCCCGCGGCGTACAAGCCATCGGCGGCGCGCAAATGCGCATCGACCGGCACGCCGCCATCGTCGTTCAGCGTCACGCCGCGGATGAACCCGGTGGCGGGTGTCACGCCAAACCCCATCACCACCAAATCCGCGGCAATGAAATCGCCGTTCCCCAGCCGCACGCCGCGCACATCCGGCCCGCCCTCCAACGCCGCGACCGTGCAGCCCAGCCGGAACGCAACCTTCTGCCGCCGATGCAGCGCGGCGAACGCATTGCCGACTGTCGCTCCAAGCCGCTTCTCCAACGGCGCGTTTTCCCGCCCGACCACCGTCACCTGCAACCCCCGCTCGCGCAGGCTTGCCGCGACTTCCAAGCCGATGAAGCCGGCGCCGAGCACCGCCGCATGCTCGCTCCGTTCCGCCTGCGCCAGCAACGCGTCGGCATCGGCGCGGCTGCGGAGCACGAACACATTGCCCAGGTCGCCGCCCGGCAGAGACGGCCTGCGCGGCACGCCACCCGTCGCCAGCAGTGCGGTGTCGTAGCGCAGCGAAGAGCCATCGGCGCAGGCAATCCGCCGGTCCCGTGCGTCGAGCTCGGTCACCGTGGCGGCGCGCCGCTCGATCTGGTGCTGCAGATAGAAAGATTCCGATTGCAGCGGCGACTTTTCGCCGCCGCCCGAGCCCGACAGGAAGGACTTGCTCAGCACCGTCCGGTCGTACGGCACTTTGTTCTTGTCATCCATCATAACGATGCGGCCGCCGAACCCTTCCTGACGCAGCGTCTGAGCCGCCAGCGCGCCCGCCGCCCCGGCGCCGACAATCACGAAGCAGCGCGCATCCGACGCCATCTGCGGCCAGCGTTGCGGCTGCGACGGCAGAGTCAGCAGCACGCGCTCGCCGACCACCCGCACCGCATAGCGCGGCAGCGGATCGACTGCGGGCGGATCCGCCAGTGCTCCGGTCGGGATACAGAACGAAGCCTTGTGCCATGGGCAGATGATGCGGTCGCCATGGCGGGCACCTTCGGCGAGCGGCCCGCCGGCATGCGGGCAGGTCGCGCCGATCGCAACTATCATGTCTTCGTGCCGTAACAACAGAATGTCCGTGCCGTCGACCGTCACCGCCCGCATGCCGGCGTCGGGAATGTCGGCCAGCATCGCGACGTGGTGTTCGTGCTTCGGCATGGCGTGGCTCCTCGCAAGTCGTGCGAGAAACGCGCGGCGCCCGCGCTGCGTTCGGATGCCAAGGCGACACAACGGCGGCACGGCTGGCGCACCGGACAGCGAGGCGGCAAAACACCGCCGGTCCGCCCGCCCGCCGCCGCGCCGCGCCGATTTGCCGCGCCCACCCCCCGGCGGTAGCGTCACGCCAACATCAGCGCGGAGGCGGTTCATGTTCAGGCTCGGATACAAGGCGTCGGCAGAACAATTCGCCCCGGCGCCATTGCTGGAATTCTCCTGCCTGGCGGAGCAGGTTGGCTTCGATTCCGTGTTCGTCAGCGACCATTTCCAGCCGTGGAAACACACCGACGGACACGCGCCCTCGGCGTTTGCCTGGCTTGGTGCGCTGGGGGCGAAGACGCAGCGGATCGCAATCGGCACCAGCGTGCTGACCCCGACCTTCCGCTATCACCCCTCGATCGTGGCGCAGGTGTTCGGCACGCTCGGCGCGTTATTTCCCGGCCGCGTGATCCTGGGCGTCGGCACGGGTGAATCGCTGAACGAAGTGCCGGCGACGGGCATGAAATGGCCGGAGACGAAGGAGCGGTTCGCGCGGATGCGCGAGGCGATCCAGTTGATCCGGCGCCTGTGGCGCGAAGACCATGTCACCTTCGAGGGCGAATACTACCGCACGCTCAACGCCACGGTGTACGACAAGCCGGAGGGCAAGCTGCCGATCTATGTCGCCGCGGCCGGTCCGGCGGTCGCGAAATATGCCGGCCGCAGCGGCGACGGCTTCATCTGCACCAGCGGCAAGAAATGGGATCTCTACACCGAGACCCTGCTGCCGAACGTTGCCGACGGCATCAAGGCGGCCAGCGCGCCGAAGCCGGACTACGACAAGATGATCGAGATGAAGGTGTCGTTCGACACCGACCGCGAGCGTGCGCGCCAGGACACGCGCCACTGGGCCGCTCTGGCGCTGACGCCCGAGGAGAAGGTGTCGGTCGAAGACCCGCGCGAGATGGAAAAGCTGTCGGCTGCGCTGCCGGTAGAACGCGCCGAGAGCCGCTGGATTGTCTCCACTGACCCTGACGAGCATGTGGAGAAGATTCGCCCTTATGTCGAACTAGGCTTCAACCACCTGGTGTTCCACGCGCCGGGTCCCGACCAGGCGCGGTTCCTGAAACTGTACGGCGAGCAGGTGCTGCCGCGGCTGCGAAGGGCATTTTCGTAATAATAAACCTCTCCCGCGCTGCGCTGCTCGCGCAGCGCGGGAGAGGTCGAGACGCGAAGCATCGAGGGTGAGGGTGATCGGGTCGGCACGCAAAAATGTTCTCCGCGCCCGCACGCACGCACGTCAACCTCGAATGTAGTTGCCCGGCTGGAAGCCCGCCAGCGGACTTGGCCGCTTTCGAGGCGGAACTCCACGCACGCATGCCGGAGCGGCACCTTCTCGACATTCTCAAATAGGGCACATGTTGGACCCGCTACACTCGCCACTTCGGCCCGCCTTCCGGCACGGATTCGAAACTCGCTAGAGCAGAACAGCGCTATATTCTGACTGTATTCGGCTGTGGCTGCAATCTCGGCCCCACTCAGACTGCACGACACGCCCCCGGCATCGCTGCCGCCGAGACACTCCGCCGGATCAATGGCCAACACATAGACACGGCAAAACTCGAAGCAGTAACAACAGATCTAATGCAAAGGGAGTTCCCCCGGCTCTGCCGGGGAGGCAGTCGAAGTTTGACATTTCCAGGGGTAGGCCCCGACCATCCATCGATGAAATTCCGGGTTGTAAGCCGCCCAAGCACATGCACGAAGAATGCCGTTTCCCAGATGATCGGCTTCATCGTGGGAGAGAACGCCATGCACCTGGCTCGGATGAGTGGGCAGCACCGGCGAAATTTCGTTGGTCGGAGCTTTTGG
>Ga0335075_10002392_pt1 | contig 30251 bp, 34 predicted proteins | sample Lox_Sample_24_FD_206723 | JGI IMG/M metagenome (GOLD analysis project Ga0335075, IMG submission 206723) | Soil microbial communities from Loxahatchee National Wildlife Refuge, Florida, United States - Lox_Sample_2.4 | ecosystem: Environmental > Terrestrial > Soil > Wetlands | place: USA...
AATGAATGTACGGGGTGCCGATACTGTGTGCTCCAACCAGCAAAGTATCAAGGTCATCGACAGCGGCCAGGTTTGCATGTTGGGTGAATTTACACCCTATGCCGCGCCGTCCAAGGCGATGTAGCCAAACTTGCAAGTGAATAGAGAAAGGGCCGGAGCGAACTCCGGCCCTTTCTTTTTTGCCATCAAAACTATTTACGAGCGGAAATCTCGATCGTTACGTTGAATTTCTTCAACCCGTGACACCGCATGTCGATGCTTGTTACATGGCGATTGTTGCCCGGCAGATCGAACGATTGGAAGCGGCCCTGATCGAGGCGGCCCACGTTCAACATAGTCGAAGTGCCGTTTCCGAAATTGACGCGCACGCGTGAGCACCGTGCATCATCATTCACGGCCTTCAGGCCTATCTTCTCGACACTACGGCCACCCCAACCGGTGAAGGTCGAGTCGACATCACCGCGGCCCTGGAACGTCTGCCGGCCCAGCGATACCCAATAGTTCGGGTCGTAGCCGCTGTTGTTGCCTGGTGTTGTCCAGTTGAACACATGCGACCAGAACTGCATCCAATCAGGACTGCGGCGCCATTCTGCCTGATAGCGGCCGACGTCGGCTTCGATGTAGATCTTGCCGCCACTGCGTTCATCTGATCGGCACGTGAATGTCACATCCTGCACCCGGCGTGCACCGCCGCGCACGTCTACGACGATAGGCCGATTGTCCGCGAGTTGGCCCGAAAACACGTTCTGCGAAGAGCCGTCCGCAAAATGCGCGACGATCGAACGGCATTTCACATCGCTGCGGTCCGCTTCGAGGCGCAGACCCTCCATGGCACCGCCGAAACGGGTCCATTTGGTGTCGCGGTCCGTCCGGTAGCCGACGTCAACGCTGCCAAGTTTGACGAAGTCCGCCAATGCCGGAGCGGCAAAACCGATGGAAGCCGCGGCTGCCAATACGAGAACACGGGATTGCTTCATAACCGTTCCTTTCTATTCGACTTGGGGCAACACACGCCCTGTTGAAGCACAGTGTCGAAAAGCGCACATGAATGCGGCATGAAGCGGGCACATCCTCCCGCATTCAGGAACAGAAACGGATCAGACGGAAAAGCGCCGGAAGTTCCCCTCCGGCGCCTCTCCTGATCAGAGTTTTATGAAGCGTCTGGTCAGTTTTTTCTGTTGGATGCGTAGCGCGAGGAACCTCCGGCAACCATCTCACCGCCGGCGACACTGGTGTCGCAAGCGCGATATCCCTCGGTGTCGACATCCTGTGCCGCGATGAAACTTGCGAGCGTTGCAGGGCCACGCGGGTTGAGCGCCGCGCCGAACGCGGCGTTTGCAGCCGAGCAATATGATTGCATGCCGTGGAGACCGCTCAGCGAGAAGTCGTTTGCCAGATTGGTCTTGTAAGCATGGTATGCGGTCGCGCCCCCGTGTCCATGGACGAAGAATGACAGCAACGCTGCATCCGAGTCCTGCAGGTCGCGCTGGTACGATACGACGAACCGATTGTAGAGGCCTACATCGTTGCAGTAGAGCGCCGCCACCATCAATTCCTGCTGCATCGCCGCTGTTTTCAGCGCCATCGCTTCATCGCTGCGCGCGCAGGCGCCCGAGGCAAGTGCTTGCCCCATCATCCCACACAGCGCCATCACGGTTGCCGCGCCCTTCAACATCGCTTTCATGTCCCACCACTCCTCTTTTGTTGTCCCGTTGCTGTTTCAGTTTCTACAGAGCGCTTGTGCGTACACACCGGCCCGACGGCGGATCGCTCCGGTCGATATGGGCAATCACGTCCCCGGTGTTGCCGCTGCATGCGACCCAGCGGAAATCGTGATCCGCATCGGCCGTTTTGATGTTTGTGTCGAGGAGAACGGCGGCGAACCCATTCGCCGAAACCGCGCCTGTCTTCGAGCCTTCGTCGCACGCCGTTGCCGCATCGCTTGCGCGTTGCAGGCAATAGGCGAATTGCACGCCGAAGCCACAATGGTTGCGGAAGCCGAGATTTGCACCGTCGGAATCGACGGTGAGGCAATCCGATGCGCCGGAGCCGGTTGGAACTTGCGACGCGACTGCGGCCTGCGGCGTCGGCGAAGCGTTTGCTGTCGTTGCGTTCACCGATTGCGCCGGCAAAGCCGCGGCCGGAGGTTGCGGCGCAGAACTCGCGGAACTAGTGATGGGCGCCACGAACTTCACCGGTGTCGGCCCATCGACGAGATGAACGTCGGATGCCCGCACGACGACCGGAATCAGCGCCGGCACATTCGTCGGACTCTTCACCGAAATGTCTGTGCCAAGTCGCGGACGTGGCGTATCGGGATGTGACACGACGATCATCGACTGGACGTTGTGCGGCGAGATCTTGTTCTTCACGACACGGATGCCCGGCACGCAAACGGGAACCGCATGAACGGCCTTCTTGCCTTTCTGCCCGAGGCCAAGCCGTGCGGCGTAGGCGTCGAGGGCGGCCTTGCGTTCGCTCGCGCTGAAGACGTGATCGGCCGGATACCAGGATGTGCAATTTGGGTCGCCGGCGCTGCTGCGGATCGTGATCGAGATCCCGCCCGCCGTGTTGGCGACAAGGGATTCCGTACGGCCGTCGGCGAACTGTGCTTCCAACCCGTTGTCTGTCTCGCGGAAGAAGCCGGTCACATGTCCGGCGTCGATGTCGTCGGAGATCGTGCCGAGCCTGTCGCTCACAAAGGCGAGCGATGACTTCTGCGCTGCACCGTTCGGGGCGACGAGTGCGAGCGCCAACCCGCCCTCCGACGGCGAAAGGGTCAACGTCGATCCGTCGACGGCGACAAGTTTCTCTCCCGCCATGCTGCCGAGCCAGGCCGGACCTTCCCCATTGCTCAACGAGGAAAGATTGACGGCCTGGGCCGGTCCAGGTTCACCGGCAGCAGCGCTTTGCATCGCGAGGGGGCCGGCGAGCGCGGCGCTGATCAACAGCAGGCGGGAGAGGGAACTCATATGTGACTGGCTCTGTGATCGCGGAGCGACATGAGCAGGATGGCGGTAAGCAATTCCTGTTGTGTCGGTTGGGCCGACGGCTGGAATGTTGCTTTCATCGCGAGCCGCGCCGCCCCGGCATCGAGCGTATCGCGCCGCGCTTCCGCTATCCGATGCATCACGTGCTTTTTTGGCGTGAGATCCTGCGCAAGCGATGCCTGGCTCAGGCAGAGAAGCGCCAGGCTAACCCCTATCGTTTTTCTGATCATCGAATTCCCCAACTCGACAGCTTTTCGACTGATCGCGATGATGATCGTGCGCGTTGGGAAGTCGACTTAATACCCGTGCGAGCGTGAAGTGGTGCTTAGGGGGGCTGCCAACTGTTGTATCAATTTGAAGATGAATTGGTTTGGCACTGTACGGAGCCTGCACGCGCTCCGCGGAACCTGTGCATCTTCTGGTTGAAATGCAATCGAATGCGAGCCGAATTAGCCGGAAAAAACCGCACAGCGGCGAGACTTTTGTCTTCTGCGCCCGATGGTGTAGAGGAACGGCGTTATTTGTTTAAGGATTGCCATGTCGCTTCCAGACCGGCTCAGCGCCAACCCGAAAAGCCCTCACTACAATGAGGAACTGCTCGCGCAGGGTGTTGGGATCAAGTTCAACGGCGCGGAAAAGACGAATGTCGAGGAATACTGCGTGAGCGAGGGCTGGATCCGGGTCTCTGCGGGCAAAAGCCTCGACCGCTTTGGCAACCCGATGACGATCAAACTCAGCGGAACGGTCGTGCCATACATGAAGGCCGGAACAGAAGAATCCTGAAGCGAAGCGCTCGAGCGTTCAAGGCATGGAACCGTGCAGTGCTTCGCCTCTGGTGAGCGTTGGTCAGGCGACGCCTGCGACAGCCTGCGGCGAGGGCGGAGAGTTCAAAATCTCCTGTTGCGCGTCCTTGTAGAGTTTCGGTTCCGCGATGTTCAGGCGTGCGCGTGCAGCCTCGAGCGGTTCGGCAAAGAGCGCCTCGATGTCTTCGTTATGCAGCCAATGCGCTGCGCGGCCGTGACGATAGCCCTCACGGATGGCACGTCGCACGGCGCGGCCGTGCGGCTCCCCAAGGCTCTTGAGGGCGCCTGACAGAGCGATGAAGCCCCAGCCCATGCCCTTCGTCTGCGCGTAGGAGAATGCAACAAGGCAAAGCTCGCCGAGGGGATCGTTGGCGCGGTAGCCGGTGAGTACATGCCAGATATCATGGATATCGCGCTCGCGCCGGCCGAACCACGCGAAGGGATGTTCTTCGTTTCGCTCCGTATGGACTTCCTTGCTCACGGCTTCGAGTCCGGTCGCCGAGAAGCCGGTCTTCTCCAGGAAGGAGCGATACGCCGCGCCCACCGTGCCGGGAGCGAATTGCGCGAGCCACGCGCTGTCTGTCAGCTTCCGCACGAGTTCGACGCGGGCGTAGGCGATGCGTCCGCCTTCAACCGTGGAGATCAGGCGCCGATAGTTCTTCGCCGATGTGCCGGCGTTCAGCGCCTGCATGATCTTGAACACCTGCACGGTATCGTTGGGATCGGCGAGCAGAACTTTCACCGCGCGGAACGCACCGCGCCAGTCACGCTTGGTATTCGCCATTACCGGGATCGCCGCTGCCATCGTAGCCTCTATCTGATAATCTTGATTGTCAGATTGTCAGATGTCACCCTGTTGTCAAGAGGCGACATGCAAAAAACACCCAAACACTTGGAAAAACGGCGTTATTCCGGCCAGAGTTTCGAGGACCGGCATGCCGAAAGGCGTGCCAGGCTGGTGAAGGCGGCGGCCATGGTCGCCAGCCGCTCCGGTTTCGACGGCACCTCGGTCGCCGCGATCTGCGCGGAGGCGGGGCTGACCGCACGCTACTTCTACGAGTCGTTTCCGAGCCGCGAGGCGATCTTCGTCGAGGCCTATCGCGGCGTTCAGAACGAGTTGCTCAACCGCTTGCAGGGGGCATCCACAACCGGCGACGCGACGAAGCGGGCCCTGACCGGCTTCTTCATGTCGATCCAATCGGAGCCAGGCGTGGCGCGCGTGTTCCTTATAGATCTCGACGACCACGGCGGCGCGATGCGCATGGCGAGCTTCGAAGGTGCACAGAAACTCGCCAAGGCGTTCGGCTTGAAAGCGACGCATCCATTGATGGTCGCGGGCATCGTCGGCGGCATCGTCGACATCGCCAAGCGCTGGATCGAAAGCGACTTCACCGAGCCGGTCGAGAAGGTCGTCGAGATCGCGCTGCCGTTCACGAAGATCAAATGATCATTTCCGCAGCATGAAGCTTCCCGCTTTCGCAGCGGGCACGATCTTCCAGCCCGGCGCGAGATCGATCGTGTATCCCGGACCTTCGATGTGCTGTCCGTCCGTCTTTGTCGGTGCGGCAACAGTCGCGGCGCTGAAATCGTCTGTGACGAGCACGCCGGCTTTCACGTCCAGCGTTCCCCACGGCGCCACCGCATGGAACGTTGGATAGACGTTGCCCGCATCGCCGAGCGAGACGAGCGTGCTGGGGTTGAAGCTGAAATGCCCGGGTGCGCCCAATGCGAGAACCGGCCCATCGATCAACAGCGCGCGGTACCGCGCTTTCTCCGCATCGGCCAGCGCCGCGCGGTCTTTCTCGGCGCTGCGGATTTCAGAGGCGCCATACAGCGCGGCGCGCGCGTCGACATCCACGGGCGGTGATGCCTTGAGCGTCGCCGCCAGCAGATCGCCGAGATCGGAGCGTTCGTTCAGCTTCGCGCGCCAGCCGGGTGCCCACTCCTCAAGCAGAAGTCCGTACCCGGGACCGGATGTGTAGGAGAACGAGCGTACGAACGACATACTCGTATCGGGATGCGCGAGCTTTGCGGCGGCGTGCCAGCGCGCCGCATGGACATCCGCTTCGCCGGCGGTCACGCCGGTGAATTCGGGAATGCCCTCGGCGATTTCCAGGCTTGCTTCGGAAGCTTTTGAATTCGCAAACAGCGCGTGGCGATGGTCGCGAAAGGCGAGGGCGTCGCGCAACGCCGCGTCCTGCGCAGCACCGCTTTCGATCAACGCCGCGGCGAGGGCGCGCCATTCGAGTTGCAACCACACACGGCCTTCGAGTGTGTCGAGTTGTGGGTTCGGACTGTCCTGCGCCATCAGATGCAGTGACGGCTGGATGCGGTGAAACATCTCGTGCGCGAAGGTGATGTGGCGCGAGACGGTGTCGTCGGGGATCGTGAATCCCATCAGCATCGTCCAGCGCTTGCCTTCCCAATCCGTCGGCGTGTTTGAGATGATGACGTCGTCGGGCAGCTTGCCGACATACACGCCGTCGGTTGCGTGCAGCACACCCTGCGCATCGGGTTCATTGGCGATTGCGATGCGCGTCTCCGGATCGACCAGAAGCATCGCGCCATAGAGCCTCTGTCCCCACAGCCGCCCACCTTCCGCATCCGAAACCGCCTTGGCGTCCGCGAAATATGCCTTCGCCTGCGCGGTCGTCATCGGATCGGCGTGGGCTACGGCGCCCAGCAGCGCGAACGCCGCACCGCCGGCAAGAAGAACAGTCTTAAGAGATGCAGTCATCGCTCGATCCTTCAGGGGCGCAAACTCATGTGGGGCAAGCCGCGCATATCTTCAAGTTACAGAACTTCTGTACAGAATTTCTCACGCGCATCCCGGTCCCATCAGTTCGACCATGTTGCCGTCCGGATCGCGGATATAGAGCGCGGGGCTGTCGCCGGTCGCGCCATAATTGTCCGCACTCTCGCCCTTGATCGCGATGTTGTGCGCGGCCAGATGCGCACCGATCGCCGCGCGGTCGAACGGGCGGATGGCGAGCGCGACATGATCCATGTTGCGCGCCTCCTTCCCCGGCGCCGCACCGCCGCGCTGCCCGATCACGCCGTCGACATTCACAAGATCGATCAGGCTCGTCCCCGCGCGCAGCTGCCACAGCCCGATGTTTTCCTGGTGCCGCTCCAACGTGCATCCGAGCACGCCCTCATAGAAGGCGCGCGCCCGCGGCACATCCGCGACGCGCAGGACGATGTGGTCGATGCCGGCGGGGGCAAAAGGGGCGTTGGTCATGGCGGTCTCCGAGTTATCTTGCTGTCAAGATAAGTGGGATATATCTCGATGTCAAGATACTTGCCATCAAGATTCTTTTGGGCGAGAATCTAGGAAATTGGCCATTTCTCATCTCGTCATGGCCGGGTTTATCCCGGCCACCCATTTTCCAGAGGCCTTGGGCCTGAGTTCATGGATGGCCGCCACAAGGGCGGCCATGACGGGTGAGCGGGAGAGCAAAGAGGGTTTATGAAACCGAGCAGGCCAGCCAAATCCTCCCCCGTTCACGGGGGAGGGGGACCGCGAAGCGGTGGAGGGGGCGACGCCCGCGCCCGCTACCTCGCCGCCGCCGACCGCGTCATGGACGCCGCCGACCCCGTCGACCGCGCGCTCGCCCAATGGGCGCGCGAGATGCCCGATGTCGAGATCCGGGGCGCCGATGTGCTGAACCGCGCGCGCCGCGTGGTGCTCGAGTCGCGCGCCGCGATCGAGGAAAACTTCAACGCCCACGGCCTCGACACCGGCGAGTTCGACGTGCTGGCGACCTTGCGCCGCGCGGGCGAGCCCTATGCGCTCCGCCCGACGGAGCTTTACCGCTCGCTGATGATCTCGTCCGGAGGCCTGACCGCGCGGCTCGACCGGTTGGAAGGCGCAGGCCTTATCCGCCGCCGCGCCGCCGATGACGACGCGCGCAGCGTGATCGTGGAGCTGACCCGCGACGGCCGCAAAAAAATCGAAGCCGCCTTCCGCGCCGACATGGAAATCGAAAACCGCATGGTCTCAGGCCTGAGCGAAAGCGAACGCGCGGAGCTTGTGCGATTGTTGCGGAAGCTCACGCAGGCGATGCGGGAGAGTTACACGGGGAGCCGTTAAACGCTATAGTAGAAACTTGATTTCTGTCGATGGCAGTTATGTCCACAATACTCACTGGCGGCTTCGAAGCCATTAAACGCAAGGTATATTTTGCATTTCATTACGACGACATTATGCGCGTTAATAACGTCCGCAACGCTTGGAAAATTGATCATCCGAATAGCCAGCTCTTACGCAGCTTCTACGACAGCAGCTTATGGGAGAGTCGGAAGAGTGAAGGCGATGATGCAGTAAAGAGGCTCATTAGGGAGGGAGTCCAAAATACCTCTGCGGTATGTGTTTTAGTCGGCACGGAAACGTGGTCGCGAAGATGGGTGAAATATGAGATCGCGAGGGCTGTAATCGATGGTCGGGGATTGCTCTCGGTGCATATCAATGGGTTGAGTCACCATCAAAGAAGATCGTCCGATCAGCTTGGGTTCAATCCACTTCAGTTGCTGGGCATTTATACACCTAGCATCGGAAGACATCTCCTGTATGAAAAACGGTTCGTTGTGAAGAACTATTTAACGGGTCAAGGCGAATGGGAATGGCAGCCGTATCAAGATCATGTTGTCGCTGTTTCACTCCCCCGTTACCTTTCAGCTAGTCATGGTTATGTGGTTCCACTTTCGCACGGCGCGCGGGAGTATGATTTTGTAGCGGGCGTCGGACATTCAAACCTCGGCACATGGGTGGACTCTGCGGCACGCGATGTTGGCCGTTGAGATCGGTACCGAGCATCAATCAAATTTTACGAGGCTGTTATGCCGATCACCATTCAAACTCTTCGTAAATCGGCGACGCGAGTAAGACCCGTTGAATTGGCTAAATCTCTTTCGGAAGCGCGCGCGAGCGCTCAAACAACCGCTTTTCTATGTCATAGCCATTTAGATCAAGATCTAGCCAGAGGGCTTCAGAACTTTCTCGTAGAGCAGGGCTGGAGCGTGTACATAGATTGGCAAGACACAAACATGCCATCCAAGCCCGATAGGAACACGGCAGCAATCATCCAGCGAAAGATCGTTGATTGCACATGGTTTCTCTTCCTCGCGACGCCTAATTCCGTAAGGTCTCGTTGGTGCCCCTGGGAAATTGGGTATGCGGATAGGGCAAAACAAGTTGAAAAAATCGTACTAATCCGGACCTCCGACGGCGGGCGCAACTACGGAAATGAATATCTGGGACTGTATCGTGAGATAACTTATAGAAGTGACGGTCAACTCGCGATATTTCCCGCAGGACAGGATACCAACGGGATGCTGGTTGAAAATTTGAATTGAGACGGAAATGGAAGCAAAGCTCGCACATCTGGAAATACTTCAGAATGTTATTCAGCGAATGGCTGGCAATTCATTTTTGCTCAAAGGGTGGAGCGTTACGCTTGTTAGCGCTTTATTTGCGCTTGGCGCAGATAAGGCAAACCCGCTATTTGTTTACTTGGCATATTTTCCAACAGCGATGTTTTGGGCACTTGACGGATATTTTTTGCGGCAAGAGCGATTGTTTCGAGCCAAATACGACAGCGTCCGCCTACTTGATAAAACTGCAATTGATTTTTCTATGGATACTTCATCGCTGGCAGATCGTGTTAGCAACTGGGGCGGCACCTGCTTTTCGCGCACTCTAGTTCTCTTTCATGGAACTATTCTCGGCAGTGTACTCGTGACGATGATTGGCATTTTGGCTCGGTAGATAGCTGAGCCCTGCCACTTTCTCGCCCAGCCTTTTTGGCTAGAGTGCGCCCCCTCAAAGCGTCGGAGTCCGCCTAAGTGATCGTCGTTGAGTTTCTGGTTTTCGTTATCTCGTCGGGGGTGTTCTGCAGCAAGAACTTCCGCCACCGGCTGTGGGCGGTGATTGTTGCCGGCGTGGTCGCGACGGGTTCGTCACTGCTGTTCTTTTATGACTTCGCCGAGCGGATGCTGGTGCACACCGAGGCGCCGGTGAAGGTCGTCAAACAGACGGTGCGCGTGCCCGTGATGCAGCGCGTCTCGCAACCGCCGGCGCTCGCGAAGCCGGAGAATTGCGCCGACGACTATCCCTTCTTTGCGCGCATGCTGGGACATGAGGGTGTGAGCGAACTCGCGTTCACGGTCACGGCCGACGGCCGCGTCGAGGGCATCAAGATTGCGAAGTCGAGCGGCTATGACGGGCTCGACGATGCGGCGAAGGATTGCGTGCGCAAATGGCGCTACCGCCCCGCGCTCAAGGACAACGCGCTCGTCGATGCCCCGATGACGGTAAAGGTCGCGTGGAATCTCGAAGACGATGACGACAAGAAGAACGGTGATGCTGCCGCCGAGAGGAAGCCAGGCGATATCAGCGACAGCAAACAGTGATCAGGATTTGAATTCTCCACGATCGGCTATCGCGATCCGATCGCGCGCACCGTGAACCACGCGCACGATGATGATGGCATTGGCGAGCGGCCGGTAATAGATGGCATAAGAACGGTGGAAGGTGACGCGCAGGTCGGGCGCGAGCTGTTCACGCGTCGCACCGGAAAGCGGGAATTGCCGCAAGGGCTCGAAGCGCCGCTCCAACGCGGCGAGGAATTTTGTGGCGACGGCTTCCGACGCGGCTTCGGCGATCGTGGCCCAGATTTCGGCGAGATCGTTCTCGGCCGTATCCGTCAGCTTGAGCGGGAGCGGCCTTTTAATAGCGTCTTTCCCCGTTTGGCGATGCGATCGGCATCGAAATTCTTGACGCGGCCCTTGGAGAGATCGTTCAGCCCCTTGCGCACATCCGCCTTGAGCGCCGCAAGCTCCCGGTCTTGTTGGGCGCGCTTCACTTTCCAGTCGCGAAGCGCCTCGCGTACGACCTCACTGCTCGATGCATAGCCGCCGTCGCCGACGGCGTTGCGTACGGTGGCGGCCATGTCCGCCGGCAGGGTGATGGTCAGGCGTTCGATGTCGGGCAAAGCCACGCTCCGGCGTATGCAGATGTCATACTATATCATACTGAGGGTTTTCGAGAAGGGCGCGCATAACGGCGAGAAACAAAAAGGCCCGGGATTGCTCCCGGGCCTTTTGCATTCTTGGAGCTAGGCTCTGGATCAGCCCGTCTTCGCTCCTGCGGAGCTTCGCCGGGTTGATCTTCACGCGGGCGGTTGCCCGCGCTCAGATCAAAAATCCATATCGCCCATGCCGCCCATTCCGCCGCCGCCCGGCATTGCGGGGGCGTCCTTCTTGGGACGGTCGGCGACCATCGCTTCCGTCGTGATCAGGAGCGAGGCGACCGAGGCCGCGTTCTGCAGCGCCGTGCGCACGACCTTCGTCGGGTCCACGATTCCGTCCTTGATGAAGTCGACGTAGTGGCCGGTCTGCGCGTTGTAGCCGAAGGTGCCCGACTTCTGGTCGAGCAGCTTGCCGACAACGATCGAGGCCTCATCGCCCGCGTTCTCGACGATCTGACGGATCGGGTACTGGATCGCGCGGCGCACGATCGCAATGCCCTGCGTCTGGTCGTCGTTGTCGCCGGTCATGTTGGCGAGTTCCTTCGACGCGTAGAGAAGCGCCGTGCCGCCGCCGGGAAGGATGCCTTCCTCGACCGCCGCCTTGGTGGCGTTGAGCGCGTCGTCGACGCGATCCTTCTTCTCCTTCACTTCGACTTCCGTCGCGCCGCCGACGCGGATGACCGCAACGCCGCCCGCGAGCTTCGCGAGACGTTCCTGCAGCTTCTCCTTATCGTAGTCCGACGTGGTCTCCTCGATCTGCGCCTTGATCTGGCTGACGCGCGACGCGATGTCCGCCTTCTTGCCCGATCCGTCGATGATCGTGGTGTTGTCCTTGTCGATCTTCACCGTCTTGGCGGTGCCGAGCATGTTGACCTTGACGTTCTCAAGCTTGATGCCGAGGTCTTCGCTGATCACCTGACCGCCGGTCACGATGGCGATGTCTTCCAGCATGGCCTTGCGGCGATCGCCGAAGCCCGGCGCCTTCACGGCCGCAACCTTGAGGCCACCACGCAGCTTGTTGACGACGAGCGTGGCAAGCGCCTCACCCTCGACTTCTTCCGCGATGATGATGAGCGGACGGCTCGACTGCACGACCGACTCGAGCAGCGGGAGCAGGTCCTTGAGCGAGGACAGCTTCTTCTCGTGGATCAGGATGTACGGGTCGTTGAGCTCCGCGATCATCTTGTCGGCGTTGGTGATGAAGTACGGCGAGATATAGCCGCGGTCGAACTGCATGCCTTCGACGACGTCGAGCTCGGTGTCCAGGCTCTTCGCCTCTTCGACCGTGATCACGCCTTCGTTGCCGACCTTGGCCATCGCTTCCGCGATCATCTTGCCGACTTCGTGGTCGCCGTTCGCGGAGATGGTGCCGACCTGGCCGATTTCCTCGTTCGACTTGACCTTCTTGGAGCGCTTCTTGAGATCGGCGACGACGTGCTCGACCGCCTTCTCGATGCCGCGCTTCAGATCCATCGGGTTCATGCCGGCGGCAACCGACTTCGAACCTTCGCGGACGATCGCGCGCGCCAGAACGGTCGCGGTCGTCGTGCCGTCGCCGGCCGCGTCGTTGGTCTTCGACGCCACTTCGCGCACCATTTGCGCGCCCATGTTCTCGAACTTGTCGCCGAGTTCGATCTCCTTCGCCACCGTCACGCCGTCCTTGGTCGTGCGCGGGGCGCCGAAGCTCTTCTCGATGACGACGTTGCGGCCCTTCGGGCCCAGCGTCACCTGCACTGCATCGGCGAGAATGTCGACGCCGCGGAGAAGCTTCTCACGCGCGTCGGCGCCGAATTTTACGTCTTTGGCTGCCATGTTCTTAAATCTCCTGTGTATGTAGCGTGAGCTTTCGTTGCCCTACCGCTTCGCTGCTTGAGGGCAATTACTTCTTCGAAGCCTTGCGGCCTTCGATGACGCCCATGATGTCGGACTCCTTCATGATCAGGAGTTCTTCACCGTCGATCTTCACTTCGGTGCCCGACCACTTGCCGAACAGCACGAAATCGCCGGCCTTCACTTCGGCGGCGACGCGCTTGCCATTGTCGTCGAGGGCGCCCGGGCCGACGGAGACGACTTCGCCTTCCTGCGGCTTCTCCTGGGCGGTGTCGGGGATAATGATGCCGCCGGGGGTCTTCTGATCCTCTTTGACGCGGCGGACGACCACGCGGTCGCCGAGGGGACGGAATTTCATGCGAAACTTCTCCTGGAAAAGTCTATTAATTCCAACGGGTTGGACTCATGCAGCAGCACTCCCATAAGGCGAGTGCTAGCCACTGCGCGGGACATAGTGCCGGACCCGCAGATCGTCAAGGGTCGAGGCCTTCATTGTCGCGGCGGAACAGGCGGCTAGTATCCCGGGAAATCCTTGGGAGGGATCACCATGCTTGCAGGTCTGATGGCTGCCGCTTTGGGCAGTGTGATTGTCATGCCCGTTCATTCACCCCAGACGCCGGGCGCAAACAGCGCGGTCTACGTAACCGGGGTCACACTCGGTGACGTCGATCCCAACAATGTCGTGCCGACCGCGAATGGCGTTCCCAATGCCGGAACGTCGAACTGGGATATCGCGCTGCCGGTTGCGGGCCTGACCGCCGGCACCGATTACAAGCTCACCTTCACCTTCGAGGATGTCGGCTACACGGGTGCCTGCAATGTCGATGTGCGCATGACGCAGGTTCAGGAGGGAAAGAAAGTGCTGTTGCGCGATGTCGGCGGTTATGCCGGTCAGTGTTCGCCGAACATCTACATGGTGTCGACGGATTTCGGCGCCATGCCGGATTCGCCTGGCCCGGTCACGCTCACCGTGACCGCGCATTACGGCAAGGCGAAAACGTCCACCAAAGTGAAGATGCTGATTCAATAATATGTCGAAACTCAGCGTCGCCGCTTTCTGCATTGCATGCCTGTTTGTTTCGGCAGCCCATGCCGAACCCGCTTACGTCACGCCGGTGATGGACATCAGCCAGCAATGGGCAGGGTATTGGAATGCGAAGAATCTCAAAGCGGTGATGACGCTCTATGCGCCGAAGCCTGTGTTTCATTCGACAGTCGGACCGACATGGGAGGGCGCAGCGGAAATCCGCAGAGGGTTCGCCGGTATCCTCAAGAATTTCGATCCCGACATCACGCTGCACAGTGCACGCAGCGAAACCTCCGGAACGCTGGCGTACGACAGCGGCACCTATGACGAGACCATCGCGCGGGTGAAGGGCGGCGCGCCGATCAAGGCGCGGGGCAGCTATCTGTTTCTCTTCCGGAAGCAGAAACGCGGCGGCTGGAAAATCCTCGAGCAGACCTGGACGGAACGCGAGCCCGTCAAGTTCTAAAGCGGCGCTGTTGCCGGAGGGCGGTCCGTCAAAACGTTCCAGCGCGTTGTCCGATACGGCATCGTGGGCGGCCATTCAGCGCCAAGTATCCCGTCGGCGCGCATGCGGAACACCATGTCCAAATTGGGCTTGCGGAAATCCCCGAAAAGCAAATCGCCTCCGGGAACCAGATTGTAGTTTCCTCCGCCGCCTTTGTGATGAATCCAGTGCGCTCGCGAAATGTATTCGGCATAGCGCGTGCGCGCGACGAACCGCATGCAGACGCCTGCTGTTCGTGCGATCTCTCCCCGCGTCTTGTGAAGATAGGGATGCAGGTTCCTCGACGCCGCGATGTAGAGCCAGGCCGGCGCCATCAAAGCCACGGCATCGAAAAGATTCAGATGCAGCAGCCAGATCAAGCCGGCCTGAACAGGCAGCGGCGTGAGAAATCCGGTCAATACGCTGTTTGGGTTGAGCGTCATCCCATAGTTGGTGCTTTTGATGAAACGTCCGGTCGCTCCCATGTGTGCGAGTTCTGCATCGACGACCTCTCGATCTTTCGGGTCGTCCGGCGAGAATTGGGACGTGTAGTTTCTGTTGGATGTCTTGATGTGGTGAAAGACGAAATGGCCCATGTATGTGGCAGTGAGAATCTCGGATAAGGCTCTCCCGATTTTTCCAAACCTCCCCAGAGCCTCATGCGCTCTGTTGCCTTCGTGGCCCGCCCACCGGTGCATGCTGTATTCGACGATCGTGGCTACGGCGTAGCCAAGGAGGGCGCAGCACAGAAGCGCGGCGCCCCAGGCTGTGAAGAGCGCCATTGCTGCCGCCGTTGCGAGTACCGCCCCGAGAAAGACGAGTTCACCGGGTTCGAGAAGGAAGTCCCGGCCAAAAGATTGGCGCAGCCACGGGGCGCCGGCCTCGCGCGGCAGAAACGAGGCCGCGTGGAAGAGGCGTGTCTCGCGGCTCGACCTTCGCAAGACCGATCGCGGCAATCGGTTTCCCAGCTTTCGGTCTTCGACGCGCTCTTGGGTGAGGTAGTGCCAGCTCTTCGACAGGGCTGCGGCAAGTTCACGCTCCGTCTCGCCGGAAATCCCGGTGAAAAGCCGGTTGCGATAAAGATACGCCGCCACCACGTGCTCCAAGGGCGTAAGGGGGATTTCAGCGACGGCCGCTTGTTTGCCGATGACGCTTGACCAGGCGCGAATATCGTCGATCGCGCCGGCTCCTGCTGTAAGGGCCTGTTTGAGCGTGGAAATTGCGCTCTCATCGCGAAGTTCTGCGCCGCGCCCGTCCATGGCCCCCCAAAGACTCACGCGCCCTCGTGCTGCCCGACGCAAACGTGAGTTTCATCGTCGCGCAGCCCCATATTGCGCGAACGAATAAGACATTAAATCATAGGTTGTATTCGGTCAATTTGAGAAATGCCGGCGGATGGTCCGTTACTTCCGCTGCGGGAAACCGTAGTTTGCCGCGGTCGGAGATCGCCATGCTCATAAGCGCGCCCAAGAAAGAAGTCCGTAGCTGGACGACGGACAGCCGTCGTTGGGCGAACTATGTGCCGCGCGAAGGCGACATCGTCATTGCGACGGCCCCGAAATGCGGCACGACATGGACGCAGCAGATCGCGAGCCTGCTCGTTTTCCAGTCGCCGGCGCCGCGCGAGATCCAGAACACCTCGCCGTGGATCGATTTCCGCCTGCCGCCTGTCGACACGGTGATGTCGGCCATCGAAGCGCAGACCCATCGCCGGTTCCTGAAATCGCATCTGCCGTTCGATGCGATGCCGATCTACGACGAAGTAAAATACATCCATGTCGCGCGCGACGGGCGCGACGCGTTCATGTCGTGGCACAATCACACCAGCAACTACTCGCCTTTCGCGCGCGAGGCGCAAGGCAATGCCGGGCTTGCCGACGAGACGGTAGCGCGGCCCCTGCCGACCCCGCACGCCACGCCGCACGATCACTTCCAGGTCTGGATTGATGAAGCGCCCGATGTACGGCTGCGCGACGACTCGCCTGCCAACAACTTCTTCGCGCTGGAGCGCAGCTGGTGGGCGGAGCGCAAACATCCGAATGTCCTGCTTGTCCACTACAACGACATGAAAGCCGATCTCGACGGCGAGATGCGTCGCATCGCGCGGTTTCTGGATATCGATATCTCCGAAGAGGTCTGGCCCGGCCTGGTCAAGGCCGCGGGTTTCGAATTCATGCGCGAGAACGGCGCGACACTTCTGCCGCGCGCGGCGATGAGTTGGGACAAAGGTCACGAGCGCTTTATCAATCAGGGCACCAATGAGCGCTGGCGCACGGCGCTGACGCCGGAAGACATTGCGCGCTATCAGCAACGCGCGGCGGCGGAATTGTCGCCGGCGCTTATCTGCTGGCTCGAACAGGGCCGCCTGAAAGCCGGCGATCCCCAAAATAGCGGCGACTGAAAAGCCGGTTCGTTCTGCGGGCTCGCGCGCTTCCGCAGCGGAGCGTTTGTGCCACTTGTGCATCGTGCGATGCGCGGTTAGAGCCTTTGGCTTCCGCTATTCGAAGGTTTCTCCATGTCCATTCCAGAAGGCTTCGCGCCGTTCAAGCTCGCCATGGGTTTCGTTAACGTCAACGGCCCCCTTTACGGACGCTGGGACGGTACACATCTGTTGCTGGGCTTCCGTGTCGAGGAGCGGCACTGCAATCCCGGAATGGTCGCGCATGGCGGAATGATGTCGACGTTCGCCGACATGCTTCTGCCGATCGCATCGCGGTTTCAGAGCAGGATGGATATGGGCTTTCTGCCGACGGTTAATCTGAGTTGCGATTTTCTCGCCCCGTCGCCCCTCGGTGCGTGGGTCGAAGGGCGCGCAGAGGTCGTTCGCAAGACGAAGAATCTTCTGTTCGCGCAGGGCATCGCGACCGCGGATGGGGAACCTTGTTTGCGCGCCAACGGAATCTTCAAGATCACCGCGCCACGCACCGGTGCCAATGTGCCGGACTTTTCGATAAAGTCGCTGTTCGACTTCAAGGATTGACGCGATGTCAGAGGTCCCCGCGACTCCGGAAGAACCGAAGAAGGTGGAAGGCGAGATCTTGCCGCCCGGCACGCTGCCGCCAAAGGACGCACGCTGGAAATTCATTCGCGACGTCGCGGTGTTCGAACTCAAGCTGACGATCAACAACTTCCACAACTTCTTCCAGGTGCCGCTGACGATCGCAGTCGCGCTGTTCGACCTGATCTTCAAGCACGGCGAGGAAGGGTCCCGCTTCTACTGGCTCGTCGAGCAGGGCCGGATGATCGACGACCACATCGACATCTACAGCATCATCGAACATCGCGAGCGCGGGCTGAACAGGGACTTCACGGTTGATGCCGTGCTCGCGCGCGTCGAAGGTGTGATCAAGCGCGAATACGAAAAGGGCGGCACGGCCGCCAGCGTCAAGAACGCCGTCGACCGCGCGCTCGATGAGATGCAGTCACGCACGGCACCGACGGCAGCGAAAGCACAGCAGGCAGCGGATAAAGCTGCCGAAGCCGTCCGCGAGGCAGCGGAGCGGTTTCGGTCCAAAACCGGCAATGGCAACAGCGAGCCGCCACCTGAGGCCTAAGCGTTCAGAAAGCCCTCGAGCACGTTGACCGTGTTCACGCCGAGCTTCTCGACGTTGTAGCCGCCTTCGAATACGAACAGGGTCGGCAGCTTGAACTGCGCGATCGCTTCGCCGAGATGCAGATAGTCGTCCGTGCGCAGGCGGAAACGTGCGATGGGGTCGTCGATGAAGGTGTCGAGGCCGAGCGAGATCAGCAGGACATCCGGCCCGAAGGCTTCGACCTTCTTGCGTGCTGCGTCGAACGCGACGGAATAGTGCGGCCAGTCGGTGCCTGCGGGCAGGGGCAGGTTGACGTTCTTCTCCTCGCCCGGTCCGGCGCCGTGCTCATCCGCGAATCCGAGGAAATGCGGAAATGCATAGTGCGGATCGGCATGGATCGAACAGAAGAACACGTCGGCGCGGTCGTAGAAGATCGCCTGTGTGCCGTTGCCGTGATGATAGTCGACATCGAGGATCGCCGGCCGCATGCCGGCATCGACGAACGACTGTGCCGCGATGGCGATGTTGTTGAGATAGCAGAATCCGCCGAACACATCGGCGGCGGCGTGATGGCCCGGCGGACGCGCGAGCGCGAAAGCGCTGCGGTCGCCGTCGCGGATTGCCTGCGCGGCGGAAAGCGCGATGTTCACCGCCGCGTGCGCCGCTTCCCAGGTGCCGTTCAGGATCGGTGTGCCGGCATCGAAGACGAACGTGCCGAGACGTGACTCGATATCCGGCGCGCGCCGCGCCTGCATCCCCGGCGCGGGCCAGCGTGACGGCAACGCGGCATGTGCATCGGTGCCATAAGCTTTCTGCCATTCGGCGAACGCTTCGCCGAGGAACCCCACCATCTCCGGATCGTGCACGCGCAGCACGGGCTCCATGCCGAACTCGCGCGGCGCGAGGATCGGGCCAAGCTTGCGTTCTTCCAGTCGCATGCGCACCGCTTCGACGCGCGCCGGCATCTCCACGGCGGGTGTCAGCTTGCCGGCTTCGAATTCTTCCGTCGGCACGTGGCCAAGATGCGTCGGCGCGTAGAAGGTCTTCATTCAGCCAGCTTGAAGCAGGATCGCGCCCACCGCAATCACGATGGCGGCGGCCCAGCGCCGCGCGGTCATGCGTTCGCCGAGTAAACTCATCGCCAGCGCGGTTCCGAACAGCACGCTGGTCTCGCGCAACGCGGCGATCTGCGCCGTCGCGCCGTAGCGATAGGCAAGCATCGCGGAGCCGTAGGTGGTGATGGAAAGCGCGCCGAGCAGAACGCCGAGTTTCCACTGCCGCCGCGCTTCGATCACAACGGCGCGGCCGCGAATGCCGGGTGCGGTGATGAGCACGCAAAATCCATGCGCCACGAAGAACCACAACACGTAAGTGAACGGCTGGGCGACCGACCGCACGCCGCTGGCATCGATCAGCGTGTAGCAGCCGATGGTGAAGCCGGTTCCGAGCGCATACATCAGCCCTTCGCGCGCACCTTCGGTGGCGCGATGCGAGACCCCGATGGCGATGACGCCGCCGCACACCAGCAGGATGCCGATCATCTCGATCAGCGGCGGCTGCTCGCGCAGAATGAGGATCGCGCCGAGTGCGGTGAACAAAGGCCCCGTGCCGCGCGCGACCGGATAGACCGCGGAGAACGCGGCACTCTCATAGGATTTCACCAGAAGCAGTTCATACAGCGCGTGCACCAGCGCGGTTCCGAACAGGAACCAGATGGCGCGGCCCTGCGGCAGCGGAACAAAGAACAAGGCCGGCGCCACGATGATCGACGAGAAAACGCCGATCAAAAGCCGCATCGCATATTTGTTCTCCGCGCGCTTCGTCAGGATGTTGACGACGGCGTGCACGACCGCGGAAAGCAGGATGAGGGAAAGTGCGATGGTCACGATGGAGAACGAAACGATTGCGGGCGAACTTCGTTATCACAAGGTAGAGCTTTGAACAGGGTAGAAGCCATGGCGAAGAATGAAACCAGGCACGATTTGAGGGAAGGTTTGCCGGGCAAGGGCGGCGCTGTCCCGGCATCCGACCTCGTCGAGGATCGCGAAGGCAATCTGGCCGCGCGCCCCGACCTGAAGACGGAAAAGAATGAAATTCTGACGCCGGATTCCGATCGCAAGGTGCCGCTGGGTCAAACGACCTCCGGCTGAAGCTCTGGATTACGGGGCCGGTTTTCGCGCAAACTTCCCAGGCAATCGCGCGCGGGAACCGGCCCTTGTTGTTGAATGAAGATCTGATCGGCGTTCCAGGCGGGCGCTGGAAGCTGCAAACCCCGGCGCTGGTCGTCGATCTCGATATCCTTGAGCGCAATATCGCGCGCATGGCTGACCACGCGAAACGCCATAACATCGCGCTTCGCCCACATGCCAAGACGCACAAATCCGCCGAGATCGCCAAGCGCCAGATGGCGGCGGGCGCTCTGGGCATTTGCTGCGCCAAACTGGGCGAAGCAGAAGCGCTCGCGGACGGCGGTGTCGAATCCATCCTTCTGACATCGCCCGTCGTGACCGACGGCGGCATCAGGCGGCTGATGGCGCTCAATGCGCGCATGCAGGAATTGATGGTCAATTGCGACAACGTCGAGATCGCGACGCGGCTGAACGCGGCGGCGGGCGCGAGCGGCAAGACTCTCAAGGTCTTCGTGGACATCGATCCCGGGATGGGCCGCACCGGCATTCGTCCGGACAAGGCGTTGCCGCTTGTCCAGTACGTGGCCGAAGCACCGCATCTCGAATATGCCGGCCTTCAATGCTATGCGGGCCAGGTGCAGCACATAGAATCGCCGAACCAGCGTCGCGATGCCTCGCTCTCCGCGCTCAAGGAACTGGCAGGTCTGCGCGATGCGTTGAAGGAGAAAGGCCTTGCCCCGAAAATTCTGTCCGGCGGCGGCACCGGCACGTTCGACATCGATCCCGATGCGCGCACGCTCACCGAATTGCAGGTCGGCTCCTACGTGTTCATGGATCGTCAGTACAATGACGTTTGGACGAAACCGGGCGACCGCCCGCCGTTCGAGACGTCGCTGTTCGTGCAGACCACGGTCATCAGCGCCAATCGCACCGGGCTCGTGACCACGGACGCAGGCTTGAAATCCTTCGCGACCGACGATGGCGTTCCGGTGATCGCCCATGGCGCGCCGCCGGGGGCCGTATACTTCTTCTTCGGCGACGAGCAGGGCGGCGTCATATACTCCGAGGACGCGCAGAAGCTTCGCTGGGGCGATTCCATCGCCTGCGTGGTCCCGCACTGCGATCCGACCGTGAATCTCTACGACCGCTACCACGCGGTACGGGGAGACACGCTGGAGGCGATCTGGCCTGTGGATGGGCGGGGAAAATCCGCCTGATTCCTGCCCCATTTGGGCAGGGAACCTGACAACTCCGTTCATGCAGGGTTCAGCCGAGAAGCGCCATTGTGCGTTTCGAAGGTGAGGGCACGGAATTCACACGGAGACGATCATGAAGAAAATCACGAAACTCGCTTTGGGTGCGCTGATGCTGGCCGGTACGGCCGCGACAGTCGGCACCACGCCGGCAAGCGCCGGTGTTTCGGTTGGTATCGGCATCGGCGGTCCTGGCTACTATGCCGGATACGGCCCGGGCTGGCATTGCGGCCGCTGGCACTACAATCCCTATCGCTGCGGCTACGGCGCCTACTATGACCCGTACTACTATGACGATGCCTACTATGATGGCCCGGTGTTCATCGACGGCGTCTGGTTCAACGGCCCGCTGCGTTGGCGCTGGTACGGTGGTGGCCGTCAGTTCTGGTACCACGGTGGATGGCGCACGGGAACGGGCTGGCATTCCGGCGGCTTCCATGACCACGGCTGGAGCCATCATCCGACCGTGGGACATTGGGGTGGTGGCGCGCACTTCGGCGGCGGCGGAACCCACTTTGGCGGTGGCACACATTTCGGTGGCGGCACGCACTTCGGCGGTCATCCGACACTAGGCCATTCCATGGGCGGTGGCTCGCACTTCGGTGGCGGCAGTCATCACCACTAACGCCATGACGCGTGCCTTGCGTTAGGCATGCACATCCGGCGCGGCTGTCCCCCGGCCGCGCCGGTCCTTTTTTGGCTATCCGTATTGAGGATTAAACGATGAGGACGATTGCGAAAGCAGCGCTCGGCGTTTTGATGCTCACGGGTGCAACGCTTTCCATGGCGGCACCCGCGTCGGCATATCCCGGTATCTCGTTCGGGTTCGGCGGACCGGATTATGTGTTTGTGGATCCGTGCGATTACTACGACTACTACGACGCTGCGCCGCCCTGGGGCCTGCCGCCTGACTACTGCGATTATCCGGTCTTTTTCGAGCCGGTGTTTTACGACGGTATCTGGTATCGCGGCCCGATCTATTATCGCTGGACTCACGGGCGCCGCCTGTTCTGGCTGAATGGCGGATGGCGTTCGGATGAATGGCGCGGCGGCCCGCGGCCCAACATCACATGGCAGGACCGCGGCGGCTGGAATCACGGATTCCGTCCGGGAATGAACCGCGTTCGCCCGGGACCGCGGCCCTGGATCGGGCATCGTCCGATGGGCGGCGCGCCGCACTTCCGCGGCGGCCACCCCCGTGGATTTGGGGCACGGTAGGCGGGCCGTGGGAACTCATGCATAGTTGCTGCAGCAGGCGCGTTGCCGTGCAAACAACGATGTCGATTGTCGAGGGGCTATTTGGGAACGTCAGCCGGCGCGTTCAGCCGGCGTAACAGGAGGTACGATGAAGACTTTTGTGAGAACTGCGATTGCCACTGCGGCGCTGGCCGGAGCGGCATACTTTGCATCGACGCCGGCAAACGCCGGCGTGAGTTTCGGCATCAATATCGGCATACCGGTAGCGGTGCCCGGTGCGATCGGCTTCACCTATGACAGCGGTGGCTATTGCGACGACTGGGGTTGCCCCGACGAATACTGGGACATGCCGGTGTACTACGGCCCGGTCTTCTATGACGGCCGCTGGTTCAACGGCCCGGTCTATTATCGCGACTGGCGCGGCGAGCGCTGGTACTGGGTGCGCGGCGGATGGCGTCGCGACGAATGGCGCGGCCCGCGTCCGCGCTGGTGGAAGGGCAATTACAAATACGGTCCCGCGCTCGGATACAATTTCTATCTCGGCAATGGATTCCGTCATGACCGTGACCGCTACTGGCGCGGCAATGACTGGCGTCCGGGTCGCGACTGGGATCGTAATCGCTGGCGCGACGGCCATGGTCCGTGGATGCACCCCGACAATGATCGCGGCTCGAACCGTGATCGCGACGACCGCGGTGGACCGGGCAACGATCGTGGCTCCAACAATGGCCCCAATGGCGGCCAGGGCTGGCTCGGTCATGGCACCGACAACGACAAGGGCAACGCCGGCGGCAACAACGGTGGCGGCAAAGGCGGCGGTGGCAGCATGATGGGCGGCGGCGGCTCCATGCAGGGCGGCGGCGGCAGCATGATGGGTGGCGGATCGATGTCCGGCCCGAAAGGCGGCGGCCAGAACTCCGGCAACGGATCGGGCAACAGCAACTCGTCCGGCTCGAGCAATGGCTCCGGCGACAAGCCCAAGCACAAGAGCCACGACAACAACGGAAATGGCAACGGCGGCAACTAGTCGCCGAATCCGTCACTGAAGATCGGCCCCGGTGCGCAATCGCCGGGGCCTTTTTCTTTTAGCCAAGGGATGGCGGAAAGCCTGAAATTTTCGGCCTGTTTGCTCACGTTTTTGCGCAATTGGCCGCGCTGGCTTGACCCAATGGTTTCCCCTGATAGCTTCCGCGCGATTTTTGAGCAGACCCTCCGATGAGCCGCGAACGGCCCAACGATCTCGGCGCATTCTGGCTGCCTTTCACGCCCAACCGCGATTTCAAATCGCGTCCGCGCATGCTCGCGCGCGCCGAGGGGATGTACTTCTACGACGAAGACGGACGCGCGCTGCTCGACGCGTGTTCGGGCCTGTGGTGTTCGAATCTGGGTCATGGCCGCAAGGAGATCGCCGAGGCGATTTCGAAAGCGGCACACCAGCTCGACTTCGCGCCGACGTTCCAGTTCTCGCATCCGCCGGCGTTTGAATTAGCAACACGTATTGCCTCGCTCGCGCCGGAAGGCATGGATCACGTCTTCTTCGTCAATTCCGGATCGGAAGCCGCCGACGGCGCACTGAAACTGGCGCGTGCTTACTGGCAGAAGAAAGGTCAGGGCGGACGCTTCCGCTTGATCGGTCGCGACAAGGGTTATCATGGCGTGAACTTCGGCGGCATCTCCGTCGGTGGTCTCGCCAACAACCGCAAGCCCTATGGTCCACTTCTTCCGGGTACGGACGATCATCTGCCGCTGCCCTATGACCGCGCGACGATGGCGTTCACGCGGGGTTACCCTGAGAAGGGTGCGGACTATGCCGACGCGCTAGATGGGCTGGTCGCATTGCATGGCGCAGAAACGATCGCGGCTGTGATCGTGGAGCCGATGTCGGGCTCCGCCGGCGTCTTTGCGCCGCCGAAGGACTATCTCAAGCGCCTGCGCGCCGCCTGCGACCGCCACAACATCCTGCTGATCTTCGATGAAGTCATCACCGGCTTCGGCCGTGTCGGCGCCGCGTTTGCCGCCGAACGATATGGTGTAACGCCGGACATCATCACTTTTGCCAAAGGCGTAACCAACGGTGCCGTGCCGATGGGTGGCATGATCGTCAGCAACGCGGTGCACGAGGCCTTCATGCAGGGCCCCGCGCACGCCATCGAACTGTTTCACGGCAACACGTATTCCGGTCATCCGCTTGCGTGCGCGGCGGGCATCGCGTCGCTCGATCTCTATCGCGATGAGAACCTGTTCACGCGCGCCCGCAAGCTCGAAACGTGCTTCGAGGACGCGGTGCACAGCCTGAAAGGTGCTGCGCGCGTCGTCGACATCCGCAACTGCGGCCTCGCCGCCGGCATCGATATCGAGCCGGACCCGCAGGCCGTCGGTCTGCGCGGCTACAAGGCGATGCAGCATCTGTATCACGACGAAAATATGGTCGTGCGCGTATCGGGCGACACGATTGCGTTGGCGCCCGCGCTGATCGCTTCAGAATCCGATATAACCCGCATGGTGGATGGCGTGCGCGCCGTTCTCGCGCGGCTCAACTAGAGAGAGGAAGTCCCCCATGCGCGTTGGTGTGCCGAAGGAAATCAAGAACCACGAATATCGCGTCGGCATGATCCCCGCCGCCGTGCGCGAACTCACCTCGCGCGGCCACGAAGTGTTCGTGGAGACGATGGCCGGCGACGGCATCGGTCTTTCCGATGAGATGTACACCCGCGTCGGCGCCAAGATTCTGAAGACGGCCGACGAAGTGTTCGCCAATGCCGACATGATCGTGAAGGTGAAGGAGCCGCAGCCGGTCGAGATCAAGCGCCTCACGCCGAAGCACACGCTGTTCACCTATCTCCATCTGGCGCCCGATCCGGAGCAGACCAAGGGCCTGCTCGATTCCGGCGCGGTTTGCATCGCGTATGAAACGGTGACCGACGCGCGCGGCGGTCTTCCGCTGCTGGCGCCGATGAGCGAAGTCGCGGGCCGCATGTCGATCCAGGCCGGTGCGCATTCGCTCGAGAAGGCGCAAGGCGGACGCGGTGTGTTGCTCGGCGGCGTGCCGGGCGTTCCGGCCGCGAAGGTTGTTGTGCTCGGCGGCGGCGTCGTCGGCACCAATGCTGCGCGCATGGCGATGGGCCTTGAGGCACATGTCACGATCCTCGACGTCTCGCTGCATCGCCTGAACGAACTCGATCTTCAGTTCGGCGCGATGCTGAACACGATCTATTCGACCATCGACGCGGTGGAAGAGCATGTCACCGGCGCCGATCTTGTCATCGGCGGTGTGCTGCTGCCGGGCGCCGCGGCGCCGAAGCTCATCACCCGCAAGATGGTGAGCCAGATGAAGAAGGGCTCCGTCATCGTCGATGTCGCCATCGACCAGGGCGGTTGCGCGGAGACCAGCCACGCGACGACGCATGCCGATCCGACCTATGTCGTCGACGATGTCGTGCACTACGCGGTCGCGAACATGCCGGGCGGCGTTGCGCGCACCTCGACCTTTGCACTCAACAACGCGACGATGCCGTTCACCATCGCGCTCGCGCAGAAGGGTGCGGAGCAGGCGATGAAGGACAACGCGCATCTGCGCGCCGGTCTGAACGTCTACAAGGGCACGCTCACCTACGGCGCCGTCGCCGAAGCGCAGGGCTTGCCGTTCAAGACTGCCGAGAGCGTTCTGGGCATGTGATCTGACAGGCCGGGGACGGATCATGCCGCAATCACGCAGCTTGCGCTTCGTGGCGATTGCGACGGGAATCGCCGCCATCCTGATCGCGTCGCTTGCAGGTGTGATTGCATTCGGGACTGCCGCGCCGCCCGCGCATTCGATGGCGCCGCGGCAGCTCGATCTTTCCGGGCTGCCGGCGCTCAGCCGTTACACGGCGCGCGATGGTGCCCGGCTTGCTTACCGCTTTTACCCGGCCAACGGCAGCGAAGCGGTTATCCTTCTGCACGGTTCGGGAACGGAAAGCAGCGTGATGAATGCTGCCGCGAAGGTGCTGAACGCCGACGGCGTTGCGGTCTACGCGCCGGATTTGCGGGGGCATGGCGCTTCAGGGCGGCGCGGCGATATCGACTATATTGGCCAGCTCGATGACGACATTGCCGATCTCGCGGCGTTGGCGCGCAAGAACAGTCCCCGCGCGAAACTCACGCTGATCGGATTCTCCGGCGGTGGAGCCCTTACAATTCGTATCGCCGGCGGAAAATATGGCGGTTTGTTCGATCGCTATATCCTGATCGATCCGGCGATCGTTTATCCATCGCCGATTGCGAAGCCAAATGCCGGCGGATGGGCCACGCCCTATGTGCCGCGCATCGCGGGATTGATGGTGTTGAATGTGCTCGGCATTCATGCCTTTGACGGTCTGACGGCGATTGTATTCGCGGTTCCGCCGAACCGGCCGAACATGACGGCGTCTTACTCCTTCCGTCTGGCGATGAACCTCAACAGCGCCGGATATTTCGAAGCGCTTCAACGTACAAAGAGGCCGATGGCATTGATCGCCGGTGCCGCCGATGACCAGTTCTATGCCGGCAAGTACGCGCCCGCGTTTAAGCCGGCAAAGCCGGACCTCCTCGTCCGGCTCGTTCCCGGCATGGATCACGTCGATATGATCTCAAAGCCGCCCGCTTTGGCCGCGCTGCGTGAGGCTTTCGATACGCTGCGGCACTAACGGTTTGGGACCTTTGAGGTTCAATCTGATTGGTGGCAAGCTTCGGGCATGAAGCTCGAACGCCTGCCGCCCATTCGCTCGTCGCTTAAGCCGAGCAATCATCCCTATCTCAACGGCGCGTGGACCCCGCTGATGGAGGAGGTGAACGCCTTCGATCTCGATGTGATCGAAGGTGCGATCCCGCGCGACATCGATGGCATCTATCTGCGCAACACCGAGAACCAGGTGCATCAGCCGCTTGGCCGTTATCATCCGTTCGATGGCGACGGAATGATCCACCAGATCAGTTTCCGCGACGGCCGCGCGAATTATCGCAACCGCTTTGTGCGCACGCGCTGCTTTCAGGCGGAGCAGGAAGCGAATGAGTCCCTCTGGGGTGGTCTTGCCGATCCTCCGGCGTTGTCGAAGCGTCCCGGCTTTGGCGCGCACGGTTCGCTGAAGGACAACGCTTCCACCGACATCGTCGTGCACAACGGCCGCGCGCTGGCGACGATGTATCAGTGCGGCGAGGGCTATCGTCTCGATCCCGAGACGCTCGACACGCAGGGGCCGGAAGGCTGGGTGCCGCTCGACGGAATCTCCGCGCATCCGAAGCTGGATGAGACGACCGGCGAATTGATGTTCTTCAACTATTCGAAGCACGCGCCGCATCTGCACTACGGTGTGGTTGACAGAGACAACCGGCTCACGACCTATCAGCCGATCCCACTCGCGGGGCCGCGCTTGCCGCACGACATGGCGTTCACGGAGCACTATTCGATCCTGAACGACATGCCGCTGTTCTGGGATGCGGAGCTGCTGAAGAAGAACGTTCACGCCGCGCGCCTGCACAAAGGCATCCCTTCGCGTTTCGCGATCGTGCCGCGCCACGGCGGTGCGGTGCGCTGGTTCGAGGCATCGCCGACCTATGTGCTGCATTGGGTGAACGCGTATGAGCAGGGCGATGAGATCATCCTGGACGGCTATTTCCAGGAAGAACCGGAGCCCAAGCCGCGCGACGACGCACCGCCGGGCTATGCGCATATGATGGCCTATCTCGATGAATACAGCTTCAAGCCGAAGCTGCATCGCTGGCGGTTCAATCTGCGTGACGGAACGACGAAGGAAGAGCGCCTCGACGACGCGATCCTCGAATTCGGCTCGATCAACGGGCGCGTGGGCGGGCGGCCGTATCGCTATGCCTATTCGACGCTCGCCGAACCAGGCTGGTTTCTGTTCAATGGTTTTGCACGCAACGACCTGCAAACCGGCGCGCGCACGGAATATCGCCTTTCACCCAACCGCTTCGCCAGTGAAGCGCCGTTCGCGCCGCGCATCGGTGCCACGCGCGAAGACGACGGCTATCTGGTGAGCTTTGTCACAGACGAAAACTCAGGCACGTCGGAGTGTATTCTGCTGGACGCCGCGCATATCGAAGATGGGCCGGTCGCTCGCATCGCGCTGCCGCACAAGATCTGCAGCGGCACGCATGCCTGCTGGGCGAGCCGCGAGCAGCTTCGCGCCTAGTGTTTCGGAAACCAGGGAATGAAGCCGTGCGTGCGACGGATGTACTCCGCATATTCCGGCCGCTTGCTCATGCGCCCTTCGACGGTCGGCGCGCCGCTCCAGCTGGTGAGCAGGAAGCTGATCAGTGCCGGTGAGATCAGGATAATGATCACATACCCGGATTCCGATGCGATCAGGAACAAGCCCCACCACACCAACGCATCGCCGAAATGGTTCGGGTGGCGCGTGTATTTCCACAGCCCGGTGTCCAGAACCTTGCCCTTGTTCTGCGGATTGTTCTTGAAGCGCGCGAGCTGCCAGTCGGCGACGCTCTCGAACAGGAAGCCCACCAGAAACAGGCACAGGCCCATTTTGCTCAGGGTCCCGATGATGCCCGAACCGCTCCACTGACCGAGTTGCACCGGCAGCGACACAATGAATTGCAGGGCGAACTGCAACGCAAAAACGTAGAGCAGCGATGCCGCGGCGAAATCCATGCCGCGCTTCGCTTGGATCCCGCCGAGCAGCTTGTCGTATCGCGGATCGCGGCCGTTCCTGCGCCAGCGCCAAAGCAGGTAGAACCCAAGGCGCAACGCCCATGCTTCGCAACAGCCCATGAGCAGCCAGTCGCGGGGTTGCGGGGGCGGGCTTTCAAAGAAGGCGAGGAGGCCCAGCAGGCCGAGGCCGAAAGCCCACCAGCAGTCGATGAAGCTCACGTCCTTGAGACGGAGCGCAATGAGCCACAGCACCACGAAGCACGCGGCGGAGATAAACGCATTGAGGCCGATGAATGCGATCATTTGTCGGGCGGGTTACAGGAGGTGTCGCCGTCGGTGCATTTGAGCTGCGCCTCGAGCTCTTTAACGCGCGCTTTCGTCTTTTCCGTCTGGCACATGGTCTCGACCATCGGGTGCATCGTGCCGCCCATGCTTAGATTTGTGTCGAACGCGCACTCCGCATCGCGCCATGCGAGCCATTTGCGCTCGGCATCTTTCAGAAGCGTCTGGTCGGTCGCGTTGTAGCGCGGCAGCATCTTGCGATAGAGCGCGTTCAGCGCGTCGTCAGCCTTCTTGAAATCCTGTCCCGCGCACACATCCATGTCGTACTGCGTGACGGAGGCCGGATCGCATTTTGGTTCCTGTTGGCGAGCGGCGCCGGCGGCGTGGGCATTGCTCATGACAGACGCCGCAAACACAAGGGCCGCCGCAATGCGCATCAGATCGTCGCTCCGCCGTCGCAGACGATGGTCTGGCCCGTTGTGAACGACCCGGCCTTCGATGCCAGGAATACAGCGGCGCCCGCGATCTCGTCCGGCTCGCCGATGCGGCGCAGCGGTGCCCCGGCGGTGGAACGCTTCAACGTTTCCGGATTGTCCCACAGCGCTTTCGCAAAATCGGTCTTGATAAGGCCCGGCGCGATGCAGTTGGCGCGGATGTTGTGCGGGCCGTACTCGACCGCGATGTTGCGCGCGAGTTGCATGTCCGCCGCCTTGGAGATGCAATAGGCGCCGAGCACCGGCGAGCCGCGCAGACCGCCGATCGACGACACGATGATGATCGAGCCGTCCTTTCGCTCCACCATCTCCGGCAGCACGAGCTGCGCGAGCCAATGGTTGGAGCGGATGTTCGCGCCCATGATCTTGTCGAACGCCTCGTCGGGGATTCCCATCTGCGGCCCGTAGTACGGATTGAGCGCCGCGTTGCAGACGAGCACATCGATGCGGCCCCACTTCGCGCGCGTCTTGGCAACGAGCTGTTCGAGCTGCTCTTTGTAATTGATGTTCGCGGGGATCGAGATCGCGGCCTCGCGGCCCTGCGCCTTGTTGATG
>Ga0335075_10002393_pt1 | contig 30250 bp, 32 predicted proteins | sample Lox_Sample_24_FD_206723 | JGI IMG/M metagenome (GOLD analysis project Ga0335075, IMG submission 206723) | Soil microbial communities from Loxahatchee National Wildlife Refuge, Florida, United States - Lox_Sample_2.4 | ecosystem: Environmental > Terrestrial > Soil > Wetlands | place: USA...
AACAACTGGCGGAACTTTAACTGGCCGCTTTTCCGCCACCCGCTTCACCGGCCCATCGAGCACACACTACACTAATACTTATGATCCAGACTCTCTTCGGCAGCCTCGAAGAACCGCCGAAACAAGGCCTTCTCGACCGCATGAGGCAGGCCGTCTCGCGCACCCGCGCGGGCCTCGAGGAGCGCGTCAGCAACGTCCTCGCCCTCACCCGCGCCATCGACGAGTCCGCCCTCGAAGACCTCGAGATTTCCCTCATCGCCTCCGACATTGGCGTCAACACCACGTCGGAGATCCTCGCCTCACTCCGCGAGCGCGCCCAACGCCAGCAAATCCAGAACGGGGCCGAGCTCAAATCTCTGCTCAAGTCCGAGCTCAAGTCCATCCTCGACGATCAGCACCGCCCGCCGCGCGCCGTCGCCGCTCCGCCCGAAGTCATCCTCATGGTTGGCGTCAACGGCACCGGAAAAACCACCACCAGCGGCAAGCTCTCCGCCTTCTTCCGCGCACAGGGCAAGTCCGTCCTCCTCTGCGCCGCAGACACCTTCCGCGCCGCCGCCATCGAGCAGCTCGAGGTCTGGAGCCAGCGCAGTGGCGTCGAGCTCATCAAGTCTCGTCAGGGCGGAGATCCATCTGCCGTGCTCTTCGACGCGCTCAACGCCGCTAAAGCTCGCGGCGTTGACTACCTCATCGTCGACACTGCCGGGCGCCTCCACACCAAGGACAACCTCATGGCCGAGCTCGAAAAAATGCGCCGCATCACCCAGCGCTTCATCCCCGACGCTCCCCACGAAGTCCTGCTCATCCTCGACGCCACCACCGGACAAAACGGCCTCCAGCAGGCGCGCCTCTTCACCGAGTCCGCCGGAGTCACAGGCATCGTCCTCACCAAGCTCGACGGCACCGCAAAGGGCGGCATCGCCATCGCCATCGCCCGCGAGCTCAAGCTCCCAGTCCGCTACGTCGGCGTCGGCGAAAAAATCGACGACCTGCTCCCCTTTGACAGCGAGGCCTTCGTCGATTCATTGTTGGAAGCCTGATGGCCGTACTGCCCGAACACGAAGTCGCCGCGCTCGCCGATCACCGCTTCATGCGCCGCGCCCTCGACCTCGCGCACCAGTCCGTCGGACTCGCCTCACCCAACCCCGCCGTCGGCTGCGTGCTCGTCAAGCACGATGACATCATCGGCGAAGGCTTCCACTCCTACGACCAGCGCGACCACGCCGAAGTCGTCGCTCTCAAGGCCGCCGGCCCCAACGCCAAAGGCGCAACCGCCTACGTCACCCTCGAGCCGTGCAGCCACTCCGGACGCACCGGCCCCTGCGCCGACGCGCTCATCGCCGCCCACGTCGCTCGCGTCGTCGTCGCCACCGGCGACCCCAACCCAGCAGTCAACGGACAAGGCATCGCCCGCCTCCGCGACGCCGGAATCACCGTCGACGTCGGCCCGCTCGCGCAGGAAGCCCGCGACCTCAACGACGGCTTCGCCCGCTACATCCGCACCCGCATGCCCTTCCTCACCCTCAAGGCCGGCCTCTCGCTTGACGGACGCATCGCACCAGCCCCAAATCCAGCCCCCGACACGCGCTCCACGCCCGTCATGCTCACCAGTGCCGAGTCGCAGGCCGAAGTCCATCGCATGCGCCACGCCTCCGACGCCATCATCACCGGCATCGGAACCGTCCTCGCCGACAACCCTCTGCTCACCGACCGCAGCAACCTCCCGCGCCGCCGCCCGCTCCTGCGCGTCGTCCTCGACTCCACCCTCCGCCTGCCACTCGACTCGCGCCTCGTCTCCACTGCCAACGACGACCTCATCGTCTTCTGCACCACGCCGAGCGCCGAGCGCCGCCGCGCCCTCGAAGCCCTCCACATCCACGTCGAGCAGCTCACTCCAGAACCCGGCACAACGCGCCTCTCACTCCCGCATGTCCTCACGCGCCTCGGAGAAATGCAGCTCACCTCCGCCATGCTCGAAGGCGGATCGCAGCTCAACGCCGCCGCGCTCCCTCACGCCGACAAGCTCACCCTCTTCTATGCGCCGCTCTTTCTCGGATACTTCGCCGTCCCCCTCATCCACACCAGCACCAGTATCCCGCTCAACCCCGTCCGCACCGCCGTCACGCCCTTCGGCCCCGACCTCCGCCTCGAAGCCTGGCTCCACGACCCCTGGTCCACCAACTAGTAGCCCTCGCGGACTCCTCGCTAACCCCTAATCCCTATTAGCTGTCCCCTCCCCCGCTGTACCCTAGATCTATGTTCACCGGCATCATCCAGGAAACCGGCTCAATCCTCTCCATCGCCGAACGCAACGGAACCCGCCGCGTCGCCGTCGCCGCGCCCACGCTCGCGCCGCGCCTCCACACCGGAGACAGCATCGCCGTCAGCGGAGTCTGCCTCACCGCCCTCGACATCGGGCCCGACCGTTTCCACGCCGACCTCGCCGCCGAAACCGTCGCCCGCACCTCGCTCACACGCCTCGCCCCCGGCTCCATCGTCAACCTTGAGCTGCCCACGCCCGCCGGAACCCCGCTCGGCGGCCACATCGTCCAGGGCCACGTTGACTCTACCGGAACCCTCCTCGCCCTCGATCCCGTCTCGCCGTCTGCCGACCCCGCCCTCACCGACTGGCGCCTCCAGGTCGAAATCCCCGAGCCTACCCGCCCCTACCTCGTCGAAAAAGGCTCCATCGCCATCGAAGGCATCAGCCTCACCATCGCCGCCTGGGACGGACGCGTCTCCACCGTCGCCATCATCCCCCACACCTACGCCTTCACCAACCTGCACACCCTCACGCCCGGCTCGCCCGTCAACATCGAACCCGACGTGCTCATCAAGCTCGCCCTCCAGCGCACCCAACAACCCGCCTTCGAACTCACCGTCGACTACCTCATCGCCAACGGCTACTAACGCTACCGTGCTCCTTGCACTGAATACCTACACACAGCACAAAACAAACGGTCATTCTGAGCGATTTTGCGCGACGAGTCGAAGAACCTGCGGTTTGACGGGTGCCCCACATCTCGAAGAGATGTGGGAAAGAATCAACCTCTCGACTCCACAAACCTCCAGCCTCGCATCGCGAGGCCCGGTGGAAGCACCGGCCTTAGGCTGGTGAATAAACTCTGAGAAACGGGGCTTTTAGCCCCGGCACTCCTCCTTATATATCCACACCCCGCCTCTCCTGCACATATCCTCACCCATCTCCCCATTTATTCAACAATCCAGTCAATAAATCAAAAATATCAAGTTTAATATTGACTTTTTTAATTACTTGCGCCATTATAATTTCGGTTTGCTGCTCCGGCGCAGACCAACACCGAGATGCCCGACACCCCCAAACCCGTATCCGACTGGCAGGAACTCACACGCCTCACCCAGGGACAACCCATCGTCATTGAGCGCATCCGCCTCGCCAAGTCCAACATCGCCATCGAAGGCGCCTTCGAGCTCCCCCAGCTCGCGCGCCTCTCTGCCGAGGACCAGGTCTTCGTCATCGCCTTTCTCCGCAGCCACGGATCCATCAAGGAAATGGAGCAGGTCTTCGGCGTCAGCTACCCCACCATCAAGGCCCGCCTCAACCGCATCTCCGGCAGCCTCGAATTCATCGACACCAACCCCGCGCCGCCCGCGCCCTCACGCAGCGACGTCATCGAACGCCTCCGCCGCGGCGAAATCTCCGCCGAAGACGCCATCCGCGAGCTCGAATCCAACCCTCCCCCACAGGAGCCACGCTCATGATTCCCTGGTCAGCTTCCATCCGTGTCCACTGGACCACCCCGCATCCAGCCGGCCTGCACGCCACGGCTCCGCGCACTCACCGCATTCGCCTCTGGATCCCGCTCTTCCTCGTGTGGCTCCTGCTGTTGCCGCTCGTCCTCGTCCTCTTTCCGTTCGTCGCATTGGCCGGCATTTTCGTCCGCGTCAACGCCCTCCGCCTCTACTCCGCGGTCTGGAGCATTCTCAACTCGCTCCGCCACACCTTGGTTGAAGTCCACTCACCCGCGGCCAACGTCCGTGTCCACCTGGCCTGAACGCCGCAATCTTTAAAGGAGTCATCCCCATGAACGACGATCGCAAATCCATCCTCGAAATGCTCGCTGCCGGAAAGATCACCACCGACGAAGCCGAGCGCCTTCTCGCCGCCCTCAACCCCAAACCCGCATCTTCAGCGGCCGATGCGCCCGACGCCTACGCTTCGCCGTCCGCCCCTGCGTCGGGCAAAGCAAAATCCCCCAAATACCTCCGCGTCCTCGTCGAAGCCGATGAGTCCACCACCGGCCTCCGCGGCGGACCCACCACCGTCAACGTGCGCGTCCCCATGCAGCTCCTGCGCGCCGGGGTTCGCCTCGCCGGACTCATCCCCCCGCAGGCCCACGACCAGCTCGATCAGGCCTTCAGCAAGCACGGCGTTCCCATCACCCTCTCGCAAATCAAGCCCGAGAACCTCGAGGAGCTCATCGATCACCTCGGCGATCTAACCGTCGACGTCGACGGCAAGGACGACAATAAGACCCGTGTCCGCGTCTTCTGCGAATAGCCCGTGCTTCCCGCCTTGCCTCCCCTGCACAAGGTTGTATAACGTGTGATCGGCGCTCCATCGCGTCGTTACAGCCTCACAGGAGGTCACACAGATGAAAGGCAGCTCCAAGGTCATCGAAGTTCTCAATGAAGCGCTTCACGAAGAGCTCGCAGCGATCAATCAATATTTTCTTCACGCGGAAATGTGCGAGAACTGGCACTATGGCCGCCTCGGCGATTTGATCAGGAAGCAATCCATCGGCGAGATGAAGCACGCCGAGGAGCTTATTGAGCGGATCCTCTTCCTGGACGGAATGCCGAATCTCACCAAGCACATCGATCTGACCATCGGCAAAAATGTGAGGGAGCAGATCGAGAGCGACCTGAAGCTTGAAATCAATGCCGTCGCCATGTACAACCGCGCCGTCGAGACCGCCCGGCAGGAAAGCGACAACGCCTCGCGTGAGTTATTTGAGCGCCTTCTCAAGGATGAAGAAGAACACGTCGATTTCCTTGAGGCCCAGGTTCACCAGATCAACGAGCTGGGCTACGAGCGCTATCTCAGCCAGCAGATCTCTGAAGACGAGTGAGCACCTTGAATTAGACAATCGTCGGTGGGTCGACAACGCTGGAATGCTTGGTATCTCACTCTTAACGCAAAGTTTGCGCCACGTGTGGATGTCTATGCGCCGACACACGCCCTCACTTACCGCTGGACTCCGCACCCCACTCAGGTCTTTAATCATGGGCAGGGAGCCACGCCCATGTGGCTGACGCATGAAGAATTCGGCCCCGAGCTCGCCTCGCTGCTCCGCCAAAGGCGATACCACGAGGCCGTCTGGTTCTGGCGCGCCGCGCGTCCCCTCGCGCAAATGACCGTGCCCTCCATCGACTCCCTCGTTCAGATTATGGAGACCGACCCGCCCTGCCTCGCCTTCCTCCGACCGCGTGAATTGTCTGAGGTTCAGGTCGCCGCCGGCTTCGCCGCGCTCGTCGGAGCCACAGGCCGCCTCGGCCGCTTCGTCAACCGCCATCTCCGCTGGCCGCACCTGCTCACAAAAGACGCCGCCGTCCGCAACCTGCTCTCTGCCTTCCAGAACGAGCAGCTCCTCGCCCGCATCCGCGCCGAGCACTCCGGCTCCCTCACTCGCGTCCGCGTCCAGAACTCCTGCGACGGAGCCTGCATCACCTGCCTGCTCGCCAGCTCACGCGACTTCCCGCTCGACCACTGCCCGCCCGTCCCCATCGTCGGCTGCATCAACCACAAGGACGGCTGCCGCTGCTCCATCACTGTCACCAGCGTCACGCCTCAGCACAGAGCACTCTCTAAATTGTTCTGATGGATTAGGATCCTATATCCGCCGCAAAGTCACCTCTGCGACCAACAGGAGCGCCCACAGCAGCCCGCACCAGAATGGCGCCGAAGGCGCATATGCCTGGACGGCCAGCGCCCTGGACGGTTAGTTCTCTTCCCCGATCTTCAGCACCGCCAGAAACGCCTCCTGCGGAATATCTACCTTCCCTATCCGCTTCATCCGCTTCTTGCCTTCCTTCTGCTTCTCCAGCAGCTTCCGCTTACGCGAAATATCGCCGCCGTAACACTTCGCCAGCACGTTCTTGCGCAGCGCGCTTACCGTCTCGCGCGCAATGATCTTTGACCCGATCGCCGCCTGAATCGCCACTTCAAACATCTGCCGCGGAATCAGTTCGCGCATCTTCGACACCAGCGCTCGTCCGCGCTCATACGCAAAGTCGCGATGCACAATGATCGACAGCGCATCCACTGGCTCGCCTGACACCAGAATGTCCAGCTTCACCATCGGAGAATCCCACGTCCCCGACAGGTGATAATCGAGCGACGCATACCCGCGCGACACGGACTTCAGCCGGTCATAGAAATCCAGCACAATCTCATTCAGCGGAAGCTCATACGTCAGCATCACCCGCGTCGACGTCACATACTCAAAATTCTTCTGCCGTCCGCGCTTCTCCTCCACCAGCTTCAAAATCCCGCCGACGTACTCCTCATTCGTCAGAATCATCGCCGTGATGACCGGCTCCTCGACCCTTTCAATCGTCGTTGGATCCGGCCAGCGCGAAGGGTTATCAACCTCCACCACCGTTCCGCCCGTCAACGTAATCATGTACCGCACGCCCGGAGCCGTCGTAATCAGGTCCAGGTCGAACTCACGCTCCAGCCGCTCCTGGATGATCTCCATGTGCAGCAGCCCCAGAAACCCGCACCTGAACCCGAACCCCAGGGCAACCGAGCTCTCCGGCTCGAAAAAGAACGACGAATCATTCAGCCGCAGCTTCTCCAGAGCATCGCGCAGCAGCGTGTGCTCGTGCGCGTCTACCGTGTACAGCCCGGCAAACACCATCGACTTGATGTCTTCAAATCCCGGCAGCGGGGCAGCCGCCGGCCGCTCATCCTCCGTCACCGTGTCGCCGACCTTCGTGTCCGCCACGTTCTTGATCGTCGCCACAAAAAATCCCACTTCGCCTGCCGACAGCTCATCGATCTCCACCGGCTTCGGCGTCAGAACCCCCAGCGAATCCACATCGAACACCTTGCCATTCGACATCAGCCGGATCTTCATTCCCTTGCACAGCTTCCCGTTCACAATCCTCGCCAACACAATCACGCCGCGGTACGCATCAAACCACGAGTCGAAAATCAGCGCCTGCAGCGGGGCCTCCGCGTCGCCAGCTGGCGGAGGCAGCCGCTTCACAATCGCCTCCAGAATCTCCGGCACGCCCTGCCCCGTCTTCGCGCTCACAGGAATCGCATCTGTCGCATCAATCCCCACCGCCTGCTCGATCATCTCCTGCGTCCGCACAATGTCCGCGCTCGGCAGGTCAATCTTGTTGATAACCGGAATCACCTCTAGCCCGTGGTTGATCGCCAGATATGCATTCGCCAGCGTCTGCGCCTCCACGCCCTGCGACGCATCTACCACCAGCAGTGCCCCTTCGCACGAGGCCAGCGACCGCGACACTTCGTACGAAAAATCCACGTGCCCCGGCGTATCAATCAGGTTCAGCTGATACGTCTCGCCATCCTGCGCCTTGTACACCATCCGCACCGAGTGCGCCTTGATCGTGATCCCCCGTTCGCGCTCCAGGTCCATCGCGTCCAGCACCTGCGCTTGCATCTCGCGCGCCGTCAGCGAGCCCGTCAGCTCCAGCAAACGGTCAGAGAGCGTCGATTTGCCATGATCGATGTGCGCAATAATGGCGAAATTTCGTATGTGCTTATTGTCCATGTAAAAGAAAGGCAGCGCGCCTTCTGCGCGCATCGTGCAATCCGCGGAAGTCTCTGCTCCAATGCCCCAGTTTATCATCGCAATACACGCGTATTCGGGGTTGCCCGCGGCCCGCAAACCCATACAATAACCACAGGGCGCAGGTTCACCAAGCTCCGTCGCTCCCGTCTTACACACATACCCATGGTTGTTTCCCGAGCCCTGTTTACCCTTGCCTTTGCCGCACTGCTGCCCATTGCCGCGACTTCAGCCGCCAGCGCTCAATCCCCTCCGCCCGCCGCATCGCAGTCGTCCGCGCAAACTGAGTCCGCACAGCAGCGCCGCGTCGAGCAGGTCATCAAGGACGTCGAAGCTGCCTACCAGAATGGTCTCAGCAACTACCAGCAGGGCCACCTCGCCGCCGCGAAGTCCAACTTCGACTATGCAGTTGACCAGATGCTCTCCTGCGGTATCGACATCAAAAGCACGCCCGAGCTCGACACCGAGTTCGAGCACATCGTCGACGCCGTCAACAACATCGAGATGGACGCTCTCAAGCAGGGCAACGGACTCGCGCCCGCTCCCGAACCCACTCCGGTCGGCGTCGCCAACGACGTAACCTTTCCCGTCGACCCCACCATTCGCGCCGAAGCCGAAGCGCAGTTGAAGACAACCCATTCCGATCTCCCCCTGGTCATGAACGACTACGTCGCCAGCTACATCAACTTCTTCTCCAAGAGCCAAAAGGGCCACGCCACCATCGTCGACACGCTTAACCGCCTCGGCCGCTACAAGGCCCTTATTGAGAGCATTCTCAGGCAGCAGGGCGTCCCGCAGGACCTCATCTACCAGGCTGCTGCCGAGTCCGGCTTCCGTCCCCAGGCCGTCAATCCGCGCTCCGGAGCCGGCGGCATGTGGCAGTTCATGCCCGGCGACGCCTACGCCCCGCCCCGCTCCGCATGGTTTGACGAGCGCTTTGACCCCGTCGCCTCAACCATCGCATACGCGCACTACATGAAGGATTTGTATAAGCAATTCGGCGACTGGTATCTCGCCATGGCCGCCTATGACTGGGGCGCAGGCAACATCCAGCGCGCCGTCCAGCACACCGGCTATGCCGACTTCTGGGAGCTGTATAAACGCAACAACCTTCCGGCGGAAACCAAGAACTACGTCCCCATCATCCTCGCCGTCACCATCATGGCCAAGAACCCCGGTCAGTACGGCCTCAACGACCTCACGCCCGATCCACCCCTGCTCGACGACACCGTACAGACCGACTACAGCGTGGGCCTGCCTCTCGTTGCCGACCTCGTCGGAGCGCCTTTGCAGGAAATCGCCGGTCTCAACCCCAGTCTCCTTCGCGGAGCCACCCCGCCCGACCAGACCTTCGACCTCCATCTGCCTGCCGGTACAAAACAGCTCTTCGAGCAGCGCATCGCGCAGATCCCCGTCGACAAGCGCCGCTACTGGCGCTATCACACCATCGCTCCTGGAGACACTCTCGCCGGAATCGCACGCACCTACCACGTCTCAGTCTCTGACATTACAGAAGTCAACCAGCTCGCCTCCACCACCGATCTCAGTGGCGTCGACGGAATCATCGTTCCTGTCGCTCCGCGCTACGAGCCCTCGTCCACAACTCTCTATCGTGTCCGCCACGGAGACACTCTCATAACCATCGCCGACCGCTTCGGAGTCACCGTCACAGAGTTGCGCCGCTGGAACCATATCCCCGGATACTTTGTTCGCACCGGCCGCAGGATTTACGTCGCCGAGCCGGTTCACGTCCACTTCAGATCGCGCCGTCGTCATCACTACTACCACTCGCGCCGCTCCTCGCACCCCGCCGCGGCGCACCACAGCCGCGCGACCACATCTCGGCGCACAACTTCGCATCCACGCAAGTCAACGTCCTCCTCGCATAAAAACACATGACCTCGCCGATGCGCGGAGATTCTCTGCGCATTCGCTTCAGCCTTTAATGACGTGCATCTGTGCGCGTTCTTGTCGCGCCGCCCTCATCTCCGCGCCCCTCACCTTCGCATGCACGTTCCGCACATTTGCATCTGCGCGCGTGCAACAATGGAAACACCGCAAAGAAAAAGTGCCGTCGTGCGCGGGAAATGCTTGCCTTTTCATGGCGCGGCGTTGCATGCTGTTGCTATAATCGGCGGCGCGGGAGATTATTTCTGCCGCAGCGATTGAGAGCCACAGATGGATTCAAGGGCCGCGGGCCCGGAGGTCACTTCAATGTACGACGACCGCAGATACCATGCGCATAGCGACGGCGATTTCGAGCCGGAGACTGAACCGTTTCCCGAAGAACTCGAAGACAGTTTTGACGAAGAGGAAGAGGAGGAGGTCTCCGTCGCTCTCTCCTCTGACGATGACGATCTCGAAGACGAAGAAGACGACATACCCGTCGGCATAGTCGAAGAAACCGCCGTCATCATCACTCAGGTTCCTCCTGAGCCGCCGGCAAGGGCAGCAGCGCCCCGCAAACCCGCAAAGAAGGCTGCCAGGAAGGCAGCCGTAAAAGCGCCCGCGAAAAAGGCTGTGAAGAAAGTTGTAGCCAAAAAAGCGGCAAAGAAGGCTCCGGCGAAGAAGGCCGCGAAGAAAGTTTCGGCCAGAAAGGCCGTCAAAAAATCTGCCGCTAAAAGGAGCAATAAAGGCGTCGGCGGCAGGAAGGCTGCAAAGAAGGCAGCAGCCGGCAGAAAAGGCGCCAGCAGCAAAAAATCAACCAAGAGAGGTAATCCATTGGCAGTTAAGAAAGCAGCAAAGAAGGCGGCGAAGAAGCCCGCGAAGAAGGCAGCAAAGAAGGCTCCTGCAAAGAAGGCAGCAAAGAAGGCAGCCAAGAAGAAGTAACAATCGCAGTCTAAAGGCAAGCAAAAAGGCCTGGCCGAGCGCCAGGCTTTTTTGCGTCTGCTTTAGGGTTCCCGGACCGCAAAAATCGGCTCTGTTTGCCCCGTTTCCCGCCACGCCCGCACCGTTCGGAATTCATTGACCAGTAACATCAGATTGTGGGAAAGCCCCTCGCCTGGCGGGACAGCGGTTACATGGGTAAGGTTCCCTTATTTATCTGTTATTCAACATGTCTGATAATTAAAATCAACGACTTACATCAAAGACTTCCACCTTTCACACAACTATTGCCCCGTCTCCGCTGTATCGATTCAGATCTACTCGCCGACTTCTCCACAATTTTTTCCACAGGCCAGGATTCGCCGGAAATCCACAATCCATCGTCGAAAAAGCAAAGGACTCTGGCATCGCCAAAGCCCTTCGTCAGGTTCAGGAAAACTCACTCGAAAATTCAGTTTAGTGCGAAGTTCCTCCGCCGTGTGCCGGTGGTGCCGAAGGAATCGCGTTTGGCGTGGTTGCCGCGGGCGACTGTGCGTTATAGGCGGTGATTACAGCCTTCGTGATGTCTGTGCTGTCGTTCCGCCACAACACCGTCGGAGGCCCCTGCGCGCCTGCGCTCTCATCCAGAACAACGCCGTAGCCGTTCTCCTTGGCGTAGGTCTGCAGAACGCCGTAGACCTTCTCGGCAAGCTCCTGGTACGTCTGCTGCATTTCCTGCTGGTATTGGCCTGACGCATCCTCGCCGTCGCGCTGCAGCGTCTTTTCCTTCTCGTCGATCGCTTCCGTGCGGCTCGCCCGTTGCGCATCGCTCAGCGTGCTTGCGGAAGCCTGCAGCTGCTTCTTCAATGTGTTGATCTCATCGGCTTCGGCCTTCAGCTGCGCCCGCTTCGGATCGAACTTCTGCTGTAGCGCGGTAATCTTCGCGCGGCCTTCGTTGGTCTGGAACACGGCCGCCTGGAAGTTGATCACCGCCACCTTCGTGGTGCCCGTGGGATGTGCGGTGGCCGTGGAACGTGCGGGAGCGCTGCTCGTCTGAGCAAGGGCGCTCAGGCCGAGGCCAGCCACAAGCAGGGATGTTACGAAAATCGAACGCGAAAATACACGATTCATGCGAATTAGAAATTCCTCCGGTTTGAGTCAGATCGCCCGCGCGTGCGGAAGCGCATCTCGCTTCCTGATCTACCTGCTGCGTAGCTCGTAGAGGCCGCTTCCACCATGGGCAGGGCTGGAAGGCGAGACGATACACGATCAGAAGACATTTTCAGGAACTGAGTCGAATTATAGGTAAGGGGTGTCGCACCGTCAACGCCGCCACAGCATATTTAACGCTTCGCCGGAAGCCGCTTTCCGGGCGGTCACACCGCCCGGAAAACATGCCTTAGAACGTTGTGCTTACTGCCAGACGGAACGTCTTCGCGGGCTCGCGCAACTGGTATAGCGACCCGTATGCCTGCTGCGCCTGTGCATAGCTGTAGTCCCCAGCCCCGCCCGCCGGGAACATGCTCCGCGTAATCAGGTCCTCCGCATAGAAGTCCTTATCCAGACGCAGCGGGTTGTACGCATAGTACAGGCGGAAGGGAGCGTGAATGATTGGCATCATCACATCAATCTCAGCACCCGTCGACATGCGCGGCACGTAGTCCGTTCCCGGAATCGGATCGATAGTGTGGCTGAACTGGATCTGCACGCCGCCCTGGCATGCCCCGTTGTTATAGTTCGGACAGCCGTATAGCGGCGAATTCAGCAGCGCAATGCCCTCCGGACTCTGCTTCAGCTGGTTCGTATCAACCGCCATGTCCATGCCGAAATCATTAAAGATATTGAACGTGACCACCCGCGCATAGATCGGGATGCGGTATTCCGTGTTCGTCGTAAAGCTCACGTCGCCGCCGATGGAGGCAATGCCGTACACCGGAATCGGTACCTGGATCGCTCCCAGGCTCGGGTTCGTCGGATCACGGGGGACCGTCGATCCGTCAGGATTCGTCAGGTTGAACAGCACCCGCGTCGGCACAAAGCCGTAAGGCGTCGCCGAGCGAATGTCAAACCCGCGGAGGTCCGCCTCGCCGCCCGTGTAGAAGCGGTCGAACGGCGGTGCCACGTCGCCGCTGATGCCGCGGATGTAGTTCGCCTGCACCCGGAACGCCAGCGTGTTCTTCCCCTCGGGATTGAATTTCAGTCCCTTGATCGGGTGGTAAACCCTGTACTCGACCACCGGCTGGACGTACCTCACACTGCCCCATATTCCGGCAATCGCAAGATCAGCCGAGAACTGGTACCCGTGGTGCGGCATGTACAGCGCATCCACCTTGTCTTCCGTGTAGCTCAGTAGCACCGAGCTCGTCAGGATCCCGGTCAGCGCGTTCTGCCCCTGGATGCCGCTGCGGAACGCAAGCGTCTGGAAGAAGTTGTTCGAGGCCGCGCTGTACGTCGTCACCGACGCCCTGTTCCAGCTGTACGTCACGCCTAGACGCTTGAAGCTGTGCCGGATCGGATAGCTCCCTGAGACCGTGAAGCCCGTTGACGTCTGGTCATACTTCTGCAGCAGCGATTGCGTCGCGTTTGAAAGGTTCGCCGGGTTCCCGCCTGCCAGCGTGTAGTTTTTCGACGCGTTGTAGTCATATTTGCTGTTGAAAATCTGGAAGCCGAGGTTCAACGGCATGTTGTGCACATATGGCTGGTCGTATCCGAACCGCAGGTTCCGTTCCACGCTGCCCACGTTGCCCTGTAGCGTCAGCGTCTCGCCCAGGCCCAGGAAGTTGTTCGTCTGGTAGTTCAGCCCCAGAAACGATCCTCCTATTCCACTCACGCCGCCGTTCAGTCCAATCGAGTTCTTGCCCTTCTCGTGCACCTTCAGCAGCAGGTCAACCGTGTGGTTCTCCGCGTTCTGGTGCGTCTCGGAGTCCTGGTCAACCTTCAGCGGATCGAAGTAGCCAAGCTGGTTCAGCCGCATGATGCTCAGCTCCCACAGCTTGCTGTTGTAGATCTGCCCTTCCTGTAGCGCTAGCTCGCGCCGGATCACGAAATCGCGCGTCACCGTGTTGCCCTGGAACTCGATCCGCGACACGTAGTACGGCTGGCCTTCGTCGATATCGATGTTGAAGCTCACAGTGTGCTTCGTATCATTGAAATGAGGCGTCGGAATGGCCACAAAGTTGATGAATCCCAGCGTGCCGTAGGCCTTCTGCAGGTTCTGCAGTCCCTTGCCGAACTCTGTCGCGTTGAACCACTCCCCGTCCTTCTGCGCGAACTGCGCCCGCAAAGCCTTCACGTTCGTCACATGCTTGTTGCCCGTGAACGTGATCCCCGCCAGCCGGTAGCGCTCGCCTTCTTCAATCGGCAGCGTAATGTCAATCCGCTTGCCCTTCTTCGGCCGGAATGTGAATAGCGACAGCCCCGTCTGGTTCCGCAGGTGCGTCTGCGCATCGCCCACGCTCGCGCGCAGATAGCCGCGGTCGCGATACGCCTGCCGCACAAGCTCCGAGTCCTCTTCGAGCTTGCTCGCGTCATACACGCGCGGGAACAGGCTCTCGAGGAAGATCGAGTGCGGAAGCCCGATCGGCCGCAGGTTCCTCATAGACTCGCGCAGAATGCGCGACTTCACGTGCTGATTGCCGATGAACTTGATCTTGCCCACCATCACCTTGGGGCCTTCCTTCACAATGAAGTTCACCTGCACCCCGGCCGGCGGAATCGTCTTGATCTCCGGTTTGATCGTCGCAAACTGGTGCCCATGCTCAGAAAGCATCTCCTTCAGCACGTCGATCGCATGCGCAATCCGCGTCGGGTCGTACTTGCTGTCCACCGAAATCCCGACCTTCTCCTTCTTGAAGCGGTCCAGCACGTCCGACACCGTCACCGAGTTCAACCCCTTGTAGTTGATCTCCCGGATCGTCGGCTTCTCCGTCACATACACGTTCAGGATGACGCCCTTCGGCGTCTGCTGCTTGTCGATGCGCACGTACTCGAAATATCCCGTGTTCCACAGCGAGTTGAAGTCCCGTTCCACTACCAGCGGATCATAGGGCTCATTCACACGGCTGAACATGCGCGCAAGGATCGTCTCTTTCGGAATCTCGCGATTGCCGATCACGCGGATCTCGATGATCGTATTGTTCTGCTGCGCCCTCGCAAACAGCGGCACAAGGCAGCCAACAATCAGAAGAACTTGCAGCGCCCGGCGCATAAAACGGCGCAAACTCTGGCTCGGTTGGGTTGGAGAGCTCACGCTCTCACGCTCGACGGGAAAAATATGAACACCCTCACTGCAAAAAATCAGGCCGTTACTGCGCAAAATGCGATTATATGTGACGGAAGGGGCATACCCCAACCCCATCCTTGCCTTCAGCTCCCGCGCGTACATCAAACGGCAGCCACACACCATGCGTCAGCATGGTCAACTCTCGAGTTCTGCGTGGATTTCGTACCCGCCCCCCGTCCACCGGATCGCGAGTACATTGGGGCGGCAGCAAACCTGGCAGTCCTCAACATAGTTCTGCTTGCTGCCTCCGGATTCATCCACAACAGTCTCATTCCACTCTCCACATTTGGCGCATTGGAAGCCGGCCTCGATAGGCATCGACATCAACCCCGCATAGCCAAATCAACTTACAGTGAATTCCGTTTCCTAGTCTAAATGCAAACTCATGATTCGGGCGCGCATTTCACCCCGCGGCGCCCTCAAACTTCTTTACTTCCACGAGCGTTGAATAAAACGTCGGCCCGCCTCCAATATCCGTCAGCCTCTGCGACGTCAGCAGATTCACGTTATGCCCGCCGTCCGCAAGCTTGTTCCACCCCAGCTGCCCGGCCACCACGCCGCGCTGCACTGCCGTTCCAATCCGCGCCCGCAGCCGCACCCGTCCGCGCGCGTTAAATATCTCCACCATGTCCCCATCCGCAATCCCGCGCGCATCAGCATCCTCTGAATGTATGTCCAGCGCGTCCATGCGCCCGTCTTCCATCTTCTGGTGCCCCGGCAAATTCGCAAACGTTGAATTCATATAGTTGTCCGCCTTGCGCGGCAAAAACTCCAGCGGATACGCCCCAACCTCTCCATTCCGCGACTCCACCGGAGCCACAAACCCCGGCAGCGGATCAATCCCCTGCGCCTCCAGCGTCTCCGAGTAAAACTCCACCTTCCCGCTCGGCGTCGCAAACTTCCCATCCGTAAACGGCAGAAAAGCCCCATCCGCGTCTGTCTCAAACTTCAGCTTGATATGCCCCCCTGCCGCATCCAGCGTCTCCTTCGTGGCTCCTGCAAACAACGCCGGCTGCTGCTTGCCCTTCCACAGCGCCTGATCAATCAAATCGTCCGCCGTATCATCGAAGCACTCATCCTCGAACCCCATCCGCTGCGCCAGTTCTCCGAACAGCCACACGTTCGACCGCGCCTCGCCCAGCGGCGCAATCGCCTGGTTCGAAATCTGCGTGTAGTAGTGCCCGTATGCGCCCTGCACATCCCTGTGCTCCAGAAACGTCGTCGCCGGCAGCACCACGTCTGCATAATCCGTCGTGTCCGTAAAAAACTGCTCGTGGACCACCATGAACAAATCCTCGCGCGCCATGCCCTTCAGCACCTGCGCCTGATCCGGAGCAATCGCCGCCGGATTCGAGTTGTACACAAACATCGCATGCACTCGCGGCCCGTCCAGCTCCGTCAGCGCCTGCCCCAGCAGAGACATATTCACCACGCGCGACTCACGCCCCAGCGGGCTCGCCATCATTAAATCTGGACGCTCCAGTGTCTCCTTGTCCCACGGGAACGCCCCGCTCGTCGAAAGCTGCAACCCGCCGCCGCGTTGCCTCCACGCGCCCGTCAGCGCCGGAAGCATCATTACCGCCCGCGCCGAAGCCCCGCCATTATCACTTCGCTGTATCCCGTAATTCAGCCGAATCACCGCCGGCTTCACCGTCCCGTACTCGCGCGCCAGCCGCTCCACATCCTCAACCGCCACGCCCGTCCACCCGGCCACGCGCCCCGGCGTGTACTCCGCTGCCCGCGCCTTCAACTGCTCAAACCCGTGAGTATAGTGCGCCACATATTCTGCGTCATACAGCCCGTCACGGAGCAGCACATGCATCATTCCCAGCGCCAGCGCCGCATCCGTTCCCGGATTGATCGCGATATGCCAGTCCGCCGCCCGCGCCGTCCGCGTCTGGTAGGGGTCAATCACCACCAGCTTCGCGCCGTTTCTCCGCGCCTCCTTAATCAGAGGCCACAGATGAATATTGTTCCCATGCACATTCGCGCCCCACGCCACAATGTAGCGCGCATGCCGGAAATCCTCCGTGTCCGTCCCCAGCTTCCGCCCATACACAGAAATCAGCGCATCACCGCCCGCCGTCGAGCAGATCGTCCTATCCAGCCGCGACGCGCCCATCCGGTGAAAGAACCGCCGGTCCATCGATCCGTACCCCAGCACGCCAATCGTGCCCGCATACGAATACGGCAGTACCGACTCCGGCCCATACCTCTCGCTTGTCTGCCTTAGCTTTGCCGCAACCAGATCCAGCGCCTCATCCCAGCTGATGCGCTCAAACGCCTCCGCCTCGCGCCCTTGCGGCAACGGCCCCTTCGCCGCGCCAGCCCGTCTTTTCATCGGATACAGTAGCCGGTCCGGCGCATACACCCGGTCCAGATACTTCGCCACCTTGCAACACAAAAACCCGCGCGTCACCGGATGTTTCGGGTCGCCCTGCACCCGCACCGCCTTCCCCACGTCATCCACCGTCACCAGCACGCCGCACGAGTCGGGACAATCGTGCGAACACACCGTATGCACTGTCCGGAAGGCCATAAGCGATTGTAAACTCTGCACAATACGTGCGAAAACACGTCAGCTCTCACATCCGCACCCAGGAGAAGCCCATGCGCTTTCTTCATTTTGCCGTGCTCCTCGCCTGCCTGCCCCTGCTCGCCGCCACCCCTTCGGCTCAGGCCGCGGCTCCCACCCAATCCGCCGCCACACACCCCAGCAGCGCCTCCGCAGCCATCCGCCGCGTGCTCGCCGATCAGCAGGCGGCATGGAACCACGGCGATATCACCACTTTCATGCGCGGATACGACAACTCGCCCCGCACCACCTTCATCGGCAAGACCATCAGTTACGGATACCAGCCCATCCTCGCCCGTTATAAAAAGGCCTATGCCACCCGCGCCGCCATGGGGACCCTCACCTTTTCCGGCGTCACCGTAAAAATGCTCGGCGCAAACTACGCCGTCGTCACCGGACGCTACCACCTCACCCGCTCTGCCTCCGCCGGCGGAGACGCAAGCGGCATTTACTCCCTTATCTTCGCCCGCAAACCCGCCGGATGGCGTATCATCCTCGACCACACCTCCAGCGACTAAACCTAGACCGGGGAACGCAAAAAAGCCGCTGCATCGCAGCGGCCTTCTTCTAACCTAAACTCTATTTCGCGACCAACGGCAGCGCCACTCCCGCCTGCACCAGGATGGCGCATGGACGGTCAGTCCTACACCTGCATCACTTCCGCTTCCTTCTTCTTGCTCATCTCTTCCATGCGCTTGATCTCGTCGTCCGTCAGCTTCTGCATCTCTTCGAGCGCCCGCTTCTCCTCATCGCCCGAGATTGTCTTGTCCTTCGCCGCCTTCTTGATCACGTCGTTGCCGTCGCGGCGAATGTTCCGGATTGCCGTCCGGTGCTCCTCCAGCACCTTGTTCAGGTGCTTCACCACCTCCCGCCGCCGCTCCTCCGTCATCGGAGGCACCGGCACCCGCACAATCTTCCCGTCGTTCTGCGGATTGAAACCCAGGTCCGATGTCCGCAACGCCTTCTCAATCTCCACAATGATCCCCGCGTCCCACGGTTGAATCACAATCATGTTCGCGTCAGGAGTCGTCAGCTGCCCCACCTGGTTCAGCGGCGTCGGCGTGCCGTAGTAGTCCACCCTTACCTGGTCCAGCATCGCAATCGACGCGCGCCCCGTCCGCGTCGACGCCATGTTCGTCTGGAAATCATGGACCGCCTTGTCCATGCGCGTCTTCAACTGCACAAACGTGTCCTTCAATACGGGAATACCCGCCATCACTGAGGGTGCCATAACTTCAACCGTCCTTCCGAAACAAATTCCAAAGGATTCATTCTAATCCGCGCACTATGTCCGCAGCCAATCTACCCACCGACCAACGGGAGGTCCGCAATCGTCAATTAAAGAATGGCGCCGCTAGGCGCGCGTGCCCGTGCGGCCAGCACCCTGGACGGCCAGTCCCTGTTCGTGCGCGTGATACGACGACCGCACCAGCGGACCCGACTCCACGTGCTTAAAGCCCATCCGCAGCGCCTCCAGCTTCATGAACTCGAACTCTTCCGGCGTGTAATACCGGGTCATCGGCAAGTGGTCCTTCGACGGCCGCAGATACTGCCCGATCGTCAGCACATCCACTCCCACGTTCGCCAGGTCGCTGTAAACATCGAGTAGCTCGTGCATCTCCTCGCCCAGACCCACCATCACGCCCGACTTCGTCACCACCGTCGGATCAAGCTGCTTCGAATACTCCAGCAGCCGCAGCGTCCGCTCATACCGCGCGCCGCTCCGCACCGCCCGGTACAGCCGCGGCACCGACTCCGTGTTGTGATTCAGAATCTCCGGATGCGCATCCACCACCACCTTGATCGCGTCCTCATTGCCCTGGAAGTCCGGAATCAGCACCTCTACCTGGCACCCGGGGGCCTGCCTCCGAATCTCCTCAATCACCATTGCAAACGCGCGCGCCCCGCCCGGCAAATCATCATCGCGATTCACGCTCGTAATCACGGCAAACTTCAGCCCCAGCTGCGCAACCGCCTCCGCCACGCGCCTCGGCTCGTCAAAATCAATCGCGTCCGGCCTGCCCTTGGGAACCGCGCAGAACCCGCACCGCCGCGTGCACAAATTCCCCAGCATCATGAACGTCGCCGTCTTGTGCTGCCAGCACTCGCCAATGTTCGGACAGTGCGCACTCTCGCACACCGTGTGCAGATTCAGGTCCCGCGCCAGCTTCTTCAGGTTGTGGTAGTTCTCGCCCACCGGAGCCCGCGCCTTCAGCCACTCCGGCTTCTTCACCGGCGCCTTCGGGCCAAGCTCGATCTGCACTAATTCAACAGCAGTAGCCATAACCTTTCATTGTAGCGAACAAGACGCTGATTGCAGATACCAAGGTCTGAGCCACCGAAGTGCTATTTGTAATAGAGTCCAAGCCGCTCAGGTGGAATGAACTGATCGAAGCCAGCGTTCCAAAGTTCTTGAAACCATGGGTGAGCAGCGTAGTCAGGCGTGTGACTCACACATCTCGCGCAGAGAACTAAACGCAATCTAACAACCTTCAAATTCGAAGCTTTTGTAGGCAACGCGAATTTCCCGATGCCAAACAGCGGCAAGAAAATCGCAGAGGTTAATAAAGAAACGCCGGCTTCAGCCCATCTCCGGCGCGTTGCAAGCTTCCCCAAGCCAAAGTCAATGAAGGTCACTTCCGCCGAAGATGAGCAAATTTGGCAGTGTTCGAGATCGGGTGCACCCTGACGAATTTTAGCTCTTAGCTCTTGTTCGCTTTCGACCTGGGATTTCGCTGAAGCCGATACCTGCGAAGCAGCATCTGCATGAATCATCAATGAAATCGGTTTGCCACATTTATGGCAATACGCACTCTCTGCGAGCAATTCACTGCCGCAACCCGGACAGAACATTCAAATCCCCATCCTAAGAAAGCCTGAACCTATTTTTACCGACGGGCTCGAGATGCAATGAATGCGGCCTTCTTGAAGGCCACTTGGCAAGCCCATGATCGATGATAAATTTGGCAATCTCTGGGTGCCGTATTTCAGTGCAGCTGCGCCAAAATGAGGGAGTCAGCTTGGCGTGTACAGGTTTGCCACCAATCTCAATGTTAATTTCAGGAGCCCGAGGATCGAAGAAGCGGTCCCGGTCCGTCCGCGACACTCGCACTCCATACACAACACCTGCTCGGTCACGACGACCATTTCTCCAAACTGTGACATCCATGCTGGCACCATGAGAATGTATTAAAGTCGACCACTCAAGAACGCCAAGCGGCGGCTTAATCTTATCCCGAAATGCCCAGTTGTCAAGCTCACGAACCACAAGTTTTGGTTGCCGAGGCTGACCGCTTTACCAACTGACCGCTTCCTAACCGCTTCACCGCAATTCCACCACAGTGGCCCCTGCGCCGCCTTCGTCCTGTCCCGGCTCCGTCACGCTTGCCACCTGTGGATGCCCCGCCAGATACGCCCTCAGCGTCCTTCTCAACACGCCCATCCTCGTTCCGTGAATAATCCGCACCCGCGGCAACCCCGCCAGAAACGCCTTGTCCAGAAACTTCCCGACCTCATCCCGCGCCTCATCCATCGTCCAAGCGGCGTCCATCGGTCAATCGTGTAGTAGAGGAAGAGCAGAACCAGCGACCAGTAGGCGGCACGATTCTTCATGCACTACCCGCTCACAATTGAACTCTCGACTCCCGGCATAGCTCCCGCCTCGAAGCATACTGCTACCCGGTTCTCAGCCGTCCGCTTCCCTGCCAACTCACACCACAATTCAGTGGGAAGGTCGCTTCACCCGGCTCATCACTGCGCCGAGAGCCGCACCGAGCCCGACACCAATCGGGAGATGATGGATCGCTACCCCGATGGCCGCGCCAATTCCCGCGCCGATCGCGATAAGTACACCCGCATCCATTTTCACGGCTTTCATGGCGCCTCCAGACTCCTACTACCTGCCTCCATATTAACCCTCCAACCCCGCCTCGTGCTTCGCCCGCCATCCGATTTTTGGACGCCCTACCTCAATTCCACCACCGTCGCCCCCGCGCCGCCCTCATTCTGTCCCGGCTCCGTCACGTTCGCCACCTGCGGATGCCCCGCCAGATACGCCCTCAGCGTCCGCCGCAGCACGCCCATCCCCGTCCCATGAATAATCCGCACCCGCGGCAGCCCCGCCAGAAACGCCTTGTCCAGAAACTTCTCCACTTCATCCCTCGCCTCGTCCGCCGTCCGTCCAATCACATTGATCTCCCAATTTAAATTCTCCACCGGACTCGACGCCGTCACCGTAATCCCCTTCTTCGCCCGCGCAGCGGCAATCGGAGTTAGAACCGCTGCCAGCGGACTATCGCTTCCCGCCGCCCGCTTCACCACCTCCGCAATCTCATCACGCCCCACGCGCATCTTCATCGGCCCCACCGACACCTCAAACGTTCTGTCATCGATCTGCCTCTGCACCACCGCATCTTTTCCCAGCGACCGCAGCCTTACCGTATCGCCCGCCGAGACCTGCTTCACTACATGCGGCTGCGCATGCGCGTCGCCCTGGTCCGCGCCCGTGTGCTGAGCCACCACCTGCGCATTAAAGCTCTCCGCAAACTCCCTCCGCAGCCGCGACAGCCTGCGTTCCGCCTCCTTCGAAACCTTCTGCTGCGCCGCGCCATCGTCAATCGCCCGCACCGCCTCCCGCACCTGGTACTCAAAGTCCTTCAGCAGCGACGCCAGCTTCTGTTCCATCTCCCGCACCTTCGCGCGCCACTCCTTCATGCCTTCTGTTTCCAGCCGCGCGCGCTCCCGCCGCAACTCCGCCTCCAACGCTCCAACCCGCGCGCGCTCCGCCGTCACCTCGCGCAATTGTTCGTGAAGTCGCCCCAGAAACTTCCCAATCTCCTCCGTCTGCGAGCCCACTCTCTGCCGCGCATCGGCAATAATCTCCGCATCCAGCCCGAGCCGCGCCGCAATATTTATCCCCGCCGACGCCCCCGGAACCCCCTGCCTCAACTCATACGTCGGAGCCAGCGTCTCTTCATCAAATCCCACCGCCGCATTCACCACGCCCGGCGTGTTCTCCGCATACACCTTCAGCGCCGTCAGGTGTGTCGACAAAATCACCCACGCCCGCTTCCGCAAAAAGTGCTCCGCAATCGCCACCGCCAGCGCCGACCCCTCATTCGGGTCCGTCGCCGACCCCAGCTCATCCAGCAGCACCAGTGATGCCGCATCCGCCAGCCGCCCAATCCGGTTCACATTCGCAATGTGCGCCGAAAACGTCGACAGGTTCTGCTCAATCGACTGCGCATCTCCAATGTCCGCCAGAAACGCATCGAACAGCGGAAACACCGCCTCCTTCGCCGGCACCGGAACCCCGCTCTGCGCCATCATCGCCAGCAGGCCTATCGTTTTCAAGGTCACTGACTTCCCGCCCGTGTTCGGCCCGCTCACCACCATCTGCCGCACATCACCCGCCAGCGACACGCTGATCGGAACAATCCCAACACTGGGTGCCCCATCCTTGCGCGTACTTTGCGCAAGGGTGGGATCGGCAAAATCTGAACGTAACCGTTTCTCCAGCAGCGGATGACGCGCCTCCTTCAACCTCAGCTCAGCAAGGGATGTGGGTGCCCCATCCTCGTCGCGCGTCTCTTGCGCGGCAAGAGTGGGATCGGTAGATAGCGCCGGCCTCACACACTGGAACTCCGCCCCAAACCGCGCCCGCGCCAGCAGCGTGTCCACCTCGCCCAAAGCCTCCGCGCCTTTCGCAATCACGCCCCCATACTGAGCAATCTGCCGTGTCATCGCCGCAAAAATCCGGTGAATCTCCGCCTGCTCGTCCTCCAGCAGCCGCACCAGGTCATTGTTCAGCTCAATCGTCTCCAGCGGCTCCACATACACCGTCTGCCCACTCGAGCTCGCACCGTGCACCACGCCCTGCACGCGCCGCTTCCACTCCGCCTTTACCGGAATCACAAACCGCTCGCCGCGAATCGTAATCAGCTCATCCTGTGCCGACCCGCCCTCCGAGTACCGCCTCAGCGCCGCCCGCAAACTGTTCTCAATCGCGCGATGCTGCTTCTCCATCTCCCGCCGTATCCGCCGCAGCTCCGGAGACGCATCATCCGCCAGCGTCCCGTCCGGCATAAACTTCCCGCGCAGCGCGTCCACCAGCGGCTTCAACGGAAGCGATAGCACCTCTCCGAACAGCGCCTTCAACTCCTGTAGTCGGTCTTCCAAATCCGTCGCCGGAACCCGCACCACCTCCGCCCACTCTGCAATCACGTCCGCCAGCGTCGCCGCTGCGCGAATCTCCTCAGCCTCCAGCGCCGTGCCCTCAATCCGCGCCTTAGCCAGCAGCTCCGTCGGATCAAACACCGTCGCCAGGCCCGGCAAATTTCCTCCCGCCACCAGCAGTCGCATCTCATCGACCCGCGAATGCTCCCGCGCAATCCACGCCGCATCGGTCGACGGCCCCATCTCCGCAATCCACGCGCGCCCCACCGCCGACTGCGCATACCCGCCCAGCAGCTCCAGAAAACGGTCCCACTCCAGTGCCGTCCGGTTACAATCGCTCACACCTTCAGGAATCGTTCGCGTCATACCTTGCGCCTGTGCCACGAACTCAATCCTAATCTGTTACGCAGGAACCCACGCGGTAACGGAACAAACCATCCCCGGTCCGCGTATCATCTATTGGCTATTGGCTCGGCAAGCACGGAGACTTCACCATGTATTGCAGCGGATGCGGACAACTCATTCCTCCCGGCCAACAATTCTGCCCACATTGCGGACGTCCCGTCGTAGCCGCCGCGACCATGCCTGCCGTCCCGCCGCCCTACTTCTACACCCGCGTTCACCGCCACATTCAGGCGCTCTCCATCCTCTGGATCGCCTACGCCGCATGGACCATCCTCGGTTGGCTTATCGCCATGTCCATCTTCGGAGGCATGTTCCACAGCTACTTCGGTCATTGGAACCACGGCCCATGGGGCGAATTCCCCTTCGGTCAGATGGCTTGGTTTGTGCCCCTCATCACGGTCATCCTCATCGGCCGCGCCGTGATCTCGCTCATCACCGGACTCGCCCTTCTCAACCGTGCTCGATGGGCGCGCATCTTCGCCATCGTGGTGGCCTTCCTCACCATCATCAAACCCATCACCGGGACCGCACTCGCCATCTACACTCTCTGGGTGCTGCTGCCCGGCGCCTCCGGACAGGAATACGAGCAGATGGCTGGGATCTCACTCTAAGATCCTCGATCTAAGCGCAATTAAAAAGCGATCAGCGAAGACCCAGTAGTGACGAAACAGACCATTGGCTCGCTGATCTGTTTATAACTGGCTGGACTCCATCTGACCGCTTTATCAAATCGTAATTGCCGCTCCCGCTCAGGCCGCCCGCGATGCAAACTCCAGCTCGCCCCGCTCCATCTTTTCCTGGCAGCTGATGCAATACTGGGTCCACGGCACCGCTTCAAGCCTCTTCGCGCCAATCTCTGTGCCACACGCCACGCACTCCCCGTAGGTGCCCTCCGCCATCCGCTCCAGCGCGCTCTTCACAAGTGCCAATTGCCCATGATCGTGTGTTCCGCGCGTGAATAGGAACTCCTTTTCATACGACAGCACCGCCTGGTCCGCCGCATCCGCAGCGTCGTCAATCACTGTCTCGCGCCCCTGCTCAACCGCTGCCAGCGCCGAGCGCTCCAGCGTCCTCTTTTGCTGCAAAAGCCGCTTCTTGTATTCACGTATTTTCTGGGAGGTAAGTGCCAAAGTAGAACTCCTTCAGTATCACAATTCCGGCTGCGCGCTTCAGCGCAATCCGGTGACGAAGGTTGGACGCAGATTCCCTTCATTCCGTTTCCTCCTTTTTCTTCATATCAGATTCCACTCGCACAGCATCAAAAACTACAGCGCACCGTGGGATCGGTGTGGATGAGGGTGTCCTATATCTCGCAGAGATGTGGGGAAACGGCCAGTCCATCAATAAACTTGTTAATCTATAGACAGCCATGTACGAGGACTTTCACGTTACCGACCGCTGGACAGGAGAGGATCTCCGCTGCCGCTGGACCGCCAACATCGTCGCCATCGCCACCCGCCATGCCGATGCTGTCGATGTCCGCTTCGACGTCAACGGGCGCCCCGTCTGGATCGCCATGCCCTGCGCTGCCTGGGTCGAGCAGAAGAAGCGTACCGGCCAGGTCATCACCGACGCCCTCGCCGCCCAGATTGCCGGCCACTACCTCAAGCAGGCCATCGAGTCCGGCTACGATAACGGCCGTGAAATGTACACCATGACCGTCGACGAGGTCCTCCAGCACCTCGACATCGTCCTCCACGAGGCCGGACACACCAGCAAGCTCCCGCCACTCATCCCCGACCTCGAGCTCGCCGCCGACGCCCAACCCAACCCATAGCAAATCAGCTAAATATTAGACACTTCCCTGCATGCAGGCTTGAACTTCCGCCCCAACTTCGTGTGACGCCCCGTCGACAGGCGTGCCGGATGCCGCGCTCATTTATAAGGCAGCCCGTGCACGATGATGCCGCCGAACACATCCGCCCAGGCATGGGTGACCATAAGGGGACGAAGATTGCGGAGCCAGGCGGCAAATATCCCCAGCAGGATTCCGGATACGAAAATGAGCACGACCTGTCTCACCCCGAGATAGATATGACCCATGCAGAAAAGTATTGCCTGCAGAACGACCCCGATCGTCGTGCTGCCGGTCCAGGCCGAGAACTGGCGGAGAAAATAGCCGCGAAACGCGATCTCCTCCGAGAAACCCGAACTGGCGGCCATAATGATCCACAGGACAATCTGGACGGCGCCGTGCGGGAAGATAGTGCCCTGCGCACCGCCGTTGGTGACACCCGCCGCGGCAAGCCCGAACGCGATCAGGCTCTCGACCGCATACCAGAGGAGCCAGATTGCAATACCTGCAACCGCATCACGCCCATACTTGGCCGGACGGCCGCGGGCAATGAGCGCGGCGAGCGGATATTTTCTCAATCTAATTCCCCACCAGACGTAGGCAAAGAGCAACCATTCGAAGGCGATCGCTCCCAGATAGAACGGCAGCGGCTTGCTCGGAGCCGCCTGGCCAGAACCCGCAATTTCCCCTGCGCCAAGGCCGGCACAAATCAGGATAAGGACACAGGTATGCCAGATCGGGGCAATACCTTTCCGTCTCGGTTCAGGGTAATCCACAGCAGGAGTGAGCATTTCGCGATTATCCAGAAGTTCAATTATGTCCTATCGTGTGCGGTGATTGTATGAACCTGCGTCACCTTCGCTGGCTGCTGATCGGCCACACGGCGACAGCGGTCAGCAAAAAAACCATCGTTTCCATCGCTTTGTGTCTCCCCAACTCCCTCACTGGCCGCTTCTTAGCTCCCCTCACTTGCCCCCTCTGCCAGCCGGGTGTGACAATAATCGGTTTGCTTCATATAAGGAGCCGGGTTAATGGCAGCATCCACCGTTACGCGTTCCATGCACTTCCTCACTGAGGGCCCGCACGTGCACCGCAACCTCTCCACGCCGCAGTTGGTGGAAGCGGCCCTCGCGCGCGGCGAAGCCAGCCTCGCCTCCGGCGGAGCCCTCGTGGCCCTCACCGGAGCACGCACCGGACGCTCCCCACGCGACAAATTCATCGTCGAAGACGACACCACCCGCGACACCATCCACTGGGGCAAAGTCAACCAGCCCTTTCCGCCCGCAAAGTTCGACGCGCTCCTCGACCGCGTCATGCGCCACATGGCCGAGCGCGACCTCTATGTCATGGACCTCGCCGCCGGAGCCGACCCCGCCTACCAGCTCCCCATCACCGTCGTCTGCGAATATGCCTGGCACGCGCTTTTCGTAAAACAGCTCTTCATCCGCCCCACTGCCACGCAGCTCGCCTCGCATGTCGCCGAATTCACCGTGATCGCCGCTCCCGAATTTGAGGCCATCCCCGAACGCGACGGTACCCGCTCCGGGACCTTCATCCTCGCGGATTTCACCCGCAAAATCATCCTCATCGGCGGCACCAAATACGCCGGAGAAATGAAGAAATCCATCTTTGGCGTCATGAACTACCTGCTCCCCGCGCGCGACGTCTTCCCCATGCACTGCTCCGCCAACATAGGACACGACGGTAACGCCGCGCTCTTCTTCGGACTCTCCGGAACCGGCAAAACCACCCTCTCCGCCGACCCCTCCCGCCGCCTCATCGGCGACGACGAACACGGCTGGGGCCCCAACGGTATTTTCAATTTCGAGGGCGGCTGTTACGCCAAGTGCATCGACCTCACCGAAGAAAAAGAGCCCCAGATCTACCACGCCATCCGCTTCGGCTCCGTCCTCGAAAATGTCGTCATCGACCCCGCCTCCGGCGAGCCCGACTACTCCGACGTCCGCTATACCGAGAACACCCGCGCCGCCTACCCCATCGACTACATCGCCAACGCCGCCATCCCCGGTGTCGGCGACCACCCCAGGAATGTCCTCTTCCTCACCGCCGACGCCTTCGGAGTCCTGCCGCCCATCGCCCGCCTCAACCCCGAGCAGGCCATGTATCACTTCCTCTCCGGATACACCGCCAAGCTCGCCGGAACCGAGGCTGGTCTCGGCAGCGAACCCGTGCCCGAATTCTCCACCTGCTTCGCCTCGCCGTTCCTGCCGCTCGCCCCGCGTATCTATGCCGAAATGCTCGGCCGCCGCATGCGCGAGCACAATGTCAGCGTCTGGCTCGTCAACACCGGCTGGACAGGTGGGGCTTTCGGCGTCGGTCGCCGCATGAGCCTCCCGCACACCCGCGCCATGGTCAACGCCGCCCTTGCAGGCGAACTCACTCACATCGAATACGTTACGGAAGAGGCCTTCGGACTCAGCATCCCCACCTCCTGCCCCTACGTGCCCGACCAGCTACTCCATCCGCGCAACGCCTGGGCCGACAAGGCCGCCTACGACGCACAGGCCCGCGCCCTCGCCGCCAAATTCGAGGCAAACTTTAAGCGATTTGATGTCGCCGAAAATATCCGCTCAGCCGGCCCTCACCCCAAACCCTAGACACGATACCCTGTTACTGTTTGCGATTGTTCGGTGACCCACACAAGGCTTCCTTTGCCTTGTGTGTGGGGGACATGCAACCCGCGTATTGACTGTTGGCTCTTGACTTCCTAAGCCTTAACCCCTGTTCCCTGATCCCTGCTCTCCAATGTTCGCCCGCAAACTCCAGATCGAACGCATTGACGCCGAAGGCCGCGCCCACCTCTGTCCCATCAAGTGGATCGACAGCTTCGCCATGCGCAACTTCACCAACGACGCCGTCTTCGACGACACACTCCCCGTAGCCGACGGCCTGCTCGAAGCCGGCTTCCGCGTCCCCCTCGACCGCCTCCAACTTGCGATGGAGGACTGGTTCCGCCGCAAGGGCTACCTCCTCCCCGGCGAGGTGCTGCGCATCAGTGAGCTGCAACCCGCTCATCCTCTGGCCTCAAAGCAGTAAGACCTCTGCCCTTGCCGCTCGCGCATCTAACCGGGTGCACGCAACATTCATATGGAGCTTTCCCCATGGACTATGAACCTCTGCGCGAACTCTTCGTTGCAGAACTGCAGGACCTCTACTCTGCCGAACTGCAAATCACCCGCTGTCTGCCTCGCATCGCCAAAGCCGCCCGCAACTCTCATCTCCGGCAGGCCCTCGAACAGCATCTTGATGAATCCGGCCTGCACCTTGCGCACCTCACCAAAATTCTGAAGCGCCACAACGAGCCCCCCAGCGAAAAGACCTGCGAAGCCATGCGCGTCCTGCTTCATGAGACCGAAGAGCGCGCCCGCGATGGCGGCGATGCCGACTTCATCGACGCGGGGCTCATCGCCGCCATGCAACGCGTCCTGCACCACACCATTGCCGTCTACGGCTCCGCGCGCACCTTCGCCGGACTGCTCAACGACTCCGATGCGTCCCGCTCACTCAGCGATGCTCTGGACGAGGAAACGCGCACCGACGTTCGCCTCACCCAGCTCTCCCGCCGCGTCCATGTCACCCGCCGCGCCGCCTGAGCAAATCGCAAGTAAATAGAAAGAAGGTTGCCGTAGTTTCCGCGACTCGGCAACCTTACTTATTTTTAGGTCTTAGCACAGCATTCATGCGCGGCCAACTTCGGGGCCCCGCAAACTGGTCTTCGTTCGTGGGGTGGAACGGAAGCGCCCCCGCGAAGCACTTTTCCGTGCGGCGAGCACTCACTCGTCGTAGTGCAGCAGGCTGAACACATCGAAGTCCGGAAAACGCTCCCGCCCCTTCAAAAAGTCCAGCTCCACCGCAAACGCCAACCCCGAGATGTGCCCACCCAGCTGCCGCACCAGCTTCACCGTGGCCTCCATCGTGCCGCCCGTCGCCAGCAGATCATCCACCAGCACCACATTCTGCCCCGGCTCAATCGCGTCCACATGGATCTCCAGCGTGTCCGTCCCGTATTCCAGGTCGTAGGTCACCTTTGCCGTCTCTGCCGGAAGCTTCTTTGGCTTCCGCACCGGAACAAACCCCGCGTTCAGCCGGTATGCCAGCGCCGGGCCAAAGATAAACCCTCGCGCCTCAATGCCCAGCACCAGGTCAACGTCCTTGCCGATGTAGTGCGCCGCCAGAGCGTCAATCAGCTCCGCAAACCCCTTCTTGTCCTTCAGCAGGGTCGTAATGTCGTAAAACAAAATCCCCGGCTTCGGAAAATCCGGGACCGTCCGCACCAGCGCCTTCAACGGCTCGCAATTGATCGCTTCTTGTCTTGCCAAAATTCCCAGCTCCTTATCCTCAATAAATTGTCACCCTGAGCGAAGAGAAGAATTAAGATTGCCATCCTGAGC
>Ga0335075_10002394_pt1 | contig 30230 bp, 32 predicted proteins | sample Lox_Sample_24_FD_206723 | JGI IMG/M metagenome (GOLD analysis project Ga0335075, IMG submission 206723) | Soil microbial communities from Loxahatchee National Wildlife Refuge, Florida, United States - Lox_Sample_2.4 | ecosystem: Environmental > Terrestrial > Soil > Wetlands | place: USA...
CCTTGGCGTCGCCGCTGGGACGGCTGCGAAGCTGGCGCTCGCGTGGGCGTCAGAGGGCTCGAACGCGATACGCAGACGGCCGGATGAATATGTCGCGGTTCGAGTCGTCCAGCTCTCCAAGCTGACCGCTCAGCTACGGAAGAAACTAGAGACGGTCTGAATGCCTGACCTCCTGCGTTGGTTGTCGCCAGAACAATGCGCCCGCTACCTGAGCGTTCGCGTTGACAGCCTGCGCCGACTGGTCAAGGCCGGCCGCATTCCCCCGCCCAGCTATGAGCTCGGGCCGCGGTCCCCACGCTGGGATCGGGAAGCACTCGACGTCAAGCTGGATGCCGGCGCATGCTCCACAGACCCCCATGCAGCAGCTCAGGCGGTGGCCGATGGCATCCTCAAAGAAGGCCGGAAGGATCGTTCGCAGGAGGCTCGCGGACGGAACGGTCAAGACATACACTTACGGGCCGTATAAGCAGCGCAGCGCGCCCAAGCGGGATACGCTCGACCACCTGATCTCGGCATGGATGGCATCCCCGGAATGGAGCGCCCTTCAGCCCTCTACACAATCAGGGTACGTGACCTATTCGCGCCCCCTGGTTCGCATGGGGCACATCGGCGCCGACAAGATCGAGCGACGCGATATCATCGTCATCCGGAACGCGCTTGCGGAGGCGAGCGGCCATGGTGCGGCAACAGCCTTCCAGCGCTGCGCCAGCGCGCTCTTCGCCTGGGGCGTCGAAAACGACTTCCTTAAGTTCAATCCGATTGCGCGCCTCCGACGCCTGAAGGGCGGCAGCCTGCCCGCCTGGAGCGCCCTGGAAGCCGACCGCGCCCAAGCCGAATTGCTGCCCCACCTTGCCCACGCCGTCCTCTTGGCACGCTACAGCGGTCAGCGGCGAGGCGATCTCGTGCGCATGCTCTGGTCCGACTATGACGGCGAGCGCCTTCGGGTACGCCAGCAAAAGACCGGAACAGCACTCGTGATCCCGGTGCATCCGATCTTGCAGCGCGAACTCGACCAATGGCCGCGCACCGCGGTCACGATTTTGACCAATCGCTTCGGCCGCCCTTGGACATCGCCATCCAACCTGTCGAAGCAATTGCAGGATGGCTTGGCGAAGCTCCCCGGCTTCCGGTCCGGGCTCAACGTTCACGGCCTGCGCAAGCTGGCGTGCGCTGCATTGGCGGAGGCAGGTGCATCCCCGCACGAGATAATGGCGATCTCCGGCCATAAGACGCTCGCCCTGGTCGCGCACTACACGCGGTCCGCCGACCAGCCCCGCCTTGCCAGCGCAGCCATCATCCGGCTTGCCGGCAAGGCGCGCTCCTAGCCCATAATTGTATGGTTGTTGCCTCTGGAGCCGGCCTTCAGGGCCGGCCTTTCTTTTCAGCAGATCATGTTCCTGGTGGACAGCTTCCGCGACGAGCGCGCGGAGACCGGGCTGCTGCCGTACGCCGCGTTCGTCGCGTTCTTCCCGCATCTGATCGCCGGGCCGATTGTGCGGCCATGCGAGATATTGCCACAGCTTATCGCACCCGGTATCGCCGTGGCGCGGTCCGAGAACCTGTCGGCCGGGCTGACGATCTTTCTGCTCGGGCTGGTGAAGAAGCTGGTTCTGGCGGACATGTTCGCGCGTTTCAGCGATGTGGGGTTCGGCGCCGCGGCACATGGCGCGTCGCTGACGTTCTTCGAGGCGTGGTATGCGGCGCTGGCTTACGCGCTGCAGATCTATTTCGACTTCTCCGGCTATTCCGACATGGCGATCGGGCTGGCGCGCATGCTGAACGTGCGGTTTCCGCTGAATTTCAATAGCCCGTATCAGGCGTGCAGCATTAGCGATTTCTGGCGGCGCTGGCATATCACGCTCAGCAGTTTCCTGCGCGACTATCTGTACATCCCGCTCGGCGGCAACCGGCGGGGTGAGGCGCGGCGGCATCTCAATCTGATGCTGACCATGCTGCTGGGAGGGTTGTGGCACGGGGCGGCGTGGAGCTTCGTGCTGTGGGGTGCACTGCACGGCGTGTTCCTGGTGCTGCATGGCGCGTGGCGGCGGACCGGCCTCGTGTTGCCTCGGGTGGCGGCGCGGGTGCTGACGCTGTTGGTGGTGGTCGTGGCTTGGGTGCTGTTCCGGGCGGACGGGATTTCGGCCGCCTGGGCGATGCTGCGCGGCATGGGCGGGCTGAACGGTATCGCGCTGCCGCGCATGGTGGTGGACTGGCTGCCGCCGCTTGCGCTGATCGCGCGGCCGGTGCCGGTGCTGCTTTATCTCGGCGCTGCTCGGACGCTGAGCTTCCCCGAAGTGTCGGCGTGCCTGCTGTTGGGGTGGTTCATCGTGCTGGCGCTGCCGCATGTGCACGAGATGTCGGAGCGGTCGCGAAGCTGGGCGCTGATGGGCGGGTTCGCCTTCACGGTGCAGGCGCTGTTCTTCGCGCCCAACGTGGTGCCGTTTTTGTATTTCAGATTCTGAGGGGAGCTTACGTCCTTTTAACCAGGTTGGGTGCCTGTGTCTTTACCAAGTCATACCGCAGAGGCGCAGAGGACGCAGAGATTTGGGTATGCATGCTGATCTAGGTGGTGAGTTGAGGAAAGAAGTGATCGGGGCAGCGACCGAAGTACATCGTGAGCTTTGGCCTGGCCTTCTGGAATCGGCATATGCGGCGTGCCTTGCTGGCGAGCTTTCCCAGCGCGGCGTTTCCTTTGCGCGGGAGGTGAGGCTGCCGGTGATATACAAGGGAGTCGAGCTTGATTGCGGGTACTTGATGGATTTGGTCGTGGCGGAACGACTTGTCGTTGAGCTCAAGTCGGTCGAGCAGATCATGCCGCTTCATGAAGCCCAGGTACTTTCATACCTGCGGCTGAGCGGGTATGAGCTCGGTCTGCTGATCAATTTCAACGCTGTGCTGCTCAAGCAGGGGCTGCGCCGCTACGCAATCTCCTCTGCGGGCTCTGCGCATCAGTTACGGAGATTGGGGATCAGGTGGCTGACCGCGGCGCTGGAAAAACGTGGATGGCCGGGCCAAGCCCGGCCATGACGTGGTGGCGGAGCCTTTCCACCCAACCGTGGTGTGCGCCGGCGCGCTGGCTGACCGCGGTGAATCTTCTGATATGAGGTCCTTGGCGGCAGCTTGTCTTGTCTCGTTGGCGCTCTACGGGGTGCTGTTCAGCAGCGTGCTTGACCGCCCGCTGGCATTGGGCTTCCTGCGGCATGAAATCGACGCGAAGCTGGCCCGAGGTGCCGCGTTACACGCTCCGAAGCTGGTGATCCTGGCGGGCTCCAACGGGCCCTATTCGCATCGCTGCGAGGTGATCGAGCCGATCGTCGGCATGCCCTGTGTCAACGCCGGCGTGGCGGTCGGTATCGGGCTTGATTACCTGTTCGCGCGCTGGCGGCCGCTGCTGCATTCCGGCGATGTCGTGTATCTGCCGATGGAGGAGGCGCAATACGTCACCTCGCGCGCGGCCAACGCGCTTGGGCCGGATGCGGCGATTATGTTCCGACATGATTGGCGTACGCTGGCTATGCTGCCGCCGGATCGTTGGGCGGGGGCGTTCTTTTCGTCCGATCTGTCGGACGGCGTGATGGCGGTGATGGAGGAAATACTGGCCGCCATCGGATTTCAGGACCCGCGTGCCGCGGTGACCGGCACCACCAACCGGTGGGGCGATCACGTAGGCCACACGCTGGCGCTGGCGGCGGCCAACCGCGCGGTGCTCGCCGCCGCGGTGCCCGTGCATGCGACCGCGGCGGGGGTGCGGGAGGGCTATGGCACGACACTGATCGGTGGCTTCGTGCGCTGGGCGACGGCGCGCGGCATCCGGGTCATCGGGGGGCTGCCCACCGAGTTCGCTGATTCGCCGATGCCGGACTCGACGCAGGCGGCGATCCGCAGGGTCTATCTGACCAACGGCGGCGGGTTCCTGGAATTGGGGAACGACAGTCGCTATCCGCGTGCCGATTTCTTCGACACGCCCGATCATCTGAGCGAGCCGTTCCAGATTATTCATTCGCGTGCGGTGGGCGCCGCGTTGGCGGGCATGATCGGCGCGCCGTCCGCGCGGATCGCAGCCGTTGCGCGGTAGGGCGCGTCGTCGGCAGAAGGCGACGACGCCTCTGTGCGTCATCATTCCGTTGCCGGGCGCAACCATCCTCGCGCGACCGCGTCGGCGAACACCGCCTCGGCCGCTTTCCATAAGGCTGGCGACCCGTCTGCGATCCGATGGGTGAGCCGCCGCTCGCGCGTCTCATCCACTGCATAGTCCGTCCAGGTGCCGCCACCCACGGCGTGATTTTGCAAAATCGGTTGGAATCGGTCGAGCGCTTTGGCGAATTTTGCGTCCGCCGTCGCCGCGGTTTCGAATTCTTCCCACAGGCTGCGCAATTCCTGCGATTGGTCCGGCGGCAGCAAGCTGAAGACCTTGTCGGCGGCACGCTGCTCGCGTTCGCTCTGGTCCACCGCTCCGTGGGCGTCGAATAACGGGGTGTCGCCGCATTCTATCTCCACCAGATCGTGCAGTATCAGCATCTGAACCACCCGCCAGATGTTTGCTTCGCCGATGCTCCATTCCTTGAGCACCAGGGCGAACAGAGCGAGATGCCATGAATGTTCGGCCGTGTTCTCGTGCCGAGAACCATCGGCGATCCGGCAGCCACGGATCACCGACTTCAAGCGATCGGCATTCATCAGGAACGCGAGTTGACTCGCCAGCCGCCCGTCGATGGCGGCCAGCCATGCGTCAGATATCATCGTCGCCCTCCATTCACGTGTTGCCCCGACGCCAGTGCCCAACGGCGCCATCCGGGCGTCGCAAAAACCAAGCGCAGCGGAGGTGACATGTCAGCGCATAAAATATTCGGGGTCTTCACGGGATCGAGCGGTGATTTTTGGGGGGTCACAGCGGCGCACGCTGGCCGGGGAATTCCATGCGATGTCCAGCCTGCTATTAATAGCGACGTCAGCATTTTTGCAATTGTTCGTCGGCATGATAATAAGGGAAAGAAAAAAGGTTTTACGCAGATTCGCTCCGTCTCATCCGCGTGCATCCACTGAAATCTGCGTAAAACCTTTCTTTCTTCATTGTCGTGCCGCCAACGCTCCTGCGTGGTCGGCTTGCGCCGCTATGACCCCCAAACATCACCCACTCAATCTCCTGCAGACCCAATATTCGCATGTGGGTCAGGCGTAGGTGACCGTCGAGCAGAGCCGCACTGGCGTGCCGTCGGCGAGGTAGAGACGTTCCCAGAGCATCAGGCCGGGCTTGATGCTCAGACCGGCATTCCCGTGGCCGGTGCGAACCTCGATCGTGCCGGGGATGCGATCCTGCCACCAGCCGAGACCGTTCAGCGACTCTTCGGCGGCTTGGATGCCCTCTGTCGCGAAACGCCAGAGAGATTGTCCCAACAGGCTGGCGCTGCTGCGACGCCACTCACGTTGACGAGACAGTGACGCGGCAAGCAGCCGGTGGTCGGCATCGATCACCAAATGCACGGCCAACGGCGAAGTCTCGACAAGACGTCGCAACGGACTGTCATCAAGCCGGCAAGTGTTGCCGGTCAGCACAGTCAGGAGTTTGCGTGCGATCTCGGGTGCGGGGTCGATCTCGCCGCGCTCCCATCTCGAGACGGTGGGCTGGGCAACGCCGGCCAATTCCGCCACGATGGTCTGTTTTAGCCCACGAATGCGCCGGAGCCGACGAAGCCGCGGACCGAGATGAGGCAGCCCGGCCATTGCGGCGCCATATCGGAGATCGGGAGTCATTGGCAGTTCATCAGTCGTGTTCATCGATGAGGCAGCCTGATGCCAATCGCCCGGTCGGTCGAGTATTTCAAGGCTCGCACGGCGGGCGCCAATGAGAAGGATGTGGATGGGGCTGGACAAGCTCGGCCATCACGATGGTTTGGGGGCGGCGGCCTCCCGATCACAATAGTGTCGGCACGCAAACCTGATCGCGCCTGTCGCGCTTTGCCGGAGGCTTGGTCCGTGGCGGTTGACCTCGCCACTCTCAGGCTGGCGCAGCCGGTCCTCCCCAATGATCGGCTGTGCCAAGCGCATCAGGACGCGGGACAGGCAAGCACGGCAAGACCTGACCAACCATTCGCGCGCGCTGCCAAACCTCGGCACCCGCGTGGCCGTCGATTGCCTCGGCGGCACTGGCGAGCGCGGCGGCATCGTCCGCGCAGTCGGCTTGGCGCACTGCGATTATGTGGCTCTCGGCGTTCAGCAGGTAAATGCGGTAGTCGGGCATGCCACATCGTCCTGACTGTGCGCGGCAAGGTCAGCCAGCGCGATCTTGCCGCATCAAAGTAACGTCAACCCGTTACTTTGGTGCAGCGGTGAGCTGGTTCAAGGGTGCCCGGCCCATGGCCTGACACAGAACGGCAACCATGGCCGTGAATTCAGTCTGCCTACAGCTCTCCCGCTCTGTGCACTCGGACCGCGACGCAGATCCAGGGCCGCCGCGGGTGAGGGTCGCGGCTGGCGGCACCCTTGTATCTGGATTTTGCCTCTTCGGACTGGTGTGAGTGGAGGTGCGCTGGGACCGATGGCGATCGGTCCCAGCGCGGCGACCGGCGCCCGAGAACCCTCAGGCCACAACCGCGGGTGAGCACAGGGACCGGCCGCCGTCGTGTCACACACAACCGGACAGTCGCTCACCCGCTTCGCTGCGCGACCCGACCTCTCCCGCAGAGCGAGAGAGGAGGATTAGCTCAGCGGCGCTGCGCGACAGGGCGGAGTGCGTCGATTCCGAGGCTCTGGCCCGGCGGGTCGATCAGGAACAGGAACTGGATGACGGTCAGGAAGAAATAGGTCCACGGCCACTCGCCCGGCGCTGAATAGAGTCCGAGCCAGAGATTCAGCCCCATCAACAGACCAAGCAGCGCCCCCCAGCGCGTCAGCAGGCCGAGGATCAGCGAAACCCCGATTGCGGCCTCGATCGCATAAACCAACGGGCCGAAGATGGCGATGTGCGGAACGACGATCTCGGCCACCAACTGGCCTTGCAGCGGGACAGCGGCATGGTCCGCCTCCTGCTTCATCCAGTAGAGCAGGCCGGCATAGTTGGGGGGCACCTTCCACAGTGACTGCTGCCACCACATCGAGCCGATCAACAGACGGGTGAGCCAGATCGCCACATGATACGGCTTTCGTTGTTCAGGATCGCGCGTCCAGGCGAGCCACGCGGCGGCCACACTGCCAATCAGCAGCACCCAGAACACCACAGTCAATAAGCTCGCCTTGGTCAGGAAACCGGCCGCGATGTGCGGATTGAATAAAAAGTCGATAACGTCATGCAGCGGATTGGGACGCATTGTGCCTCGCGCTTGTTCAGTTCTTCGATCGGCGCCACGCCTGCGCGGTCAGCGTCAGCAGGCGCAGCGCGTCGGCGCCGCCGCCCGCCTCGCCTTTCTCGAAATCACCCTCCACCTGGGCGAGCCGGTTCGTCACGTGGGCGAAGCATATCACGTCGCGGCAGTGGGCCGTTGCGAACGAATAGAGCGCCGCTGCTTCCATCTCCACCGCGAGGACGCCGGCGGCGCGGGCACGGCCGATCGCAGCTTCGGTTTCGCGGAACGGCGCGTCGGTGGTCCAGGTGGCGCCGCGCACGACCGGCGGCCGCGTGGTGGCGAGTGCAGCGGTAATGGGCTCCAACAAGTGCTTCGGCGCAGCGGAGAATGGTGCGGCGGGAACGTAATGGAGACTGGTGCCCTCGTCGCGTAGCGCGCGATCGATCAGCACGAAATAAGGCAGGGGACCGGCGGGGACGATCTGACCGGCCGAGGTGATGCTGATCAGCAATCGGCAACCGGCGGCGAAGAGCTGTTCGGCGACCAGCACCGCGAATGGGGCGCCGACGGCGTTCGGGATCGCGCCTATGCGTTCGCCCGCCGCGGTGAAGACGGCGAGTTCGGTGTGATAGCATGGCCAGGCGGGGTCGTCCGTGGCGTGATCGGTGCGGCGGAGATGGCGGACAAGATCGCCATCCGGGTCGAGCACACAAATCTCGGGGACCGGCACATCCGCGAGACGCTTTTGTCGGCGGGCTTCGCGCAGCAGGTTCTCCGGGCGGAAGACGGACGGGGCGGCGTGGTCCTTGGGTGCGCGTATCGTCGGGCCGCTCGCTTGATTCTCATCCGCCACGGGCGGCTTCTCCTTTGCTTGGCGGCGACAGTGCCGGCAGCTTACCAGTGACTCCGGTCCGCGGCGAATGTGACGGCTGGGATCGGTCTGCGGTTACGACGAGTGTCGAATTTGGCGCCTGTCACCGGGAGGCGCAATGGATTCCTGCTTGCGCCGGAATTACATGATATGAAACTATGTGAGACCTCCGTGGGCCCTTCGTGGAACTCCGTGTGAACCTTCTCCCGTCCGTGCGTATTAGGGCGTGTCGTCAATTCCGGGCCGGTGAATGCCTACTCCGAGCCAGCTTACTGAGTCCGAATTGCAACACTCCAGCGACAATCACCGCGAGGCGTCAACATTGCCGATTGCGGTGCAGGGCGTTCTTCGATTCGTAGGCGGTCAGCTTTGAGGAGCCGGCTGATGCACCGCTAGCAGCTTCGCGACGAGCAGTGCGACTGGATCAGGGACCTGTTGCCGGGGAGAGAGGGTTGGGTCGGAGTGACGGCAGCGGATAACTGCCTGTTCGTTCGCAGTCGCAAGAGTTGGGAATTTTACACAGAGTGCGCAGAGAACTCAGAGATCACAAAGGTGACTTTTGAGCGCCCCGGGAAAGCCGTAATGATAGCAACAATAATCCTTCTCTGTGAGCTCAGTGCTCTCAGCGTGCTCTGTGTTGAATTCGGGCGTGGTGCCACTTCCAGGCCACTGACTTCCCGCTTCGCGCCAGCTAGCGAGTCCGAATTGCCGGCAATAAGACACGGTGACAACATAGTCGATTCCGGCGCGGTTCGTTCTTCGATTCATAGGCGGTCAGCTTTGAGGAGCTGACCATACGCCGCTATGGACTTGGCGATGATCAATGGGACCGCATCAAGCACCTACACGCTGCGAGATTCCCTTAACGGCCTTTTTCCAAGGCAATGACGTGTTCGCTCCAATGTGCAACACTATACTGCGGCTACCCGTGAGGGGCTTCTGAGACGCTCGGCCGACAACCTGATCTCGCGTGCCCCGCCGGCACCGAGGACTTATATTAGACGATCTTCGCCTCGAACGGCGGCAGCAGGTCGGGCGCCTCGAACTCCACGACCCAGATGTCCGGATCGTATCGAACCTGCCGCGCCACATACGCATCCACTGCCGCCTGATCGACCGGTTCCGCTCCTGTCGCACGCATCCACGCCGCCTCGCCGTCGGCGGCGCGCACTTGTGACAGCACGGCCATCCCGTACCCGGCGTGCAGCACCACCAGCACGCCGCCGGCATCCGGGTCGCCTTTGCGCAGCACCATGCCGGGTCGCCCGTCGGCGTCGCCCATGCGCAATGCCATCTGCACCCAGAGCCCGGCCTTGACGCGCGGGGCGCTCATGGCGCTGCCAGTCCGCCGCCATCCACCGGCAGAGCGTGACCGGTGATGCTCGCGGCCTCGGCACTCAGCAGGAACGCAACAGACGCCGCGACTTGTTCCGGCAAAACGATGCGGCCGGTCGGCAGCGCGGCGGCGGCCTGCTCGCGCGTGATGCCCAGCTCGGCGAAGCGGCGCTGCGCCATCTCGGTATCGACCCAGCCGGGGCAGACGGCGTTCGCCGTGATTCCGCGCGGTGCCACCGCCAGGGCCAATGCGCGCACCAAGCCGATTACGCCGTGCTTGGCCGCGCAATACGCCGTCTGGTCTGCCGCGCCGCGCAGGCCCAGCACCGAGGCGACGACGATAATCCGCCCGGCGTCGTCCGGCAGCAGCGGCAGCGCCGCCTTGCAGCAGTAATAGGCGCCGTGGAGGTTGGTCGCGATGATGTCGTGCCAGAGTGAATCATCCTCGGTGTCCAACCGGTTGGCGCCAGCCGTGCCGGCACAGCAGACCAGCGCCTCGACGCGCTCGAGCGGCGCGAACAGCGCCCGCACCGCGGCGGGATCGGCCACGTCGCAGCTTCTGAAACGGACGCCGGCCAGCGGCTTGGGCGGGGGCCGACGAGCGGCCGCAATCACCTCGAAGCCATCGGCCAGCAGCCGCGCAGCCACCGCGGCGCCGATCCCCCGCGTGCCGCCGGTTACTACCGCACGGCGCCAACTCATTGCGCGGTCGTTCCGCCATCGACCGGCAGCACGATGCCGGTGATGAACGAAGCGGCGTCGGAGGCCAGGAATGCCACCGCCGCAGCGATCTCCACGGGGCGCGCGAACCGCTGGAGCGGTACGCTGTCGCGGTAGGCATCGGCCGCGGACGCCGGGAACCGGTCGGGGTACCGCCTCGCCAGCTCATCAATGACCCGCGCCAGCATGGGCGTGTCGGTGCTGCCGGGCGCGATGCAGTTCACCCTTATGCCGTGGCGCGCCCAATCGAGCGCGGCGCTGCGGGAAAGCTGGGCAAGGGCGGCTTTACTGGCGCCGTAGGCGGCGCTGACCGGCTTGCCGATCAGCGCCTGGTCGGACGAGACGTTGACGATCGCGCCACTGCCGCGGGCGATCATGCCGGGCAGAACCGCGCGCATCAGCGCATAGGGCGCGAGGAAATTGACGCGGAACACCCGCTCGACGTCGTCGAGGGGTGTCTCCAGCACGCTGCCCAGCACCGTCACGCCGGCGTTGTTCACCAGGATATCGATTGGGCCGCAGCGCTCGATCAGCGCCGTTGCCCGCCGCTCCAGGGTGGCGGTCTCCGCCAGGTCGAAATCCGGCAGGTCGAGCCCGGTGACCTCGGCGCCGTCGGCGGCAAGTGTGGCGGCGATGGCGGCGCCGATCCCCTGCCGGTGGCCGGTGACGATCGCGCGCTTTCCGGCCAGGCCATAGCTGAAGTCGTTCATTGGGCGCGCGGAGTGGGGCGGGCGGCACCCTCACCCGCCGCGCTTCGCGCGGCGACCTCTCCCGCAGCGCGGGAGAGGTCGATATGTCGTTGGTTGCTGAAAGCCTTGGTCATCGCTTATCCCCGGTGGCCTGCCTTCTCCGCAGGATAGGGCACTCGCCTGGCCTGCCAACCCGAGGACCATCGCCCGCGTGCTCCGCCTGGTTTCGATCGGCCGACGCTTTGCCAAAGGAAGGGGTAGGGTGGTCGAGGCGCTGCGCGACGTGTCGCTGGACATCGGTCGTGGCGATTTCGTTGCGCTGGTGGGTCCGTCGGGGTGCGGCAAGTCATCGCTGCTGCGAGTGATTGCCGGGCTGGATCGGCCGGATGAGGGGAGGCTGGAGTGGGAAGCTGGGCGGCCGCCGGCGCCGGGGGAGATCGGCTTCGTGTTTCAGGACCCCACCCTGCTTCCCTGGGCCACTGCCGAGGACAACGTCTTTCTGCCGTTGCGGCTGCGTGGCTTTGCGCGTGCACGGGCGATGCCGGAGGTGCGCGCGGCGCTGCGCCGCGTCGGGTTGGCGGGGTTCGAGCAGGCGCGGCCACGCCAGCTCTCGGGCGGGATGCGCATGCGTGTCTCGATTGCCCGTTCGCTGGTCACTCGGCCGGCTTTGCTGCTGATGGACGAACCATTCGCCGCGCTCGATGAATTCACCCGCCATCGGTTGCAGGAGGACCTGCTGGCGTTGTGGCAATCGCTTGGCTGCACCGTCGTGTTCGTCACGCATTCGATCTACGAGGCCGCGTTTCTGGCACGGCGCATCGTGCTGATGACGCCGCGGCCCGGGCGAATCGCGCAGGAGATTGCCTCGCCGCTGCAGCCCGGTCCGGCAACGCGGCTCGACCCGGCTTACGCAATGCTGGTGGCGCAGGTCTCGCGGGCGCTGCAGCCGGTCGAGGCGCCACTTTGACCCGTGCGCAGCAACGCGCCGCGCCCGCGGTGCTCGGCGTGTTCGTGCTTGGCCTGTGGGGGGCGGTGGTGCGGGTCTTCGGCATTCCGCCCTACCTGTTGCCAGGGCCGGTGGCGATCTTTCAGGCGTTCGCCGCCGACCCGTCGGGGCTGGTGCTCGCGCTGTTTTCGACTCTGGCGGTGACCTTTGCCGCGTTGTGCGTCGCCGCGGCGATCGGTGCGCTGATGGCGCTGGCGATGGAGCTGAGCCCGCTCGCCCGCGCGGCGATCCAGCCCTGGGCGGTGGTGTTGCAGGTCACGCCGATCGTGGCGATCGCGCCGTTGATCATCGTGCTGGTGGGCGAGCCATTCCCCTCATTGGTTGCGTGCGCAACGATTGTCGCGTTCTTCCCGGTGTTCGCCAACACTGTGGCGGGGCTTGCGTCGCCCTCGCCGGAGCTGGCCGATTTGTTCCGGCTGTACGGCGCCGGACGGTGGCGGACTCTGAGGCTGCTGCTGGTGCCCTCGGCACTGCCGTATTTCCTGGCGGGGCTGCGAATCTCCGGTGGGCTCGCGCTGGTGGGCGCCGTGGTGGCGGAGTTTGTCGCGGGGTCGGGCGGGTTCGCGTCGGGGCTGGCGTATCGGATCCTGGAGGCCGGCTACCGGCTGGAGATTCCGCGCATGTTCGCCGCACTGGTGCTGCTGGCGGTCGCCGGGATTGCGATCAACGCGGGGTTGGGGGCGTTCGGTGCGCTAGTTCTGCGCCGCCACGGCGATGTCTGATGCCTGCTGGTCCCAACTCAGCAGCCGCGTTGCCTGCGCCGCGAGGTCGCGGAACTGGCTCTCGTCGATGCCGGCGTGGCCGGTGCAGCTTCGGCACGGCTCCGACTTTTCGCCGTTGGTCAGCAGCGCGCGTCGCCAGGCGAGCAGCTTCTCGCTGGCATAGGCGTGGAAGATCGAGGGAAATTCGCGAAGATTCCCGGCCACCGCGCCGGTCCGCAAGTTGAGTGCCGTGCGCTCTTTCACCGGGAAGCAGCACATGAAGATATCGGCGTCGTGGTTGAGCACGAACTGGCGGATCGGATAGGTGCACGGCGCGGTCCGCCGGAAGCCGCCAGCGTCGTTGACCGCCCCCGCCCAGCCGTGCCCGGTGACGGCGAAGTTCTGCAGGCCCGCGGTCAGATGCAGTCGGCCGAGCACGGCGGAAAAATAGACGTGCCGGCCTGGCACCGCGGACTCGGGACGGAGCGGCAGTCCCAGGCGCTCGGCGAAGTTGGCGGCGCGGGTGCGGGCCTCGGTCTCGTCGAACGGCTTTCCGGCCGCCAGATGGAAGGTGACGACGAGGGCATCGACGCCGAGCTCGACCAGCCGGTCGATATGCGCGCGGGTCATGTAATCGCCGTTGCTGAACAGCTTGATGCGGGAGGCGGGCTAGGCTTCTCGTGCCGCCGCGACATAGTCGAGGTTGCGCTCGTGCATGAAGAGCTCGTTGGTGCCGACCAGCACCAGTTCCCCATCATAGGCGATCGAGCGTAGGTCCTGCAGAACCCGCGAATAGAGCGTGAAATCGAGAAAGTCGTTGCCGCTGAGCCGATCGAACTCGGCGTTCGGACAGTAGGCGCAGCGACGATTGCACTGAGAGGAGGTCTCGATCTCGATCCAGCGCACCGCCTGGGCGAATGCCGCGCGCATCTCCTGTTCCGTGGTCAGGGGCATGAGCTGCAACGAGCTGACGACGCTGTCATGGGCGACGCCGAGGACCGCGTGCCGACGATTGACAGCGGTTTCCGCGGTCGCGGCGATGCGCTGATCGATCTGCGGTGCGCCGCCGGATCCAGCCGACCGTCCAGCTCGGCGATGGTGGCCAGCTCGCCCGCCGCATCCGGCCAGTGGTGACGGAGCAGCAGGTCGATCGTGTCGGCCGGCGTTTTGGGGCTTGACATGCGCTGGATGGTGGCAGGCGGAGGCTAACAATCGATGAGCGCCCGCTGGCCGAACGGCGCGGGTCCAGCGGCGTGGCGTTCAGTCCGGCCAGAATGCCTCGTCGATCGCCTGCTCGAACGACCAGGGACACGACCAGGGGAACATGTCGCGCGGCAGGTCGGTCTCGCGCTCGACACGCAGGACGGCGTCGCCGTAGGCGTCGCGCAAAGCTTCGTCGAGGCTGGCGGCCAGGCTGGGGTTGTCGCGCATGTGGCGGGCGAGCTGCCGGCGCTGCTCTTCGATCGTCAGGCGCCAGCTCTTGCCTCGGCGGTCCGGCTGGTGGACCCATTTCAGCAAATGCAGCAGCAGCACGGCGAGCCTGCTCACCAGCTCGCGCTTCTCGCCGCGCCCCATACTCTCGATCTCCGCGGCGATATGCTCGACGTCCGCCTCGGAGAGTCGTCCCTCGCGCAGCAGCGCCGCCTGCTCGTTTGCCCAGGCGTAGAAGTCGGTGTCGTATTTGCTCGTATTGCTCATGGCCTCACGCAAAGTGCTGCGGGAAGCCCAGCCGTCCGTCAAGCCGCACATCTGGCATGGCACGCGGCACTTGAACCGCTCCGCATCCCCTGCCAAAAGCGCCGCATGGCGAACGGCAAGCGATCACTCACCGAAGGGCAACGCGCCTACGAGGCCAAGCGCGCGGCCAAGGCGGGCATGAGCCTGGACAAGTGGCTCGATTCCAAAGAGCGCCGGCAACAGGCGGAAATCCGGACGCAGGCGAAGCCAGCCGACGCGGCAAAGCCGCCGAAGAAGCCGGGGTTCTTTTCCCGCCTGTTGGAGCGAGCGCACAGGCCGTTGTAGCTTCGTCATGGCCGGCCTTGTGCCGACCATCTCCCGGCGGTTCGCGCAGAAGTGCCGCAGCGGGTGGAGATGGCCGGCACAAGGCCGGCCATGACGGGGTAGCGGTGGCAACGACGGTGGGGGGCCGGATAGGACGCGGCGGCCATGACGAGGGGGGACGCCGCTGACGGCGCTGCTGGTTACAACTGATATAATCCGGCCGCCCGCGCCCGCACCTTGATCAGCGACACCAGTAGGTCGAGCGTCGGTGTCGGCACGCCTACCGTGCGCGCCATCTCCAGCGGCACCGTGTAGAGCGCGTCGATCTCCATCGGCCGGCCCGCCAGCAGGTCCTGCAGGATGCTTGGCCGATGACCAAGTTTCATATTGGTTGCCACCGTCCGCTCTACATCCACCACCGGTGAGCGGCCCATGGCACGGGCCAGCGCCTCGGCCTCGGCAAGCACGCGGCGCGAGGTCTCGACCAGCACCGGTTCCTCATGCGTCGCCCGGACGGGCGATTGCGTCAGCACGCACATCGGGCCGGCGCTGAGGTTGAAGATCAGCTTCTGCCAGATCAGATCGCGGATCCGGTCGCTGACTGCGGCGGTGAGTCCTGCCGCTTGGAACGCGCCGGCCAAGACCTCCACCCGCGGCGAGGTGCTGCCGTCCGGCTCGCCGAATGTGACCCCCAGCGTATCGCCGGCGATCATGCGCACGACGCCCGGAGCCGGGACCGAGCTTGCCGGCCAGGCGATGCCGCCGATCACCCGCTCCGGTCCGACCGCCCGCCATATCGCATCGCCCGGGTCCAGCCGCGTCAGCCGCCTGCCGTCCAACGGACCGCCGTGGGCGTGAAAATACCACCAGGGGATGCCGTTCATAATAAAGGCAACGCTCGTCTCGGGGCCGAGCAACGGGGCGATCGAGGCAGCGACCGCCGGCAGAGACGGCGCCTTCACGGTCACGATCACCGCGTCCTGCGGGCCGAGATCGGCGGGCTTGTCGCTCGCGGCCAGCTTCGCGCGGATGGTGCGCGACGCGGTCTCCACGGTCAGCCCATCCGCACGGATCGCGGCCAGATGCGGCCCACGGGCGACGACGGATACCTCGGCGCTGCTCTCGGCAAGCACGCCGGCGAGCCAGCCGCCGATCGAGCCGGCGCCGAAGACGCACAGCCTCACGACAGGATTTCGAGCGCCGCGCGCGCCACCGCCTGCACGCCCAAACCGATGCAACGCTCGTCCGGCTGATAGGCGGAGTTGTGCAGCCGGTCTTTCCGACCAGGCTGACCGGAACCGATGCGCAACTGGAAGCTTGGCACGAGCTCCGCCATCAGTGCGAAGTCCTCGGCGCCGAGCGTTGGTTCACCCTGTTCGATCACATCACCCAACTGCTTCTTCACTGCCGCAACAGTAGGATCGATTACCCGATCGTCGTTCACCAGCGGCGGCACGCCGCGGCGATATTCAAGGTCGCAGCCGACGCGCATGCCCTGTTGGATGCCGGCGCAGAGGCGGCGGATTGCCTGCTCCGCAACGTCGCGCACGTCGTTGTGCAAGGTGCGCACGGTTCCCAGAAGCTGCACCTGATTGGGGATGATGTTGCGCGCCGTGCCGCCGTGGATCGCACCCACCGTCACCACTGCTGGGCGCATCGGTGGTACCTCGCGCGAGACCACTGTCTGGAGTTGCAGCACCAAATTGGCCGCGGCGACGATCGGATCGACTGCGTTATGGGGATGCGCGGCGTGACCCGAGCGGCCGCGCACGACGATCTCGAACCCGTCGGCGGCGGCCAGCGCGGGACCGCGCACGAAACCGAAGCGGCCGGCAGACAGGTTCGGATGATTATGGAAGCCGAGCGCATAGGTGATGTCTGGTTGCTTCATTACGCCGGCAGCGATCATTTCCCGCATGCCGCCGATCGCCTCCTCGGCGGGCTGGAAGATCAGCTTCACCGTACCGGTGAGCTGGGGTGCCAGATCCCGGAGCACGGCGGCGACACCGAGCAGCGTGGTGGTGTGGATGTCGTGGCCGCACGCGTGCATCAGGCCGGGGACGGTGCTGGCGAAGGGAAGGCCGGTCTGCTCCTCGATGGGCAGCGCGTCCATGTCGGCGCGGATGGCAAGCACCGGGCCCGGCCTGCCGCCTTCGATCAAACCGACGACGCCGGTCTTGGCGACGCCGGTCTGATGCGGAATGCCGAGCCGTGTCAGCTCGCGGGTGACCACGCCGGCGGTGCGCACTTCTTCGAACGCGAGCTCGGGATGGGCGTGGATATCGCGGCGGATCTCGATCAGCACGGGCTCTATGCGCTGGGCTGCTTCGCGGATCGCGGTTTCGGGGTCGTTGAGAAGGGCATGGGACATGGGGTCGTCGCTCGCGCTGGTGGGCGCGGGACCATGCGGCAGGCCGTGGGGGGAGACAAGGCGTTGGGACGATCAGTATAGGGTCCCGTCTTTGTGGGTGAATGCGTACCTGCCGTCGGGTCCCATGCGGCCGTGCATGTCGATATCGGGATAGCTCACCTCGTCGCCCGCGGTGCGGTCGCCGATGACGAGCAGAAGCACATCACTGGCGGATCGGTTGACGAACCGGTGGGCATCGCCCGTCCCGGCGGGGAAGCCGGCGCACATGCCGGGCCGCAACACCTCTGTGCCGGCGTTGGTTTCAAGTTCGACCTCGCCCTGCAGGACATAGACGAACTCATCCTGTCGGGAGTGCGCGTGGCGATGTGAAGATTGACCGCCCGGGACGATCCGCGTGAGGTTCACGCCGTAGTTGGTGAGTTTCGCGCGATCGCCGAGGCGACGGTTCCAACGCTGCTGGTTCGCGGCCCGGTACGGTTCAGGGTAGCTCGTCGCGTTGCTCTCCGGCAGCGTCAATGGGTCGAATCCGGATGGTTCCGGCACAGTCAACCTCCGTCGTTTCGCCACTTTCGTTTGGCGCGCGTACGCCTCACGTCGTCAGAACGGCTCGATAGCGCGTTTTGCTCATGTTGACAAAGGTGTTCTCGGCGTCCGCCAGCGGATGGGTTTCAACAATTGGCCGAATGCCCTTGAGCACCGCAAATGCCATGGTCTCTTCGCTGTCCTTGGCATGGCCGCTATACCAGCCGACAACACCCCGACGGCCGAATTGCAGGGCCTCGCCATGGACTTGCAATGGCGGCGCCATGTTCCGCGGCAATCAGAACCAAACGGCCATTGGGTCTCAGACCCTGAATCAAGTCGGTTTGCGCGGCCGCGAATCCGGCGGTAGAAATAATCGTCGCCGCTCCGCCCATTTTTGCCAGCCTCTCGCCAGCGCTGCCATCGGCGCTGTCGATAAAGTCATCAGCGCCGAGCTGGCGCGACAGCGCCTCCTTGTCCCGTCTGAGATTTATCGCAATCGTTCGGAAGCCCATCCTGGCAGCGAATTGAACGGCGAGGTGGCCAAGGCCTCCAATGCCATGGATCGCAACCGTCTCGCCCGCGCGGGCACCGCAATTGCGCAGCGCGTTGAACGTCGTGATGCCCGCACACATCAATGGACCGGCCTCCTCGAACGACAACTCGTCCGGAATGCGAGCCAAGGCCAATTGTGGAGCGACAAGGTATTCTGCGTAGCCGCCGTCGTACGAAAGCCCTACCACCTGGGCGCGCACGCAATTGACAAAATCGCCTGCGCGGTAGAACTCGCACGTCGTGCAGTAACCACCCTGCCAGCCGACACCGACCCTTTGGCCTACCCCCCAATTAGTAACACCCTCTCCTACAGCATCGATGACGCCACCGACCTCGTGGCCTGGAGTCCGCGGTAACGTCACTCCCATTAGCCCATTGCGGGCGATATTGTCGCCGCCGCAAACGCCGCATGCATGCACCCGCACGCGCACCTGCCCGTGACCCGGCTCGGGCACAGGAACTTCCGTGCAGACGAACGGCGCTCCGGCCTTCGTGACCTGAACGGCGCGCATCGTTTGAGTGGCCATAGTCTTGCCCCCTCCAGCTCCTCGACAGATCAGTCTCCAAGCTGCCGCGAAAAATTGGGGATCGGGCCGCCGGCGGCTGGCTGCGCGGCAGCGCCGACGAACAGGGTCGCGTCATCTATCCACCTCAGAACGCCAGTAACCGCCAGCCGCTTTATCTTCCAGGCTCGAGCGAGCTGGTCCCCGGCAGCTTTGGCGCGACGCGTTCATGAAAGCGGGCCAGCGCGAGGTACGACTGGGCCAGTCGCCGATATGTGTCAGCCAACTCGATGTCCGTGGACTGCTGGGCAAGTTCGAGCGCTTCAGCTGCAGCTACACGATAGTCGCGCTCGTCCTGCATGGTGTAACAGCTCCCGCTCCAGCTCCCTTATCGGGGGTTGCGAGTCTCTTGGAACGGGCAGTTCCCGCCCGACGCGGTCAATTCTATTTGAAGAATTGGCGTGATGGCACATGCTCCGCCTTCCGGCCGGTCCGATCATCGCGCAGACGAAAGCCAAGCGGCATCACGTTCAGCGGAGATGCACCGCAAGGGTCCCGGATCCGGCCTTTGCCACGCGGTCGCCGCAAAACCGAGCGGATGGTGACGAGTTTCATCCGATTTGTGCGGCTCGACGCGCGAATGGAGGCCGTGATGCTCACATTGCTGATCCTCATCCTGCTGATCCTGATCCTGTTCGGCGGTGGTGGATACTATGGCTATCGGCGCGATTACTATGGTGGCGGTGGTGCCGGATTGGTCGGGCTGATCATCGTCATCCTCCTGCTGATCGTGATTTTCGGCGGCCCCGGTTGGGGCTGGTACCACTACTGACCAAGAGGGCGACGCTCCCATCCGCCACGGTTGGGAGCCGGAAGGTGGTGTGGCAGCATCCCCGGCGACGACAACGGGGGGACGGGCCATGCCTGAGGACTTTCGACGCACGCATGACTGGGGCGCGCTGACCCGCGCCGAGATCGCCGCGGCGCGCGATGCAGGCGCATTGCCGGTGCTGACGGTGGGCTCGGTGGAGCAGCACGCGGATCATCTGCCGGTCGATACCGACTCGGTGTCGGCGCATCGGGTGGCACTGCTGGCGGCCGAGCGTTGCGCCGATCCGCACGTGCTGGTGCTGCCATCGCCGTCCTTCGGCTTCTCGCCGCATCATCGCGCCTGGGCGGGCACCATCACGCTGTCACTCGAGACGTTCGTCGGCATGGTGACCGACGTGGCGGAGAGTCTGCACCGCACCGGCTTCAGGCGATTGTTGGTCGTCAACGGGCATGGCGGCAACCAGGGTCCGCTCGCGGCCGCGTGTACCGGGTTGGCAGCGCGCGGCCTCGCGGTGGGCTATGTCAACTATTTCGCGCCCGGCGAGAAGCAATGGCTGGACGCGCTGCCCGGTGCGCAGCGCGGCGTAGGCCATGCCTGCGCCTTCGAGACGGCGTTGCAGCTCGCGTTGCGCCCGGCCGAGGCGGCGCGTATTGCCGCCCGCATCCGCGATCTGCCGCCGCGGTTGACGCCCTGTTATGTGGCCGGCAACGCGCCGGACGTGCTGCGGCCGGCCGGGGCCTACTGGGGCGCGATCTTCGTGGCCGGCGACGTGGGTTATGTCGGCGATCCGGCGGCGGCCACGGCGGAATCCGGGGCCGCGATCCTGGAGGCGACGGTGGCGGCGCTGGCGAAGTTCTTTGCCGACTTTGCAGGTGCCCAGCTTCGCGTCGGCGCGGCATGACAATGCCTGAAAGCTTCGCGGTGGCGATGCGCGACGGCGTGCGCCTTGCCACCGATGTTTATCTGCCCGATCGCGCCAGCCGGTGCCCGGTGATCCTGGAGCGCACACCGTACGGTCGGCACGTCGCCAGCCGCAGCGAGATCACCGCGGCCGACCGCACGCCGGCAGAACGTGCACAACTGGCCGGGTATTACACGGCCCACGGCTATGGCGTGGTCTATCAGGATACGCGCGGCCGCTATGGGTCCGAGGGGCGGTTCGTCAAATACCTGTCGGATGGCGAGGACGGATTCGACACCTGCGTCTGGTTGCGACAGCAACCATGGTGCGACGGGCGGATCTGCACTATGGGCCTCTCTTATGCCGCGCATACGCAGGCGGCGCTGGGTTGCCTCGATCCGCCCGGGCTGGCTGCGCAGGTGCTGGATTGCGGCGGGTTCGCCAATTCGTGGCGTTCGGGGATCCGCCAGTCGGGTGCGTTCGAGTTGAAGCAGGCCACCTGGGCGTTTCGCAATGCACAGGTGTCGCCGGAAGCAGTGGCCGATCCGGTGATGGCGGCGGCTCTGGCGGCCGAGGACATCGGCGAGTGGTTCACCCGCATGCCGTGGCGACCGGGGCATTCGCCGCTGCGCCACCACCCGGACTATGAGGCCTATCTGTTCGAGCAGTGGCGGCATGGCGCGTTCGACGCCTTCTGGCAGCAGCTCGGTATATGGGCGGAGGGCTGGTACGACCGCTACAGCCGGGCGGCCATGGTGCATATGTCGTCCTGGTTCGATCCCTATGCGCTGACTGCGGTTTCCAACTATACCGGGCTGCGGCGCGCCGGGCAGCGGCTGATCCTTGGCCCGTGGACGCATGGGGATCGCAGCGACCGTGTGTTCGGCGATGTCGATTTCGGCCCTGAGGCGCCGCTGGATTCCTGGGCTGGCGACTGGCGTGGGTACCGGCTGCGTTTCTTCGACCACGTGATCAAGGAGGCGCCGCTGCAGGAGCCCGCGGTGCGGGTGTTCGTGATGGGAGGCGGGTCCGGACGGCGGACGGCGGCGGGACATCTGGACCACGGCGGGCGGTGGATCGACGCGACCGATTGGCCACCGGTCGGTGTTGATTTTGTTGCATATCACCTGCACGCGGACGGCCGTCTGGACCCTGCCGCACCGGAGGCAGATTCCGCTGCGCTGGCGTATGATTTCGACCCCCGGAGGCCGGTGCCGACGATCGGCGGAGCGTTCTCCAGCCTGGAGCCCGTCGCTGCCGCGGGGGCGTTCGACCAGATGGAGGGGCCGGCGTTCTTCGGTTGCGTGCCGCCGTATCTGCCGCTGGCATCGCGCTCGGATGTGCTGGCGTTCCAGACGCCACCGCTGGCGCGGCCGGTGCAAATCGCCGGACCGGTGGAGGCGGAGTTGTTCGTCGCGACAGACGGGCCGGACACCGATTTCACGGCCAAGCTGATCGATGTGCATCCGCCATCGGCCGATTATCCGCGGGGCTACGCGATGAACCTGACCGACGGGATTCTGCGGCTGCGTTATGCAGATGATCCGTCGCAGCCGCGCTTGCGACGGCCGGGGCAAGTGGTGCGCATCCGCATCACACTGTTCCCGACTGCCAATCTGTTCCTGCCCGGGCACCGGATCAGGCTGGATGTTTCGTCCAGCAACTTTCCGAAGTTCGATGTCAACCCGAATACGGGGGAGGCGGAGGGGACGGGCCGACGAAAGCGTGTGGCTGTGAATACAGTGTTTGTCGATGCGGCGCGGCCGAGCCGGGTGGTGCTGCCGATGCTGCCGGTGTGAAAGAAGAAAGGAAGTCAAACCGCAGAGGCGCAGAGGGCGCAGAGTAACTCTGCGACTCTGCGGTTTGACTTCGTTTACTTCACCCCCAACCCACGCATGAACTGATCGCGTATACGCGCCGGATCGCGCTCGGTCGTATCGGCGGGCCCCGACTGATCGATGCGGCAGCCGATCAGCCACGGCCCGTCCTCGTGCAATGCCAAATCGATCAGCTCCTCGAAATCGCCCTCATCTGCCGCCCAGGCGCTCCGCACGATGCCTGCCCCACGGGCGATCGCCACCACATCGGCGCCGACAGCGGTCGCCGCGGCCTGGCCACCGGTGATCTGATATGTGCCGTTGTCCATGATAACCACCGTCAGATTCCGCGGCCGCCGTCCGGCAATCGTCGCTAGCGAGCCGAGCTGCATCAGGATCGAGCCGTCGCCCTCCAGCGCGATCACCCGCCGCTGTGGCTGCGCGAGTGCCACGCCCAGCGCGATCGGCGCTGCCAGCCCCATGCTGCCCAGCATGTAGAAATTCTGCGGCCGCCGCCCGGCTGCCCACAGATCGAAATTGGTGTAGCCGATGCCGCCGATCACCGCCTCATCGTGCTTCAGCTTCGCCACCAGCCGCTTCGTCAGGTCGAGGCGACTCATCATCTTCGCCTGGTCCCGGCTTGCCGGGTGATTGGCCGAGAAGGACATGCGCCGCTCCCTCACCGCTGGAACACTTTGCCGCCGGTAAGCAGCGGCGAGAGGATCAGGCAGGCCGGCGCCTGCGTCGCGACCGCCTGGCGGATGGTGCGATCGACGATGAACTCCACCTCGTCGAGGCGCGTCATCGTGTGGTGCTCCACTGCGACAGCGTCCAGCACAGGGCGCATCGTCTTCGCCACCATCGCCTGGCCGAAGTTGAACTCGCCCAGCGTGCCGCGCTCGGACACCATCATCAGCACCGGGATCTGGAACGGCACGGCGAGAGAGGCAATCACGTTCGCCAGCGTGCCGAAGCCGCTGGTCTGCATCAGCAGGATGCCGTGCATCCCCCCCATCCAGGCGCCGGCGACGATGCCGAGTGCCTCTTCCTCGCGCGTGGTGGCGAAGGCAGTGAAGAACGGATCGGCATGCACCGCGTCGAGCAGCGGGCGCAGCACATTGTCGGGCACGTAGGTCACCAGCCGCACCGCGTGGCGCTTCAACACCTCGACGACGATCTCGTGCCAGGCGCGCGTCTCTTCCATCTGCACCGCGTCCCTCCTGCATCGGCCCGTGCCGCCGGCTTGCGTGCCGGCACGTCCGTCCGTACACAGCACGCGTGCCCGATCTCGGCAAGACCTATGACGTGCTCATCGCCGGCGGCGGCAACGCAGCGCTGTGCGCGGCGATCACCGCACGCCAGCACGGCGCCACCGTGTTGCTGGCCGAGCATGCGCCACGCGCGTTCCGTGGCGGCAACAGCCGGCACACGCGCAACCTGCGGGCGATGCACGATGCGCCTATCGAGACGCTGACCGATGCCTACCATGAGGACGAATACTGGGACGACCTGCGCCGCGTCACCGGGGGAGATACCGACGAGACGCTGGCGCGCATGACGATCCGCGCCTCGTCCGGGGTGTTTGGGTGGATGAAACAGTGCGGCGTGCGGTTTCAGCCCTCGCTTGCCGGTACGCTGAGCCTGTCGCGGACCAACGCGTTCTTTCTGGGCGGCGGCAAGGCGCTGGTGAATGCGTATTATCTGACCGCAGAGCAACTGGGTGTCGATATCCTGTACGATACCGAAGTTCTGTCGCTGAAACTGGATGACGGCACTGTCCGATCGGTTGAGATGACCTATAAGGGATTCCCGAGGACGGTGCAGGCGCGCTGCGTCGTTGCATCTTCGGGCGGCTTCCAGTCGAACCTGGATTGGATGCGCCAATATTGGGGCGAGGCAGTGGATAATTTCGTGATCCGCGGCACACCGTATAACCGTGGCCGAGTGCTGAAGAATTTGCTGGACCAAGGAGTCGCCGCGGTCGGCGATCCCACGCAATGCCATGCCGTGGCGCTTGATGCGCGAGCGCCGAAATTCGACGGCGGCATTGCCACACGACTTGATTGCGTGCCGTTCAGCATCGTGGTGAACCGCGACGGCGAGCGCTTCTACGATGAAGGCGAAGACCTCTGGCCCAAGCGGTACGCTATCTGGGGTCGGTTGATCGCGCAGCAGCCGGGGCAGATCGCTTATGCGGTTTGTGACGCCAAATCGGTGCCGCTGTTCATGCCGTCGGTTTATCCGGCAATCATCGCTGATTCACTGGGCGAACTCGGGGAGCGGCTTGGGCTTGATCCGGTCAAGCTGCGCGCAACTGTTTCGCGCTATAACCTTGCTGTACGGCCGTGTCGATTCGACGATAAGAAGCTGGATGGATGTGCGACCGATGGCCTTGATCCGCCAAAGACCAACTGGGCGCGACCGATCGACACGCCACCCTTCACCGGCTATCCGCTGCGGCCGGGAATCACTTTCACTTATCTCGGCGTGCGTGTGAATGAACAGGCGCAGGTGCTGATGGAAGACGGGCGGCCCGCCGGCAACCTGTTTGCCTCCGGTGAGATCATGGCTGGCAACATTCTCGGCAAGGGCTATCTCGCCGGATTCGGGATGACGATCGGCACGGTGTTCGGCCGAATTGCCGGGGAAGAGGCGGCACGGCATGCGCGAAACTGAAGCGGTCGCCGATGCGCGCCGCGAGATAGAGGTGTGCAACGCCTGTCGGTATTGCGAGGGCTTCTGCGCCGTCTTCCCCGCCATGGAGCGGCAGCGCGCGTTCAGCGCCGCCGACCTCAGCTATCTGGCGAATCTCTGCCACAACTGCCGCGGCTGCTATTATGCGTGCCAATACGCACCGCCGCACGAATGGGGCATCAACGTGCCGCGCAGCCTGGCGTTGGTGCGCGCCGAAAGTTACGAGGAATACGCGTGGCCGCAACCGCTGGCGCGCGCCTTTCAGCGCAACGGAGTGGTAGCGTCGCTGGTTACGGCGGCCTCACTCGCATTGGTACTGATCCTGACTATTACGTTAGCCGCGCCCGAGGAACTTTATACCGCGCATGCTGTCGAAGGGCGAACTTTCTACACGGTGATCCCGCTCTGGACGATGCAGGTCGTCGGGCTGGCCACGTTCATCTTCTCGCTGGTCGCACTGGGGATGGGCGCGGTGCGGTTCTGGGGCGATGCCGGGACAGCGCGCCCAATCACCGTGGGTGCAGTATCGCGGGCGATCGGCGACGTGTTGAGCCTGCGCAATCTGGGCGGCGGTGGTCACGGGTGCAACGACAGCTCCGAGCGCTTCTCGATGACGCGGCGCTGGCTACACCACGCGATGTTCTTCGGCTTCTTACTATGTTTCGCCGCGACCTGCGTGGGATTTGTGTACCACGCATTCCTCGGGCGGGATGCACCGTATCCGTTTTTCAGCCTGCCGGTGCTGCTGGGCACGCTGGGCGGGATTGGCCTGCTGGCGGGCGCCAGCGGGCTGTTTGCGATGAAGCTGGTCGATGATCCGGTCCCCGCAGCGCGAAAGCTGCTGGGCGCGGACGTGGCGCTGTTGCTGCTGCTGGCACTGAGCGCCGCGACCGGCCTGGTGCTGCTTGGGCTGCGGGCCACGGTCGATATGGGGATCGCGCTGGCGGTGCATCTAGGCTGCATCCTGGCGCTGTTCGTGCTGCTGCCGTACAGCAAGATGGTGCATGGAGTGTACCGTGCGGCCGCGCTGCTACGGGCGGCGGTAGAGGAGCGAGAGGCCTGATACGGGAAAACACCCGTGCGTCCGACCTGACAGGATGCGTCGCCATCAACTTGCAGGTGCAAGCGATCGTAACTTCGCGCGTGCTGCGCTACGTGCCGCCGCCGTAACCGTCAACAGCTCCAACGTCTCATCGTCACCGACTGGCGTCAGCGCCAAGTCGCGGTAATCACGGGCCGTCTGGTCTCGCTTCAACTGTTGGCGAAGCATCAATAGACGCACAGCCATGATCGCGATGCGCGCGTGCTTGACCACGAAGTCGGCTCCAAATCTCGGCCAGAACTGCCATGCCGGTACAATCGGCAGTCCCGGTCGGCGCTCAGTGCGCACCTTGCGGCGCAGGTAACCGCCCTCCAGCGGATGTGTGTGCTCGATCAGGCTCAGGCTCCAGAAGCTAAGCAGCATGCTCAGCATTTTGCCGAGCGATATCCGGGTGGCAGCAGCGCGGCGCATGAGTGTGCACATATGCGAGAACGTGTAGTAGGTACTCCACGCTGCCCAATAGGTCTGCTCCCAGTCGCTGCGGCTCATTGTCGAATGACCGGTCACGACATGGAATGTGTCGTAGCGGTTGAGGTCCGCATCCATAGCGATGCCGGCAAGTGCCAGCTTCTGATGATCTTCAGACCCTGGTAGCGGCGTCAGGATGAAGAACTCCAGGAAATCTATCGGGAGCTCGTTCTGTATGATACGAATGTCGCGCATCACCGTCGCCGGAGTATCGGCTGGAAACCCGATGATGTAGCCGGCCCAGATCACCGCGCGGATGCGCTTCCAGGCCAGCAGCATGTCGCGATACTCGGCGATGCGATTCTGCTTCTTCTTCGCCGCGAGCAAACTGTCAGGGTTGATCGATTCGAGACCTATGAATACACGCACGACGCCGGCGCGCGCGGCTTTTTCGATGAAGCGCGGAATGCGGTGACACAACGTGTCCACCTGGATGGTCAGCTTGATACTGAACCTCTCTCGCTCGCGCAGCACGATCAGCCGATCGAAAATCGACTCCCAGTCTTTATTACGAGCGAAATTGTCGTCCGTGATGAAGAAACTCTGCACACCTTGTGCAGCGTTGTGTCTGACGATTGCCTCCACATCGTCGGCGGTGCGGCGGCGCGAGACGCGGCCCTGGACGTTGATAATCGTACAGAAACTGCACTGGAACGGACAGCCGCGGCCCGCATCGAACGTGGTCATTCGCCCGGCGGTGCGGGCGATGCGGTCGGGCGGAAGACAGGGAATCGGCACGCCGGCGAGGTTCGGCAATGTCGCCATATGGTTATAGAGCGGCCGCAATGTTCCGGCGGCGGCATCGCGGAGCAGTTCCTCGAGTCCGTCTTCCGCCTCGCCGGCATAGAGGACGATGCCAAGGTCCATCGCTTCCTGCAGTTCAGGCGTGATGGCAGGCAACATGGCGAGCGTGCCCGAGACGTGGAAGCCGCCAATGGCGACATCGATGCCGAGTGCCCGGATTCGCCGGGCCAGGTCCATCGCGCGCGAGAACTGGTTGGACTGCACGCCGACCAGTCCCACCATGCCGGCGCCAGCCTGGATTATGTCACCGGCGATCCGCTCTGGGCGTATGCGGGTGTTGGTCTCGTCATAAGCATCCACGAGGATGGCCGTGTCTGTCCCGAGCACATGCCGAGCCGCGCAATCCATCGCCAGCCCATAAACAGCCGCCAGACTGTTGGACGGCATCGAAGAGCGGAACCACTGAATGACATAGCCGTCGTCGTCATAATGCGACGGCTTGATCAGTACGAGGCGGAACTGTCTGCGTTCGGATATGGCCGCCATCCCCCATGGAGTCGCCACATCAAGACAAGCACGAATGCAATCATGCTGGCAACCTGGGACCTGCGCGCGTGTTACCTTCGCCGTGGGGAATGGCCGAGATGGTTCGTCTGTACCTATCGACCCAGCCAGTCCCTCTGGCTTTCCATCCAGGCGACGAGCGCATCGAGCGCGTCGGCGAGCACCTGTGTATCCGTCCTCTCGGATCGGGCCGGGACGTGGAACGAATGATCTGCCCCGTCGATTGGTATCAGCGTCGCTATCTCCCCGAGCCGCGCGACGGTCGCAGTAAGCAGCCCCGAGTTGGCCAGTGCATCTCGGGTTCCCTGCAGGAACAGCATCGGAATGCGGATGCCGGACAAATGCAGCGCGCGTTCGTCCGACGGCTTGTCGGCGGGATGCAGCGGAAATCCCAGGAAAATCAGGCCTCGCACGCCCGGCAGCGGCGCTTCCGCCTGGGCCTGCGACGTCATGCGCCCACCAAAGGACTTGCCCCCAGCAAAGAGCGGAAGCGTCGGCGCGAGCTGGGCGGCCGCATTGACGGCGGCGCGCACCGTCGCGTGCGCAAGCGCCGGTCGATCCAGTCGCTTCGAACCCTGCTCCATATAGGGGAACTGGTAGCGAAGCGTGGCGACCCGGCGTTGGTACAGCCCGTCCGCCACCGCCGACATGAACCGATGCGTCATCCCGGCGCCCGCGCCATGCGCTACCACGTAGCAAGCTGTCGCTTGCCGAGGCAGTTGCAGAAGACCCGAGACGGAATGCGCCCGGTCCACCTCGATCCGTACCTGCCGGCGATCACTCAGGTCGGCGTGCTCCTGTCGGTAGCGAACAACCTCCGCACGGTCTCGATCGGCATCACGACCACGCGCTCGCCCAAAGGCGACGATAGAAACCCACAATGCCGATAAAAGCGAAGGGCATCATCGTCGATCCCATATGCCACTGCGCAGCAATGATACCGGGTAACCGGCGCATACCATGTAAGATCGGCAATGCCCCAGCGCCGGTGAAGCCCCCAAATGCCCGATGACCGCACCGAACTCCGCCGTCTCCACCGCATCGCAGAACCGCAGGCCCTCGCTGCGCTACTGGAACAGGCGACCCTCCCGCAAGAAACCGGCACCCGTGTCGAAGCCCGCGCCCATGCCCTGGTCCGCGCCGCCCGCTCCGCCCATCGGCCCGGCGCCGACGTTACCGACTTCCTGAAAGAATACGGCCTCGGCACCGCCGAAGGTGTCGCCCTGCTCTGCCTCGCCGAGGCCCTCCTGCGCATCCCCGACTCCCCCACCGCCGACGCGCTGATCGAAGACCGCATCGCCGCCGCCGACTGGCAGGCGCATCTCGGCCACGGCGACAGCCTGGCGGTGAACGCCTCCGCCTGGGCGTTCATGCTGACCGGCCGCGTGCTCAGCCGCGAAGAGGCCGAGGGCGGCCTGCAAGCCGCCATCCTGCGCATGGTCCGCCGCCTGGGCGAGCCGGTGATCCGCACCGCGCTGCGCCGAGGCATGCGCGTGCTCGCCCGCCAGTTCGTCATGGGCCGCACCATCACCGAAGCGCTGGCCCGTGCGAGCAGCGCGGAGGGCCGCCGGTGGCGCCACAGTTTCGACGTGCTGGGCGAGGCGGCCAAAACCACCGCCGACGCCGCCCGCTACATGGCGTCCTATCGCGATGCGATCGGCGCCATCGCCCGGGCCTCCGCCGGCCGTGGCCCGGTCGAGGGGCCGGGCGTTTCGGTCAAGCTTTCCGCCCTGCACCCACGCTACGAGCCGCTGCAACAGACAAGCTGTGTCCCGGCCCTGACCGATACCCTGACCCAACTCGCGTATGCAGCGAAACAGGGGAACATCGGCCTGACCGTCGATGCCGAGGAGGCCGACCGGCTGGAGATCAGCCTCGACATCTTGGCCGCGGTGCTTGCCGATCCACGGCTCAACGGCTGGGACGGCGTTGGCCTCGCCGTGCAGGCCTATCAGAAGCGCGCGCCGGCGGTGATCGACTGGGCTGCGGCGCTGGCGCGGCAAACCGGCCACCGCGTGCCGGTCCGCCTGGTCAAGGGCGCCTATTGGGACACCGAGATCAAGCTCGCCCAAATCGCCGGTCACAGCGACTATCCCGTGTTCACCCGCAAGGCGGCGACCGACGTAAGCTGGCTCGCCTGCGCGCGGCAGATGCTCGGCTGCCGCGACGCGCTGCGCCCCGCCTTCGCGACGCACAATGCCCACAGTCTCGCCACCGTGCTGGAGACCGCCGGCAATGCGGAGTTCGAGATGCAGCGCCTGCATGGCATGGGCGAAGCACTATACGAAACTATCGTCGGCCCCGCCTGCCCGGTGCGCGTTTATGCCCCGGTTGGCACGCACGAGGACCTGCTCGCGTACCTCGTGCGTCGGCTTTTGGAAAACGGCGCCAATACCAGTTTCGTGCACCGCCTGGTCGATCCGGCCGTGCCGGAAGACGCGATTGTCGCAGACCCGGTGGGGCGGGTGCGCGCCCAAGGCGGCACGCCTAATCCGCGCATCCCGCTGCCGCGCGATCTGTATCCGGACCGCGCCAACTCGGCCGGCTTCGACCT
>Ga0335075_10002396_pt1 | contig 30221 bp, 25 predicted proteins | sample Lox_Sample_24_FD_206723 | JGI IMG/M metagenome (GOLD analysis project Ga0335075, IMG submission 206723) | Soil microbial communities from Loxahatchee National Wildlife Refuge, Florida, United States - Lox_Sample_2.4 | ecosystem: Environmental > Terrestrial > Soil > Wetlands | place: USA...
TTCGTTTCCGTATTTACTTCCACGAAGAGGCCATAGCTGCCGGAATTCGCCAGGACCTTCAGAAAATCCGCCAGAGGCTTGTTTTTCCGCTTGTTCAGGATTCTTTGTTCGATCACTTTTCTGTAGAAATCGTCGGTTGCAGGATCGATCCTCACCATACCACCGAGATTTGTCGGTTCCGTTCCGTACGACCGTCGGCTCGGTACCATTCGGATGGCTTTCAGGATGTGAGGTGTTTTGCCGTTCAACAGTGCAGACGCCACCGCATCGGGTCCTGCGTACCAGATCGGCTTCTTAGATTGAAGATAGTTCAGACCAATGTTTTGAGTCTTCCCGCTGTAGACAGTTCTCACCGGCACAATATCGTTTTGTGGCTTTAGGAGTACAAAGAAGGAAAGCCTTTTCCAGAACTTCGGGTTGAACGCATCTTCCAGCTTTACTGTTGAAAGAATCTTTCGCGCAACCGCCGTGTAATCCTCAAAACGTATGGAACGAGCCTTCAATACATCCCAGTTTCCCAACAGGGCATTTACGGTCGGATATTGGCTGGTGAAATCTGTGTGGATTATAGGTACTCGGGTTCTTCTGATTCGGCATTCCGCACGGCCACCGTAATAAGCCTGCATCGCAATTCCAAGTGCCTTGTTGGGAACTTTGAAGTGAGTTTTCGGGCGGATGATCCGCATCGCGTCCAGGTAAGCCTTCGCGATGGAAGCAGGTGAATAGGCCTTCTCAGGTCGCAATTCAATTGGATGCCGGTCGAATTCTGCTTTCATGGCATTCAGTAGTCTCGCTGTCGCTCCGACGTCGCCGCGACAGTATTCGATCTCCTTTGGCGTGACGCGTCCGGTTGGTTTGTGTTTGATCTTGCCCTCTACTCCAAACCCCTTGCACGCGCGGTCTAGGCTGAACGCCTCGTTTCGAAGCGCCCAACCGAGCGTCCGCAGATCGAGAAAGCGGCCCTCTCTGGGCCATTCGTCACGGTGCAAAATGCTGCCCAACTTGATGAACGCCATCTTGCTATTCATTGAATTAACGACAATTCGAGGTCGATCTGCATTGGCAACAAGTTCTCCGGTCTTACGGCTCTTGCGGAGCGAAAGTACAAGGGACCAACTTGCTTTGCGGCCATTAGCGGCTCTGACAGCGAGCCGTGACAGATCAAACGGCAGGTTAAAACCGATAATCGGTTGCGCTTTGCGGACTGCATCCCAGAAGACACGATTGATGAAGGACGAGCGGGTCATCAACCTCAATGACATGCGTGCTGGGAACCATTCGATGGTGGGGGCGTTCTTTCTGTTTTGCCTGTATCCTCGGAGTACTTCGATCTCTCTAGCGGGAAGATCATCCGCGTAAAACAAGCCTTCTTCAACGCAACGATATACTCCAGCGTCCAGCCGATACCGTCGGTAGCATCCAAACTTCAGCTTCTGAGTCGCATCGATGGTTGTCTCCGTATCGAAAATCAAACAATATCTGGGCCATTTGACGGGCGGTCGTCGCTTCCACTCTTTCCTTTGGCGGACGGGCGTATGCGCCCTCACGAACACGTCGTGACGCGCTGGCTCAGATATTTTGTGGAGTTCCTTACTCTCTTTTTTCTGGGAATAGCGCGAGGGCTTCTCCGAGAGCTTGAAGCACCATCCATAGAGCTATGGTCAGCGCAAGCGCCGCAGTAACCAAGCGCCGTCGCTTATTGGGTGTGTACTGAAGATCAAGGCCGACGCTTTCTAGCAGGCGATGAAATTGATCGTGATGACGCTTGCAAAAAGGAACCTTGAACCACGGTATATGATTCCTGCCAGCCGCGTGATTGTATTCCAAGGTCGCCCCATCGCCGCAAATTACGCAGACAGGCTCCGACGCCTCCCGCGATTTCACGACCGCCCTCCGAACGAAGTGTAAAGATTGTCGAAGTCGAGGTGCCCAGCCTCTTCTAGTTGGATCAGTAGGTTGGTGTCCGTAAGCAGCGCGTGCCCGGCCACTTTTCGGCCTTCGAATGCTTTGAGCCCAGCTTCCGCGCCATCTTCTCCCGCACGAAACCTTGTCAGCGCAAGTTCATAGCGGTGGAGTAGCCTTCTTTCACGGGAATTGCGAACGATTGCGTCAACTCGACCCTGGCTAGTTAGAACAGTCATAGACACTGCGAGCTGGTCTTCGTCGCGAACCCTCCACGGTTTGCCCGGACTCGATCTATAAAGGTATCTTCCCGCATGTTCACGGAGCGTTTTGAGTTTCATTCCCTCTCGCCGCGCTGCGACGGATGCCGAGATTCCCTCGCGACGCATTGCGCCCAAGGCTCGGACGACGCGCGGGTCGGTTATGGTTATTCGCCTACGAATGCCACCTAACTTCTTTGGCTTTAATTGACGCTTGTGAGATTTTTTTCCAGCGCCTGCTTTCCGATCTTGTTTCTTGCCAGGGGGGGTACGCCTTCGCGGTAACTTGCGATTTTTGCGCTTCATCGGCCCACCCCCTGGCAGGCCGCATCGCGGCGACTGTGAACGATTTCAATCGGGCGCGCTTCAGGAAAAACACATAGGCAGGCAATCTTGAGAGAAGAATCAGCTACGTGAGGGAACTTATCGTGACCTGACGGTTGCGAGCAGCCGAACAATCGACCCGGCATAGGACACTCCTAGTGTGAAGTGTCATCTGCCCGGATCCCTTTTGCTCAGCCTGAGCCTAGGTCCGTTTCATGTCCCGTCGCCAGTCTTACCTTCCGTGATCCGCCACGATGATAATGGCGAGTCCGGCTTGGTCCGGCTTTGTGGTCGGCGCGATTTCTGTACCGCCACTAGGTCTCGGTCTTACTAGGACTGTACCCATCAGACAGGCATTACATACCTGCCTTAGGCATTTCTACTTGGTTACCGTGCTGACTGCATTTTTGGATTTTTGTGGCTCAACTGGCAAATTAGAAAAAGTTATCGGCGGTATTAAACAAAATTCGACGTAAAATATAATAAAAGCGGGCCTGCCGCCTGTTCGAAGCAGACGACAAGCCCTAACCACCGATGGAGGTATTGGCTCCATGGCAGCTACGCAGACCGTACAGCAACATTTGCAGGACCGCAATTTTCTTCCTCCGATTGCACCACGACACGGCGCTGTGACCCTGTTCGGCTACGGAATCGGTGTCCGCGTGGATCGTGGTCACTTGATCGTCGATGACGGCATCGGACCTATCCGTCGTCACGCTCGCTTCCCTCGGGTCAACCACGGGTTGGGTCGTTTAGTCGTTATTGGCACAGACGGATTCGTTTCCCTAGCGGCTTTTCGTTGGCTGGCCGATCAGGGCGCTGCTTTTGTGATGCTCGACCGAGACGGTTCTGTGCTCGCGACGACTGGACCCGTCAGACCGTCAGACGCTCGGTTGCGACGTGCGCAAGGACTCGCTCACCAATCGGGTGCTGCCATCGAAATCGCGCGGGAACTAATCAGCCGAAAGTTAGACGGGCAAGAGAAGCTCGCTCGGGACGGCCTGGGTGATACTTCAGCGGCAGAGGAAATTGCGCTGGCCCGATCTGCTTTGGCAGACGCGAAGACGGTTGAGGCAATCCGGCTAATTGAATCGCGAGCTGCGCTTGCGTATTGGGGTGCATGGAGAACTCTTCCCGTCAATTTCCCGAAGAAGGACATTTCTCGCGTTCCCGACCACTGGAAAAGTTTTGCAGGTCGCGTATCGCCGCTGACTCGCTCCCCTCGACTTGCTACTAATCCTCCAAACGCGATGCTCAATTACCTTTATGCGCTCCTCGAATCCGAAACTCGGTTAGCTGTCGCCGCGCTCGGACTCGATCCCGGCCTCGGGGTTTTGCACGTGGACGCACTAGCACGTGACAGCCTTGCCTTCGACGTTATGGAACCGATTCGTCCGCAAGTGGACGCGTACGTGTTGCGCTGGATTACTCACGAAGTGCTGAAACGCGAATGGTTCTTCGAAGAACGAAACGGAAATGCTCGTCTGATGGGCACGTTCGCAGCTCGTCTCTGCGAAACCATGCAGACCTGGGGTCGTGCGGTCGCTCCGATTGCGGAAATGGTAAGTCGCAATCTATGGCTGGCGAAACCTAAGGCCGCTAGCAAATATCGACCGCCCGCTACGCGGCTGACTCAGTCGCATAAACGCCAAGCCAAAGGGGTCGCGGCTCTACCCGTGCTGACCCCGCTCAGACCTCCCGCTGTTTGTCGAACTTGTGGTACATCGATCAAGTCCGGGCGCATTTATTGTGCGTCATGCGGTGTAACTGCTTCGAGGGAGGGCCTGATTGAAGCCGCAAAGCTCGGTCGATTGGTCGCGCACAGCCCAGAAGTGCTTGGGCGTCAGGCGGAGAAGCAGCGCCAACACAACGCTGCGGCAAAAGCTTGGAATCCCTCTGATCAACCAGAGTGGTTAACGGAGCGGCTGTACCGCGAACAAATTCAACCACGCCTCGTTAGTATCCCGGTCGGCCTCATTGCCTCGGCACTGGACGTATCTCAACCTTACGCGACTCATATTCGCAAGAGAGCGTATATTCCGCATCCTCGGCACTGGCAAAGGCTCGCGATGCTCGTCGGAGTGCCCGACAGAGGCGTGTGAATCGCCGGACCCTAGAACAACGTAGCTGACCGACACTCGCAACTTCAATCCTGAAACGCGAAAATAGGCACGATAAGTATCAAATCGTGTATTATGTTGCTCCGTGTCAAAGTGCTTAGTCATTCTAGGATGTAGCCGCCAAAAAAGGAATTCCCGCTCTTTGTTGCCTGCAATCGAGCGCTACGATGGTCCGATGTTCCGAGTTCTTCGCAAATGCGCCTCTGAACGAAACGCCGACTTCCCAGAGTCACTTATCCTCTCGGGACGCTTCGGCCTGATCTCGGGGAAATGTGTAATTCCAGCATATGATCACCTGCTTTCAGACCGTGATCAACGCCTCCTGATGCCACTCGTTAGCGATCAGTTGAAAGAGACTTTAGACGAAGTAAAACCGGAACGCATTTTTGTCTCTGTCGGACGAGTTTACTAGCCACTTTTGCAAGATCCGCTCGCGCGCGAGGTACAAGCGTCGAAGCTGACCATCGCCTCGGGCGCAATCGGGGGGCGTGCCTCACGGTTGGCGCGATGGCTAAGAAGTGACCCGGACAATTCCAGCGCGCATTGGCCAACTGATGCGGCAGCAAAGGCAAGTTTGTTGGGCATCGATGTCCGGCTCACGGAACAGCAGGTTTTAGAGAAAGCGCGAGAGGGCATGTTCAAAGATCCTGTCGCCGCGCATCGGTTTGAGACTTGGTGCGTCATGGTCGATGGCGAACCAGTCGCCGCGAAGTGGCTCGTAAGTTTGCTGTTTAAAAAGCCAGTAGCTCGCTTTAGAACGGCGGATGCCAGACGTGTGCTTTCAGCATTGGGAGTGAAATGTATCTATGCCAGTCGTCACTAACGGTCCAATTTTCGCGGGATTCAAGAGAGTCTTAAGCGAAGTGCAGGAAAGACCGCTAACAGCCGAAAGCGAAGCTTGTAGCCGACAGATAGTTGACGAATTGGAGAGTCAGCGAACGACCAATGAACGTCCCGGTATGCTGCTTGGTCGAATCCAGAGTGGCAAGACGAGGATATTTGTTGGTGCGATTGCCATCGCCTTTGACAGCGGCTTTGACATCGCCGTTGTGCTGACGAAGGGCACCGTTGCGCTAACGAAACAGACAGTGGTCAGACTACGCTCGGACCTAGCCGATTCGGTCGCTACTCACGACGTTCTTGTCGAAGACATTCATCACCTCCCCGACCCTCTCGAACGATGGGAGCAGAGACTAAAACTCATTTTCGTGTGCAAGAAGGAGACTCGAAACCTCCAGCGGCTTGCCGATGTCATGCTCCGCAAGTATCCGGACTTTCTCACCAGACGCGTTCTTGTTATCGACGATGAAGCCGACAGTGCGAGTGTCGGTTATCGGAGGGAAGATGGTGTTCTCGATCTACGCGTAATTCCTGGTCACATCAACGATTTGCGCGCCGGCCTCGGAGACGGCGCGTCCTATCTGCAAGTGACCGCGACTCCCCAGGCTCTTTATTTACAACCAGTCAATATTGTTCTGCTGGGACGAGCGGTCCGACAGGTGCGCCCAATTTTTACGGAGACTGTGCCGATTCACCCTCGGTACGTCGGAGGGCGACAATACTTCGACATAGCTCGCCAACAAGGAACCACGGAATCATTCCTGCACGTACCGTTCTCGTCCGACGAACTCGACGCCCTCAAAGGCGAGGATCAGGATATCTTCAACATAGAAGATGCGCTTTTTAGTCCAGCAATATCGGCCTTGCGCCGCGCGCTCGTCTCGTTTGTCGTTGGAGGAATAATCCGGCATCTCCAACAAGCAGACGAAGGCAAGCCGCGAGAATTCTACGGATTTGTAGTCCACACCGCGACAAGGACCGACACGCATCGTTGGCAGGACCGGGTCGCACGCGAACTGATCCGTCAGCTTCGGGATGCTGCGAACGCAAACATCGATAATATTCGCCCGCTAATCGAAGACGCATACAGGGACCTCCGGGCGTCACTAGAGGTCGAGGCGACTGGTGAAATTCCAACTTTGGCGCGAGTGTTCGCTACTGTAGCGACCGCCTTCGATGAGATGAGAGTCGCCACGGTAAACGGGAAAAAAGACATTGCCTCGCTACTCGATGATTATACCGGTCAGCTCCAACTCCGAACTCCGTACAACTTTTTTATTGGCGGTCAAATCCTTGATCGCGGTCTCACAATTGATAATCTGATTGGCTTTTACTACGGACGCGCACCTCAACACGCTCAAGAAGATACAACTCTCCAACATTGCAGAATGTACGGCAATCGCTCGCGTCCTGATCTAGCGGTTACGCGTTTCTACACGACACCAGCCATTTATCAACGCATGTTTGGCATCCATCAGCGAGAGGAAGCGCTTTGGCAAACCATTGCGAGTGGCGAGATGGACCCAGACAAGGTATTTCTGCAGGCGGACCCGACGGGGCAAACCCGGCCCTGCGGACTCCAAAAAATAGCTGCTAGTCACATAACAACTCTCAGTGCTGGCACCGAATTACTGCCGGTCGGTTTTTCTACGGTCGGTCAACGGCGCGTCCAGGAGGCCATGCAAGGTGTGGATTCGATCCTCGCGGACCGCGGAGTCGGGGAACCATTTGATCTAACCGTTGACCTCGCCATTCAGATCGTTGATTTTACGAGCCGGATGGTTCGGATGGATCCCGGTTGCGTGTTTGACTGGCGAGCCATGAAGGCCGCCATTCGGCTGCTTTCAAATGCAGCACACAGAGATCGAGTCGTATGCATGGTGAGGCGGAACCTCAAGAACAACAAATTTCGCATGGACCGAAATGTCCAGCGTTTGCAGAACGAACCTCAGGGACCTCGTGATCCGCAAACGATAAGGCGAGCTGCCGATTTGTGCCCGGGTTTGATTCTGCTCCAACAGACCGGTCTCATCGATGACCACTGGAGCGGCGAACCTTTCTACTGGCCTGTACTCGTCATTCCCGATAATGTTCCACCACGACTTTTTGCCGAGGAGAATGCATGAAAGGGTTTGCTTGAATATTGTCCAAAGTCTTTGATATTTGCGGATGACGAAAATGCTGATCGTGGCCGGCCTCAGTTTAAAAAACCTGCATCCTCGTGTTTGGGACCCCAATTCACCCTACTTCCTCGCTTCGCTGCGAGCAGTGATGGTTTCGTATGGTGAGTTCCATCAAATGCCCGCTCAAATGGAAAGAGCCGAGCGCCTCGGACTACGCGAGTATCTCGGTGTGCCGAAACATGTCGATGTTTATCTCGACAACGGTGCGTTTTACTTCTTGAGGACCGGAGAAAGCGCTGAGCGTCGCCGATATCAAGAATTCGTTGAAAAAGCGAGACCGGATTGGTACCCGATGGCATTCGATGTAATCCCGACTCCTCAAATGTCAAAAGCCAAGCAAGAGATTTGCTTTAAACAGACCATGAACGCTAATCGTGCCTATGTCCATGACGGCTATGTTCCCGTGATTCACGTTTCACGCATGCTGGACAGCTATGTTGACGCCATTTCGAGACATCCGAAACTCGCCGCCAAGAATCGGTTGGCAGTCGGTGCCATCGTCCCTAACCTCCTGCGCGCGCCCAAGGCGTTGTCGTATGACACAATTTTGGGGAAGCTCGTGCAGGTGAGGTCCGCCTTTCGTGAAAAGTCGATACACCTCTTCGGAATTGGCGGCACATCAACACTTCATCTGGCAGGCCTGTTAGAAATCGACTCTGTTGATTCAAGTGGCTGGCGAAATCGCGCGGCTCGCGGCATCGTACAATTGCCTGGTAGCGGGGATCGTATGGTGGCAAATCTCGGTAAGTGGCGTGGGCGAGTACCCAACCGAAGCGAATGGGGAAAACTGCGCCTCTGTCGGTGCCCCGCCTGTCGCGTGAAGGGAATTCGTGGGATGAAGGCCAGCGGGATCAAAGGATTCTGTCACCGCGCCACTCATAATCTGTGGGTCCTACTGGAAGAAGTTCGATGGTTAGAAAAACACCTTGACGCTGACACTTACCACAACAACTACCGTCGCCGGTTGGATAATTCCGTATACCTGCCCCTCATAGAGAAGGCTCTCGCGATCAGGACAACGTGCCCAAGTCGGCCTGTCTGACCGTGTCTCAACTTAACAACTCGGTTTTCCCTGGTGCCCGTTCAATCAAATTCTTTTCTTCCATTGCAGCGTGTTGTCTAACATGGCGCAAGAGCAACGCAGAGATCGCTGCTAAAACATAAGGCAGAAGTCTCGGGAAGCCGTGTGGAGTAAGCACCGCGAGCATCAAAGAGTGCGAACCCTGGCAGAGTGTGTGGCCTGAAAACGCTTGTTCGATTCCTGGCCACACTTGTGTTGTGAAGTGAAAGCACAGAAAGAGAACCGCGATGCCGATTCCCAAAGTCTGTTGAATCCGAACGTGAGTCAGCATGTCCCCAGGCTCACGATGTCCCATGAAATAGGGGTGAATCTCCTGGAGGTCCGACTTCTTTAGGAATTGCCGTTCAATATTTACAATGAGGGCTTGATTTCGATTGAACCAATTGCTCGCGTCATAAGAATGTGCAATGAGCCAGGCCGACACGATAATAACGACAGAAGTCGCATAGTCGACGGGAAATATATTCTTTTCCGCGAGTGCGAGAACTGCCATCGAACCACCGAGAACTCCGACTGATTGCCAGATCACCGTCAAGTGTCGATTTATGTTGTTCCAAAGCTGCGTATACATCTGAAGCAGGAAGGAATCACGCCGGTCGATTGAGGTAGTCTTTTTATTCTGCGGAGGATGCTCTGGTTCGGTCATAACAAATTCAACCTCCGCATGCTCAGAGATATGCGATCCTTTAGGAAGGCTTATCCTAGCAAAGCAGCGACTAAGATTCGTCGAAGTTCTGGTTGGGCGTAGCGAACGACGCAAGGTTGGTAGATTTAGTATGGAGATGCAGTGACTCCAACTGCAACGATCAAGAAACGTGAAAATTCGTTTGTCGCCTCCCTGCGCCCGCTTTTAGCCCGCCCCCAGAATGTACTCCTGAACGAGCAAGCCCTGTCTGCGTTCGCCTGTCGAATAGCACCGGAGCAATTTCCGGTACCTTGCTGGAGAGAAGTTGTGTTCCCAAAACTCGACGACGAAGAGTTCGTCAATTTTATTGGTATCGGAAATGCGATCAATTTCGCTTTCACGGATTTTGACACGCATCAAAGTTTCTGTGTCCATTGGGCGGGGCAGGAATGGCGTGGAGCCTTCGCGATGTGGGCATGCCTTTCACGCGCCCATCGGACTGGCACAGGCATTTTACGAGCAGCGTATCTGAGAGACCTGACGCTAAAGAACGCAAAACAGATTTTCGCCGGGACCCCCGAACTTCCAATGCTGGAAGAACGCGTCAGAAACCTGCGAGAAGTTGGCACTATTTTGGGCGCGAAATACGGCGGGAGCTTTTGGAATCTGGTGCGTGCCTCCAAAAACAGCGCTACAGGCCCAACTGGCGTGCTCGAACGTCTGGTAACGGATTTTCCCGCTTTCCGGGATGAGGGTAGATACCTCGGGAACGTCTTGCAGTTTCAGAAGCGAGCGCAGCTATTTGCGATGATGTACGAAGGGAGGGCTCGCAGCTCCGCCGAATTGCCCAGGCTCGAAAACCCTGACTTGATTGGTCCGATCGCGGACTACGATATTCCTAGAGTGCTTCATTCAGTCGGAGTTCTTGAATATCTGCCGGAACTGGAGCAGAAACTGAGAACTTGGCAGCCGATTCAAGCAAACAGCCTTGAAGAAATGGAAATCAGAGCGCAAACCATCAAAGCGCAGATTCTACTTTTGGCGCGCGTCAATGAGTTACGGAGTAGAGAGAATATCGATTTCCTCGCTTTAGATTACAAATTGTGGCGTGCCGGTCGAGAACTAAGAGAACCACACCATCTCACAAAAACTTCTGCATACTAGCTGGCCGGCAGCATTTCGCCTTTTCTTGTTTCCCAACCCCACTACTACACTCGCCAGGGATGTATCACTTTTCCCCGCCCTATAGCCTAACCCGTCAATGGAACTCCGGGTATGCGGATAGGAGCGGAAAAAAGGGACCACCCCCTCATCAAGCGCCTTCGACTCAAATCAACTTGACAAACGTTAGAACGCGAGTACACTCCCTGTCACTTTCTCCCTGAGAGGTACGTGATGAACTCCAAACTATCGACAATCGCTAGTTTATTTGTGTTACTGGGCTCAATGCCGGTGGTTGCGTCTGCTCGTCCTCAAGCCGGATCAGATCAGGACAAAGGGGTCGTCGCATTGGAAGCAGTGATTTCTCAAGTCAGGCAAGCTCTGATCGGAGCGCAAAAGCAATTAGACAAAGATGATTTACCCGCGCTCGCCTCCATTGACCTCACTCTAAAAAGCGTCGTTCAGAAACAAGCCGGTGGAACATTTAAACTGTGGATCATTTCCTTTGGCGTATCGCGAGAGAACGATCAAACGCAAACTGTTACGATTCATCTCACTCCTCCGACGGGCAACGAACCGACCAAGGTCGGAGCCGTGGATTTAACGACAGCCTTGCAAAGCGTCATTGTAAGCGCGGCAGAAGGCGCCAAGAATAGTGGAACACCTGATTATCCTCTCCAATTTTCTGGCCTGAGGCGCAAGAGATGCGGCACGATCTCGCGGTTATACGGTGAAAGCGAATCGAAGCGGCTCGCAATGTCTTCAACTGCCCGCCACGAGAGGGCTTTTATCGGACTCGCACCATCCGGCATTTCAACAGTGCCGCCATCTTTATTTGCCACGATAATTAGCGAATCCGTATCGCAGCACAGATAGGTTCCGCCTGCATCGCGAACACATCTTTCAATCATTGCTAGGAGCAGGCGACCACCGGATGTGATCAGGCTGCCGATCAGCGGAAAGTAAAAACCACCGGGTTGCTCGATAATGTCAGGCGAAAGCTGTTCATGTACGTGATCACCTGAATGAACCACAATCTTCGGACGCTTAGCCCGGTCGATCTTCACCGGATTCAATTCGAGGTGCGTGCCGTAGGATGTGCTGTTGGCCAGAATCTTCTCACCTGATTTGTTCTGCTTCCGATACTCGATAACGCGAGTGAAGAAATCTTCCTTTCTTGGGTCGATGAGAATTGCTCCGCGAAGTCTGATAGGTCTAAGGCCACGCTGTTTTCCGTTCGGAACAATGCGGAAGGCCTTGTCGACTCTTGGAATCTGGCCACTCAACAGCACGCTCGCAATCAAGTCGGGGCCTGCAACCCACATCGGTTGCTTCCAATGAAGCGCATTTAATCCGATATTGCGGGTTCCAGACTTACCGTCATACACGGAACGAACCGGCAAAATGTCGCCCGCAGGAACGATCCGCGCATAGAATTTCAGCTGTTTCCAGAACGCGGGCTTGAATAAATCGTCCAAAGCGACCTTCGCAAGCAGTCTTCGCGCTTGTTTTGTGAAGTCTCTTGTCGTGAGCCGCGCTGCGGTCACTGCGTGCCAAACGCTGAGGAGCGCGTCAACGCTCGGGTACTCGCTTGTTAGATCGACTGGCACAACGGGGACAGGCCAGCGGCGAATACGGCATTCAGCTCGACCACCGTAATACGTGCCCATTGCAATTCCATGAATTTTGGGCGGAATGTTCCTACACTTGCGCATTGGTTCCGCGATTCCCATTGCCCGAACGTACGCCTTACCGATAGAGGCGGGGCTATAGGCACGATAAGGACGCAAACGAATGGGATGCAGTTCGTACTCACGTTTAAGCGCATTAAGCAGACCGAGCGTCGCGCGCACATCCTGACGGGCATAGCTGATCTCCTGGTCGGTTATCCTTCCGGTCGGTTTGTGTTCCAGCTTTTTCGATGCGGAACCGAATGCATGGATTGCGCCCGACAGCGAATAACTATTGTCGGTGAGCGCGAATGCCAGCGTGTGCAAATCAAGGAAGCGGTCACGACGCCATCGATGCTGCTCCTTTGGTCGGCGCACAGCAGTTAGTTCAATCTTCTCGGCCACTCCATTTAGAGGCGCGATCCGAATGCGCGGGCGATGATGATTTTCAACACGCTTCTTGCTCAGCTGACTGAGAACGAAGGAAAACCCGCCGTTGCGCGCTGTTCCCCAACGAACCGCGATTCGCGAGACATCAAAAGGCAGGTTGAACCCTACGATCAGCGCGCCCGCGCGGACAGCTTCCCAGAATATGTGCTCGACGAATTCCGCGCGTGTAAGCACGACCAGTTGCGGGTTTGCTTTCGGCACGATATGGTCAGCGGAATTGTTCCGCGTATAGTGAAGGATTCTGCGAACGTCCGTTGCGGATAGTCCGTCACGGTAGAAGACGCCTTCTTGGACAGACACGTACTCGCCGCCTTCGAGTCGGCAGAAACGCCAAATACCGAAATTGAGTTTCTGCTCCAGATCGAGCGTGGTTTCGGTATCCCAAACGAGTGCGTAATCAGGCCACAGCTTAGGTGGGCGCGAACGCTTGCCCACCGATTGTTCTGTCGGCTTCCGTTTGTTACCTGGAACGACGACATGCGCTCGCAGGTGGAGATCGTGTAGCACGTCATTTGCTGTCCATCTTCTTCGCGAATCGCCAGCACGCGTCCGCCAGCAAAGAAAAATGAATAGCTAATAATCTAAAGATCGCGCGCGCAAATGCGAGGGGGTCCCTTTCGGATGTCATCGCAACTTCTGCGTCGCGCAGGTGCTCGTGCGCAACCGCGTGACAATTCAAACAAACCGGCTCCGTAATTGAGTCTCGCTCGCGGCTAAGAAAGTGGTGTTCTTGAATTCGACGAGGGCGCACAACAAGCGGGTCCGTGTTCCCGCAATAGATACAGCGGACTTGTTCAGCGCCGTGTTGCTCAAGTGCTTCGGCGTTTCGGCGGGCAGCACGGACCGGATTGTTTGAGGCTCTCATTCGCATTGTTGTCGCTTTCCGCTTCGTCCGCAGAGCACGCAATCGGGCGCACTCCGCAGACGAAGCAGATATCGCGCACGATCAGACGACGGCGATGTACTCCTTTCCCCGGTATTCCTTTACTTCGACCTTGACCGGGCCCTTCCAATTTTTCTCCGAGACCCCAAACTGCTTGTGAAGTCTCGAATAATTCGGGCTGGAATACTTGACCGTCCATGAAAACATCGAACCGTTCGTTTTCACGTCGAGAACAATGCCTTCGCCGAATTCTGAATTGCTGGCGCGCATCGTCCCCAACAGATTGACCGTACCCTTGCCCGACTTGCCGAATGCTTCCGGTGTCAGCCATGGGTGGTAGTCGGTACTGCCTTCACTTTTTTCAGGCTTGCGAATTAACCGCGTCATTTCTCTTCCTCCCTTTCTTGTGACATGGACGCCTGTACATAGATCGTCAGACGTCCAAACTCGTGCGGGGCTATTTGCGGTATCCCTGGCCGCGCTGATCCCGGTACAGGCCGTCGAGTTTGACCAAATCGGCCTCGGCGAATTCGCGTATGCGGTCGGGATCGGTGAGCAACTCAACGCCACTAATGCGCTTCTGCTGAAATGGCTTCAGCCACTCCGTGTCGCCCGTCCTCAGAAATCTATTGATCGCGATCAAATGCTCAGAGGCTAGTTGTGCCCGTTTGGAGGAGTGAACCGTCACAGGCTCATATCCGTCGTTGCCAAAGACAAAGATTTCGCGCTTCAATCGGTCGCTACTTGTCGGCGAGTAACGCCCGGAAGCGGAACGTCGAAGCTGGCTCCCGACAAGCTTTCGAACGGTTCGCGGAGTTGTGCGAAGCGCGCGTGCGGCTTTCGAGAGTGATTCTCCACGGCTGCGCATCCGAGCGAGCACGGCGAGTGCTCGCTCTCGACCTTGGGACTCCTGTGCATTTTGTGGTTTTGCGTTACGTTCACGCATAATGTGTTCCCTGCGAACGTTCCAGTCCGGCATGGCAAATGCGCGACTGAATTCGCTCTGGTATAGTCCTCGCGCACAGGCTAGCGAATTTGTGAAGAATGCCCAGCCCTTGTCGGCCTGTATTCCGACGATTCGGCAAAGTTTGTGAGGTTTGTCGGGCAATGCAGTCAGATTTCGACAAGGGTTGTCGGGCAATTCGGTCACATTTCGACAAAGGGTCTTTCAGTGAACAGTGGCAAGTTATGGCCTCAAGAAAGCCGGATTAAGTGGGTCGAATCGAAACTAGAAGAGCGAATGGCTGCTGACGAAGGCAAGGTCGATCACGCCCAGCTTGATGCTGAAGGTGTCCCAGATAAACAGAGTCTTGGATTGTGGTTGGCAAAAGAGCGTGATGGTCTATCTTGGCAACAGATAGCAACTAAGTTTTTTCCAGCGTACGGTCGCAAGAAAAGGAAGTTGGCAGGGATGAGTAAAGCGAGGCGGGTTTACGCCATTGTTGAGCGAGCGCTTGAGCCGTCGGCAAAAGAGGCTTTCCGCCAGCTTATGAATGGGCAAATCCATGAATTATTTGGCTGTACGCCAGAAGACTTCAAACGATATCTGCAGTCCATCAAAATCAAATGACGCGCGATCAGATGTTCTAAATGGTAAAATAAACAAAGCGGGCCTGTCGCCTGTTACTAGCAGGCAACAAGCCCTAACCACCATGGAGGTTGTGCTCCGATGGCAGCTCATCAGACCGTACCTGAACTCCTGCACGACGGCAAATCTCCCTCTTTAATTTTTCCGCGACACGGCGTTCTTACAGTCTCCGGTTATGGCATACGAATATACGTTGAGCGTGGCCATCTGACGATTGAGGACGGAATCGGCGCGGATCGCCGCAACTTCCGTCTTCCTAGAGTTGGACATGGTTTGCGGCGGCTCGTGCTGATTGGTTCGGACGGTTTCGTTTCTCTCTCGGCGCTGCGATGGCTTCGTGACCAGGACGCGGCTTTTTTCATGCTTGAAAGGGACGGTTCGGTGATTGCCACTACAGGTCCGGTTCATCCGTCCGACGCTCGCTTGCGACGTGCTCAGGCTCTAGCGTGTCAATCTGATTTAGGGCTCCGCATCGCGCGTGAATTGATTGACGAAAAGCTGGCGCGGCAAGAAGCACTTGCTCGCGATGCTCTTGCAAATCCCAGGGCAGGCCAAGCGATTGCATCGGCGCGGGCTGCGCTCGCAAGCGCTGGCACCTTTGAAAACATTCGCTATGTCGAGGCGCAAGGGGGTCATGCCTACTGGTCCGCTTGGCGTTCTGTGCCGGTCATGTTTCCCAGAACCGATTTGCCGCGCATTCCCGATCACTGGCGTGTCTTCGGGAGTCGCATTTCGCCGCTGACTAAATCTCCTCGCCTTGCAGCGAATCCGCCCAACGCAATTCTCAACTATTTGTACGCGATCCTCGAAGCGGAAACTCGATCAGCTGTTGCCACACTGGGTCTTGACCCCGGACTTGGTTTTCTCCACATGGATACCCCGACGCGCGATAGCCTCGCCTGCGATGTCATGGAACCGGTTCGTCCACAGATCGATGCTTATTTGCTAAACTGGATAAAAAGAGAAGCCTTCCGGCGCAAATGGTTCTTCGAAGAACGAGACGGCAATTGTCGGCTCATGTCTTCATTTGCCGCGCGTCTGTCGGAGACCGCACAAACTTGGGCTCACGCTGTTGCTCCGATAGCCGAGCGTGTAAGTCGCGAGGTTTGGGTTACGAGGACGAAAACCATGCGTGGTTTCTTTCCCGCAACGCGCTTGACCGGCACACATAAACGCGCGGCGAAAGGAGTTCTATCCACTCCGAAGATTGTCGAACCTCCTCGCCCTCCAGCGGTCTGTCGCATGTGCGGCGCTTCGATTAAATTCGGTCGAATTTATTGCGCCTCCTGCAACGTAACTGCTTCGAGAGAAGGTCTCATTGAAGCGGCGAAGACCGGGCGATTGGTCGCGCACAGCCCAGAGGTACGCGCCCGTCAAGCGGAGAAGCAGCGTCAACACAATTCGGCGGCGAAAGCCTGGAATCCGTCAGACCAACCACAATGGCTGACGGAACAGGTGTACCGCGAGCAGATTCGACCGCGCCTCGCCACCGTCCCGGTCGGCACTATTGCTTCGGCACTGGATGTGTCTCAACCTTACGCGACTCATCTTCGGAAAGGGGCTTACGTTCCGCATCCGAGGCACTGGCAGACTCTCGCGAAGCTCAAGTACCGAGACGCCGAATCTTTGACAACACCGACCAAGAGTATGGTCCGTTCCCAACATTTTTCAATGAGCGCCCGCAACCCAACGGCAATCAGGAAACTGATGTCGTCCGGCGACATCCATGCTAAACGCTTTCTGGTCGGATCATCTGGGTCGGGCTTTTCGTAGGTGAGAGCTGCTTGATCTTTCTGAAGGAATAAGCGCGTACAAATATTTTGGAAAAGGCTGACGGTGTAGGCCCACGATTCGCGACAGTTTACGACCATTGAGACTGTATTCGTCTTCGCATCATGAGTTGCCAACCGGCGGGTGACCAGGTATTCGATGGCCTCTTGCACTTCCTCTGCACTTACGCCCAGATCAGCTTGCAGTTCTGAGATGCCGACAGTCTGAGTCGCTCGCTGATCAAAATAACTGAGAATTGCCGTGTATCGGCGAAATCTCTTAGTCGACGGAACCCGCAATGCCCGATTGAAAGGATGCGCGAATGCAATTGCCACGTCAGCCTGGTCCAGTGTTCGTCGATCGTACGGGTACCCCGCAAGTTCTGTGCGAGCACCATGCGATACCGCCGCCATTGTCCCGCTCAAAGATTGGTCAAGCATGATTAGCTTCGGCGCATCGAGCGTCGACGAAGTCGCGACGTTGTAGGCCAGAAAAATCTCTGCTAACTGCATAATCATAGTGTGGATTCCTGCTAGATTGACACGGTCGGCATCTGAAACCACGAAGGTTTCCTCAGTATCAGCTCCGGTTAAATCCGACAGCTGAGCGAACGGAACAGGCACCCAGGCGACAAGGGACACGTCCTTGTTGATCTCCCATCTCTGATACTTCACAACGGGCGGTTCGCCTTCGAGTGACACCCTCCCCTTCGCTCCATAAGCACCGCCGAAGAAAACGATGAAATCGTTAAAAGGGTCCTTTTGGCAAGTCCCGTCTATTGCGACAAAATCGATGTTTCGGGTTCCGAAAAAACGCTCAATTTGACGACCGATGAATTCTCGCGATCCGCTGTTAGTGAAAACCGGACGAAGCGGAATCACGAGTTGGTTGAAGAAGTCTTTATAAAATTGATTAGCATTCTCGGCTCGGTCAGAATACAGCTGTGTATATCGGGTGCGGGAATCAGTAAGTGCCGTCTTGTAGCTCTGAAAAATCTTCGAAATTGTTGACATTTTATTCTGTGGTTTCGTTAAGCCATGCTTTCAAACGTTGTGCGCGAACTCCGATCGGGCCAGTGACCCACTCAGCTTCGGGCAGCTCGCGAAATCCATCGAGCACGCGAAGATAGTGCCTACCAAGATTCACTAGTGATCGCGTGTGTTTCGCGCCTTCTATTTCTCGTTTCAGCGAACTCTGAATTCGAATAGCAAGACTGGCGGCCTGGTCTGAGGTCATCCGGCGGTCGTAATAGGGTATATGTGTGTCCGACCGAAGGAGGCCAAACTCCGCGGAAACAATTAGCAGGTTGACTCCTGCGGCGCGAGGCTGTTCCCTTTTCCACTTCTTGAACACCATAAACATTACGCCCGTGTATCTGTCGAGGGCAGGGATCGGTCGTATCGGGAACCGCCGCTTTGAGAGCGAACATGAGAGCAACAACAGACGCATAGGCGCTGCTGATTATCAATCGATTGATTAATCGCTGCAAGGCCGGACTTGATTTGGTTAGCTGCGTTTCGGTATCGTTTCGGCCTTCCGACTGGTGTTCGTGCTTGGAGGTTCCGTTGCTCGACCGCAACAGAAACAGGGAACGAATGACGCTGCTGCAGAATCAAAACTGAAGCTCGTCGATCAGCGTTATGATCGAGAGGCTTATCCGTTACATATTAGTCGCGATCAGATCAATACTGACCGCGAGCGGTGGAGGGAATATGGCCACAACAGCACAACAGGCTCGTCGTCTGCCGGAATCGATTGCTTGGCTTGCTGATGCCCCCCTGTTTATCGACGCTGAGCAGATTGATCGGTTTTATGACGCTGTCGCTCGCCCTCAGAACAAGCAAGGGACGATGACGCTTCAGGTGACCGAGGAGAACTCCAGGACAATTGAGGGAAAGCTGGGTTTGGAGGCTGGGCTGACGACCGAGAAGCTGGCAGCCGTCCTCACACCGATATTTGCATTTCTGAAGCCGAGCGTAAAAGCCGCTGGCGAGGCTACACTCGAACACGAGCGAAAGAAGGGTGAAGGGATTTCACTCGATTTGCTTCCGATCAGCACGCCCCAGCGACAACTCGAAATGCTGACCCTGCATTATATTTTCAACCTCCCTGGAAGAATCTTCTTTGTGGGTGACGTGCGGGACACGGGCTGGTACGAACCGACCACCATCAAATCAGTGCCTCGCGAAGTCGTATTCTTAGAATTGCCGAGTTCCGAGGAGGCTGAGACGTCTAACCTTCCGCAAACAAAACTGATCCCGACGGCGGCGGAGTTCGATAATGGAAAAACCATTCTGATTTATAAGCGCCTCGAATTTTCGAACGAGCCAGCCCCCGAATACCCAGAGCGGGCAGACACGTTGCTGGAACTCAAAACGAAACGCAAAGAATACTGGCAATGGTTTGATCAAAATTACAGCGCTACCAAGGCTATGGTGGCTGTAGAAGACGCTGCAAGCCAAAACGGTCGTATACGTTGGATCGATTATCGACTACCAATTTCGAACCAGGGCGACACTTTGCATCTACACATTTGCCCCAATACGCGGTACGACAGTGGTGTCCTGGCATACAACTTCATCAAACGTGGATACAAGCACGGATTGAGAGTGGTTGGCACCATGAAGTCAGGGCCAGACCTCAATGTATTGTCAATTTACGATCGCTAATCGCTAGAACACGGTGATCCGCCCGTTTCCGCAGGGGTTCAGAACCCATTCCTGTTTGGCACGAGGGTGGTCCCTTTTTCCCGGTCCTATCCGCATACCCGTCAATGGAACTCCATTCAAAGTAGTTGGCTGTTCGCGCGATTTATCGCTGGATTCGCTTTGAGTCTCTCGGTGAACCCGATCGATTCAAGAATTACTCGTATCTCAGCGCAACCATGGGATCGACGCGCATTGCGCGTCGAGCGGGAATGTAAGATGCGGCAAGCGCGACCAGCGCAAGAAGAGCCGCGACGAGAATGAACGTCAGCGGGTCAGTGGCCGTGACTCCATAGAGGATGCTGCCCATCAACCGGGTGAGGCCGAGCGCCGCCGCGATGCCGACAATAAGGCCGATTGCGGTGAGCTTGGCGCCTTGCCCCAACACGAGGCGCATTACATCGCTCCGTTGCGCACCCAGCGCTACACGAATCCCGATTTCGCGCGTCCGCTGCGACACGGAGTAGGAGATCAATCCGTACAGGCCAATCGACGCAAGCAGCAACGCCAGCATTGCGAAGCTCCCGATCAGGTACGACGGATAGCGCCGCATGAAAACCGAAGGCGATTGCTGAATGATCTGTTCCATCGTAAGCGGAATGATGGGAAAAAGCTGCGGATCGGTTTGCGTTAGCGCGTCACGGACTTCGCCGAGCAATACAGCCGGATTGCCTGCACCGCGTACCACATAATTGATGTACGAGTTCGCGTCCTGGTCAAATGGCACGTAAAGCGCGGCTTCGTCATGGCTGTCGAGCTGCGCGTCCGCAATATTTCCGACCACGCCGACGATCTCGCGATAGGGCTGCGTCGCCGACAGAGTGAACCGGAAACTTTTGCCGATCGGATCCTGGCCGTGCAGGTACGCCTTAGCCCACGCCTGATTCACAATGGCATGCTTCGGTGCAGTAGCCGAATCAGCCTCATCGTTGAAGTAGCGGCCCTCGATGAGTGGAATTTTCAACGTAGAAAAATAATCCACCGAAACGTCGCGAATGTCGGACTCATCTTCTTTGCCGACCTCAACGGGCTCACCCCGAATGACGAAGCGTACCGTGTTCCCTCCGCCCGTGAGCGGAATAATGCTGGTATTGCCGATGCTGACGACGCCGGGCTCGCCGCGAAGCCGGGAAGTAAACTCAGTGTCGAAACGGATATAGTCAGGATCCTTGGTGTAAGAAGCATCAGGTAAATTCACGGCAAAAGTGAGCAGGTTGTGCGTCTGAAAGCCGGGATCGCGACGCAACAGCGCGGAAAGACTCTCGACAGCTAGTCCTGCGCCGGCCAGCAGCACGAGCGAGAATGCAATTTCAATAACGACCAGGGCATCGCGGAGGCGCGTGTGCGAGCCTCCCGCCGTAACGCGAGTTTCTTCCTTGAGCGCGTCACCGACTTTTCCGCTCAAGAGTTGGAGCGCGGGAGCGAGGCCAAAGAGAATTCCCGTCAGCACCGTGAGCCCGCAAAGAAACGTCACAATTGCAGCATTTGGCTGTGTATCGCGGAGGAACGGCATCGAATAGAGAAGCTGATCCGGAATGGCGGCGATCAGCAATCGTGTACCCCAAAACGCGCCTAGAAATCCCAGCGCAGCGCCGGCAATCGAGAGCAACAAACTTTCTGCAAGCACCTGCATGATCAGCCGGCCACGACTGGCCCCCAGCGCGACACGAATGGCAAACTCCCTTCCCCGGCTCGCGGCGCGGACAATCATCAGGTTCGCAACATTTGCGCAAGCAATCAGCAAAACGAATCCGACTGCACCGAACAAGATCAGCAGAACTGGTTGCACCTGGCCAACGACGCGCTCGCGAAGCGAAAGCATGTGAATGTGAATGTCAGCGTTGGCCTGAGGGTACGCGGCAGCGAGACGGGCATTAATCCCGTCCATCTCCGTCTGGGCTGTTGTAGGAGTGACGCCAGGACCGAGCCGGCCAATCACGCGCAACCAGCGGAGGCTGCGGCGCTGAGCGAGGTCCGCGAGATCTGCACCGAGGTGCAGGGGCACCCAGATTTTCGTGTTGCCGAGCGGCGGGAATTCAAAGTTTCGCGGGAGCACGCCGATGATCGTCACGCTCGTGTTGTCGAGTTCTATGCTCCGGCCGACGATATTCGGGTCGCCGCCGAATTGGTCTCGCCAGAAACCATATGTGAGCAAAGCAACTTTGGGTTCCTTGGCAGCAATGTCTTCATCTGCGGGGAAATTGTTGCCCAACATCGGAGTTACACCCAGCGTCGAAAAGAAATTCGTGGTTACCTGGGCGCCCGGAAGCAGTCGCAGTTCGCTATTACTGCGAAACACGAAGGCATCGTTACTGAAACCCGCCATCGACGCGAAGGTCTTGGATTGCTTCGCCCAGTCCTGATAGTCGGGATAGGAACTGTCCCAGTAAGGGTCCTGCGCGACGCTGCGGGGTTCACTGAGCGTCACCAGACGATTGGGCTGCATGTAGGGCAGCGGCCGCAGCAGCGCGGCATAGAGAACCGAAAAAATGGCTGTGTTTGCGCCGATGCCGAGAGCAAGAGTGAGCACCGCGACAATCGTAAAGCCGGGCGATTTGCGCAGCATGCGAACGGCGAAGCGAACGTCCTGAGCGAGACCGGCGAAGAAACTGCGCGTCACCTGGCCTGAGGGAACAGACTCGGAATATTTCTCTTTCGCAACCGACCTAAGGCTGCGTGCGAGCAAATCGCTATCCTTGAGTTCTTCGATCGTTGTACTGAACGCTTGATCGCCGGTGAGGCCGCTCGCAAGCAGCTCTTCATAGCGGTCTTCGAGATGCTGTGCTATTTCGTCGGCAATTTCCCCTTCACGCGCCGGTGCAAGGTGCAGCGAAGCGAGTCGACGGACAATCTCCGGCTTCCAATCAGGCATTTTCCGGTTCCGTAATGCGATTGATCCCAGCGACGAATTCTCGCCAGCCTCGAAGTTGTGACGCAAGAACCTTTCGCCCATGGCGCGTTAGGCGATAGTAACGACGGCGGCGTTGGCCGCTTTTTTCCACCCAGCGTCCTTGTATCCAGCCCCTCTGTTCGAGGCGATAGAGCAGCGGATAAAGCGAGGCAACGTGGAAACGTACCTTTCCGCCGGAACGTTGCTCGATCAATTTGCTGATCTCATAGCCGTGGCGCGGCCGCGCTTCCACCAGAGAAAGGATCAGCAACTCCGCGCTGCCTCTCTTCCACTCTCCTTCGTGAGTTGTATTGTCCATATATGGATTGCCCATATATTAAGGCCAGAAAAGGCTACGGAGTCAAGGAATTTGTGAGCGCCATCTGCATGTCGCCGCGACCGATGGGCAAGCAATGATGCAGTTGATGATATAACCTTCGTGTGTTTGGATTAGGCAGTCCAAAACTCCCGATCTCTTCCGAGCGCCAGATGTGGGTAGACAGATCCTTTCGCCGCCTCGCTGGCTTGCTCGGCGCGCGCCGGCTACTCGAGGCAACTGTAATTCTTCCCACGCCTGAGCATTTCCCCGATCCTTATGACCAGACTGAGCGGGCTTTGCGCAGCATGTTCCGTCGCGTGGCCGAACTAATGGACGTGAATCCGTCCACAATCGAGCTGACCGTTTTTGCGTGCGAGTACGACATGACGCGCCGCCTCGTTCCCTTCTTCAGCGGCAACGATTCAGGTGCATCGGGCCTGTACATGGACGAACCGGAGAAACCACACGTTTCGGTTGATGAGGAATTGCTAAAGGACCCCACAGGACTTGTCGCGGTCCTAGCCCATGAGATTGGGCACATCATTCTTCTTCGTCCCGGATTGGTTTCGCGCGACGATCCGGATATGGAGGCGCTGACCGACCTGCTCACCGTATTTCTTGGATTCGGAATCTTTTCCGCAAATTCCGCGTTCTCCTTCGAGCAGCACACACACTATGATTCGCAGGGATGGTCCGCTCGCCGGCTGGGCTACCTTCCAGAGGAGGTCTACGGCTACTCCCTCGCACGATTCGCCTACGAGCGCGGAGAAACAAAACCGCGTTGGGCTGGCTTCCTTTCGACCAACGTCGCCGCTTATTTGAAGCGATCGGTAGCATGGTTGTCGAGCCGAAACGAGCCGCACCTGTTCTAACGTCTAAGGGAAAACGTGCCATCGGTCCGCATGCGCACGCGTCAGCGGTTGAAGGGATAATCCTGGACCCAGTGAAAACCGCGGGTGACGAGCAAGAACTTCGAGCGATCGAGAAGTTCGAACTCGGCATGGATTTTGTGTTTGTCCATCGTACCGTCGAGCGTCAAGTGGCTGCCGTCAGGCCGAGTGAATGAAAAATCGGCTTTCCAGTTCTTATCCGAGGGCTTGGTAAGCACGACGGTTCGCGTGTTCGCATCGATTCGCACGCCAAAATATTGACCCGTGTCGTTCATCGAGTAAATGCGGCTGACCTGTGGGGAGTCGAAAACCATCCGCCGCCAGCGTACACCATCGGTCAGCAGAGGCGGGTGTTGCTGGCCGTCAACAACGAAATTTTCGACGTCCCAGATTCCATACAGCGGCGATTTCGGACGGGCCGCGCCGTAGATCTTCGAGGCTTCGACCGATCCGTAAAGATTTGCGGCGATCAGAAAAACTCCCGCCAGCAGCTGTACGACAAGGGCGATTCTATTCTTGCGAGCGGTGCGAAAGAGAGGCTGGTCCGACGATCGAGGCGCCGGGCGATTGAGCAGGAAGAAGTTCGTCAGCCGCTTGGCGTCTGGTGCGAGCAGAAACAGCGAAAGCAAAATCATGTGGAACGAAAGAAGCTTCACGGGAACGTCGTAAGTCATATTGAGCAGGAAAACCTCTGTCGCGTCCGCGAAGCACACGAGCGCCCCGAGCGCGGTGGTGCGAGGGAAAATCAGCAGCGTTCCGCCGAGCAGTTCGGCGCATCCGGCAAACATCTCGTATGCGGGTGAAGCGCCGATCGAAGCCCACAAAATGCCCATCGGTGACAAGTCGCCATAGCGTTCGAGCAGCCGGTACAAAGTTGGGAAGGGCATTTGCAGGGGGATCGCCTTCACCGCGCCATAGGTAAACATCGTCGCGGCGAGCGAAAAGCGCGCGAACACACGGAACCAAGCGCAGAACTTCGGATAGCTTTCACGCTTGCGGTCGAGCAGGGACCAGAGAATTGTGCCGAGGATTGCTAACGCTACGATGCACGCGAGCTCGACCCAGTCGTAAACGCGGTCGCCGCTGCCCGTTTCGTACGTGACGATCGGATGCGCGATGCGGAACACGTGCGCGCCGATCCATACGATTGCCGCTTTGATCGGCGGCAGATTATCCATCTCAAACGCGCCGGAGTCGTTGGTCGTGGCGAAGAGCAGCGAGGTCAGCATCTGCGTCAGGACGATGTACAGTCCGAAATAAGCGACACAGAAGCGAAAAGCAATTCGTGTGGCGAGCCTCCAACGCAGGACGAACGCGACTGCCCGTTCCGGCTCGAGCGATGGTTGGCTGATGATTGCGGCTTGCTCGTCGATTGGCATCTCGAATAGCGAGGCGGCGCGGAATCTTGTGCTCGCGCGTGTTCACAGCGCGGAAATGCGTGCCTCCCTTCCACCGCTCCGACGGGTTATACACCGCGACGCGTTCAGAACGAAGCGATTGTTGTCAGGCGACGACCACTCTTCGGAGATTGTTCATGCCACCACCCCTCTCTGCTAGACTCTGTCGCATTTCCAATAAAGGTCAAAGGAGAACGTGTGTGAGAAGACTTCGGGTGCTGTTTGTTTCTGCTTGTCTCCTGCTTGCGAACCACGTCACGCACGCAGCGCAGCTGGCACAGCGTTCACCTTTGACTGCTGCCCAAACTCAAGCCATCGATCGGCTCATTAAATCGGAGATGAGCCGGCAGCACATTCCGGGCCTCGAAGTCGGCATCTACAGTCGCGGGCGCATTCTGCTTGCGAAGGGCTACGGCCTAGCGGACGTTGAATTCAACGTGCCAGTGACGCCGGAAACGCTCATGCAGTCCGGTTCCGTTGGCAAGCAGTTCGTCTCGGCGGCAATTATGATGCTGGTGGAAGAACACAAGCTTTCGCTCGACGACAGCATCACGAAATATTTTCCCGATGCGCCGGCGAGTTGGAAACCCATTCTGATCAAGAATCTTCTCTCGCATACGTCCGGACTCTCTGAATACGAAAGCGACGACCGCACCGGACCGAATGGCCCGTTTTATCTGCGGCTCGACTTCACAGAGGATCAGCTGATCAAGAAGTTCTACGCCATGCCGATTGAATGGGCGCCGGGCACGAAATGGGCATACCGCAATACCAATTACGTCATCCTCGGCGTCCTGATTCACAAGATCACTGGAGAGCGATACGACCGGTTTCTCCACGACCGCATTTTCGCGCCGTTAGGGAAGACTTCCACGCGCCTGATCAGCGATCGCGACATCATCATGAACCGCTCTTCGGGCTATGAGATCGACGAAAGAGGTCAGCTCAAGAACCAGGAATGGGTGTCGCCAACATTCAATTCCACCGCCGACGGCGCTTTATATTTCAACGTGCTCGACGTGGCCAAATGGGATGCGGCGCTGTATACCACACGCCTGCTGACGCAAGCCAGCCTCGATCGCATCTGGACCGTTTACCCGCTCAGTGACGGCAAACCGAACCCAGCCAATTACGGATTCGGCTGGGTGATAACGCAGTTCCACGGCCATAAGCTCATCGAGCACAGCGGAGCATGGCAGGGATTTACTTGCGACATTTCGCGCTACCCCGGTGACTCGCTTACCGTGGTCGTTCTCACGAACCTTGATGCCAGCCATTCCAGCCCGGAGGTTATCGCCCACGTCGTCGCCGGACTGGTTGAACCTTCGTTGATGCCGTCTAAACTCACCGCCATTCCCGACAACGATCCCGCTGTAGCGAACGCCGTTCGGAAGGTTCTGGATGAACTCGTCGCCGGGACGGATATTCGCGGGCAAGTCACGCCGGAGCTCGCCGCCCTTGTCACGCCTGAGATGAGCAAACGCGTGCAACACATACTGGCGCCGGTCTGGCCGGGCGGCACACTCACCCTCGTTGAGCGCAAGGCCGCTCCCGGCGCGCGGGCCACCGTCGCATCAACGTTCCGGATCAGCAAAGGATCTAATTCGCTGCTGATCCGCTACGGCCGCAACGCAGCGGGAAAAATCGCGGTCCTTGGGTTTGAACCCGATCGACAGTGGGAATAGGCGTGGCTGATCCAGAGCGCGAGCGGGGCGGCTCCGACTGGGCCGCCGCTTACTCGCGCGTCAGCCAGCGAAAGATATGCCAGGCCTTCACACAGCTGTCGATTGCAGGCATAATCCGTCCAACAATTTCCACTCCACACGTGACGGAGGATCAACCCATGCTGAAATCGACCGGGGTCGTCGTCGGCAGCTATGTCCTCTCCATTCTTCTGGTGCTGGGAACGGACCCACTGCTTTCTCGCCTCTTTCCCGGCGAATTTGAACGCGGTGCTATTCCTTCGAACCGAGCGCTGATGGCAAGCACGGCGCTGTTTGTCGTCATCTCGATTCTTTGCGCTTGGGTGTGTGCGCGATTTGCACCCTCACGCGCCGGACGGCACGTACTGTGGTTCTTTGTCATCGGCGAGGTGATGGGCGCCATCTTCACAATTCCGAATTGGAGTAAAGGCTGGCCGCATTGGTACTTCTTGTCGTGGCTGCTCACATGGCCGGTGAGCTGCTGGATTGGGCTCCTTCTCGGAAAGCGCGAGCCAACAACAGCGCCCGCAGTCCCAGCCGGAAGCTGACCGCTTACAATCAACACGAATCGGGCGGATGGAGCGCGTCCCAACTGTGTTAACTGTTCGGCGCGGATCGTTCTTATGGCCTGCGACGGCCCGCATCCGTGGATTCTGTTCACCTCCCATGCGATCCTCCGCCAACAAGAAAAGTCCAGAGGATTACTCCGCGCCCGACCCGCCGCTACAGCGAACACCGCATTGCGGTTGCGCGCCACACAGAAAAGAATCGTTCGAGAGGTGAAGAATGATCAAGAAAACCAAGGACGGCTATAAGGTTCTCTCCGAAAAGAAACACAAGAATCTCGGAGGGCCGTACAAGACGAAAGCAGAGGCGGAAAAGCGCCTGCGCCAGGTCGAATACTTCAAACACCACAAGTGATAGCTCGCGCCGCCCGCAGTCGTTTTTAGCAAAGCACGCCGGCAATCGCCCTGCATCTTCGCTTCGTGCCGTTGCCGGCGTGCTCGCCCAATTTCCCCTCGCCACTAGCCCTCAGCGCCCGCCCTTCGTAGAATAGCTGCGACCAATATGAGCACATCCACCATTCAACAGGAATCCGTACAGCCGCTCGACCTCGCATGGGTGCGCGCGCAGTTCCCCTCGCTGAAGCAGACCGTCAACGGCCACGCGGCCGCGTATCTGGACGGCCCTGCCGGCACGCAAGTGCCGCAGCGTGTCATCGATGCCGTGCGCGACTATTACGAGCAATCGAACGCAAACACCTGCGGCGCATTCGCCACCAGCCGTCGCAGCGACGCAATCATTGCATCAGCTCGCGCTGCGATGGCGGATTTCTTCAATTGTGCCCCGGACGAACTTTACTTCGGGCCGAACATGACCACGCTGACCTTCGCACTCGCTCGTGCGATTGGCCGCGAGCTTCAGCCCGGCGATGAAATCATCGTGACAACGCTCGACCATGATGCGAACGTTGCGCCCTGGCGCGCTCTGGAAGAACGCGGCTTTGTGATTCGTCAAGTCGACATTCGCGAGGCAGACTGCACGCTTGACATGGACGACTTTCGTCGCAAGATTACGAAGCGGACTCGCCTCGTCGCCGCCGGCTTCGCATCGAACGCGGTCGGCACGATCAATCCCGTTGAAGAAATCGTCCACCTCGCGCACGATGCCGGCGCGCTTGCATTCATCGACGCAGTCCATTCCGCGCCGCACTGCCCAATCGATGTGCGCAGTCTCGATTGCGATTTCCTGGCCTGCTCGCCTTACAAGTTCTTCGGGCCGCACACGGGGTGCATCTACGGCAAGCGGGAGCATCTTCTGCGGTTCCATCCGTACAAGGTTCGCCCCGCGACGGATGCTTTGCCCGACCGCTGGGAAACCGGGACGCAAACCCACGAGCTCATCGCAGGAATCGCCGCCGCAGTCGACTATCTTGCCGATCTAGGCCGGCACGCGTCGGCAGGTCAATTAGGGGATCGGAGCCTGCCTGCCGGCGCACACGGCTTCAGCTCCGACAAACGACAGATCAACAACGTGCGGGCTTTAGCCCCCGAAGGAGATTTGTCGCGGCGCGAAGCGCTCCTCGCCGCCTATCACGCAATCCGACGGCACGAAATGTCGCTCGCCACGCGATTAGTCGAAGGGCTGCTCGAAATTCCGGGCCTGCGCTTCTTTGGAATTTCCGATCCCGGACGATTCGCTGATCGAGTTCCGACCGTTGCAGTGCGCTTCGCCAAGCACACGCCGCTCGAAGCCGCCACATTTCTTGGCGAACGCGGCATCTTCACGTGGGACGGCAATTATTACGCGCTGAACCTCACCGAACGTCTCGGCGTTGAAAAGGACGGCGGCTTTCTCCGCATCGGCATCGTCCACTACAACTCGCGCGAAGAAATCGAGCGCCTCCTCTCGGCACTGCACGAACTCGTCGGCCGCTGTTGACACATCACAGGAAGGGGCTTCCGCAATCCGCGCCCGTTCGCAACTCAGTCTTGACAAGACGACGAAGGCCGCAAAACAAAACCTTTTCGGTCCATAGCCCAGTGTCTCTCCCTTGTCCGTCTCGCGTGATATCCTGACTCGCCATGCCTAAGCGGCCCAAACCAATTATCCTCACCGTTCTCGACGGGTGGGGCTACCGTCCCGAAACGCAGGGCAATGCCATCGCGCTCGCCCGTAAACCTAATTACGACCGCCTGCTCCAAGACTTCCCGAACACGCTCATCCACACCTCAGGCCCGTTCGTCGGCCTGCCCGAAGGACAAATGGGCAACAGCGAAGTCGGCCACCTGAATATCGGCGCAGGTCGCATCGTGCAGATGGACATCACGCGCGTCGACCAGCTCATCTCGAGCGGCGAATTTTTCCGTCAGCCGCTTCTGCTGGAAGCCATGGCGCGCGGCCGCCAGCGGCAACTCCACCTTATCGGGCTGCTCAGCGACGGCGGCGTGCACTCCCATATCGATCAGCTTTTCGCCTTGCTCGAGATGGCACGCGAGAGCAAGGTCGAGCGGGTGTTCGTCCATTGCTTCATGGACGGGCGCGACACGCCTCCGCACAGCGGCGTCGATTACATGCGCCAGCTCGAACAGAAGATGCGCGAGTACGGCGTGGGCCAGATCGCCAGCGTCAGCGGCCGTTATTACGCGATGGATCGCGATAACCGCTGGGAGCGCATCGAAAAAGCTTATCGCGCGATGGTTCACGGCGAAGCGGACCTGAAAACCCCCGACCCCATCGCCGCGATGAAGCAAAGCTATGAGAAAGGCGTGACCGACGAGTTTGTCGTGCCCTTCGTGGTGACGAAAGAAGCTGCGCCCGGAGCTACCGCCGCGCCGCGAGGCTTGATCCGCGACGATGATGCCGTAATCTTTTTCAACTTCCGCGCCGACCGTGCACGCCAAATAACGAAGGCGTTGATCGAACCGGGGTTCGACAAGATTTCCGATCCTGCGCGACC
>Ga0335075_10002397_pt1 | contig 30220 bp, 31 predicted proteins | sample Lox_Sample_24_FD_206723 | JGI IMG/M metagenome (GOLD analysis project Ga0335075, IMG submission 206723) | Soil microbial communities from Loxahatchee National Wildlife Refuge, Florida, United States - Lox_Sample_2.4 | ecosystem: Environmental > Terrestrial > Soil > Wetlands | place: USA...
CGATCGGGCGTTACCGCGTTCCGATTCAAGCAGCCGCGATTCGACGCGACCGGAAAAGCCTGATTTCCAGGGTATTCTCGATGCCGGAGGAGGGACTCGAACCCCCGACACGCGGATTATGATTCCGGCCGCCTTTCGAGCGTTTACGGGCGATCCGGGAAATGTTGGACGGCAGGTTGGACTGTTTTGTTAGGCATCGTGCACGAAACCGCCGGGTTTCGGCACCCTACGCCTCCCCGCCGCCAAGTGACCGGCTACGACGCTGGCGGGCCGTCAGAGGGAGGTGTGTCGCGTGCGGGTTCGGCTGGACCAACTCGGTAGAGCACGAACTCATCTCGATCGAGGTGATCGGTTTCGACTTCGACCCGAACCTCCTCGCCGGTGTCCATGATTAGCGTGGCCTGCTGACGCACACGCGTAGTGTCGCATCACGTCCTCCGTGCGGAGGCGCGATCGGTCAGTCGACCGGGAGCGTGACGCTCTCGAACGCGAGAACCTCAGCGAGGCGGTCGAAGTGGCCATCCTTGTGGAGCACCGCCAGCCCACCGTGCTCCGCCGCCGCTGCCGCGATCAGTGCGTCGGTGATCGACACCCGGTGGTATCCGTCGCTCCGCACGGCGAGCTCGCTCAGCGCGAACATCGCCGTGTTCGCGGCCGCGCGATCGTTGCGGAGCATCCGTAGAGCGGACAGCTCGGCGTCGTACGCCACGTATTCCACGGACGTACGGGCTGAGTAGAGGATCTCCATCCGCACGACGGGAGTTGTGAGCATGCGGTCCTGGAGCGTGGCGTCACGGAGCGCCCGCAGAAGGTCGTGAGGTAGCGCTGAGAGCCGCCACCACGCCGACGTATCGATCACGAACGACCCGCCGCCGTTCAGCAGCTCGGCGGCGTCCATCCGGTGCTACTCGTCGCGGTCGTCGAGCTGCTCGATGTGCTTCAGCGCTTCGCGGTCGAAGCCGTCCGGATCCATCAGACGGTCCCAGAGCGCGTTGAGTCGCTCGACCCGATCCTCTTCGGACATCTGAGGTCGCTCGCCGACCAACGCGGGACTGGTGGAGGAAGGCTCCATTGCACTCGAGGTTATCGACACGGTCGGCCAACCGATAGAGGCGGCGGGCCAGCACTCGATGCAGAACCGTCCGTTGTCGTGCTTAGTCTGTAAGCAGCCGTCCTGTCGGCGGAGTCAGCCGGCAAATCCTGGGCGGTGATAGGAGGTGGTTCTGTTGGCTAAGAACGCCCCCATCGGTGATGGCCACCGAATCGGCGCGGTCCGCGATCGCTCGCAAGTCCAGGCCCCTAACGGGAACTGGGTGAAGCGGGACGCGCAGACCGGCAGGTTCATGGACCAGAAAACCGACGGGAAGCCCTTTAAGGGTGTCCGTCGGGAGAAGTAGCGGCTCACCACCGCTAATCAGTCGGAGCGAGCGCTGCAACGCTCGCTCCGGCGCTTTTCACCACGAAACCTAGCTTCCCTTCCGGCGGCAGAGGGAATCTCTTCGATGCGGGAGGCCCATCAAACCGTTGCGGCCCGACGTCGCAGATATGCGTTTAGGCGGTCTGCCGGGTCGCTCTCGTCGAGCGGCGGCAGTAGCTTCACGTAGCGCTCGGTTGCCTGAAGCGAGCTGTGTCCCATGAACTCCATCAGCTCGCGGAGTGTGTACCCGGCCGCCATCAGGAAGCTCGCATACGTGTGCCGGCACTCATGCAGGGTGATCGGCTCGAGCCTCGCAGCCGCCCATCGCTTCCGGGCGCGCTCGGCGATCTTGCCGGAGGTGACTGAGACGGCGCTCACCGCACCGTTGGCCCTCCGTCCCTGTCGCATGAACTCGCCGAGGAGAATCGGCCGCAGTGGCTCCGCGATCGGCGGCCGCCGACCGGTGCCGGCTCGACTCTTGGCCTTCCTCACGACGAGCCGGTAGCCCTCGAGCTCGACGTCCGGCCAGTCGAGTCGCTTGATCTCGGCTCGTCGGAGCCCTGCGTAGAACGCGAGGGCGTAAGGCACGGCGTCGCCGGGATCCAAGGCAGCGATGAGCGCGGCGGCCTCGTCCGCGTCGGCCACTCTTGTGCGCGGCTTCTCGTCGTTCGGCGGCAGCTCGATGCCAGCCAGTGGGTTGCGCTCGACGAGGCGACGCGTCGGCCGGCTTGCCCATCCATAGATGGCGCGGGCAACCGCGAGATGATTGGCGATGCGTGACCGTGAGAGGCCCTCACGGCTCAAGCGATCGACCCAGGTTTGCCACTCGCGGTCGTCGATCTCGCTTGCATGGCGGGCGCCGAACTCGGGCGTCAGCACGTAGCGCAGCGAACGCTCGTAGCCCTCGAGCGTCGTCGACGAGTACGCGGTGCCCTTCCTGCCGCGGCGGCGTCCAACCGCGCCAGAGTGGACGCCGTCGAGCCATTCGCTTGCGAGTTCGCCGAAGGTGGGGCCAGCCGCCACGGCCTCCGCGACCGCCTCCTGGCCCTTGATCGTCGAGGCGAGCCAGCTGAGGACCTCAGCGCGCTCCCCAAATGTCGCGGACCACACCATCCCCTGTTTGCTCGAATCCCAGCGTCTCCCTCGATAGGTCGGCCGGCAGCGGCACCGAGCGTCTGACGAGCAGGCGGGACATCGTGCTCGGTGGCGGACATAGACGCCGGCCGTCTTGGTCTTGCGGTACTCGGGCACGATGGTCTCCTGATCCGGTTCCGACCAGCGTACGCCCGGCTCAGGCGCCATCAGGCGCTCTTGTTGAAGAACGAGCGTGCGTTGTCTCTGGCCCAGCGCCGGAGCTCCTCCGGCGGGACCTGGACAAGCGCCCCGCATGGCACGACGCGGATGAACGGCTGGACTCGGCGCTCGAACGTGTCGACGCTCATCCCGAGGGCAGTCGCCGCCTCCTCGCGCGTGTACAGAATGCGCTCGACCGCAGCTACTGGCCGCTCACGCCGCTTCGACGACATCGCTTTGACATGGTAGCCTAATTGCGCTAATCACGCTACTGTTGATCGGAGCGAATTGACGGATCAAGAGCCAGATGCACCGGAAGATCCGTGGCTGACCCTGACGGAGATCGCCGAGGAGCTACGAATGAGCCCGGCGACGATCCGCTCGTGGATTTCGAAGGGGACGCTCCGAGCGATGCGTGCCGGTCAACGGAAGTGGCTAGTCCGGCGCTCCGAGCTAGACCGCATGCTCGCCGGCGCGGACATCGCGGGGTCTGCCGACGCGGGGGACGCGTCTGACTGGCGTACTTTCGACACGATCGCGCCGCCGCATCGGTCGCCGCACTGGACGAAGCCCGAGGCGCTCGAGCACGTCTCGCCAGCGGGTTGGCTCGGCGTCGCGGAATCGGCGTGGCGAGATGCGCTCCACGCGAGCGCCCAGGCGCCACCGGATCCGGCGTTCATTGTGCGCATCAAGGACATCGCCGAGGCGGCTGCGCGCAAGGCGGCAGCCCTGGCCGGCCTCGGCGAACAGGAGCCGGGTCCGTGGTGGCAGCGCCAGTCCGGGTTGCCCGGCGGGGTGCTGTCCTACGAGCTCCGGCCTGGCGGCAATCGACCAGGACCAGCCGAGCTCTGGGTGCGATTCGACCGAGCCGTCGACGAGCTCGGCCGCGCGATGGTTGAGCACTCCGTGCCAGCCGAGCGACAGTCGCTCGAGGATGTCTCGCTGGTCCTGCACGACGTCGTCGACGCGCTGCTCGAGCAGGAAGGCCGGCGATGGCCGCCTACGCGCGATCAGCCGGACGCCAGCGACACTGACACCGATGAGGAGCCGCATGGTCAGTGACCTGAACCGAACCGCGGCCCGGTCCGCAACTCCGCGCGTCGGCCGGACCCGCTTGCGGACCAGCTCGAGTGGCCGTCCGCCGCGCCGGCACAGGCTTTTCCTCATCCCCGCGCGCTCTTTGTGGCAACTGACTACCCGCCCTCCACGTATTCGTTCGGGTAGTCAGTTGCCAGTCGAGACCGGGGTGTCAATCTTCGTGCGGGCGCGGCGGACGGAGAGCGAGAGCGGTAGGCAGGATCCTCACGTGGCAGGGTTGTGATGGGCAGGAAGGCGGGTTCAGGTCCTGGGACTCTGCGGGTTGGCCGGTTCATCGGAAGGCTGGGAGTCGTGTCGTTGCCGGCGGTGGAGGCTGGGCTTGATCTCGATCAGCGGGTCGTGCGGCGGCATGTCGCGAGGCTCGAGGCGGCCGGATGGCTGGAGCGGGCGGCATGGGTGTGGGGCGGGGGGTCGGTCGCCTGGTTGACGAGCCTCGGCGTCGAGCGCTCGGGACTCGGCGGCTTGCGAGCGGTGAAGGCGCCGCCGGCTCCGACCACAATCGCGCACGGCGTCCTCGTCGGATGGTCGGCCGCGCGGGCGGAGAAACGCGGACGCGTGTGGAAATCGGCGCGCGAGCTCGCGCTCGAGCCCGACCGGTGGGAGGTGGCGATGCGCTGCGAGCGCGGCTACACCAAGCAGCTCCCCGACCTCGCGGTGTGGCTGAAGCGCTCCGGCCCACCGATCGCGCTGATATCCGAGAGCGGCGGGCGCCGGGAGGACCGCCAGAAGAAGATCCTCGAGGGCTGGCGAGACGCGGTCTACGCGGGCCAGTACTCCGCGGTGCTCTACGACTGCGCGAATGATTCAGTCGCGCACTGGATCAGCCGGCTGGCCGCGAAGGCCCGGCTCACGCGATCGGACTTCGGCGTGGTCATCCAGGCACGCGCGGGGGAGATCGCCACTCTGGTCCGCGCGGATGCGGAGGGCGAGGGGCGGGCCGGCGATGAGCCTGAGGCCGCCGCTGGCGCCGCGCGGACCCCCAGCGTGAAAGTCAGCATTCCTGCGGACGACGTTCGAGTCCCGGCAGCGCCTGGCCCAGTACCGACAGCTAGGGCCGAACGACCGGCCCCGCGGCAGGAGACGCCGGAGGAAGCAGCGGAACGAGTGCGGCGGTACCGAGAGATGTTCGGGATCGCCGAGCCAAAGCGCCGCCGACGATGGCGACGCTGAGCAAGGCCTCCGTCTGGGTCAAGAGCAAAGACCTGCCGATCCGCCGCCTGCTGCATTTAGCCCAAACCAGGCGCGAGGAGCAGCCCACACGCGGTACCCGTCTGCTGTGGCGGCAGCCAATGCCAGTGGCGGCGTCGGTGGCCGTGCTAAAGTACCTTCTGTACGGTGGTGCCGTACAGAATCGACTTTGCGAGGTACAAGATGATCTACGGCTTCTGGAATAACAAGGGCGGCACAGGCAAGACGAGCCTGTGCTTCCAATCGATCTGCTTCTACGCACACGACCATCCCGACGAGCGTGTTCTGGTACTCGACGTGTGTCCGCAGGCGAACCTGAGCGAACTTCTGCTCGGCGGCATGCAGAACGACGGGAGCGCCCGCCTGCTCGCGCGTCAGGGTGAGTTGCCCCGCGCGACGATCGCCGGCTACTTCCAGGAGCGATTCCCCACCCCGTACAAAGCGCCAGCGACAATCACGCACGGCGACTTCATCACGACGCCGAGTCGCTTTAACAAACTGATACCGGAGAACGTCGACCTCGTCTGCGGCGACCCGTTGCTCGAACTCCAGTCCAACGCGATGTCGACGCTCGCGAACACCGACCTCCCCGTGGGTAGCGCCTGGATCGGTGTGATCGACTGGATCCGGGATTTCCTAGCGGGGATCGACGACGAGTACGACGCGGTGTTCATTGACGCTAACCCAAGCTTCTCGATCTACACGCAGATCGCGCTCTCTGCTGTCGAACGCCTCGTCCTGCCGGTCATGGCGGATGACTCTTCGCGACGGGCCATCCAGAACGCCTTCTCCTTGGTATACGGGATCAAGCTGCCGTCAGAGATCTACACGCGCTACGCCTTCGCGACCCGCCTTGAGGCAGAGGGCCGTGCGCTGCCGCAGGTCCATGCCGTCGTGAAGAACCGGCTCACCCAGTACATGGGGCCGGCGACCGCCTACGACGCCGTCCTCAAGTCCATGCGGGGAGACGTCAACAGCCTCCTCAAGTCGCAACCGCAGCGCTTCACATTCGACAACGTCGATGAAGGGATCGTCAACGTCCGTGACTTCCAGACGACCGGCGTGGTCGCGTTCGCTCGAGGATGTCCCTTCTACGAGATGTCTGGGGGACGCCTCGACGTGATGGGGCAGCGCATCCAGGTGAACCAGCCTCGCATCGAGGAGTGCGTAGTCGCCGTGAACGGCCTCGTGACGAAGCTTTAGGGGGCCAAGGTACCGCGCGATGGCGGACCGCCGCAATGATCGAAACCCAGTAGCGAAACCCAGTAGCAACCAGCCGACGATCCGGCGGAATGGTTTGCCGCTGCTTCTTCTCGATCATTCCGGAAGCGCTAGCTCCCTGGGGGTGCGAGCGGGTTCAACGGGCTTGTTTGCTCTTCGCCTCGTCCCCGGCGCACCGCTGTCCAGGCACTCATGATCCTCCGCTGATTGGCATCCGACGGATCTACCCGATACGCCTCCTCGGCGGCCGCGAGCTGGCGCTCAGCCAACTGAATGAGTTCCTCGTCCGCCTCCATGGAGGTGACCTTACCGCCGGGAAGCGCCGCGCTTCCCGAGCTCGATCAAAGCGGCGGTGTAACAGACCGGCGGCAAATCAAGTTCGCGCGAGCGACGGCCGATGGGGTGGTGTGGGAGTTGTAATCGCGCTCGGACTCACTGTTGTGCTGGCAGCCGGCATCTCGACATGGCGCTCCGCGAAGGCGCTGTTGATCGCGGTCGTGTTGGCAGCTGGTTCGGCGGTCGTATGGCTCGTGTGGGCCGAAAGCGAGTATCAGGGGATCGACTACTGCCCGTGGGGCGCTCACGTAAAGGGACACCCTGCTGGGCATCCCGTGCTCATCGGCTTGGGTCTCGCTCTCGGGTCCGCCGCGATCATGGCCGGGATTCGATGGAAACGCGACTCCGGAGCCTGGGTGGCCGCGCGCGGGCTTTCGACCGGCATCCTGACGGGCGTCGTGCTCCTGGTTGTCGCATTCTTGTTCGGCGCCGGTCTTCGCTGCACAGATTAAACGGGCGAGTTGGGCCCACGGACGTATCGCGAACCGGCAATCGCCGCGTTGATGAGAGTGTTGCTTCGGGCTACACACGTGGCAGTCGCCGTATCGCCGCTCTGCGTCGTATTCGTTCAGCGTTGCCTTTTCGGGCAAACGCTGCCGCGCGTGCGACAGCAGCGTTCTCTTGGGCGGACGTAGTCGTCCGTCGGCTACCGCTGACCTGCCAGCCTGCGCGCAAAGGCGCAACCACAGGAGGTCGTCGACGTTGGACGGTTCGTTGGACGGTTTTGTCAGCGACCTAGCGGTTTCTGGCGGTTCGTAGCGGTCCCCAGCCGCGCGACCGAATCCGCGGAATCCCCCGTAAACAAAGCGAATGCCCGCAAAAAACGCGGATGCCGGAGGAGGGACTCGAACCCCCGACACGCGGATTATGATTTAGGTCAGATCGAGAGAAAAGGCCTGCAAATGCGCCACTTTATTCCGTGGCGACGTTGGTCATAGTCGCTCTCAATCTCACAGAAAGGCCACATTGGCCGATAAATCACATACAGCCGTGGATCCATCCTCAGCAAAACCCCGCCCGAGGCGCAGGCGGCTTCCAAAGCCAAAGCCCAGAGGCTATGGCCGTGGTTCGATCTCAATCCAGGACGGCGCCTACGTCGCGACCTACAAGAGCCTTGAGACCGGCCGCGGGGCTCGCCGCTCCTTCGCCTCAGAGCAGGAGGCGCATGTGTTCCTTGACCAGTGGTACGCCGAGAAGCAGCGCCGAAAGCTCTGGACTGAGCGCGGCGGCATGCACGCCGGCTGGATGATTCCCGCACCGGTTGGGGCTCCCGCGCCGACCCCGGCTCCTGCCCGTCGCCGGCCTCCCGCACCCGCACGCGTCACGTTCGGCGAGCTGATCGACGGCTGGCGCGCGTTCAAGCTGGGCACGGTGCGCGCGACGACCTGGCGCAACTACGAGCCGTCGCTCCGCGCACTCGCCTACTACCTCGGGGATCGCCGCGCCGACGAGCTGACCGAGACCCACTTCATCAAATACCGCCAGGCGCGCGAGAAGGGCCTTGACTGGGTCGCCAAGACCCAGATCCCGCCACTGAAGCCGATCACGATCAACCAGCACCTCGACCGCGCCAACGCGATCTTCGAATGGGCCACGGCGTCCTCACCGCCACTGGCCGCCGAGAACCCGGTCGCGCGGCTGGTCAAGCGCGGCAACAAGCTCAAAGCCGAGGAGTTCGAACCGGTCGTCGTGCGGGCCGACGCGATCGAGGCGCTCATCGCCGCCGCGGCGCCGGAGTTCCGCCTGGAGTTCACGCTCATGGGCCATCTGGCGATGCGCTGGAGCGAGGCGCTCGGAGTGGGGGAGGCGCATCTCACGGACGGCAAGGTGCTCGTCCGCCAGCAGGTGATCGAGGACCGAACCACCCGGCCGTGCTCGATGACCATCTCGACCTACGGCGGCAAGACCAAGCACGCCCGCCGCGACCTCTGGGCCTCAGACGCGATCCTGAAGGCCAGCCAGGACGCCCGCGCGCGGCTGGACGGGCCCAACCCCCATCAGTTGCTCAGACCCACGCGCACCGGTCAGCCCTACCGAGCAAATAACTGGCTGCGCCAGGCGTGGGTGCCCGCGCTACGGCGCGTCGGCCTGGAGGGCAGCGGCCTGACCCCGCACGGGCTGCGGCACTCGCGGCTGTCGATCATGGCCGCCTCGGGACGGATCACCCTTGGGGACCTGTCGGCGTTCGCCGGGCACTCCAACGTCGCGTTCACACTGACCCGCTACGGCGACCACTTCTCAAGCGCCGGCATCCGGCCCGAGCTCTACCTCGACGCTCAAGCCGCCAGCTGACTCTCCAGCCACGCCAGCTGGCTGTCGCGGCCGCCGCCCCGCCCGGGCTGCGCGTCGCGAGGGCCGCTGGGGAGCTCGTCGTACTGACGCGTGCCGCCCGCGAACATCCAGTCGACCAGCGCCGGAATGAGGACCCGCATCGATTCCCGGTCGGCCCCCGCAGCGGTCACGCCGAGTACCGGAAAGCGGTGCTGAGCAGCGAGGCGGTAGGCGTGCTCACGGCCGATCCCGACGATGTTCGCCGCCTGCTCCACCGTGACGGTGGCCTGACCACCGTGCTCGCGGATCAGGTGCAGGGTGAGGGCATCCGCGCTCATCACCACAACCGCGTGGGTTGGACGCCACGCTCCTGGGGCTGAGTCACGTCGTCGCGGCGCTCAGCCGGCGAGTTCGCCACGCGGTCGCGGACTCCCGGCTCGGTCAAGGTCGGCTCAACCAGCTTGTCCGCTTGCCCGCGGGGAGAGTCGTCGGCGTGTCCCCGAAAATCCGGGTGGGAGGCGACGCTCATCGTGATCAATGCCCTGGGGCGAACCCGGCTGCCGGCGGGCGGGTCAAGACCGAGCACGACACCGGCATCGTTGACGTCTTGCACCCCCGCCGACCATGTGCACGGCAGCAGGCCAAGCTCACGCAGCTTGTGGATCGCCTGGTCGGCGTTGAGGCCGACGAGATCGGGCACTTCGATCGCCCGGCCGGTGGGGGTGCGTGTGGTCATGCTCACCCCTAGGACGAGGCGAGATCCGCGTTTCGGAGAGAAACCCAACGAAGAGTTCCGGCGCTCCCACGAGCCCAAGGGTCGGTCTGTCCGCCTATGCGTAGGACGGTGCGGACGCAGCCGCATTCAACTGCCGTCGTCGTGATCGATTGCTGGCGTTGGATCATGAGAGGTGGCCCAAGCGCCCGTGGCGCGGCCACCAGCGGGACCGCGCGCCAGACGTGAGTGCCCGCTCGTGGGGCCGCCGGCGGTGCCAACTATCGCGTCGGACCGACACGGCCCAGTGCGCTTGAGCGGCAGCCGTCCGGATTAGGCCAGCGTTGCCGCTCCGGGCTTTGCCATGGCATCTGGTTTTGGGTAGCTTCTCCGGTTGCGAAGTCCGTCGCGGGGTCTGGGCCGGCGGCTTTCGAGCGTTTGGGGTGTCGCTTTACGGAGGATGACATGGCTGATCGTGAATGTCCGGGGTGTTCGTCCGTGCAACACGTGCCCGACGGCGCATGGGCATGGCGATGCGGGGCGTGCCAAAGGGATGTGTGGGCTCTACGGTGTCCAAAGTGCAAGAACGTGATGCGGATCAATGGTCCGATCAGCGGAAGCGGCACTGTCGAAGTGCGCTGCGGTTCGTGCCGTAGGAAAAGCCATTGGGACAAGCGCAATCTGAGAGCCGGCCTTGCGGAAGCGCATCGCCTTCTGCGGATCGAGGTTGCCGGGCGCAGGGAAGCGGCGGCAAATCTGAAGGCGTTGCAACAAGTGCGTGTCGCCGCGGTGCAGGGCGACGTCGACCACGCAAATCAGCAGCTGGATGCGCGGATGCAGGCGCTTCAAACCGCGCTCGTAGCTTCTCTGGGTCGCACCAGTCAGTTTCGTTTCGAATCCCTGAAGACTCAGCCGCGAAGGCCCTCGTGGAACCCAGGGTCGCTCGAGCACGAAGAACCGGCCCCTGACTCGGCGGCGTTCGCACCACCGCCACTCGGCGGCCTGGCTTCCCTGAAGCCCGGGGCCAAACGACGCCATGAAGAGGCCGTAGCGGAGGGAAACGCTCGGTATCAACGAGCTGTCTCACAGCATGCCGAGCGAGAGACGGACCGCCGCCGGAAGCTAGGGGAGGCGAAGGCAAGGTTCGAAGCTGAAACCGAGGCGCTGGATGACGCCGTAGAACGACAGCACGCGGCCGTCGACGAGTTGCAGGCTCGTCTGGCGGCAGGTGATCCCGATGCCGTCACCGAGTTCTTCTCGAACGTGCTGCAGCCGGACCGGTACGGCTATGAGATCACCACAGCCTGCAGGGTTGCCTACTCCGTTGAATCAAAACAGCTGGTTGTGGAAGCCGAGCTGCCCGACGTAGATGTCGTTCCTGAAATCAAGGCCTACAAGTTCGTCAAGACTCGCGGCGAGGCCACGTCAACGCCAAGGCCAGCAGCCGAGCGCAGGCGCATCTACGCCTCCCTCGTGGCGCAGTTGGCGCTTCGCACGCTGAATGATGTCTTCACGGCCGATGCCGACGCAAATGTCGAAACCGCGGTGCTCAACGCGCACGTTTCGACGATCGATACCAAGACCGGACGGGCGATCCACCCATGCTTGGTCACAGTCCGAGTAACACGCGATCACTTCAACGAATTGAATCTCGCAAGCGTCGAGCCAGGAGATTGCCTCAAAGGTCTCAGCGCTTCGGTATCGAGGAGCCCCGCGGAGTTCGTACCCGTGAAACCCGTCATCGAGTTCGACATGGCTGATCCGCGATTTGTCAAGACATCAGACGTTCTCGCCGAGCTCGACGCACGGCCGAACCTGATGGAACTAACTCCAACCGAATTCGAAGGCCTCATCACAAACCTCTTCGAGAAGATGGGACTAGACACGAAGCAAACGCAGCCGTCACGTGATGGTGGCGTCGACTGCGTTGCCTATGACGCCCGTCCGATCTTCGGAGGCAAAGTAGTCATCCAAGCCAAGCGGTATAAGCACACGGTTGGTGTTAGCGCGGTGCGCGACCTCTTCGGGACGATGCAGAATGAAGGCGCGACGAAGGGCATCCTCGTAACAACCAGCGGCTACGGCCAAGCGTCCCACGAGTTTGCGAACGGCAAACCGCTTGAACTGATCGACGGTGGAAACCTGCTGTATCTGTTACTGGAGCACGCGGGTATCGAGGCGAAGATCGAGGTGCCCGAGGACTGGGTCGATCCAGTCGAGCTCATGTGACGCGGCCCGTCTCCACTTTCGAGCGCGGGGTCGTCGGGCAACGTCGCGGGCGAGCGGCGACAGCCGGCAGCATCGAGCAGCGGCAACAGAAGGCTCCCCTCCCTTGGAGAGCTGGACTTTGACCACCTGACCGGAGCCCGTTCATCGGTCCACCCCGAGTGAGAGCTGGTGGGTGGTTGGTACCTGCAGGGTAGGGCTGCCGCCGGCGTCGAACGGAGCCGACGCGTAGCGGTGGCGGAGTTCGGCGCTGGCGGGCGCGGCCGCCAGGTGGGCCTCCCGCCAGCCGACGGCGAACGCGACGGGGGTCATCATCCCGAGCGCGCTGTGGGGCCGGTGGTGGTTGTAGTCCTGGCGCCAGTCCTCGATCAGCACCCGTGCCTCGGTCAGGCACGAGAACAGCTCCACGGCGAGCAGCTCGTCGCGGACGCGGCCGCCGAAACTCTCGACGTACGGGTTCTGCCACGGCGAGCCGGGCTCGATGTACGCACTCCCGGCCCGGCTGAACCGGCACCAATCCCGGATCGCGTTCGCGGTCATCTCCGGCCCGTTGTCACACCGCAGGAACCCCGGCGCGGTCCCACGCTCCGCGACGATCTGGTCGAGCACACCGACGGTCCTATCAGCGTCGATCCGGCGGTGACACTCGATCGCGAGCGCCTCCCGGGTGAACTCGTCCACGACGTGCAACAGCTTCAGGTTGTGCCCGTCGGCGGTCTGATCGAACTGAAAATCGATCGCCCACACGTGATCGGGCCGCTCGGCCCGCAGCCGCTCAGCCGGCACCGTCGACTCGCCCAGGCGCATCCGCTTGCGACGCTTGCGCGGCACACGCAGGCGCTCCTCGCGCCACAGGCGGCGGGTCCGTTTGATCTTCAGCTGCCAGCCATCATCAAGCAGCAACCGGTGCGCACGGCGGTAACCCCACCGCGGCCGCTCCCGCGAGATCCGGCGCAGCTCCGCTCTCAACCCGGCGTCATCGGCCGCGATGATCGGCTCGTGGCGCTGGGTCGAGCGATGCTGCCCGGCCAGCCGGCACGCCCGACGCTCCGACATCCCAAGCCGGTCCCGCAAAGCGAGCACCGCCAGGCGTCGACGCGCCGGGCTCAGAAGTTTCCCTTCGCCAGCTCCTTGAGCCCCTCGGTGTCCAGCATCTGATCGGCCACGATCCGCTTCAACCGCGCGTTCTCCGCCTCGAGCTCCTTGAGCCGCTTGACATCGTCGGCCTTCATCCCGCCGTACTGCGCCCGCCACCGGTGATAAGTCGCCTCCGACACCTCCAACTCCTTGAGCACGTCCGGCAACTCGAACCCCTCGCCCAGCAGCCGGTCGGCCTCCCGCAGCTTGCGAACGACCTGCTCCGGCGTGTGACGTCGTCCCTTCATCAATGCGCTCCTCTGACGCATTCAACAGGGTCGTCGAAGCTCTCACACCGGTCGGACCGATCTCAGGGGCCCGGGCCACACCCACCTTTACGGCCTGCGAGTGCAACTATCGAACCTGCGATCCATGTCGAGAACATCGCCGGGACGGCGGCCCCGATGACGCGCTGACGCGTCGTGACCAATAAGCAGCTAGACGCAGCTGCTCGGTGCACGCGGCCAAGTGATCACGCCGTGTCCCGTAGCCGGACCGTCGCCTGGTCGCTGCCGCAGTCGTACGCTGTGGACGTGGCGACCCACGATGTCATGACCTTCGCCAATGGGCTGAGCGCCAAGCTCGCAGCGCGGTCGCGGCATGTCTGCGTATTCCTTGGGGCCGGCGCGGCGCGCGCCTGCGGACTGCCTGACGTCACGGGCTTGCAATCGGCCATTCTCGAAGGGCTGGAGGAGCCCGACCGGTCGACGTTCTCAGAACAGCTGAGCGAACGCAATCTTGAGCAGGCACTCAGTCGTCTGCGCCGCATCGCGACGCTTCTTAGCGGCAGCAACGACCGCGTCGATGGCCTTACGGCCGAGGAGGCCCACACGCTCGACCGGAAGGTGTGCCGCCTGATCATCGCCGCCCTCGACCTCTCCGCTGCTGACAACGCGCCGATGCTTCGCCTCGCGGCCTGGGCCGCTCGCGCCGACTATCACCTGCCTCTGGAACTCTTCACGGTCAACTACGACCTGCTTATCGAGACTGCCCTTGAGGCGATAGGAGTCGCTTACTTTGACGGATTTGTTGGAGCGCTTCAGGCCCGCTTCCGCACTGATCTTGTCGAAAGCTCGCCCACCGACGCAGAACCCGCACTGCCCGCGTTCCTCGTCCGGCTGTGGAAGCTACACGGGTCGGTGAACTGGGCATGGCAGGGCGGGGAGCGCTCAGAGGTCGTTCGTCTCGGAGGGCCCGTTCCCGACGGCGATCCGGCGGCCATCTATCCCTCGGACGCCAAGTACGACGAATCGCGACGGGTGCCGTTCGTCGTGCTCCAGGACCGGTTGCGGCGCTCGTTGAACCATCCCGAGACGCTTATGATCGTCAGCGGATACTCGTTCGGCGACGCCCATCTAAACGAGTTGCTCTTTGACGCCGCGCGCCGACGGCCGCGCTCGGAGGTCATCGCGTTTTGCTTCAGCACGATCCCCGAATCGCTCGTGGACCGAGCGCTGACCACGCCGAACCTGCAGGCGGTGGGCGCAGACGAAGCGGTGCTCGGCGGGATCCGGCTCGGCTGGGAGCCCGCGGAGCATGCGCCAGAAGACCTGTGGACGGGCGACGCTATGCGTTTGGGGAACTTCGCCAGCCTGGCTGGGTTCTTGGCCCGCAGCACGCCGCCGCAGGGTGAGCTCGAAGCCCGCCTGGGCGAACTTCTGGCGCGGGCGGTCCCGGGCGCCGGTGAGTGAGCGCGATCCCACCTGCATCGGGCGCGTGCGCCATGTTCTCGGTGCCGAGGTCACCGTCGCGCTCGACGAGGACCTCGCGGGCGTGGCGCCGATCTTTCACGGACGCCTGCAGCCGATCGGGCAGATCGGATCGATCGTGCGCATGCCCCAGGGCCTCGTCGATCTGATAGGCCAGGTGAGCCTGCTCGGCATCGCCGAGCTCGCCGGTGCGCCGCCACCGGCCGAGGTCGTACAGACCGGGGAGCGGTGGCTCCAGGTTCAGTTACTGGGCGAGGTCGATCGCGCGACCGGCCGCTTTCAACGCGGTGTCGGTTCCTACCCCGGCCTCGACGACCCTGTGCACTTCGCGACCGCGGCTGAGTTGCGCAACGTGTTTCCGCCCGAAGATCAGCACCGGTTGCGCATCGGGAGGCTGTCCGCGAGCGAAGAGATTCCGGTATGTCTCGAGGCGTCGCGGCTCGTGATCCGGCACGGCGCCATCGTGGGCTCGACTGGCGCGGGAAAGACGAGCACGGTGGCCGCGCTGCTTCAAGGGTTCGCCCGTGGCGGGTGGCGGGCGGCGAACATCGTCGTCATCGACCCGCATGGCGAGTACGCCGCTGCGCTCGAGAACGACGCTGCCGTGCGCTCGGTTCTCGCACAGGGGGAATCGGGTCTGCGCGTGCCGTACTGGGCGCTGCCCGCAGCGTGGATCCTCACCGTCTTCGCCGGCTCGACCGGTGGCGCGAGCATCCGGAATCGCTTCGAAGAGCTGGTGACTCAAGCGAGGCGCGAGTTCGTGCGGAGCGCATCCTGGCTGACTCTCGATCCCGCAGCCGTCACAGCCGACACTCCGGTGCCGTTCGACTTGCGTGCGATCTGGTATCGGCTGGACTGGGAGAACAACGAGACGCGGATGGCACCGAAGGATCCCGGGTCGGTGTGCGAGGACGAACCCGGCGACGCCGCTCGTCTGCGCCCAGCCCGGTTCGCTGCTTATGGGCAAGGAGGCGCCGCACCATTCAAGGGGCCATTCCATGGTGCGTACGGAAGCACCCCGGAACTCCTGCGACTTGGGCTGCTCGACCCGCGGCTGGCGTTCTTTCAGGAGCCGTCGGGCGACCCAGAGGGGGATGACCCGCTCGTCGGCGTGATGGCGTCCTGGCTTGGCGATGAGCTGCCCGTATCGGTGCTCGACTTCAGCGGTGTTCCTGCCGAGGCCAGTGAACTCGCGATCGGCGTCGTGCTAGATCTCCTTTTTCAGGCCGCGGTGCGCACGCCCGCCGCCGGGGTCGGAATCGGTCGGCCGCGCCCGGTGCTCGTCGTGCTCGAGGAGGCCCACCGCTACCTCGGCGAGGCCGCGACCCCGTTGGCCCGCGGATCGACCAACCGCATCGCCCGTGAGGGTCGCAAATATGGCGTCGGGCTGCTGCTCGTCACGCAGCGCCCGTCAGAGCTGCCCGACACGGCACTGGCCCAGTGCGGGAGTCTGATCGCCCTGCGGCTCAGCAACTCGGCCGACCAGGCCAAGATTAGGGCCGCGTTGCCCGACAGCGTGACCGGGCTCGCGGCCGTCCTGCCCTCACTTCGCACAGGCGAGGCGATCATTACAGGCGAGGCGCTCACTCTGCCGGCACGAGCGCTGATCGATCTGCCGCGCCCGCTCCCTGCCGCCGAGGACCCGTCGCTCGCGTCCTGGCGCGTCGACCCGACCGTGCCCGACTTGGCGCCGGCAATTGCCGCCTGGCGCGGGACCTATGATCAACAGCCGTGATCGATTGGATTCCCGTGTCTGCGTCAAGTCGAATCGTCGCCGAGGCCTACCTGGCCGACGCCGAGACCATCCTCGTGCGCTTCCCCGACGGCATCGAGTGGGCCTACTCGGCGTGCCCGCCGGCGGTATGGGAGGAATTCACCGCGTATGGACAGTCGCGAGGTGAGTACATCTCTCGTGTCCTAGACGCCAAACCGAACGGGCGCTGGGCGGGCTGATCACGGGACTCGAGCCGGCCGAAGAGACTCGACACTGGCCACTTGCCGTTCGCTGATGATTCGTGCCGTGATCACGGCACTGCGGGCAGCTTCAGCGGTCTGAAGAACGCGCTGCGCGGTTGCTGCACTCGCCAGTCACCGCCGCGGTGCGCCGGAGATGGACGCGTCGCGGAATGTCGGTGCGGTCGGATGCTGCGATCGGCGATCGTGTCTGCCAGAGCCGCGCCGCGCTCACAGCTCCTGACCGCTCGAGAATTCATGAATCCCGCACCGCTTGCAGCGCGGTCTTACCGAGGAGAATCGTCAGCGCTCGCTCGAACTCCTCGTCGACATCCGGCGCGCCGCTGAAGGCGTGGGCGACTTCGTGAAGCAGCGTCCCGAGGAATCGCTCCGCACGCTCCAACTGGGCGCGCTTGATGATGATGCGCTGCGTGTCCGGCTCCCAAACGCCCACGGCCTCGTTGTCGAGCGCCCCGATGCGCATCGTGCGCGAGACGAGGACCTCGCGGACCCGCTTAGCCTCAGCTCGTAGAAGCTCGAGGGTGGGGGTCGCGAGGGCGAAGACGGCACGTTCGCCGTCGGTCAAGTTTTCATTCGCCACGAAGTCGTACTCGAAGCTGCGGTTCCACTCGTCCCGGTACTCGGACAGGTCCCGGAGCGGGTTGCCCTCAATGTCTTCGAGCTTCGGGAGCTTCTGGGCGACGGTGTCGGTGACGACGACGACGCGATAGCCGTCCCCACGAGCCCGAGCCAGTAGTCCGGCACTGAAGTGCAGCTGGTCGGCTGTGACGAACACGACCTTCTCGTTCGCATTGAGCACTCTGCAGGCGTGCAGGGCCACATCAAGCCACGTCGTCTCATCGTGGTTCTGGCCGGCGGCGAAGCGGCCGAGGTCGGCTGCGAGGACATCCGCCACGCTCGGCGACGAGCAGTCGAGGAGGATTGACTTCACGCGGTCCGAGTACGCCTGGCGACCAACGTTGCTGCGCTCGCGGTTCAGGGCCGAGCGGAGAGCCTTCGTGAGCGATGTGATGTTGTAGCCGAAAAGGAAATTGGGCTCCTCCGCGACACGCAGACCGTTGACATAGATTCGGGCGCTCGTCCCTTGTCGCTGCAGGACCGAGCCGTAGCGCGTTTGCTCAAGTGCAACGTCGTCGGAGTACTTAAGGAAGAAACCCTTCGCGGTGTCGACGTCCTGGCGGCTCAAGCCAGAGAAGACGAACGCGGTTCCCGCCATCTCGGCGTCGTCCGGATCGTCGACGATCGCGTGTAGGGTCAGGACATCTTCGAACCCGTGTTTCGGGACGCTTTCGAAGGTGATCTGGGAGTGGCAACTGCAGATCTCAACCGTGACGCCGTGGCGGTCGAACGTCGCCATCGCGTCTTTGAGCCCTACGCCGAACTTGCCGATCACGAGGTTCGGCTTTGCGAGCTTCTCGGGGTCTTCGTTCTGTGTGAAGTGTTCGTAGCGGAGACCTCGCCCGTGGTCGAGTACATGCCAGCGACCCTGATCGTCCTCGAAGATCTCCGGCTCGCCCGTGGAGGTGAGCGCTTGTTCATCGAGCGCGTTGGCAATGATCTCCCGAAGTGCCTCGCTCACCGTCCAGTGCTCCAAAACGCGCTGGATATTCAGATCGAAGAATCGCTTAGCCACGTTCCACCGGTTCTCACGCTTTGGCGAGTCGCATTAACAGTTTCGAGCGGCGCTGTGGTCGTAACAGCTCGTTCACGTCGCGACATCGTCGCTGTGGTTGCTGCCGCGGTTCGCGGACGAGTGCTCATTTCGTCTCGCTCGCGAGCGGGAGCCTCATGCGAGGAGCCCCTGCTCGATCTCTTCGGTAATGAACTCTTCGCGTTCGGCGCCCGTGACTCTAAGGACTTCGGTGCCCTCCGTGCGGTAATTGACGCGGAGCACGGTCTCGATGTGCTCGGCGACGGTGCGAATGTGGCTGATGACGGCGACGAGGCGGCCGCTGGCCGCGCGGCGCTCGAGCTCGGCGAGGGCTTCTTCCAGGGCGTCCGCGTCCAGGCTGCCGAACCCTTCGTCGAGGAAGAGTGCCTCGAGGCGGCCGCCGCTGCGGGCGGCAAGCTCGACCAGGCCAAGGGCCAGAGCCAGGCTTGCGAGAAACGCCTCGCCGCCGGAGAGTGTCCGCGCCCCGCGCGGTTGGCCGGAGATGCGATCGATGATGCGGAAGTCCTCGGCGAAGCCGTAGCGGGCACCGGTCATCGAGCCGAGGATCTCGGAGGCGATGCCGAGCAACGCTCGCTGCCGGCGGCCGACGACGAAGCCGATGAAGCGTCCGTCTGTGAGCAAGCTGGCGAGCGCGTCGAGTGTCTCGGTCGCCTCCCGCAGCGGGCCAAGCTTCTTGTCCAGCGCCGCGGCCTGCGGAATCTGTGCCCGGGCCAGCGCTTCGTCCTCGTTCGCACGGGCAAGCGCAGCGGCGGCAGCGATGAGCTGCTCATCGAGCGCTTCGATGGTGGCCGCGTGCGCCTGCTGAAGCAGCGTGCAGATCGTCTCGTGCGCCTGCTCGGCCGCGTGCTCGGCGTCGTCGGCGCCTGCTCTGAGCGCGTCGACGACTTCCATCGCGAATCGTTCAAGCGCGGCGACGGCTTCAACAAAAGCCCCGAAGTCGTGTTCTAGCTCTGGCAGTACCGGCGCCTGGCAGGATGCGAGTTTCGTCGCGTCGCGTAGCCGATTGTGCAAGAGGAGCACGGCCCTCTCCGTCTGCTGACGCGGCTTCTCGAACTCGCGCTTTCGCTGCTTTTCGAGCTCGTCGCGCTCGCTGCGGAGCTTCGCGAGCTGCTCCTGAAGCGCTTCGCGCGTGCGTCGGAGGTCAGTCACTTCGTCGACCCGCTCGTCGAGCCGCTCGAGGAGGCTCCGCATCCGGTCCGCGGAGGCTGCTGCCGCTGGCCGAAACCGCTCTGGGAGCGTCAGTCGTTCATCCTCAACCGCCTTGGCCCTCGCTGCGTGCGCTGTGCTGCTGCGCTCGAGCGCTTGCCGTCGCTCGTTCAGTGCATCTCGACGTGGGTGCAGCTCGGCCTCGCGTGATGCGACCGCCTGGCGCGCGGTCTCGGCCTGGGCGCGGGCTGTCGCCGTGGCGGTCTGCTCCTCCCGCAGCCGGGTCGCAAGGGGCTGGAGCAGAACGTCGTCTGAGAGCTCGGGGCTGACCGTTCGGTCTGCGAGTGCGGCACGCAAGTGTCGGAGGGCCAGCTGGGCGCTCTGGGCCGCCGTCGTTGACGTCGTGCGGGCCTGGCCGATGCTCTTGGTCAGCTGTCGGTGCCGCTCTTCGAGCTTCACCCGTGCATCGCGGGCTACGGTTTCGGCGCGCCGCGCTTTGTCGCTCGCCGTGCTCGCTGCGCGTTCCGCGGGCACGCGTGGCGGCTTGAATGCGGCAGGGAGCGTCTGGCTGCAGATGGGGCATGCGTCTCCCGGCGCGAGGCCTTCGGCGGCATGGGCGGCTGCGTGTTTGCGCTGAAGCTCAGCGAGCGCTGCCGCCGCTGCTGCGGCGTCGCGTTGTGCTTCCTTCTCGGCGTCGCGCGCGGTCGCGAGTTCCTGCTCGGTCTGTTGCTGTTCGATTTCAAGCCCAGCGAGCGTCTCGGCGGCGGTGACTTTGTCAAGTGCCTTGTGGCGATACGCGTCGAGCCGTTCCCTGGCGTTTTGGAGTGCTGCAGCTGTGGCTAGTGCCTTTTGCTCGGTCGATTCGAGCGTGTCGCCCTTCGCGGCGGCCGTGGCACGGAGCGAGTCGAGTGATGCATCGCTGGCGGCCAGCTGCTTCCTATCGAGCTCGAGCGTCTGCCGTTCGTGCTCGATTCGTTTCTTTTCCTTGACGAGTTCCGGGATCTCGGTGATCACGCGGGTGAGAACGGTCTGCGCGCGCACCAGCGCGCTCTCGCCCTCCCCAGCTGTGTCGGCACGTTCGAGGGCCGCACGGGTGCTCGCCTCGGATCGTTGAAGCCCGGCCTCGTCTCGCGCGAGTTTGGCTTCGCGTCGATCGAGGTCCGCCAGGACCGGGTGCAGAGCGTGAAGCGCCCGGGCTGGATGGGTGTTGGCATCGTCGAGGAGCGTCGCAGCGCTGCGCAGGCGCGTGGCCAGGTCGGCCTTGTGGTTCGCGGTCTTCTCCTGCTCGGTGACCTGACCCTTGAGCCTGCGAAGCGTCGTCGCCTCCTTATTAGCGTTCCGTTTGCGCTCGGCGGCCTCCCGCGCTGCGGCTTGCGGGTCGGGAAGGAGCTGTGCGCGCTCTGCCTGTAGATCGTCCAGCGTGGCGCGGTACTCGCCAGCGAGGCTCTGCGCCTGATCGCGGATCGCGCCGAGCTCGTGCAGGCGGAAGATTCCCTTGAGGATGTCGGTGCGGTCGGCTGGGCTCGCCTGCAGGAGAGTCTGAAAACGCCCCTGAGGCAGGATGACGGCTGAGGTAAATCCGTCCCAATCGAGCCCGACAAGGCGCACAACCTCCTCCTTGACGGCGTCCTCGCCGTCGCGTGGCCTGATCGTCGGATCGCTCAGGCACTCCAGAGAATGTCCTGGCGGCGGGTAGGGACCGCGCGATGTCGAACGCGTGATGCGGTAGGCCTGGCCGTCGGCGGCGAAGTCCAACTGGACGCTCATCGTGGTGGTGTTGTCTGAGATCAGCTGCTTGACGCCGCGTTTGTCCCAGGTGGTCGCGTTGTACAGGGCGTACGTGATCGCCTCGAGAATTGACGACTTGCCGGCGCCGGTGTCGCCGACGATCGCTACGAGACCGAGGTCGCGGAAGTCGATCTCCACCTCGGAGCGGAAGCTCCGCAACCCCTTGATCTGGAGTCGTAGCGGCCTCACCGGCTGTCCTCGCGGTTAGTCAGAAGGCGGTCGAGGTCGGGAAGTCGCGGGCCGGCGTCGTCGTCGAGCGCGTCGAGCAGCTGCTCGAACCGCTTGAGCACGCGCTTGGCGCGCGCGCCGCGGGTGCCTTGTTCGGCCAGGTAGCTGCGGAAGAGCTCGGCGAAGCTTGGTTCGGCCTCCGCGTCGGCTTCTGGTGCCGCGACGACTTCGATCCGGGTGGCTGCGCAATCCTCGTTGATGTCGACGAGAGTCGCGTCCGGGCACAGTTCGTGCAGAAGATCGCTCAGGTTCTTCGTTGGCGTTTCGGTGCGGACGGTCACGCGGCACAGCGCGTTGCCGAGCGTCGGCGCCTGCACGCGGATCTCCTCGAGCGTCCCGATGAGCGTGCGTAGGGGGCGTCCGCTGCTGAGCGGCTGAGGCGTCACACTCGCCGGACGTCCGGGCTCCGCCTCGACGATGACGATCTCCTTCTGCTCCCCCTCCTCGCCGTAATCGAGGCAGATCGGTGATCCGGCGTAGCGGCCGTTGAACGCGGTGCCCGGTAGCGCCTGCGGGCGGTGGATGTGGCCGAAGGCGGCGTAGGACACCTCGGGGAGCCGCTCGAGCCTGCAGGCGTAGGTGTCGCTGACGTGGAGCGGGCGCTCAGTCCCGGAGAAGCGGGCGCCGGTCACGTACAGGTGGGCTGCGAACAGGAGGATGTGCCGGGAGGGGTTGTAGTCGTGACGGAGGCCGCGCGCGAGAGCACCCTCGATGCGGTGAATTCGGTCGGCGTAGGTTGCCATCCAGGTGGCCGGATCTTCGAAGCGCTCGACCATTCGGTTCGCGTGCACGAACGGGAGCGGCGCCACCCGGATTACCTCATCGCCGGCGCCCGCGAACTCGAGCACGCCGCCGTCTTCCGGTGGCCGCGCCTGGTCGACAAAGCTGATCCGACCGCGCTCGCCCTGCAGCCGCCTGAACAGACGAAAGAGGGCCGGCGAGTCGTGATTGCCCGCGATCACGACCACGGGTGCGATCGCCGCCAGCTCCTGCAGGGTTTCGATGCCGCGCGTCATCTCGGCGTAGCCGGGGCGAAAGCCATCAAAGACATCGCCGGTGTGAAGGATCAAGTGAGGCTTGAGCGCGCGCGCGTAGCCGATCGTCTCCGCGAGGACGGCGTCATGATCGGGCGCTCGCGAGTAGCGATAGGTCATCCGGCCCAGATGCCAGTCGGAGATGTGGATCAGCCTCATAGTCGCTCGAAGGCCTCTCTCTCAAGCGCTCGCTGTTGCTCGGCGCCGCCGCCGTGGTCTTCGGCGACGCACGTGGCGAAGGCCGGGAACGGGAAGCGGAGGGGCAGCGGTGCCGGGATCAGGGGCTGGTCGAGCACCATCGTCCCCGGCAAGAAGCGGGCGGCTCGCTCGCGCAGCTCGCTGGTCAGGAACCTGTACTCGGAGGCCTCGCCGGCGTCGAGACGGCCGACGACCTTCAGCGCCGCGTTGCGGATGATGTTCGCGTCGACGTCGTCGGCCGACTGCTGCGCGCCGATCAGCAGGACCCCGAGGCTGCGGCCGCGGGCGGCGATGTCGATCAGGAGTTCCTTGATGGGGCTGGTGCCCTGACGCGGCGCATACTTGTTCAGCTCGTCGAGGACGATGAAGCGAAGCGGCTCGCGCCCCAGCCCCTGCTTCTCCTCGAAGATCCGCGACAGGAGCGCGCCGACGACGAAGCGCTGCGCGTCGTCGTGAAGCGCGTGGATATCGACCACCGTCACCGGCTCTTCCAAGGTGACCGGGTGGACGCCGACGGTGATCAGGTGGCCGAGCCGCGGCGTGAGCGCGTACAGACGTCGTAGGAAGGCCATGAGCGTGTTAGCCTGAACGCTCCCCGTCCAGGCCGGGTCGCTGTGCGGGTCGTCCGGCGCGAGCCGCACGGTCAGGAAGTCGACAAGGTCGGAGAAGTCGCGGATCGGCGTGCCAGCCCCGGCCGGCTTCGGATCCCGCTGCTCCTCGACCACCCGATCGAAGTTGTACGAGCATCCCTCGGGCGGTTCGGCCAAGACGACCGCTCCGTCCTCCCCTTCAAGCGGGTACGCCCACCGGGCGAGCTGCACGCGAACGCGCTGCTCGACGAACGAGATCTGCGTCCGCGCATCCTCGGGGCCGGTAAAGCAGAACCGCAGCAAGCCCTGGCGAATGAATGTGTCGGGCGTCCAGCCGTAGGCCAGCACGTCGCTCGCCTCGCGCGAAACGATGTCGGTCGCCACCGCGCCGCGATGACAGCGCGGCGAGCGTGGCGAGAAGAGTCGGACGCGCTGGAACGGTCCTGGCTCGCCGACACCCAGCGCCTGCCAACGACGCGGCGCATCGGGCTGCGCTGCGTAACGGGCGTTCGGGCGATCGATGTGCAGGAGGTCTTCGCCCTTGACGTTGAACACGAGCGCGCGCGTCGCCGGCGCGGCTGGCCCAAGCAGCGCCCGCCCCTCCGACGTTTCGAAGAGCATGTAGAGCAGAAACAGCGCATAGGAGGTCTTGGTCGCGACGCCCGAGATCCCCGAGATCGATGCGTGGCCGCCCTTCTCGCCATTGAGGAACGCGAAGTCAGCGTAGACAGGATCGTCGGCTTGGTCGAGGCCGACCGGCAGCGGGTGCTCCATCTGGTCGAGGAACAGGGCCTCTCTGCGGTCCGCGTCAGCGACCCGGTCGACGGTTGCCCCTGGCTCCGGCGGAAGCCACAGTTCAGGGACGCTGCGGAGGATCTGGACCTCAACGCGACGGGACGTGATCCCCGGCATCGTCCGCGCGGCCGCGATCCGGTGCGTGTCTGAGGGCAGCTCCGCACCTTCGATCTCGCCGACCCCTTCGACAACGATCCCATAGTGACGCAGCTCGGTGCCGTCGGGCAGCGTCTGACTCGTCGCGACGAGCTCATCGAGCTGGGCAACAGCGTCCTCGGCGAGAACGACGAAGAAACGCCGCGTCGACGCGGGAACCGAGCCGTCAACCAGGCCGATGCTGGTGCTCGATGCAGTTGCACCCTCGTCCGCCTGTTCTGTCTCGGTCATGCGGCCTCCTTAGATCGCGTCAGAGCGTTGACGGCTTCGTGAACGGCGCGCGAGGCAAGGCCGGCGTGGCCTAGCAGATGTCGCAGGTGCTTCTCCAGTGCGCCGATCGGCTGCAGATTCTGCGGGGCCCGTGGGTCTCGATGCGCGATGCCGGCGAACCGCGGGATCGTTCCGGCGACCTGGTTCGCGACCTCGACCGCCGCATTCAGCCCGGGCGATTGGGGCACCTCGAGCCGCACGATCCCGAACCAGGGGCTCGAAGTTGCACCGCGCGCCGTCAGGCGGAGATAGCAGGAATAGCGGTCGGCCCCGAGTCGAAAGAGCGACGTGCGCTCGCCAGCCTCGAGCTCGGGTATGCGGCCGTGGTGCTCTTCGGGGAGCAGCGCACGGTAGTGCGTCTTGACGTACCCGACGACGGGCAGATCACGACTGCGGACGAAGTTCAGTGGTCCATCGATCACCACGAGGTAGCCCTGCTCGCAGAGGTCTTCGGCAAGCCGCCCCTCGTCCTCCCGCATCCTGGTCTGTAATTCCTTGAGCGGTGCGTCAGGTGCCGAGCTTGCCACCGAGGCCGACGCCCACGACCACCCGCCGTCGATCGCAGGCAGCAGCCCGGCGAGTCCTGAGCCCCAGATCACAAGTCGGCGCACGCGAGTGTCGCCGAAGCGCAGCGCCCGCCCGTCGCCGAGCACGGCTCCGCACGCATGGCCACCAGCGACACCGTGGGCCACCAGGCCAGTCGCCGCGTCATGTTGATAGAGCGACGCTTCCCCGCGGCGCACGCCGTCGACGAACGCGATCTCGGACTCTCCCATCCGAGCTGTGCCCGGATGAAGCACCAGGTGCTCGCCGTCTTCCACGAGCTCGACCTCGGCGGTCAGCGGCTCGTCCGCTTGCACGAGGTACGGCGATCCGTAGGTCGCGGCCCAGTCCTCCACGAAGACGCTCCGCGGCCCTGCGGCGGTTTGCGCGCCGAGGCGTACGACAGGGTTCATCAGATCTCGATCGTTGTGGTCAGGTCGTGTCTAGCGCTGCCGGCAATTGGTGTGGTAGCCTGTCCCTGCTGTGAACTATATACCAGATCGGTAAATGATTTTGCAAGGTTGTGGAGCTATCGTTCGCAACAGCTCGGCTGCAGCGGCTCTTCGAATCGCAGGGACGGCTTCGCCGCGCGCACGGAGACAGATGCGCGAAGAGACTCATGACCCGGCTGGCCGATCTACGTGCAGCGCCAACGCTCGCCGAGTTTCGCCATCTGCCGGGACGCTGCCACGAACTCGACGGCGACCGTCGCGGGCAGCTCGCGCTCGAGCTGGAAGGCGGCAAGCGGCTGGTCTTCTCGCCCAGCGGACCGAACATCCGCCGCGCCGATGGCGGACTCGACTGGACGCTCGTCGAGGCGGTGTGTGTGCTCGAGGTCGTCGACTATCACCATTGATGCCCGGGAATAGACACATATGCCGAAGCGACTGAATTCAACGCGCACATTCCAGCCCGACTATCTCAGCGCTCCCGGGGCGACTGTCGCCGATCTACTGGAGGAAGCGGACATGACCCAGACGGAATTGGCGCACCGCCTCGGCGTGTCACTCAAGCACATCAACCAGGTGGTGAAGGGCGCAGCCTCGATCTCGGCTGAGCTGGCACTCGGCCTTGAGAAGGTTTTCGGGGTTTCGGCAGCCTTTTGGCTGAGCAGAGAATCCCTCTATCGAGCCGACATCGCACGTCAGAACGAGACTCACGAACTCTCGTCAGCGCTGGAATGGGCGAAGAGCTTCCCTCTCGCCGAGTTGCGCAAACGCGGCTTCGTTTCGAGCGCGACCGGTGCCGAGGTCGTCAGTGATCTACTGCACTTCTTCGGCATCGCGAATCCCAAGGTCTGGTCTGATCCGGTCGCCGCGTACCGGAAGTCGTCACGATTCGAGAGCGACGAGAAGGCTCTCGCAACCTGGCTACGCGTGGGCGAGCTCGAGGCCGCGGAGATCGACTGTGAGCCTTTCGACGGCGACCGATTCCACCGAGCCCTCGATGAGGTCCGGGGGTTGACCAGGCTTGACCCAGCTCAGTGGGAGCCCGACCTTATCCGGACGTGCGCTGCGAGCGGCGTCGCGGTGGTCATCGTCGATACGTTCCGCGGCGCCCGAGCGAACGGGGGGACAAGGTGGCTCTCCTCAACGAAGGCGCTCGTCCAGATGAGCCTCCGTCACCGCTGGGAGGACATCTTCTGGTTCAGCTTCTTCCATGAAGCCGCGCACGTGCTCCTCCATCAGAAAAAGCGGATCTTCCTGGAGGGGATTGGCCCGCCAGCAGACGCCGAGTCGAAGGCATTGGAGGAAGAGGCCGACCGCTTCGCCGCACGCATCCTGATTCCGCACGAGTATGAGTCCGAGCTTCGTCGACTGACGTTGACCGACATCCCCGCATTTGCCGAGAGGATCGGCATCGCTCCCGGAATTGTCGTCGGACGGCTTCAGCACGATGAGCTCATCCCCAACCACCGCGGAAACGAGCTCCGCCATCGCCTCGGATTCGCGGAGTAGACGCCGAGCGTCGGTAGGGCTGCGCAACTTGCGGCCCGGCTCCGCACCAGCAACGCATCGGCGGATTCCTACGAGGCGGCCTGGCGCAAGCACCTCCCCAAACTGTCGCATGTGCGAGAAGGGACCGAGTCGACCGTGGCGCCGACGAACGCTTCGCTCGCCGGGGCGCCTTTGACCGAGCGGTCGGATTGGCCACGCAGAACCGGCGGCGCCGGCCGTCCGCGACTGGATTGGCCAGACCGATTGCGTCAAGTTCCGGCGTGTCGTCGCCTAGTGTCCGATAGCGGCAGCGCCATGCGCGCTGGGCCGCGCAGAAATCGTGACCGGTCTCGCGGCGAACGAGCAGCAGGGTGATCTACAAACGCAGCAGCACGGCGAGGCCTGTGACGTCACCCTCGCGCCATTCGGCTCGCGCATCAACCGGGCGACGCAGGCGCCCGTCGCGTACAGCGAGACGGCTGAGTGCGTGGCAGAGGATTAGTCACACCCGGCTGACGTGTGCGAAACGTCCCCAAAGCAGACGCGCGAGTCGTAGGATCGCGCCGATGAGAACGATCGTGTTGAGCGTTGCGCCGGACACGCAGCGCTGGGCGATGGTTGCGCGAGAGTCGGCCGCCCACCTGTTGAGCAACACTGGTCACTGCGCGCCACGCATAAAGATTGCGCGCATACGTGCGCAGGAGCTCTAGATGGTGTGGGTGCTTGCCGCGGCTGGCGTGACGACGACTGGAGGGAGCGCGCCCTCGCTCGGAATGCAGGAGCTCGGCATATGGGCTGCTGTCGTGGCGGCTCTCGGCGTGGTTGCCGGTCTGGTCGTGTGGGCTGTGCGTTCAACGAGATCGCACCTCGGTGCGTGGTCCATTGATTACACAGACGCGAATCTGGCAGGAAGCCTAGGCACCGAGATGCAGATCGCAGTCGGCGCGGAGACCGATGTCCGCATCAGGATCCGTGTCAACACTCCTCGAGCGATCATCTTCGAGGAACTTGGCGTGCACCTGCGGGAGCGGTTCCACCGTCGGCTGCTGAGACGGTGGCTGTTTCATCTCCCTGAGGAGAATCTCGGGGATGTCGTCGAGATCATTGATCTTGCGGATCCCGAGCCCGACCAGTACTTACAGGATGAGCCCGGCCGTGGGTGGCCTCGAACGTTTCGAACCATCCCAAGTAGGGATCATCGTGGAATCTGGCGCGGATTTTTCGAGCCTCCGTACCTCCGAGGCAAGCATGAGCCGCTGTTCCTGCGCGTGCGGATACGCGCCAACCAGCCCTGGAAGGGATACCTATTCGTTCGGTTATTGAACGACCGAAACGAGCGCGCGTTTCACCCCTTGGGCCTCGAGGCCGCCGAGTCGCAAGACTGAGCAACGCGACCGCCCGGCCTGCGCGTGAGAGGAGCTGCTTCCATGCGTGCGATCACCGGTCCGGAGACGGAGCGCATCGCCGTTTATTCGTTGCGAGGCGCATGATGCGTGATCCACCGAGCGGCGAGCCTGTCGCGCGATCGCCGTAGGCTTCGAAAACCCTAATTCTCGGATACGACCAGTCACCAACGGCGAAGAATGCGTGACCCTTTCGTCGGCTTGAGCGTCGTTAGGAGTGCCGCTCTACGCTGGCGACACAACCATCCCGAATCACGTCGACAGCTTCGCGATCCGATGTCCCTCAGCCACGAAGGACAACGTCGCGGGCTCGTCTTCGCTGACAGATCGCTTGCCGCTCGCGTCGACCTTTCTCCCCATGTCTAGACTCATCGTCTACACCAGTGGTGATCGGATCCCTCAATGACCTCATCGCGGAGATTGAACGGCTCTCGACCGAGGCCGATGCGCTAGCCCACCGCCTCAAGGCGTCGAGCGACGGGAATGCAATACGCGAGGGGAAGGTCGTCGATCGCATCGCGTATCAGCTGTCCGGGCTGGCCGAGACGCGAGGGGCGGCCCAAGTCATCGACCCAAACTCAGTGCTGGGTGGCGAGGGGGAGGGGCGGCCGTCCGACGACGATCTGCCTCCGCTCGGGCCTCAGGATTCGTAACCATTAGCGGACTAGGTTGGCGCTAACCCCGGGCAGAAAAACGCGGAAGCGCTGCCTGTGCGTTCAGGCTGTCGACGCTAGCTAACCGCTTCCTCCGAATAGAGATGTTGGGAAGCCGCAATCCCGAGGATGACCTTACGAGTTGCTCTTCGCGCCGGGCCACCTACGACACAGGCGCGAATTTCCACCAGACCAGGAGGAGCACCCCGGCGCCGACGACGCCGGCCTCTGGGTGAGTCCGTAGAAAGCGGATTGCCGCAGGTGTTTCAGCATCGAGAACCTGTTTGAGCCCCGCGACGATGAACGGTGTGGCCGGGTTGCTGGTGCCGACTACCGACGCGACGGCTTCGGTCAAAGCGCGTTCCTCAAGATACGTGATAGCTGCTCGCTCGGCGGAGGTCTGGAACCGCGCCGCCGTCTCTTGGGTGAGCCACGGCCCAGCTTGGTACGGCCAGATCAAAGACGCGATCTCTCGGGCGACGAACAGCTGGACCTGCTCCTGGTTTGTGGTCATGGATCTCCTCGGACCTCGATCAATACTCGATTGAGCGTACCGCTCCTGTCAAGAGGTCATTGATGGAGCGAGGCGAATCAATACAATGCGCAGTGGTAGGCTCCGTGACCAGATGCACCCGAACGACATCGTCGGGATCAAAGAGATCGCCGAGCGGCTCGGCCGGAAACCGCAAACCGCTGCGCTCTGGCGGCACCGCGGTCTCCTGCCGGTTGAAGAGGGGACCGTCTCGGGAGCGCCGGCATGGCATTGGGGAACGATCGCGCACTGGGCCGCCTCAACAGGCCGCGTCGACGCAGCCGCCGAGTTCGTTCAGCCAACACCCGGCTGGCGGGTGCTAGACGGCATCCCCGTGCAGATCGAGTCAGGAGCCGTAGTGCGCGAGCTCTCCGCGGCCTTCCCGGCCGAGCTACCCGATGGCCGTGTCGAGCGGCGAGTGCGAGTCCTCGGCGCGTGGGACAACCAGTGGTATGAGGTGCCAGAGACGGCCTATCTACAAGGAACCGGCAAAGCCTCCACGGACACTCTCACGAAGCTACTTCTCGGTGCGGCTCTTGTCGCCGGCGCCATCATCCTGGGAGGTGAAGCCGCCAAAGGCGGAGGACCCTAGACTACTTCCCGCGGAAAAACTCGCGGGGTGGTTGAACCAAGAACGGCCGCACCCTGTCGGGGTGCGGCCGCTCGAGGAAGTGATGGGTTTGCTCTTGTCGA